>Ga0307373_10007130_pt1 | contig 17528 bp, 17 predicted proteins | sample OX2MG_FD_202534 | JGI IMG/M metagenome (GOLD analysis project Ga0307373, IMG submission 202534) | Soil microbial communities from Risofladan, Vaasa, Finland - OX-2 | ecosystem: Environmental > Terrestrial > Soil > Coastal area > Acid sulfate soil | place: Finland: Risofladan, Vaasa | collected... | reverse complement strand
TGTGCGAGTTTCCCGGCATCAGCGAGGCGGTGGTCTACGGTGTGGCGATTCCGGGAGCCGAGGGTCGAGCCGGCATGGCCGCCGTGATCGCGGATGGGGAACTGGACTTCCCGGGATTACAGGCGTTCCTCGTCGCTCGCTTGCCGGCCTACGCGCGCCCGTTGTTCCTGCGCCGATTGAAGACAGTGGCAGTGACCGCGACTTTCAAGCATTCGAAACAGGCGCTGGTGCGCGAAGGATACGATCCGGCGGCCACGCCCGATTCAATCTACTTCGCGGACACGGAGCACGAAGCGCTGGTTCCGCTCGATCGAGATCTCTACGCGCGAATCCGGGATGGTGGCCTTCGAGTTTGATCGAATTAAGCGGAGCGCCGACTCAATCCGACTTGGCGGATTTGGATTGCGTTGCTTCACTGGCCTCGGCTAAGACTTGAGACTTTGCCGTGGTTCTTTGATCGGCGCGGCTGGCGTAAGGCGACAACGAGCGGGGGATAACTTGAATGGGCGGCGGAGATACGACCGAATTCGCCGGAATGTCGCGCATCACCACGCAGTTCGCGCCGATCATCGAACGATCGCCGATTGTCACGCCCCCTAACACTTTGGCGCCCGCGTAGATGTCGACCCCATTTCCTATCCTCGGTAACCCGGGGCTGGGACCTAGCCCGAGTGTCACTTCGTGAAGAATCAGGCAATCCTCGCCGATCTCGACTGGCCCTATGAGCACATTGAATGGATGAAGCAAGCACAGTCCCGGGCCAATGCGCGCGCCGCGCGACCCCGCCCACAGTTCGACGCTGAACATCCCGCGCTGCAGGACCCTCGCGACGCGATATAGCATCCAGAGCGGGATGCGAAACGCGGCGGGCAGCGAATGGGCCCAGGCTCCAAACCGGTATATCGCCACGATCCAGAATCCCGGATTCGCGTACCATCGGCCAAGCTCGACATATCTCGCGGCATCGCGCCGCAGATTCCCGAACATCAAATTCCCCTGAGCAACAAAGATAGCATGACTCGGAGCCGCTCGAGACCCTCGTGCTGAACCGCAAGCCTTAGAAACCTGCTTGAATTACTGCATTGAAGAGAAATGCATTCGCGCCCTGCCCGGGATCGAAGCAAGAACTTCGACAAGATCTTGCGCGGAACGCAGCTTTCCCGCGGCATTGAGGTGCCCACCGTCGCTCGTGTACGCCGCCGCCAACTCAGGCACGGCGCGTCCATTCCACTCGACCGTCACCGCCTTCCCATCCGGCGCAGTGGACTCGACTCTCGCCAAGTCGAATATCGGCTCGCGGCCCTGGTACGCCCGGCGCAGTAGCGAGTTGTACTCCTCCCGGCGCATATTCTCGAGGACGCCGTAGGGCGCACGGCCGAGAAGCCGCTTTGCTAGCGCCTTGACTCCCCCCTGTACGGTGGTCAGCGGCGCCGTCATGTGCACGAACGTTGTGTCGGGATTTTTCGCCCTCAGCACCGCGAGGGTGGCCTGGTAGCGGGCAAAGATCGCTTTGGCGTCGGTATCCGGCGTGAAATCGAGGAAGCAAAGCTCGACGAAGGCGATGTCGACGCCCGATGGCAGGGATCCCATCGCCCGCGCGAAGTTCCGCAGCTTGAGAAACGGACGGCCGTTTTCGGCGACGAAGGTGTGGCCGAGCGTGTCCGGCGGGACGTTCCGCGCTTCCGGAATCTGCTCGATCCGCAGCGGAACACGTGAGGTCGCGGCAAGCTGTTTGATTCCGTCAAGCAGATTCATGCCAACAGACTGGTGGGCGAAGAAGATTCGCTCTTGCGCGAGGCGCTCGAGTTGCGCTCGAAGGATCGGATCGGCGGCGTCCGCGCGAGCGCCGGCGGTGCCGCCAAGAGCGGCGGCGAGCGCGAGGAGGACGCTGGTCACGAGCCGGATTCCCGCCACGCGAATGTCGCCATGATATGCCTGCTGACCCGCCGGCCGAGAATACCCGATTCCCGCGTCCGCATTTGTGAACAATCGATCGGAAGCCCCTCGGCAGACCGGGTCCAAAGTTAGAATATCCCATTAGCGGGGAGGCCACAGGGAAATGTGCGGCATCGCCGGAGTGGTGGCCCTTGCGGAGGGTCTGCTCCCGCCGACGATCGGCCAGGTTCGGGCGATGGTCGCCGCGCTTCGCCACCGTGGCCCGGACGAGTTCGGCCTGTACCGCGACGCTCGCGCGGCGCTCGGACATGCACGCCTGTCGATCATCGACCTCGCGACCGGGCAGCAGCCGCTGTCGAACGAGGACGGCACGCTCTGGGTCGTCTTCAACGGCGAGATCTTCAATTACGTCGAGCTGCGCGCGGAGCTGATCGCGCTCGGCTACCGCTTCCGGACGCAGAGCGATACCGAGGTCATCGTGAACGCCTACGAGGCCTGGGGCGACGGCGCCTTCGAGCGCTTCAACGGGCAGTTCGCGATCGCGCTCTGGGACTCCTCCAGCCGTACGCTGGTCCTGGCGCGCGACCGGCTCGGGGTCCGGCCCCTCTACCTGTGCGAGCACCGCGGGCGCCTCTGGTTCGCGAGCGAGGTGAAGGCGATCTTCGCCGGTGACCCGTCGATACCCAGGGAGTTCGATCCGGCAGGCCTTTCCGAGACCTTCACGTTCTGGACCGTAGTGCCGCCGCAATCGGTGTTCCGGGGTGTGACCGAGCTCGAGCCTGGACACGTGTGCACGGTCTCGTTGAAGGGCACGACCGAGCGCGCGTTCTGGAGGCCGCGCTATCCCACGGGTCCCGGACTGGGTTTTCGCGGTACGATCGAGGAAGCCGCCCAACGCGTGCGCGACGCGCTCGAGAACGCGGTGCGCTTGCGCATGCTGCGCGCCGACGTGCCGGTGGGAAGCTACCTCTCCGGCGGGCTCGACAGCTCGCTCATCGCCGCGCTGGGACGGCGCGTGAAGGGCGAGCGGTTCTGCACCTTCTCGATCCGCTTCGAGGATGCCGAATACGACGAGACCGCGTACCAGCGCGCCGTTGCGGCCCGCATCGAAAGCGAGCACCGCGAGATCGTGGTGCGCCGGCGCGACATCGCGGCGACTTTTCCTGACGTCGTGCTGCACGCGGAGCGCCCGCTTTTGCGCACGGCGCCGGCGCCGCTCTTTCTCCTCTCGCGCCTGGTGCACGAATCGGGCATCAAGGTGGTGCTGACGGGGGAGGGAGCCGACGAAATGTTCGGGGGCTACGACCTGTTTCGCGAGGGCAAGGTGCGCCGTTTCTGGGGACGCAGCCCCGCTTCGACGCTTCGCCCACGCCTGCTCGAGCGGCTCTATCCGTACCTCGCGCGTTCGCCGGTGTCGCAGCGGGCCATGGCGCGGGAATTTTTCGGGCGCGGCCGGGAGCGCTGGGCCGAGCCAGGATTCGCCCACCAGACGCGCTGGCGCTCTGCCGCGGCGCTGCAGCGTCTGTTCCGGCCCGAGCTGTTGCACGAGATGCAAGACGCCGACGTTGAGCACCGGCTGCTGGCGTCGCTCCCGGCCGATTTTCGAAGCTGGTCGCCGCTCGCACAGGACCAGTACCTGGAAGTGCGGACGCTTCTTTCAGGATACCTGCTCGCGTCGCAGGGCGATCGGATGCTGATGGCCCACTCGGTGGAGGGGCGCTTTCCGTTCCTGGATCCGGAGGTGGTCGAGCTCGCCAACGGGCTACCCGCGTCCTACAAGCTGCGTGTGCTCGAGGAAAAATATGTCCTCAAGAAGGCGGCGCAGGGGCTGGTGCCGGAGGAGATCCTGCGCCGGCCGAAGCAGCCTTACCGCGCGCCGGACGCGCTCTCGTTCGTGGCGCAGGGGGCGCCCGAGTCGCTTGCGGACGCGCTCAGCGGGGGCGCCGTGGCCGATGCGGGGGTGTTCGACCCGCGCGCGGTTGACAGGCTGTGGCGCAAGTGCCGCGAACTCGGCGGCGAGCAATTCTCCAATGCCGACAACATGGCCCTGTGCGGCGTGCTTTCGACCCAGATCCTGCACGCGCAGCTCGTGCGCCAGGTGCCGAGCAAGGCCCCGGAGCTCGAGTACCGGACGATTGTCGATCGATTGGCCGCGAACCCAGACGTGCCGCGCGGCCGGACGGGCGAGCCGTTCCGCTCATGATCGGCCTCGTGCCGCAGGCGCTCGCCGGTCTGGGGTCGCCTATGGACCCGTGTGACGGACCGAGGTTCCTGCTGCTATCCTTGCGTGACGGTCTGGGAGCCTCCGGTCCCGGCCACGCGTGGATTCCAATAGTGATTTCCTGAGTACACGACAACCTTGCCCTCGAACCGGATCGCCTGGGTCATCGCCGCGCTGATGTGTGCGGCGAGCGGCGCTGCCGTGCTCGCGCGGCCGAGTACCCGGCTGTCCGGCGAGCAGCCGGCGCTGTCTCTGCACAGCATGATTCCCACGCGGATCGGCGACTGGCGCGAAGATCGTTCCGTCCAGTTGCAGGTCGTCAATCCCCAAACGCAGGAGCTGCTCGACAAGCTCTATAGCCAGGTCCTGAGCCGCGTCTACGTGAACGACAAGGGTTATCGCATCATGCTCTCGATCGCCTATGGCAAGGACCAGAGCGGCTCGCTGGAGGCGCACAAGCCGGAAGTGTGCTACCCGGCGCAGGGCTTCGTGCTGCGCGACAACGAAGCCGGGCGGCTCACGACGGCGTTCGGCAACATCCCGGTGCGACGTCTGTTTGCCACCATGGGGCTTCGGCAGGAGCCGGTGACCTACTGGTTCACCATCGGCGACGACGCGGTGCGGGGGAAGCTGCAGGAAAGGCTCGCGAAGCTGCGCTATGGCCTGACCGGGCTCATTCCCGACGGGTTACTCTTCAGGGTCTCCTCGATCGATCCGAGCATTTCGCGTGCGTATCGGTTGCAGGATCAGTTCGTGAACGAACTGCTGGAAACCGTGTCGCCAGCCGACCGCACCCGCTTGAGCGGACTTGGGGCGAGCGGTGAGTCCCTGGCGTCGAATCGCCTTGTGCCGTAGGCGATGCTGAAGCTGCAAATGCGTGGGGGCACGGCGCGATATCGATTCGAAAGCTCGACGTGAGCCGGCGGATCCTCGTCACCGGAGGCACCGGGTACATCGGGTCCCACACCGTTGTCGAGTTGGTGGCGGCTGGACACGAAGTGTTCGTCGTCGACAATTTGTGTAACAGCAAAGCCTCGGTGCTGGACCGCATGGCTCGCATTGCCGGACGTCGGCCCGGATTCGAGCAGATCGATCTTCGCGACCGCGTCTCTCTGAGCCAGCTGTTCGCCAGCCGGCGCTTCGACGCGGTGGTGCACTTCGCCGGGCTCAAGGCGGTCGGCGAGTCGGTGGCGAAGCCGCTTGCCTACTACAATAACAACGTATCCGGGAGCGTGGCGCTGCTGGAGTGCATGGCGCAGGCCGAGGTCAAGACGATGGTGTTCTCGTCATCGGCCACCGTGTACGGGGAGCCCGCCTCGGTGCCGATCCACGAGGACTTTCCGCTGTCGGCGAGCAACCCTTACGGTCGTACCAAGCTCATGATCGAGGATATTCTGCGCGACTTGGCGGCGAGTGATCCGGCGTGGCGCGTGGCGCTCCTGCGCTACTTCAACCCGGTCGGCGCCCACGCATCGGGAATGATCGGGGAAGATCCCAACGGGATCCCGAACAACCTGGTGCCGTACATCGCGCAGGTCGCGGCCGGCAGGCTCGCGGACCTCTCCGTGTACGGCAACGACTACCCCACGCCGGATGGCACAGGCGTGCGCGACTACATCCACGTCGTCGATCTGGCGCGTGGCCATCTCTCGGCGTTTTCGGCGCTCGACGAGCGCGCCGGGGTGATGACGGTGAATCTCGGCACGGGGCGCGGCTACAGCGTGCTTGAGATGATCCGCGCGTTCAGCGCGGCAAGCGGCAAGCGCATTCCCTACCGCGTGGCGGCGCGCCGCCCCGGGGACATCGCACAATGCTATGCCGATCCGGCGCGGGCGCGCGAGCTGCTCGGCTGGCAGGCGCGGCTCGGCATCGACGCGATGTGCGCCGACGCCTGGCGCTGGCAGCAGTGGGCGACGGAAAACATGACATGAACCTGCAACCAGTCATCCTGTGCGGCGGTGCCGGGACGCGCCTGTGGCCGCTATCGCGGGAGCAGTACCCGAAGCAGCTTCTTGCGCTTGCGGGAGAGCAGAGCCTTTTGCAGACCACCGCGCGCCGGATGCTCCCTTCGTCGGCCGAGACGGGCGGCAAGGTCCGCGCGCCGATCGTGGTCGCAAACGAGGAATATCGCTTCATCACGGCCGAGCAGCTTCGCCAGGCGGAGGTTCCGCCAGCGGCATTGGTGCTGGAGCCCGTGGGCCGCAACACTGCCCCTGCCCTCACGCTTGCGGCGCTCGCCGCGCACGAATCGGGCGACGACCCGGTGCTGGTGGTCATGCCTGCGGACCAGGTCATTCGGGATGAGGCCGCGTTTCGCGCGGCCGTCGAGCTGGGTGCGGTTCATGCGCAGGCAGGCAGGCTGGTGACCTTCGGCATCGAGCCGGACCGCCCCGAGACCGGCTACGGCTACATTCGCGCGGGCGCCGCGCTCGGCGACGATGGACGCGGGCGCGAGATCGCTGCTTTCGTCGAGAAGCCGGACGCGGCGACGGCCGAGCGCTACCTCGCCTCGGGAGAGTACCTCTGGAACGCGGGCATCTTCATGATGCGCACTTCGGTATGGCTGCAGCATCTGGGTGCGATGCGCCCGGAAATCCTGCGTGCCTGCCGCGCCGCCTTCGATGCGCGCCAGCGCGACCATGACTTTCTGCGCATCGGCAGGGAAGCGTTCGACGCCTGCCCGTCGGATTCCGTCGATTACGCCGTGATGGAAAGGCTTCCGGCAGGCCTGGGGGTAGTGATCCCTCTTGCCGCGGGCTGGTCCGACGTCGGCGCCTGGGACGCGCTGTGGCAGATCGGCGAGAAGGACGCCGACGGCAATGTGCTGCGCGGCGACGTGATGGTGGTCCGGACGCGGAACACGCTGGCGATAGCGCAATCCCGCCTGGTGGCGTGCCTGGGTCTCGCGGACGCGGTGATCGTCGAGACGCCGGATGCGGTGCTCGCCGCGCACAAGGACCACATTCAGCAGGTCAAGGAGATCGTCGCCCGGCTCAAGCGTGAAGGGCGCTCCGAGGCCGATGCCCACCGCAAGATCTATCGGCCCTGGGGCTATTACGACAGCATCGACGCCGGCAGCCGTTTCCAGGTCAAGCGTATCGTGGTCAATCCCGGCGCGGCGCTGTCGATGCAGATGCACCACCATCGCGCCGAGCACTGGATCGTGGTGAAAGGTACCGCGCGCGTGACTCGGGGTGAGGAGGTCTTCCTAGTGTCGGAGAACGAGTCGACCTTTATTCCGCTCGGTACCCGTCACCGGCTGGAGAACCCGGGCAAGATGCCCCTGGAGATGATCGAGGTGCAGTCCGGTGCCTACCTCGGCGAGGACGACATCGTGCGCTTCGACGACAGCTACGGACGCGCCTAGATCGTCGCGAGAACGGCGCGGACTTCGCCTCGAGCATCGACGACGGATCGGGTCTGGGCAAAGGTGCCGGCAAGCTTCAGGCGACGCAGAACGGCCGGACCTTGCCCGAGGCCGACCTCGAAGGCGAGCCATCCGCCCGCGCGCACGAAGCGCGGTGCGTCGTGGATCAGGCGGTGCAAAATTCTGATCCCGAACGGGCCGCCGTCGAACGCAAGGCGCGGCTCGTGCCCGGAAATCTCCGCCGGCATCGTGTCCACCTTCTTACTCGAGATGTAGGGTGGGTTGCAGAGCAACAGGTCTACGCCGCCGTGAAATTCCGGCGTGTCGAACGGAGCCAGCAGGTCCCCCACGCGCACCTCGAGGCGCTCCTCGAGCCCCAGGAGCGCGGCGTTCCTGCGGGCAAGCGACACCGCCTCCGCTGACAGGTCCGATGCCAGAACGCGTGCCTTTCGTTCGTAATGGGCCATGGCGATGGCCAGGTTGCCCGACCCCGTGCAGACGTCGACGACGATTGGAGTCTCCCGCGCGTTTGACAGCGTGCGCAGAACCTCCAGCGCGGCGTAGCCAAGGAGCTCGGTTTCCTTGCGGGGGATCAGGGCTTCCTTGCCGCACAGCAGCTCCAGCCCCATGAATCGTTGCATGCCGGTCAGATGCGCCAGCGGAACGCCTGCCAGGCGCTGAGCGAGCAGCTCGTCGAGGCGCCGGACGGCCTCGGGGCCCAGATCGGGCAGGGGATGCTCTCCGGCCGCGGCTGCCGATAGCCCTCGCCCGGCGGCTAGATGCCAGAGCGCGCGCAGGGTCGCCTCCGGGGTCTCTTCGGGCTTGTCCGGCAAAGCGTGCATTCCGGCAACCAGGCGCTCGCTGCGCCAGGCGAATAGCTCGAACGCGCTCACTACCGGAGGCAATCCAGCTGCGCACCGATCACTGCTCGATCTCCGTCACGGGGTCGACCAGCAGCGCTTGCGCGTGCAGATAGCGCGTTGCATTGCGCTTGTTTTCGATGTCCCGGTACACGAATCGCGCCTGCTCCTCAGACATCCCGAGGTACCCGGCCAGTTCGGCAGTCGCCACGCCGTGGTTGTGCGCCCACAGGGCGATGTCCATCTTTTCGTAGGGGAGCGCGAAATAGAATTCGTCCTGCCCGTGCTGCATGCTGTAGATCTCGGTCCTCGGCGTGGCGCTGCACACTTCCTCGGGCAACTTCAAGTGGCGGGCGAGCGCGTAGACCTGGGTCTTGTACAGGTGGGCGATCGGCTTGAGGTCCGCCGCCCCGTCGCCGTTCTTCACGAAAAAGCCCTGGTCGTATTCGAGCCGATTCGGCGTGCCGATCACCGCGTAGTTGAGCCGGTCGGCGTGGAAGTACTCGATTGTCTTGCGCACCCGCTGCTTGAAATTGCTGGCCGCCACGATCTGCAGATATTCGTGGATCGGAAGTCGCTTCTCCCGGACTGCGCCATCCGGCGACTGCACGACCAGCCGGAAGAAGTTGATCCGGCCTTCGAGGCCCCCGGCGATCGTGATCTTGGATTTCCAGTCATCGCGGTAGTCCGGGAAGAGCGCGCGGATCGCTTCGTCGCGCCAGCGATAGCAGCCGAGCGCTTCCAATGTCGGGGCGATATCGACAAGCTGCCAGCGAATCCCCAGTTGCTCCGCGACGCTGCGTCCGCGGGCGGAGCTCGAGGCGGAGGAATCCTTCTCCGGCATGAGCAGTCCGAACACCTTCTCGGGACCGAGCGCGCGCACGGCGAGCGCCCCGCATACCGAGCTGTCGATGCCGCCGGACAAGGCAATGATCACGCCACGCCGGCGCAGCTGGCGCGCGACGATATCGGATATGCGCGAGGCGATGCGTCCGAGCTCGGCGGCGCAGTCGAGGTGAAGCGCCGCGGGTGAGAGTCTGACGGGGCTCAATGAATGTTCCACCGGAACCGGGCGCCTACGCAGCCCTCTTTCGCAACACGTAGGCTTCCAGGCCATTCATGCTGTCGAGATTCTCGGGCACCATTTCCTCGTCCGCCACCTCGATCCCGAAGTGCTCTTCGAGAAACGTGATCAGCTCCAGAAAGCCCGTCGAGTCGAGAATATGGCGGTCCATGAAGGACTCACCATCCTGGAATTCCGCGAACTGCCCACTGAGGATGAAGTTGTCAATGATGAAGGCACGCAGCTTCCCCTTGATGTCCTGCATCCTTACGTTCCTCTCAAAAGTGGATGCGGCAGGCCCACCATCTCCCGAACTCAGCCGAGCCCGGTCTTCTTTATCTTACCGGTGTCGGTTTTCGGCAGCGCATCCACGAACGCCACGTACTTCGGCGCCATGAAGTTTTCCAGCCTCGCTAGGCAGTGCTTGATGACCTCCCGCTCCGAGTAATGATAACCCGCGCGGAGCACGACAAAGGCCTTGATCGCATCCCCCAAAACCGGGTCCGGCACGCCAACGACTGCCGCTTCCCGGACCCCGCCGAGGCTATACAGCGCGTTTTCGACTTCCCTCGGGCTGACCTTCTCGCCCCGGCTTTTGATGATGTCGTCCTTGCGTGCAACGAAATAGAGAAAGCCTTCTTCGTCGGTGCGAAAGAGGTCGCCCGAGTAGAGCACCTTCTCCCCGGAAAACGGGCCCGGTCTGAGGCGCGCCGCGGTTTCCTCGGGTTTCTCCCAATAGCCGCGCATCACGTGGCTGCCCCGGATCACCAGCTCGCCGGTCGAGCCGTTCGGGAGGCGGTTTCCGGCCTCGTCCACCAACCAGAGCTCTTCATTCGGCATGCCCCGCCCCACACTGGTCGGGCGGATGTCCAGCTGTTCGGGCGGCAGGTAGCTGACGCGCTTGCATTCTGTGAGGCCGTACATCGAAAAAAGCCGCGCTTGCGGGAACAGCACGCGCAGGTCGTGAATGTGCTGCTCGGGCAGCGCCGCCGCGGTGTTGGTAATCATGCGCAGCGAACCAAGGTCGTAGTTGCTCAGCGTCCTGATGTCCATCAGAAGGGAGAACATGGTGGGCACGCCGGGGAACACCGTGACGCGCTCGCGCGCCATGGCCTCGAGGATCTTGACCGGAAACGAAAAGGAACGCTCCAGTACGATCGTGCCGCCCATCGCAAATGCCATCAGCACCTGATATAGACCGTAGTCGAACGCGAGAGGCAAGCCGCAGAGGATGACGTCGGATTCGGCGAGGCCGAGATAAGTGCTGACCGAGCGCACGGCGCTCACCATGTTGAGGTGCGTCAGCATCACCCCTTTCGGTTCACCGGTCGATCCGGAGGTGTAGATGAGCGCCGCGAGATCCTGGTCGATGAGCTGCTCTTCGAGCGACTCTGCGGAGGTATCCAGCGCGGCGCAGTAGGGCGTGCAGCGCGCGTCCGGGAAGGCGGCATCGGTGCCAGCGACGAGGCAGGTTTGCACCCTTCGATTGAGTGCCAGCGCTGGTTCCCACACCTCGCGCAGCAGAGAATGGGTGACCAATGCCGCAGCCCGTGAATCGTTCAGGAGGTAGGCGAGCTTTTCTCCCTTGGTGAGCGGATTGATCGGCATGAAAACCGCGCCGGCCCGCATCGCCGCATAGATGCTCACCACGGCTTCGACGCCGTTTTCCAGAAAAATGGCGACCCGGTCGCCCCGGCGAACGCCGCCGCGGCACAGGGTGGCGGCCAGGGCGTCGACGCTGCGCTTGAGCTCTGCATAGCGATAGCGCTTGCCGGCGCAGACCAATGCGACCTTGTCGGGAAGGCGCTCAGCGGTTGCGTCGAGGAAATGGTGGAGCAGCGTCAAGGTGCAGACCTGCTCCCCTGGTGGCGCGGCGCTGACCCAGACCGCGGGCGCGCGAGGCTCGTTCAATTTGTTCTGTCGGGCTCGAGAGAGAGTCGAGTGCCGGGAAGGTATTCGATCCGGGCGGGTTGCTGAACCTGTCCGGGTATCGACCGCAATGCGCGATATCGGGCTAGTACCGCCTTCACATACTGCCTCGTCTCTGGATACGGCGGCACGCGGTTGCCGCGCTCGAGAACGGCATTCTCGCCGGCGTTGTAGGCGGCGAGCGCCAGTTCGAGGTCGTCGTCGAATCGGGTCAGAAGGTCGTCGAGGTAGCGCGTGCCGACCCGAAGGTTGACCTCAGGGGAGCGACCCGGGTCGCTGATGCCGTAGCGTAGCGCGGTCGCGGGCAGCACTTGCATGAGACCGATGGCTCCCTTGGGCGAGCGTGCCGAAGGGCGGTAACCCGATTCCACGGCAATCAGCGCATGCACGAGTGCCGGGTCCAGGTGCGCGTTCCTCGATGCCTTCCAGACTGCGTTCGCAAATGGTCTGCCGGACAGGCGATTGCGGCTCACCGCATCACGCTCACGACCGATGCCCGAATCGAGGCGGTAAGCGGAGCTTTCGGACGGATTCAGACGGTACGACGAGTCCGAAGGAGGGTGCAGGGCATCGGCATACCCCGGCATCGCGCCGAACACCGCCCCGAACACCGCCCCGATAACCATGAAGCGTACAGCGCTTGGCATCCTTGCCACGGCGGGTCGCCTCAATAGGCGTCGAGGCCCCGGAAAACTACCCAGACGGTCTTGGCGATAATGTACAGATCCAGGCGCAGCGACCAGTTCCTGAGGTAATCCAGGTCGTACTCGATGCGGCCTTTCATTTTCTCCAGCGCTTGGGTTTCCCCGCGCAGGCCGTTGACCTGCGCCCAGCCAGTGATACCGGGTTTGACCTTGTGCCGCTGCATGTAACCCTTGATGAGCTTGCGGTACATCTCGTTGTGCGCGATGGCGTGCGGCCGAGGGCCGACGATGCTCATCCGGCCCTGCAGCACGTTGATGAACTGGGGCAGCTCGTCCAGGGACGTCCTGCGCAGAAACGCGCCCAGTCGCGTCACGCGCGCATCGCTCTTGCAGGCTTGCTTAATCTCTCCGCCGTCCTCCAGCACGCTCATGGAGCGGAACTTGTACACCACGATTTCCGAGCCATCCAGGCCGTAGCGGCGCTGCCTGAAGATCGCGGGGCCGCGAGAGGTGAGCTTGACGGCGAGCGTGATGAGCAACAGAAGCGGCGAGATGAGCGCGAGAATAAGCAGCGACAGCACGATGTCGCTTCCCCTCTTGGCGAACCCGTCGATGCCGGAGAACGGGGAATCGCAGACACCTACGATCGGAATGCCCCCGACCGAGTCCATGCGGCCCTGAATCAGCTCGGTGACGAATATATCGGGGACGAAATAGATGGAGGCGGTGGTGTCGCGCAACTCGTCCAGCAGAGTGACGATGCGCTGCTGCGACGCCATGGGCAGCGAGAGGTAAATCAGATCGATGTGGTTCTTCTTCACGAAATGGGGAAGCTCGCTGATCTTGCCGAGCACCGGAAACTGATCGCTGGGGGCGACTCGATCGGGTGACCGATCCTCAAAAAAACCCACCGCGCGGACGTTGGTGTAGCTGTCCGTCTTCAGCCGCCTGGCCAGTTCCAGGCCTTGTTGGTTCATCCCGGCCACGACCGCGCGCCTGGGCCCGCCCTGCAGGTTGCGAATGGCCGGTGCGAGGAAGCGCAGGAGCATGTGCCCCCCGATGGCACAAGAAGGCGCCACCCAGGCCCAAGTGGTAAGCACGCGCGAATCGAAGTAGGCGAGATAGCTGCTCGCGTATCCAAAAACAAAAAGCAGGCCGGCCAATGTGACCCAACCAAGCAAAATATTGCGCACCGCCTGCAAGAAGGATTGTGATAGGCGGGCGGCGCCCGGAAAGCTGAGCGCGAAGACCAGGATGGCGAGAATGATCTCCGGTGCGCCAATGTATCGCACGACGTGCCAGGCAATCACCCACAGCGAACCGACCAGCAGGAGCGGTTCCAGCGCGATTTCGACGAGGTTGAGAAGCTTGTCGCGCCCGAGCGACATGCGCCCGGCCTTGCGGAACATTACGGGGGTGACAATGTCATTCAAGGCTGAACCCGATTTCGGCAAGGTTGGGTGAGGGAGGGTAGCTCGCTTAGGCTGCCTATGCACCCCGACGCCACAATGGCGTCACGAAGGCGCGCTCAAGTCAAGGAGGCGCCATGCTGGGCTAGCCTCTCAACCGGTCGGTCAATTGTCGCAGCGCTCGCGAATACGTCGTAGCTGCCTCGGTGCGGTTACTGACCCCGATCTTCCTGAAGATCCGTTGCAAGTGGTTCTTCACCGTAAAGGGACTGATGTCGAGAGCCGCGGCAATGTCAACATTGGTTTTTCCCTGGCAGATCCAATCCAGGATCTCCTGCTCGCGCGCGCTCAATTCCAGGCAGTCGACTCCGTCGGACGCATTGCGTGCTCTGCCAGCCAAGGGAAACGCCGCGACTCGACGAAACGCGGAATCGATCTGTGCAATCAGGGAATCTACCTGGAGCAGGAAGTGATCCTTGGAGTGACCTCGAGTGAGCGATCCTCGAGTCAGAGCAACGTAAAGACTGTCATGACCGCCTCGCGCGTCACGAACGCCGTGCACCAGCAACGAATGCATCTCGCGCAAGGTGCGGTGCACAGGGCACGTGCAATCCCCGAGCAAAGGGACAACATCCGCAGACTTGAGCACCAGCGGCGCGCGGCCGCCCGCGGCCCATTGGGCGTGCAGAGCCCCGATGAGCTCGTCAATGCTGCAATGTGCCAGTTGCTCGGTGCGAACCCCAGGCAGGGCAGAGGTGATGTCGAGCTTGAGGTTCCATGCCGCGAAGTCACCCCACGCGGAGATCAGGATATCGTGAGGCAGGAATTCCTGCAGGTCACCGCGCAGCCACAGGAACAGATGGTAGTGACGCTCGATCGACAAGGAGTCTGAAATGATGCGCAGGAATCTCGCACTTTCGTCCGCGTTGAGGGCATAGGGCTTGGATGCCGACGGCCGTACCGAGCGTAGCGAAAGAGGGAAAGGAAGGCTGTCCATACTCACGGCGTACCTAAAGTACTGGTATGGACTGAACGCTCTCACGCGCGCCTTCCGCTGGTCAATCGGCCTTGCAATTTTTGACTCGATCATTTGCAACCTTTTACAATCGAACGCTGGCTGAATTCTCTAAAGGACTTGCCATTGCGAAGCGATGTTCGCTTCTCGATTGCGTGCGGTCGCTAACGCACCGCGATGCTTCTTTTTGGCAGCCTTCCCCGCACTTAGGATACTCGGTTGGGGGGGATTTTGCATGTGCCCTAGGGGTAGTGTTTTCCCGGAGGCGATGCATGGATATAGTGCATGTCGGATCGCCAAAATCGACCGGAGCGCTACTACTTATGGTGCACGGCCTTCTCGGATGCCCATCCTGCCGATACGTGCGAATGGGTATTACCGCGACGTACGGCTTTCAAGATGGCTGGTTGGATCAACTGCCCGACTTCATTTTCAGACTGTCACATGACGGCAATTCGTGAACACACGGCTGATACCGGGTCGTTGGCGCGAAGCCTTCAGCCTGTGGTTATTGCAAGTGCCCAGCCAATCGCCGCAACGCAGATAGCTCTAAGGGAAATTTCAGGACGCCGCCAATTTCACGCGAGAACCTGTGGCACCAAACTGCGTTGGTGTACGGTCAAATTCAAAACGCTTCGCAAGTTCCAGGCCATCTCTGCCAAGTTTGCCGGCGACGCTTTTGATGTGAACAGCAGCTATGCGCGGGTCGGCGAGCCATTCGATAGGCACCTTGGGGAGACACGTCGGAACGCCTGGAAATCTCGCCGCGACGCCGTGCAGTAGTTGAACCTCTATAGGGCTTTCCCGTCGCTGCTTAGTGGCCTGTCGGCACGATCACGGGGTGAAGGTCCGGCATTGCTTTCTTCAGTTCTGCGAGAACACGTCGCGCGTCTTTACTGTTCAACGGCTCTCTGAACTGGACACGAGCAATCATCCGGCCGGTCGACGTGAGGCTGCGCTTGACGATGCAGGGAAAGCCCGTTTCCGTGGCTCGCCGCGCGAAGTTACGCGCAGACGCATCATCCCAGAAGGCCCTCAGTTGCAATATGACTAACGGGCCGGTCGATGTCGCAACGTCGGGCGCGTGTTCGCCGAGCGCGCCCCGCGCACCCTTTTGCGCCTGTCCGGAGACGACGGGCGTGGAGGCGACCTGGGAGGGCGGGGGAGGGCTCATTACGTGCGCCCGCCGCAAGTCGGTACCCTGCAGTGACCTCTCCGCCTGGGCGGATCCCGAGACGCCATCCTCCGCAGGCCGGCTTGGCGGTGTTTCCAGTTCTCTGGTAGCCGTCTGATCGGCCCCCGGAACTTCAGTCTGAGGTGGCGGGGCCTGCCGAGCGCTCTCGCCAACGCGCCGATCGAGCGTCGTCCCGGGCGCATTTCCCCTTGGCGGTTCCACGGCGGCAGCTTCTCTAGACGAGGTCAAAGTTGCGCCAGCGATAGCGCCAGCTCGCTCGATCGGACCCTGCTTGGCGAGCTCCGAGTGTTGCTCCAAGCGGGCGAATGGATCAGTCGCGGATTCCCTGAAGAGGAGTTGGAATACCGCGGACAACGCAACCACCACGATAAGCAGTGCAAGGACCATCGAAGAGCGGTCCCTGGAGTGCCGGATGGCGTAGATCGCTTCGCGCAGGAACGCCAACCACCGCCTCATGCCTACCCCGCCTCGGACCCGAGTACTCTCGTCCCCTTATCGAGGCTCGATTATCCCTCAGCCGAGCCGCGCGCGATCCAGCCATCGAGAATTACTTCACAATGAGCCGGGAAGGCCTGAGACAGCACCAAGCGCAGCGCGGTACTATCCCAACCGATCGTACGTTTCGCGGACGCGCAAGCATGGATCGGCATAAGAGGCTCGCAGTAGTTCTCACTTGGAAATTTTCACCGCGCGGGTACTTTGCTCGTACGGCGAGGGCGGTTCGTGGTGAGTACACGATCGAAATCGCCGACGGTCGGGTCCAGGTGTGGATCGATGCATCGCTCTACGACCTGTATCCGTCGTTGCGCCAGGAGCTTTACGATGCGGTGAATGACTGGTTTCTCGGTGCCCAGCTGGTCAGCCAGCGGCCATACGCGCTGTCGGAGCCTGCCGAAGCGAGGCTCGAGTTCCGCGATGGCGAGGAGATCCCTGACTGGACGGATAGCGACGGTATGCCAGCAATTGCCGAGGCTACGCAATGGGAAGATCCGCCACCAGGGGTGTCTGCGTCGGCCCGATCGCTCGGGGACGAGAACCCAGGTGAGCCAGATCATGGAGGACTCGCCCAGATATGCGGTACGACGGATCCGGTACTCGCGTCGTTGTCGCGCAGGTACGACTTCGCAGTGCGGGATCCGAAGCATCAATTGGCCCGCCTTTACGCGGTACGCGAGGCTTTGGCGAGCATATTTGGTCACGAGAGCACGGCGCAAGCAGCACTCGGCATTGGCGTGCCAGAGTGGTCGCGAATTCGTGAACTCGCCGACGGTGAGTTGCGCGGGTCGGTTCAGATTTCCGCGGAAGGCGAGCGCGCCGAGGCGCAAGCCATTGCGCTCAGAATGATCCTGGGTTACGTGCGCTACCGCGAGGGTGCAGCTACCCGTGACGGACCGTAACCTTTGCGCAGACTCGGATCTCGCGGCGCTGCATATGCGACCTCGTGGAACCTGGTTGGCGCAATCGACGTGAGCGTGGGGCGACTGCCATAGATGTCGGGCCGTCGGCGTGCAGGCCCGATACTTCAAAGCATCAGCGCGTCGCGCACCTTTTCCGGCCAGCGAAGCGTATCGAGTCCATGCGTGGTAAACAGGGCGATTGCCAGGCGATCCATGCCAAACGCCACACAACCGGTGTGTGCAAGCTCACCGGACTCGTCGACGAGCTTCCAGACTGTGCCGAAGTGCTCACGGTGGTAGTTGAAACTCATGCACGCAGTCGGCTCCTCGGCGGAACGGATCGGAACGAGCAATTCGAATTTCAGCGACTGCTGGACCTGCGATACCGCTCTCATTTGACCCACGCGGCCAAAGAAAGGGTCGCTCGCCTGCGCAACCCTGTAAGGAAGTTTGAGCGCTTGAGCAATTTCCTCGGCCCGAACCATCCAGCGGTCTCGAAACTGCAGGATGTCATGAGGTTTTCCAATCCGCA
>Ga0307373_10007129_pt1 | contig 17528 bp, 18 predicted proteins | sample OX2MG_FD_202534 | JGI IMG/M metagenome (GOLD analysis project Ga0307373, IMG submission 202534) | Soil microbial communities from Risofladan, Vaasa, Finland - OX-2 | ecosystem: Environmental > Terrestrial > Soil > Coastal area > Acid sulfate soil | place: Finland: Risofladan, Vaasa | collected... | reverse complement strand
AGGGTGACCTCATCGTGGGCAAGAACGGGAAGTCCGCCATCGGCACCCTGGTCGAACGAGCCTCTCGATACGTGGCCCTGTTACACCTGCCAAATGGCCACAGCGCTGAAGAGGTTGAGAAGGCGATGACAGCGGCCACCGAGCAGCTGCCGGACACGCTGTGGAAGACACTTACCTGGGACCAGGGCAAGGAGATGAGCAACCATGCTCAGATCACCATTGCCACCGGCCTCGAGATCTACTTCTGCGACCCCGCCAAGCCGTGGCAGCGCGGTTCCAACGAGAACACCAATGGGCTCCTGCGTCAGTACTTTCCAAAAGGGACTGACCTGTCCGTTCACGATGCCGACTACCTCACCTTCGTCTCCGCTCAGATGAACCGCCGGCCTCGCAAGACTCTGGGCTGGGTCAGGCCTAGCGAAGCCCTCGCCAAGCTATTCTTCGAATCGTCCCGTCAGCCCCTTGTTGCATCCACCGATTGAATCCGCCGGGCTTAAAATGACCTAATATGTACAATTACATTATCGTGGGGGCTGGCTCGGCAGGCTGCGTCCTCGCCAACCGCCTCACTGACGACCCGACTGTTAGTGTGCTGCTGCTTGAGGCAGGCTCCACCGACGACAGGGGCCATGATGTCAGGGCTCCGGACGCCTTTCCGGAGCTCTTCTGGTCGGATCACGATTGGTCCTACCGCACGGCATCCCAAACCCAGCTCGACGGGCGAAAGGTTTTCTGGCCGCGCGGCGCGATGCTCGGTGGCAGCTCCTCGATGAATGCAACAGTGTATCTCCGAGGCAACCGTGCCGACTTCGATGGTTGGGAGCAGTTGGGTAACAAGGGCTGGGGCTGGAAGGACATCCTGCGCTACTTCAAGAAATCCGAGCACAACGAGCGCATCCAAGATGAGTTCCATGGGCAGGGAGGCCCACTCAATGTGGCTGACCCCGGCAAACCCCATCCCCTGACGAAGGCTTTCCTAGAAGCGGGCGCGTTGCTGGGATTGGAACCCAACCCTGACTTCAACGGAGTCCACCATCAGGGCATCGGCATGCTGCAAATGACCCAGAAAAACGGAGCCCGCTGGAGCGCCGCCGATGCATGGCTACGCCCGGCGTTGACCAGATCCAACTTGACAGTAGCGTTCCAAGCCTATGCCAACCGGTTGTTGTTCAAGGGTCACAAGGCCGCCGGCGTGGAATTCTTGCAGGGCAATGTTCAGAGGTTCGAGGAAGCCTCCCGCGAGGTCATCCTCAGCGGTGGCGCGATCAACTCTCCGCAGCTCCTGATGTTGTCCGGCCTTGGACCGGCAGCTCAGCTGAAGGAGTTTGGGATAGCAGTCATATTCGACCTGCCCGGCGTTGGCCAGAACCTACAGGACCACGCCGTCATCGGCCTCAAGTACGCGCTCAAGCGTCCGATCTCCCTCCTGCTAAGCGGGGTGTCCAAACGGGCGCTCCTGAATGCGATCTCGCACGGTAGGAACCCTATGACTACTCCGGTCCCCGAGGCGGCGGCGATCGTACCCTCGCGGCCCGGGCTCGAAGCGCCAGATCTTGAGCTCGGCGTTGGGCCGATAATCGACAATGTCGAAGCCGCACGGGCGTTCTCCATCTACACGGTTCTGCTGGCGCCGAAGAGCCGCGGCTCAATCAGCCTGCAGTCGCCCGCGTCAGTCTCGCGTCCATTGATACAAGCCAACTACCTATCGGATCCTGCGGACGAGCAAGCGCTGCTTGTCGGTCTGGGGCTGGCACGACAGATGGTCGAGTCGACTCCGTTCGACGCCTACCGCGGCGAATTGCTTCACCCTGGCGCCGAGATCGACATAGCGACGCACCTGCGGAGCCACTTATCGACCCATTTCCATCCCGTAGGCACGTGCAAGATGGGCTCCGACCCCATGGCAGTCGTTGACGACCAGCTGCGAGTGCGTGGAGTGACTGGGGTACGCGTCGTAGACGCCTCGATCATGCCTCGGATCGTCCGCGGCTATACGAACGCGCCCACCTACATGATCGCGGAGAAGGCCGCGGACCTGATCCGGAACGCGTCCTGACTCCACCCGGTCTCGATATCCCAGGTGGGCTCAGGTGCCAGGTCCTCAAAGGCCGACCGTCTTTGTAACCAGGTGCGGTGCCGTCCTTGGGAACGAAGCAGGCGACGACCGATGCAAGAAACGGGCTGGCGTGATGGATGCCAAGACGTCCTGCCTCTGGTCCTGAAATTCCAGAACGCACTGCGAGATCAGGCGGCATTCACTAGTACTGCTCGGCGTTAAACCACGAGCGCAGGGAACTGGTTCACTTCAACGTTACCGCCAGCCCGACTGCTCCATGGATCTGCGGATTCCGGAGCAAAGCGATCACCCATTCCGGACGAAAGCGATCACCCATTCCGGACGAAAGCGATCACCCATTCCGGGGTTTCCGATCACCCCGCCGGGAGGCCTGCTAGCGACGGCGTGAGCTGAGGGGCGAGCGGCATCCTTCTGGGCAATCGCAGCCCACATTGAAGGAGACGCCGATGCCCAGACCCCGCACCGCTATGCGCAAGATGCGTATTTCGCGGCTTGGGTTCAAGGAGTCGTTGCAACACCCTAGCCCTATCTGTGAGGTGCAACGATGCCTGGTCGTGTAGGGTTTTCGAGACAGGTCAAGAGAGAGTTTTGGCGGTTGTGATCGCCGCTGGCGAGCAGACGGAAGCTGCAGCGAGGGCGGTGGGAGTGTCGAGGACTGTCAGCACTCGGTGGTTCAGCCAAGCTGGCGGCATGACGCCCATCGAACTCCACGATGCGGATTCAGCGAAATGCGCATTCAACGAGCGGCATCTACTCGCCTTACTCACGGAGTCGTGCACTACTACAACCATGATCGACCTCATCGCACGATCGAGCTGGAGACACCGGTGCCAAGTCCGCCGATATCGCATGGCGAGGTCGTTAGCCGACCGATCCTGGGCGGCCTTCACCACGTCTATGCGAGGGCGGCATGAGCGATGCACTTATGCCGCCCTACAGGAAGGAATTTCCATTTGACAAATGCTCCGAGAGCGAAGGGCAGCGCGCCCTGGGCGACAGCTTGCCCTGGACTGAACCCAGGTCAATTGCCTCCCGGCGGCTACTGTTGCACCCCGTTCCCGCGGTCGTTTGGAACCCAGCGGCTGTGAGAGCGAGCGCGAGCCTGGGGGTCACCCTGGGGGTGGCCGCGGTAGCTCTTGCTGTCCTGATGCCGTGGCCAGCCGGGATGGGCGGGCGTGCCTAGCGGCGGCGGGGCCTCGATGCCGATGTGTTTGGCGGGCGTCTGCTGGAAGACTTTGTACAGTTCCTCCTTGGTGCACCCGTAGGCGAAGAGTAGCTTGATCATCCAGCGGTTGCCGACGATGTGAGGGAAGTTCTGCAGCTGTCCGTAGTCGGACCCGTAGACTACGTTGTCGGGTCCGACCTCCTTCACTACCCGGGCGGCGTAGAGCGGACCCTGCTCGTGGAGAGGGAAGGCCTGGGCGCCGAGACCGGACAGCATCAGCTTGGCGCCGAGTTCGGCCTCCCTCTGCATCTGCTCGATCGAATGCTTGGAGTGGAGATGCGCCGGATGGATCACCTCCATCCGCTTGACCCCAGCCTCACGCGCCTCCTGGAAGAGGATGTACGTGTCCTCGAACGGGTAGTGGCCGCTGGCCAGCACGAGGTCGTTGTCGGCGCAGAGCTTGATGATCTGCTTCACCTCCGGCAGGAGCCGCCGCTTCTCGTCCAGGAAGTTGAGACCGTAGCCACTCCAGTCGTCGTAGACGACGCGGCGGTGGTGGTACGAGTCCACCATCGGCATCCAGACATAGCGCATGCCCGGGAAACCGAGGCAGTACTTCACCGCGTCCGGGTTGAACCCGCCCTGGGAGTAGTTGAGCGTCACGCCGCCGAAGACCTGGGCCGGCCGCAGGCCGCGCTCGACCGCATAGATGTCGGTCAGCTTCTGGACCAGCGCGTTGCGCGATGCCGAAGGTGTGTACCAGGTCTTGAAGACCAGCGCCCGGCAGCCGTTGTCGGTGAAGTCGTAGGCTACATCGTCCTCGAGCAGCAGCCGCTCCATCGGATCCGAGCCGCCGTGGACGTGGATGTCCAGCGAGTTGGTCATGATGTCGTCGACATCCTGCTCGGTGAACTTCGCGCCGGCGAGAAAGCGCGTGTACTGGATATTCGTCACCTGGGCTTGCTGGCGCACCAGCCAGGTGTGGATCTCGTCGGACACGTCGGCGTCCGGACGGGTCAGCTTCTTCAGCCGCTCGACCCGGTCATCGGGCACTTCGATCTTCAGGATCTCATTCAGACCGAGCCCGTCCTCGGGCTTGACGCTGGAGCGCTTGCCCGCTCCATTGGGTTTCTTCTCACTCACTGTTCCTTACTCCTCTTATGACGCCTTTAAGTAACTGAGCTGTAGAAGTCACCGAGCGCGAAGCCCCGGTACAGACTGTCCTCGCCCTTGCGCTCCGCGGGTTCGTCAGACTCCGAGGCCTTTAAGTGGCTCGGAGCCGATCCTGCCCAAATATCGCGAATCCGTCAGGACATTCGGGGCCACGTACGTTGCCTTGAGAACGGCCGCAGAAACGCGGCTCGGCCGGCACTGGTTAGTCCTCGCTTCTGAACCCGCAGGCCCCACGTCACTGAACCCGGTTGATACCTGCCTCGCGCTTCTTAACTGGCGCCCATGCAGCGCCCTGATCAGTTGTGAGCGCTCCGCCAAAAGCGGATAGCTCGACACGGCGCCGTATGGCGAGGGCCCGCTAGGCCGATTGAAGTCCGCTGGTTCAGTCGCGGAGGACCGAAATCGACCTTTCATGCAATTGACCGCGAACGTTAGGATGCGGTCCGGACCTGCGACAGGGTTACACGCTGGAGCCCTGGCATCGCGAGCAGCGAGTCAGTGACCACCTGTTTTGTCTCTGAAACCTGCTCGCGGGCTACCCGCTCCGCCAGTTCGGAGTCGCCTGACTCCAGGGCTTCGACGAGTCGCCGATGGCCTTGGTTACGTTCTCGAGTCTGGTAGGGGAACGTTAGTCCGAGAAAATAGAGCCGTTTCATCTCGTCGAGCACTCCTGAAAGGTGCCTTACCAGCCGTGAATTCCCACCAGCCCGTGCAACGAGCAAGTGGAACTCTCGATTCGCTCGATGGAAGCTCAAAACCGACGCACGATCGCCGGGATCGTACCCCATGCCGCATTGACGATCCAGCTCTTTCAATTGCAGGCAGTCTACTTTCCCCGCCGCTAGTCGGGCGGCTGCTGGCTCTAGCAAAAGTCGTAGTTCGCACAACTCGACTACATCCTTCATAGTCACGGGCGTAATGAGATACCCGTGTCGCGGCACTGTTCGCACCAACCCTTCATAGTCCAATCGATGCATAGCTACTCGAATGGCGGACCGACCGAATGGATACGCCTCCGCCAGTCTGATCTCCGTGGCACGAGCCCCAGGCTCGAGCACGCACTGCAATATGTCATCGCGAATGCTTCGGTAAGCTCGCGCCCCTAAAGAAATGATGGTCTCCTCCTCGCTACGGGCCACGACGGAGATCACCATTCGGCTTCCACCATCATTTCGGGAGCGAGACCATAGACCACAAACGAGTAATCACCCCACCGCGTCTCTAAAAGAGGAGCGCCTCATTCCACGCACATTAACAATAACAATTGCGCTCCCGAGACAGATCGAACGCACCATCGCGGAGTATTTCATATCAAGTGCGCCTGGCCTTGCTCGTGGGCCTGGCAAGGTCATAAAGTCGCTCGGCATTTAGGCCCATTACCCGATTGAACACATCTTCGGAGAAGTCGCGGCTATTAAGGCCGCCCCACGCATCCCACTCAGGGAAATTACTGCCGAACATCACGCGGTCGCTTGCTCCAAATATCTCGAACAAGTGGGCAAGGTCGGCAGGCTCACGCGTGCGATCAAGGCCGTGCAGAACAAACCATACATGCTTCCCTAAGTATGCACTCGGAGGCTTACTCACCCAAGGCGCCTCGACTCTGGCGGACCGCCAGTCCTTGTCTAGCCGCCAGAGTGCCGCGAACACCCCGGCAAACCCTCCGTCTGCCCAGACAAACCTCAAGCTAGGGCATCGTTCGAATGTCCCCTCTCCGATAAGACTGGCTAGATGCGCGCCGGCTGCGTACGGAAGGGTCGCGTAATACTCCTCGTAAGTGGTGGGGAAACCTACCATGGTTGGTGGCAGCTCTATGCCTTGGCCACCATCCTCGTGTACTACGACCGGGAGGTTATGCGCCATCGCGGCTTCCCAAATCGGATAGTAGACTGGGCTTCCGTAGGGGATGTGGCCGCGGAGCGGCACGCCTATCTGAACGAATCCGGCGTGCCCAGCCCACCGATGGATCTCCTCAACAGCCCGCGGCGGATCGCTAGGACAGACGCGGATGGTGCCGAGATACCTTTCGGCGTACTCATTATTGGCTAGCCACTCCTGCGCAATCCACTCATTAGTCGCCGACGCCACGATGCTCCCGTGTTCCGGGTCGGGCAAGAGGCCCCGAGTACACGGGATGAGTATTGCGCGATCTAGCCCGCCCTCCGCAAACAGGACTCTGCCCACCTCGGATGGGTTCGTGCTGTCCGCGATGGACCGCGGTGGAGGATACAGGTACGAGTCTGAGCCCGGTAACCGCCGCGTTTTCCAAGGACTGCCCATGTAGTCTTGCAGGTGCGTAGCAGATTTCACCCTGGGATGGATGCCAGCGTCAACCCGCATCACGAGTCTACCTCGACGATGACACGACCCTCTGCCACCTCGACAGGAAACGTCTCTAACTTGATGCCGTCGCGTGATTCTTCTGCGACGCTAGGGGTCGACCGCTCCGCGGGATCATCTACTGTATCAGCAGATTCGACTGAAACAGCGTAAGCGCGTACGCGATTACGCGATGTAAAGACGGTATCTCCGTTCGTTAGGTCGAACTCCCACCCATGCCACGGGCAGCGGATTATCTCACCCTCGCGGCACCATTCCAGCCGGGGACCTTCAGAAGTCCACAGCGTGCGGGTCGTACCGGTCACCTGGCCCTCGCACAGGGGGGCGCCTTGATGAGGGCAAACATTCTTGATCGCGTAGAAGCGGCCGCTGACATTGAATACCCCAATTGACCTACGAGCCACCGTTACAATCCGGCGCGAGCCGGGCGGAATCTCGGACACCGTACCGATTACAAACCGGGCCATTCGCTGGCCGTCCTACTCCTGGTAGCTCAGCGTCCCCGGGCTCACCTTTGAGCCGGGAGGTTGAACCACTCGATCGCATTTTGGCAAAACACCCGGTCTTTGCTGGGTCCACCCAGCCACTGTAGTGCCATGGCCGGATCATCAAAATCCCAATGGGGATAATCAGTGGCAAGCATCAAGAGGTCCGCTCCGCCCATGAGCTCAAACATGCGCGCCATTTGCCGTGGCACCTCAGGCTCTTCGATCGGCTGAGAGGTGAACCTCACGTGGTTGCGCGCGAGCTCGCTCGGGCGCCGTCCTTGTGAACCTCGCATTTCCCAGAGCTGGTCCAGCCTCCATAGCAGCGGCCCAGCCCAGGTGAACCCGCCTTCAACGAGGACGAACCGAAGGTTGGGCAGTCGATCGAATACGCCTCGGACAAGCAAGCTAGTGAGATGGGCTCCGTAAGTCAGCGGGTAGCCGACCGCGTGGTACTGGAAGAACTGCTTAAAGAACCCGACCGGGGAGGCGAACGACTCGACCCCACCGCCGTTGACGTGCACGCACACAGGCAAGCGATGCCGGGCGGCGGCCTCCCAAATGCGGAAGTACTTCTCGTCGCCATAGGGCTGTTGCGAGTAATGGGGCACTCTGATCCCGACGAAGTGAGGATGCCCTGCCCAGCGTTCAATTTCAACGATCGCTTCAGAAGGACTATCGACCGGGATGGTAATAGTGCCCTTGTGCCTTTGATGAGCGTTGTACTTGTCGAGCCATTTATCCGCCATCCATCGATTGAGCGCCGCCCGAACGGCCACGTTCTGGTTCGGATCCGGGGGTGTCCCAGCGGAATTCTCTATTAGGACGACGTAGTCAATTTGCGCATCCCCAAGCAGGTGTTTATCGAGTAGTACTGGATCGGATCCAGAGGCACCACCACTCGGCGGCGCCGCATCCTGTCGACCTACATGCGGGGGCAGGTAAACAGGACGGATGAGCTTCCGCATATCCGTCTTGCTTTTCCACGGCTCCATGATGTAATCGATGAGTTCATCGGGTGCCTCGAAACCCGGATGCACATCGCAATCGACTCTGCGCACCGCCACACGCCCTTTCGCCTGGGCGTCTGTCGTTGGCTGGTGATTCACCGCGCTCATCGCTGATCTCCCCCTACGTCTCATAGGCGCTGAATGCGGCAGTCACAGCGCGGGCCGCTGGATCGGTCACCACATTGACCACCGCCGGTTTACCACTTGCGGCCGCGCGCATGAGCGCCGGCCTTATGTCTTCGGGTTGCTCGACATGCTCGCCGTGCGCCCCCAACGCCACGGCCATCTGGTCGTAACGGGTGAACCCCAACTCTCGACCCGCCTTGTACTTATTCGCAGCGGTCCAGCCGCCGTTATTGCTGATCACGGTCACGACCGGCAAGTCGTGGCGAACGGCTGTATCCAACTCCATGGCATTCAGACCAAACGATCCGTCTCCATGAAGAACGATGACTTGCGTGCCGGGCTTCGCCACTTTCGCACCGAGCCCAAATGGAAGCCCCACGCCCATTGTGCCGAATGGCCCAGAGTTCAGACGATGGCCGGCGACAAATGTGGGTATTGACTGTCGGCCGTAATTCAGTATTTCCTGCCCATCGACCACGAGGACTGCCTCTCGGTCGATGAAGTCGCGAATCTCCTTGCATAGCCGGAGGGGATGAATCGGGACTTGGTCGGTGCTCATGCGCGCCTCGGCTTCCGGCCGCTTAGCCTTAACTCGCTCACCAAGAGATTTTCGCCAGTCGTCGCCTCGCAGAGGATCCAGTTCGCCTCGGCCGATCTCCAACATTTGCCCGAGAACCGCCCCGACATCGCCAAGGATAGCCACATCGACCTGTCTACCCTCGCCGAGCTCCCACGGATCGATGTCGATTTGTATTACGTGACAATCCGAGGCAAACCGTGGCGGTCTGCCGAAGCCGACAACGTAATTTAGCCGCGTGCCGCAGACAAGTACGACGTCGGCTTCCCGGAAACCCATAGAGCGGGCCTCCAATAAAGTAAGCTCATGGTCTTCTGGAAGTACTCCCCGGCCCTGAGGCGTCGTGAACACGGGGATCGCAAACTCTTCTGCGAACGCGCGGAGTTCCCTATCCGCCGCAGCCCAAATCACGCCGCTACCGGAAATGATTATCGGGCGCTCAGCTCTCTGCAGGAGGGCAATCGCTCTCTTGATCTCCGACGGGTCACCATGGGGTCGGGGACGAGCGATGGACGGCGACGATCGATCCCACCACACATCGTCTTCGTTCACTACCTGGTGCAGCACGTCGCTTGGAACATCCAGGTACACCGGCCCGGGCTTGCCATTTAGTGCGTGGTTGAAGGCGGCGTCCACTACGTCAGGTATGCGCCGGGCATCGTAGACCCGGCCTGACCACCGCGTGATTGGTCTCATGATCCCAACCTGATCAATCTCTTGGAATGCGCCTTGGCCGCTCTGGATCACCGGACTAGACCCACCAATGCAAATCACAGGCGCACAGTCGACATACGCATTTGCGATTCCAGTCACGAAGTTAGTCGTGCCCGGACCAGAGGCCGCCATACACACCGCCGGCTTCCGCAGTAGCCGCGTGTACGCATGCGCCATCATCACCGCAGCTTGCTCATGGCGAACGTCAATGGGGCGCATACCCTCTGCCACACATGCGCCCTCCGCTTCAATCATGGGACCCCCCATGATGAAAAAGAACACATCGATACCGCGGCGCCGGAGCGCCTTGGCCAGGACTTCGCTACCCGTGATCATGTGACTCCGTCTCTTTTCGCTTGTGCGAGCTCGGTGTCTGATAGTCCCAGCCATTCTCGGTAGACCTCCGCCGTGTGCTGACCGAGAAGGGGGGCAGCCACAGGGGCGACATCCGAGTTCGACAGCCTCACGGGGGAGCCGGGCATGACGAACTGGCCGCGCTGAGGGTGGTCCACCTCGATGAACGTCCCACGTTTGCGTAAATATGGATCGGCAGACAGTTCCAACGTGTCAAACACCGCACTTGCCGGGACCCCGGCACGCCCCAGGATGTCCATTACTTCCAACTTCGGCCGAGTTATGGTCCATGCAGTAATAAGGGCGTCGATGGTATCGCGGTGCTCGAACCTGGACTCAGGCGAGCTGAAGGTGGGTTCCCCAACTAGCTCAGGGTGGCCAATGATCTCCAGCAGTTTCTCCCAGTGTCGGTTGTTGGCGCGGGTTGTGTAGACGTAGCAGTAATCATTGGGCCCGCCACCCATGCACGGGTAGACCTCGCTCGGGCCGGTGGACCCGAGCTGGCTTGAATTGCCGTACCGCTCAGCAGCCCGCCCAGTCATGGCCTGGCGAGCGTAGGCGATACGGCAAAGATTGATAACTGCGTCCTGCATTGCGACCTCCACTCGCTGTCCGTGACCCGTCGCCTCGCGCTGATACAGAGCAGCAAGAATCCCGATTGCGCAACTGAGGCCTGCGCCACTATCACCGATGGTCGGGCCAGGCTTGAGCGGCCGTCCATTTGGCTCGCCGGTAACTGAGACGGCTCCGCCCGCGGCCTGTGCAATTGGATCGAAAGCGAGCAAGTCCGCGTAGGGACCATCAGCACCGAACCCCTTTAGTTGCGCGTAAACGATCCGCGGGTTAATCGCTTGAGCTACCTCATAGCCAAAGCCCAGGCGATCGATTGTTCCAGGAGCAAAGTTTTCAACCATCACGTCTGCCGAGCCAACCAACCTGCGCATCAAGCCAGCGCCCGCCTCGCAACTCAGGTCAAGCGTCACGCTGCGCTTGTTCGCATTGAGCATCAGAAAATACCGGGAGTCCATACCAAGGACGTCGACTGACGCGTTCCGACCCTGCTCTCCCGTGCCGGGCCGTTCGACCTTAACAACATCGGCTCCCAGCCAAGCGAGCAACTGTGTGCAGGCAGGCCCAGCTTCGAACTGCGTCAAGTCCAAGACCCGAATGCCCTGCAGTGCAGTGGCTCCGACCTCTGGAAGGCTCACCGACGGCTAATATATCACAGCCCTCGAGACCTGCGGCTTGCGCATGTCAGCGTCGTTTCTAGCGGCCTAGAATCATCAGGCCACCCCGCAAGAACACGCGTTGACAACTGGTGAAATTTCATCTAACGTCCTTCGGTATGGCCCTGCAGGTGCCTTTCCTCTGCCTTTGTAACGGATCCTTGGATGCGAAGCAGACAAGGGTGGCTGTAAGGTGCCGAGCCGCTACAAAGCGGTCTCTAGAACTGGTGTCCCGTCACCGAAGATCCAGTCAGCCAGCATGATTCGACAGGCGGACATCGTCGTCATCGGCGGAGGCGTTGTCGGGATGAGCATTGCGTGTCATCTCGCATGGCGTGGCCACGGCACCGATGTGGTCGTGCTTGAACGGTCGACCATAGGGTCTGGCACTACCAGCCGCTCAGTGGGCGGAATCAGAAGGCAATTTTCCACCGAAGTCAACATCCAGATGTCCTTAGAGTCCGTAAAGTTTTGGCGCAACTTTGAAGCGACCATGGGCATGCCGTTGGACTACTGTGAAACTGGGTATCTGTTTCTCGCTCGCTCACCGTCTGTCCTGGCGCAGTTTCATCAAAATGTGAAACTGCAACGCTCGCTAGGCGTCGATTCCAATGTGCTGGACCAGTCCCAACTAACTAGCTTGGCCCCGTATCTGCGCACTGACGACCTAGTGGGCGCGGCATACTGCGCCACAGATGGAATGGCGGGGCCATATGAGGCGACCCAAGCCTTTGCACTCAAGGCCCGGGAGGGGGGCGTCACCATCCTTGAAGGTGCGGACGTTGTCGCTATAGGCATAGGGGGCGGCCGAGTTGAATCTGTAAAGACAAGGTCAGATACATTCCACACCAACGTGGTCGTGAATGCGGCTGGACCATGGGCAGCGTCGGTTGGCAGCCTAGCCGGCGTCAAGGTGCCAGTCCGTCCATATAGGCGGGAGATCTTTGTTTCGGAGCCCTTCCCCAGAGACTTGATTGGCGACTGTCCTCTGGTCATCGACTTGGAGGTCGGCTGGTACTTCCGCCGGGAAGGCGAGGGAATCCTGATTGCGGGCTCCAAAGACAAAGAGTCCAGCTTCGAGACTCATATTGATTGGAATAACTTACCCAACATCGCGGACGTTGCATCCCATCGGGTGCCAATCTTGGCGAATGCCAGGTTCGGCCAAAGGGCATGGGCAGGTCTGTATGACGTAAGTCCGGACGATCACGCGATCCTCGGGGCGGTCCCAGCCGTTCCCGGGTTCTACTGTGCTAACGGATTTTCTGGCCACGGTTTTCAACACAGCCCGGCGACTGGCCGGATTTTGGCCGACCTGATCATTGACGGGAAAGCGGACGGCTTTGATATTTCTCCGCTGAGCATTAGTCGCTTTGAGACCGGCCAACTGCTCAAAGAGCCGCTCACTGCCCATGCAGGATCCATGGGTGGGTGACCACCACAGTGGCGTCCCAATCGGGGCGCCAAGCAAGGAGACCAAAATGCATAGGAAGCCATTGACGCTCGGAGCGGTTCTCGCCGCGACACTGCTCATCGGGGCATGTTCGGTGGGAGGAGGCGGAACTCCCTCAGCTGGCAGCGCTCAGACATCGCTGCTCGCTGCCGTGAAACAGAGTGGCGTACTTCGACTTGGAGTGACCACCGACCTTCCCTACGCCTACCAAGACACCCAGAGCAAGCAATGGCGAGGAGTCTTCATCGATATCATGAAAGACTGGACTGACAATGTCCTCCATGTAAAGCTGGAGACGGTCGCCACGACGTTCCAGAACATGGTAGCGGGCCTCCAAGCTCACCAATATGACATCGGCATCGGCCTCAACCCGACCCCAACACGGGCTACAGTGATTCTATTTTCGACGAACGTGCAGCCATCGATGGATGCCTTTGTGCTTAATACAACTGTGGTATCGGCCAAGACCTACGCCGACCTGAACACCTCAAAGGGCCGGGTCTGTGTCGCACAAGGGACAACTGCTGACTTTGCCCTAACCAGCTTCCACTCGGCCATGCAGGTCACTCGCCTGCCCGACGCGAATAGCTGCGTACTCGCCCTGACCACGGGTCGGGTGGACGCGATGCTCACGGAGGAGAAAGCTAGCGCAGGAGTGGCCGCCGCTCACGAAGGCTACAAGCTGATCTGGCCCAACGTTCCCTGGGCGGCTTCAGGCACCTCGTTCGGGATTGCCCCTGGCTATAGCTTTATGGATGTGATGGCGCTCGATACAGAAATCCAAGATTTCGCCGCTAGTGGCAAGCTCGCCGCGTCGCTGACCGCCAATAAGGCCATCAACCCTCTGGATTATGCCTTAGGCACGCCGCCAGCGTACGTTACCCAGGCACTCGCTGCCGCGAGCTCTTAGTATTCACGTCCCAGGGGAACCTTGACAGCTGCGGGCGGCCAGGATCTGGTTAGCCGGTTTCAGCCAGGCGAAGTTCGTTCCAGGCGTCGAGGAACTCCGGCACCACATCCGCTTACCGTCAACGTATTTCCGTAACGCGACGCTAAATTTAGCTCCGGTCGACGGCCCTCGCGCTGACTACCATGGGAACATCGATTAGCCGAACAAGAGGCCGTGGGGGCGTGCGACTCCCTATCCTGCTACTTGCAGTAGGGTGCACATTACTGTCCGGCTGCATGAGTTCGCCCGGCGGGCCTGAGTACCAGTGGGACCCAACCGTGGTCCGCGATTATTTGCCGGTACTTGTCGGTGGTCTGCAACTCACTCTCTTTCTGACCGTTACGAGTCTAGCTGGCGGGCTGGCATTCGGGCTCGTAGTGGCGATGGTTCGCGTCGGCAAGGTGTGGGTACTGAACCCCATCGCGATCGCATACATCGAATTTGTCCGGGCGACGCCACTCCTGATCCAGCTCGTCTGGATCTACTACTCGCTACCCATCATTTTGAATATTCAAATACCGTCACTGTGGGCGGCGGTTATCGGGCTCACACTGAACCTAGGTGCGTTCGCCGCCGAAGCCTTCCGCTCTGGACTGCGAGCAATCCCAAGGGACCAGATCGACGCCGCGGACGTGCTTGGCCTTCGATACCTACAGCGCATGCAATATGTGGTGGTGCCGCAAGCGTTCCGGATAATCTTCCCGGTACTGATTTCGCTCAGCGTCACCGCATTCAAGGATACTGCCCTAGTCTCAACGTTGGGCATAGCCGATCTCATGTATCAAGGTCAAACTGTGGCCAGCCAGACCTACCGACCACTAGAGATCCTCTCGGCGGTCGCTCTGATCTACTTTGTTATTGCGTTCCCGTTCACGACATTGTCACGGCGGCTGGAGGTTCACATGGCACGCCATCTGAGGACCGGGTGAGCTCGGAGCCTCACGATCTCGACCCCTTTGCGGGGGCGGCCCCGGGCGCGGATGTGGAATTGTTGAACGTCACGAAACAGTTCGGCCGCCACACAGTGCTGAAAGACGTCAGTCTCACATTCCGTTCAGGCGTCACAGTGGCCGTCATCGGTCCAAGCGGGTCGGGTAAGAGCACCTTGTGTCGTATCGTTGCCGGCCTCGAGCCTTTTCAGAAAGGCACGGTGCGGTTGGATGGCCATGACTTCTTGCGCGGCGGTCTGCGAGGCCGAGCGGCGCACGGGCCCGATTATCGTAGGCGCCGCTTGAGCGTTGGCATGGTGTTCCAGAGTTCAACGCTCTTTCCGCAGATGACGGTGCTCGACAACATTATCCTCGGGCCCCAAAAGGTACTCAAGTTGAGCCGGTCGACGGCCATAGAACGTGCGGTGGCGATTCTTGGGAGAGTTGGCCTAGGCGAAAAACTTCGCTCATTCCCCGCCCACCTGTCGGGTGGCCAACAGCAACGCGCGGCCATAGCGCGTGAGCTCGCCATGGATCGCCGTTTGATACTTTTCGACGAAGTTACGTCGGCGCTCGATCCAGAACTAGTCCATGACGTCCTCGCAGTGATGCAAGAGCTCGCACACGGTGGACTCACTATGCTGGTTGTGACGCACGAAATGACCTTCGCCAGGACCGTATCGGATGAGGTCGTTTTTATGGATAACGGCTCGGTTGTGGAGTCGGGACCGCCTGCGGAACTCTTCGCTCGGCCGAAGATGATGCGCACACGGTCGTTTCTGGATAGAGTCCTGACCTAGGTGATAAAGGGTAATCATCGCGACCGGACATTTCAGCAGTCCGTATCGGCCGAGCCGCGTTTCGGAGGGCGCCACATCTATGGGATCGATATCGGGATACTCCTACTCGATGTCACCTTCCCCCGAATCGTAGGGGACGTTGGCAACGCCCTCTCCTATCCGTTCCCGGTTCTGTTCGATGTCGTTCACGGCGCTACCGGTCGCCGGGTGGTTGAAGGCGCTGGGGCTGGACTGCTTGATGACTTTGCGTCGGCCGCAGAGCGCGTCGTTGCGCAAGGGGTTCGCGGTCTGGTCACCAGTTGCGGCTTTCTTGCGATTTACCAACGGGAATTGGCCGAAAGGACCTCGGTACCTGTCGCTACCTCGAGCCTTTTACAGATCCCGCTTGCTCTATCCATGCTTCGCAGGAACCAGAAGATCGCCGTACTGACCATGGATGCCCGGTTCCTGACTCAGCGGCACTTCGCAGGAGTCGGCGTTGGTCGGCCGGAAGCTCGGAGGTTAGTCATAGTCGGTCTTGAGGGCACCAGTTATTTCTATCCGCGAATACATGAGTTCGACGGTCAGCCACTGGACCCTGAGGTCGCGGAGCATGAGATCGTCGACATCGCGAGGGACGCACTCGCCCAAGCCCCGGAGATCGGAGCATTCGTCTTTGAGTGCACCAATCTCGCGCCTTACTCGATGGCTGTACGCCGAGCCACGGGCTGCCCAGTGTTCGACATTGTGAGTCTGGTCCGGTGGCTACATGAGGCAGTGCATTCAGCATGACCGTAGCGACATAGGGCTCGGACACGAAGGACTTTGTGTACCCCATACTGTGAGTAAGGTCCCCGCTGGACAATGAGCCCTCACCTGAGGTTTGTCGGCGACGGCGCTGCTGCCCGAGCGAGCGACTCGATTACGGCAGCTGCGCGACCCGTGGGCAGCTCGCCTCCATATCTGCCACTCGCCTTCTTAGGCGTGGTCGGTTAGGGGTAGAGCGGATGCGCTCGTTGTATGCGTCCAACATATGTGGGAGCGTGTGGTGCGCAGAAAGTTCATCCCGGGTGGCAGCGATCTTCGCCTGATCGCATAGCCTGGCAACCTTCTCCTGGTTTCGGCCCGGAAGCCCGACCTGTGGTGCGCACAAAGTCCGGCGGTGGCCGATTGAATCGGGATTTGGGGATTGGAGAGAGGAGCAGGCTGTCGGGCACACATATTTGTCTGGGCACAATCGTGCCACCACCAGCGGCCGCGCCTCGTAGGCAGCAACACCTGTCTATGAATGCTGCTCACTCTCCGTCATCGTCACTTTCGATCGGCGAGTCACCGAAGTCCAGGACGACGGTGTGGAGCTCCAACGCGCACCACTCCTTCAGCACTCTGAGTGAGCGATCCCGCGGCCAGAGCTTCGGGTCCGTGTACCAGCCATTCAGCTCTTCTTCGAAGATCTCATGGTGATGACGCTTGAGCCAGTGGGCGAGGTCCTCCTCATCTTCGACCTCGATCAGGTAGACGGTGTGCTCCAGGTTGACCTCGGCCAAGGTGACAGGGTCCGATGAGGGTGAGGGATCGGCGGCATTGATCCAATCGACAAAGGGCTGTTTATAGCGAAGGATCAGGGCTGCGCGATTGAGCATGATCCCGACATCACAGCCTTGAGGCGTTCTGCGCCGGCAATCAGGCAGCCGCTCGCGCCGGCACGTAGGAGTAGTCGCGAAGTAAACCCCCCAGGCGAGCATGGCAGCGCACAGCAGTCACCGGTACGACCGGATCCGACCTGGCAATCGGCGTCTTGAGCTCCAGGCTCCGATGCGGTCGGGCCTCGTTGTAGTGCTCGATCCACTCCCCCATCACCCGCTCCAGGTGGTGCCGGCCGACGATCAGCATCCAGTCCAGACATTCCCGGCGGCCAGAACCGATCTGCCGCTCCATGTGCGCGTTGGCGTAAGCCTTCGACTACAGGTGGTTCCGAGAGTTCGCGGCGATTTCGCGTCGTCCATCCCTTCCACCCGCTGACCGGCCGCGAGTTCGAGCTGGTGAGCTACGCCCACACGTGGGGCGAACACCGGGTGTTCTTTCGAGTGCCAGCCCGGGAGAAGATCGCGTCCGAGCGATGCCGGCCGCCTGGACCGACGTCGAAGGCGCGGATCCGTACCTGGTTTTGT
>Ga0307373_10007127_pt1 | contig 17533 bp, 21 predicted proteins | sample OX2MG_FD_202534 | JGI IMG/M metagenome (GOLD analysis project Ga0307373, IMG submission 202534) | Soil microbial communities from Risofladan, Vaasa, Finland - OX-2 | ecosystem: Environmental > Terrestrial > Soil > Coastal area > Acid sulfate soil | place: Finland: Risofladan, Vaasa | collected... | reverse complement strand
GGACGCCCTGCGCGTCGCCCTCTCGGGCATCAGCGACGGCCACATCTCGCCCGCCGACTTCAGCCGCCTCGCTGCGGACAACGACGTCTTCGAAGGCTGGGTCGCCAAGATGAAGGCGCGCTTCCGCCAGTCTCCGCCCCCCGCCCCACGAGCCCCGCCCGAGCCGCTGAAGCAGGCCGCGGCGGGAAGCGCGGGGGAGGGGTAGGGGTAGGGGTACCATCGTATATGAGGGGCGTTCGCGTCCAAGACAACACATTCCCTCATATGCTGGTGCGAAATGCGGGCTCCGGACCGGCAAAGATGGCCTTAACCCGCAAGCCCTAGGGTGTCGGCCGCCGCAATCGAGAAAGGCGCCAGCCTTGCCTGAGCCCCGCGCAGTCGACGCCTACGATTTCATCGTCATCGGCTCGGGGCCGGCGGGGCGGCGCGCGGCGGTGCAGGGCGCCAAGCTCGGCAAGCGCGTGCTGGTGGTGGAGCGCGGACGCCGCGTCGGCGGGGTCTCGGTGCACACCGGCACCATTCCGTCCAAGACCCTGCGCGAGACCGTGCTCAATCTCTCCGGCTGGCGCGAGCGCGGGTTCTACGGACGGGCCTATCGGGTCAAGCAGGAGATCGGCGCCGAGGACCTGCTGAAGCGGCTGCGCATCACCCTCGACCACGAGGTGGAGATCCTCGAGCATCAGTTCGCCCGCAACGGGGTGGCGACGCTGCACGGCCAGGCGCGCTTTTTGGATCCGCACCGGATCGAGGTCGCTGGCGACGACGGGGAGACGCGCATTGCGGGCGCCAAGCGCTTTCTCATCAGTGTCGGCACGCGGCCCTACCGCCCCGAGCACATCGGTTTCGACGGGCGCCGGATCGTCGACAGCGACGAGCTGCTGGACCTCGAGGCGATCCCGCGCCACCTGGCCGTGATCGGCGCCAGCGTCATCGGCGTCGAATACGCCTCGATCTTCAGCGTGCTCGACGTCAAGGTGACGGTGCTCGAGCCGTCGGACGGGCTCCTGAGCTTCGTGGACCGCGAACTGGCCGACGAGTTCCTCCACGATCTGCGCGACCGGGGCGTCTCCTTCCGGTTCGGCTGCAAGGTGAGGTCGGCCGCCGTCCAGCCGGGCGGCCGGTGCCTCGTCGAAACCGAAGACGGCCGCGAACTCGCCTGCGACATGGTGCTCTTCGCAGCTGGCCGGGTGGGCGCCACCGAAGGACTGGGGCTGGGGGCGTGCGGCCTCGCCGCCGACGCGCGCGGCCGCATCGCCGTCGAGCCGGCGACCTTCCAGACCGCCTGCCCGGGGATCTATGCCGCCGGCGACGTCATCGGCTTCCCCTCGCTCGCCTCCACGTCCATGGAGCAGGGGCGCATCGCCGCCTGCCACGCCTTCGGGGAGAGTGCGCCTGCGCCGCCGGAGTTCTTTCCGTACGGCATCTATTCGGCGCCGGAAATCTCCACCGTCGGCATGACCGAGGAGGAGGTGCGGGAGCGCGCCATTCCCTACGAATGCGGCGTCGCGCGCTTCCGCGAAACTTCGCGCGGCCACATCATGGGGCTCTCGTCGGGGTTCATGAAGCTGATCTTCGCGGCCGAGACGCGCCGGCTGCTCGGCGCCCATATCGTCGGCGAGGGCGCCACCGAACTCATCCACATCGGCCAGGCGGTGCTCAACCTCGAGGGCACGCTCGACTATTTCGTCGAGAACACCTTCAACTATCCGACCCTCGCCGAGGCCTACAAGATCGCCGCCCTCGACGCCTGGAACCGCATGCCCAAGCGCCAGCCCAGCGTCGGCGTCGCCGCGGCCGCCCTGGAGCGGGCGCGCCGGCGGGTGGCGTAGGGGCTCAGGGCGGCGCGGCGGCGGGCGCGATCGCCTCGGCCGCACCGCCCGCGCGGCCATAGTAGCCACGCAGCATCCAGGCGGTGACGGCTGCGCCCGGCAGGGCGAGCAGGATGGCGATCGACAGCGGCTGTCCCATGGCCGAGAGCCCGGCGGCGATGACGCAGCCGCCGGCGCAGCCGACGTCCCAGCCGCCCTCGCAGGCGATCTGGAAGCGCAGCGGACAGGGCGAGGCGAGCGAGAGGTTGTAGGCGGCGGTCATCATCGCCGGCACGACGACGGCGCCCGCCAGCGCCCCAAGGGCGTTGGCGCCCACCGCCAGCCAGGGCGAGCCGAGGCTCGCAGCCCTCAGGACCACCACCACCGTCGTCACCGCGAAGGAGATCAGCGCTGCGCGCCGCCCGCCGCCGCGGTCGATGTGGCGGCCAAGCAGCAGGCCCGCGATCGCCCCGACCAGCGCCGCCAGGGCCATCGCCCCGCCATAGGCCGCCAGGCTGCCGCCCAGCGAGACGAACAGCACCACCTGCCAGACGAGGCCGAAGCACGCGCCCATCCAGCCGTCGGCAACGAAGAGCGCCATGCCGAGCCGCGCGGCCCTGAAGGCGCCCGGCGCCCTCGCCAGCACCGGCACGTTCGGCGCGGCCAGCAGCGGCAGGGCCGAGAGCGCCTGGACGACGGCCACCGCGGCGAAGGCGATGCGCGGCCCCAGCGTCACCAGCGCCCAGCCGCCGGCCAGCGGTGCGGCGATGCCGATCACGGCGGCCATCGCCTCGCGCGCGCCGACCTGGTGGCCGCGGTGCTCGGGATCGCCGAGCGCGGCGAAATAGGCATGGTATCCGGACCAGTAGAGCGTGTCGCCCACCGCGCCGGCCAGGCAGAACGCGCCGAGCCACAGATCGACGCCATGCACTTGGGCAAGCAGTGGGTACTCGCCCGCGATCACCAGGACCCCGGTCACGACGATCGGCTTCAGACCCCAGCGCTTGCCGATCGGCAGAATGGCGGGCCGCCAGGCGAAGCGTCCGGCGAGAATCGCCGCCTGGGCCAGAAGCGTCGCCGGAATCGGGACGCCGGCGTGCAGCAGGTAGGCGAGGAAGAAGATCCCGCCGGCCCCCATGGCGAGCGCCTGGATGGCGTAGTGGAAATTGATGCGGTTGATCGCATCGTTGCTGAAAAAGGCCATGACCGTGAGGCGAGCAGAGACAATCTGGGGAGGCGCGCGACCTCGCGGCCCGGCGCGCCGGCGATGCGGTCTTCCGAAACCTGAAGCTTCAGGTCGCCACGCCGATCCTCCGCAACGGCGGCCACTATGGGGCGCCGAGCCGGGCGCCGGCAAGCCGGGCTTCGCGAAAAGCTTGCGTCGAATTCAATTTGGCGTCATTTTGGCGCCATGCCGAACCTTTCGATCAAGAACGCGCCAGACGCCGTGATCGAGCGGCTGCGCCGGCGCGCTCAGCGCCATCATCGGTCGCTTCAGGGCGAACTGCTGGCGATCGTCGAAGCGGCGGCGCGGGATGACCGGCCGGAGCCGGGCGAGCCGTCGGTGATCGCCGCGGGAGAGACCGGCGCCCGCCTCGTTGCGGCGCTGCGCGCCTCGCCGCACCGCCAGGCCGACCTCGAGCCGAGGCGTGAGCCGATGCCGGTGCGAGATGTCGGGCTTTGACCGGCTGGCTGCTCGACACCAACGTTCTGTCGGAACTGCGGCGGTCGAGGCCCGAGCCGCGCGTGGTGCGCTTCGTCAGCGCTCAGCCGCTCGACCTGCTCCACATCAGCGCCGTCAGCTTCGCCGAGATACGCTACGGGATCGAGCGTCTGGACGACGCCGGGCGGCGCGCCGACCTGCACGACTGGCTGAACCTCGCGCTGCGGCCGATGTTCGAGCGCCGGACGTTGCAGATCAGCGAGGACATCATGTTGAGATGGCGGCTGCTGGTCGAGGTCGGGCGCCGGGCCGGCCACACATTCTCGCAGCCCGACCTCATCATTGCAGCCACCGCGCTGCACCATGGGCTGACCGTCGTGACGCGCGATCGCCGCGACTACGAACGGGCCGGCGCCGCCGTCTTCAACCCTTGGACGGACGAGTCGCCTGCGAGTCAGTCGGACTCCGGCGCCTGAGTCTCATGGCGCCTGCAGCTGCTGTTTCACCCGTTCGGCGAGGCTCTTGATGTCGATGGGCTTGGGCAGGAACGACACCCCGCTCTCGCCCTCCAGAAGATCCGAGAACTCGGCTTCGGCGTAGCCCGAGATGAACATCACCGGCGCGGCGCCCAGGTAGCCGCGCGCCTTCTTCAACAGCGTCGGTCCGTCGATGCCGGGCATGATGACGTCGGAGATCATCAGGTCGATCCGGCCGGCGTTGGCCTCGGCGATGGCGAGGGCCTCCTCGCCGTCGGCGGCTTCCAGCACCTCGTAGCCGCGGGCGCGCAGCAGCCGCGCGGCGATGCCGCGCACGGCGTCTTCGTCCTCGACGAAGAGGATGCGGCCGGCGCCGGAAAGGTCCCGGGCAGGGGCGCGGCCGCGCGGCGCGGCCGGCGCCGGCGGCTCGACGAGCACCGGCGGCTCGTAAACCGGCAGGAAGATGCGGAACGTCGCCCCCCCGCCGGGCGGCGAGAGCGGCGTGATCCAGCCGTCCGACTGCTTGACGATCCCATAGACGGTGGCGAGGCCCAGCCCCGTGCCCTCGCCGACCGGCTTGGTGGTGAAGAAGGGATCGAAGATCTTGGCCATGGCGTCCGGCGCGATGCCCGGCCCGTCGTCGGCGACCTCGATCAGCGCCATCTCGCCCATGGGCGCGCCCCCATGGCCGAGCGCCAGCGCCTCGCTCTGGCTGAGCCGCGCCGCACGCAGGCTCACCGTGCCGCCGCCCTTGCAGCGCACGGCGTCGCGGGCGTTGACGACGAGGTTCATCACCGCGTTCTCCAGCTGGGCCTTGTCGGCCCGCACCATCGGCAGGTTGCGGCCGTAGTCGGTGGCCAGGCGCACGTCCTCGCCGATCAGACGCCGCAGCAGCACGTCGAAATTGCTGATCAGCTCGCCGAGGTCGAGGCTCTCGCGCTGGATGGTGGCCTTGCGCGAGAACGTCAGCAGCTGGCGCACCAGGTCGGCGGCGCGGATGGAGGTCTGGCGGATCTCCGAGAGGCCCTCGTAGGAGGGATCGCCCAGGGGGTGGCGCGAGAGCAGTTCGTCGAGCCTGAGCTGGATCGCCGAGAGCAGGTTGTTGAAGTCGTGCGCGACGCCGCCGGCGAGCTGGCCGATCGCCTGCATCTTGTTGGACTGGGCGAGCTGGGCCTGCAGCTGCTTCTGCTCGGTCAGGTCGACCAGATAGGCGAGCGAGCCGCCGGCCTGGCGCGCCAGGTAGAGCTGGGCGACGCTCCCGGGCCTCGCCAGCGGGCTGACCTCGAAAGGTCCCGCCGCGCCGGCGGCGAGGCTGCGGGCGGCTTCTTCGCGGCTCTCGGCCGTGAGCAGGGCGCCCAGGCTGGCGCCCTGTGAGGGCGCCTGGCCGGCGATGGCGGCCCAGGCCGGATTCACCTCCAGGATCGCCCCCGCGAAGGCATCGTCGCCCTCGATTAGCGCCGCGCCGAACGGCGAGGCGGCGGCGAAGGCGTCCAGGCCGCGGCCCGTCGGTCCGGCCGGGGCGCGGACCGCCTCGCCGCCGGATGGGGTCGGCGCCGAGGAGGGAGAAAGCCGCAGCAGGAACCGGCCGCCGCCGAGCGCCGCGGCTTCCAGCCGGCGCGCAGCGCCGTCGAGAGTCACCACCTGCTCGGCTCGCGCGGCGAGGCGCGCGGCGCGGAGCAGGCCCTGCGCGCCGCCCAGCGTCGTCCGCTGCAGCCGCCGCGCGGCGCCGAACGCCTCGCGCCAGGCGCCATTGGCGCTTTCCAGGGCGCCGTCCGCGCCGACCACGGCCGCCGGCTCGGCCAGACAGCGGGTCAGCAGCTCCAGGTCCGGCTCGGCGGCGGCGGGCGGCGCGGCGCGCATGGCGAGGAGCACGATCAGCGCCACCGCGGTCAGGCCGGCGAGCAGCGCCACGCCGGCCCAGGTGGCGGGTCCGGCCCGGAAGGCGAAGGAAGCGGCGAAGAGCACGGCCAGCAGGAACAGCCCCGCCGCGGCCGCCAGGGCCGGATTGCCTCGACCTGGCTTCGCCTCGGGCTCGGCGCCGCGCCGCTCGGACCGAATCATGGGCCGATCATAGATCAAATCCCACCGCCGGCCGCTCAGCCGCTCCGCCGCGCCGCCGAGATCGCCCGCGCCTGCGGCTTGGCGCGCCGGCCGCCCAGGATGAAGCCGATGATCTTGGCGACGGCGGCATAGTGTTCGTGCGGGATGGTCTGGTCGACCTCGACCGCCTGGTAGAGGGCGCGGGCGAGCGGCGGATCCTCCACGATCGGCACCTTGGCGGCCTGCGCCACCTCGCGGATCCTCAGGGCCACGGCGTCGACGCCCTTGGCCAGGCACTGCGGCGCCGGCGTCTCGCCTTGTTCATAGCGTAGCGCCACGGCGTAGTGGGTGGGGTTGACGACCACCACCGTGGCCTTGGGCACCGCCTGGATCATGCGCCGCCGGGCGCGCTCCAGGCGGATCTGGCGCAGCCGCGCCTTGACGCGCGGATCGCCCTCGCTGTGGCGATAGTCCTCCTTCAGCTCCTCCTTGGTCATGCGCATGCGCGCCAGGAACCGGCGCCTCTGCCACAGGAAATCCAGCAGCGAGCCCAGCGCCAGCAGCGCCAGGACCGCGGACATCAGGCTGCGGCCAAGTCCGGCGGCATAGCCCAGCAGGTTCTCGGGGTTCATGGCCACCAGCCCCGGAAGCTCCCTCGCGCGGGGCACCAGCACCCACCAGGCGACCAGCCCCACCAGCGCCACCTTCAAGGCCGAGCGCACGAAGTGCATCAGCCCGTCGATGCCGAAGACGCGCTTGAAACCTTCCACGGGCGAAATCTTGGAGAGGTCCGGACGCAGCTTGGCGGTGGTGAAGAGGAGCCCGTGCTGGATCAGGTTGCCGCCGATTCCGGCCAGCATGGCGCCGCCCAGGATGGCGCCGAGCGCCGGGGCGGCGATGCCCACCACCTTGCGGATCACCGCGACCCCGGCGGCGCCCTGAAGCTGGATGGTGTCGGGGTGCGCGATGAAGGGCGTGAGCGCCGTGGCGAGATGGCGCGCCAGGGCGCCGCCGCCGATGGCCAGCGCCGCGAACGCGCCCGCGAGCGCTGCGGTCTGGGCAAGCTCCATCGACTTGGCGACGTCGCCTTGCTTGCGCGCTTCGTCGAGCCTCCTGGGGGTGGCTTCCTCGGTCTTGGACGCCGCGTCGTGCTCGCTCGACATCGGCGCCTAGCCGAAGGCCGAGAGCAGGTCGCGGTAGCGGTCGATCCAGAAGATGCCCATGGTCCCGAGGCTGAGGGCGAACAGCGACAGTCCCAGCAGCACCTGCAACGGCGCGGCGGCGAAGAAGATCTGGAACTGCGGCATCGCCCGCCCGATGAGGCCGGTGGCGATGTTGAAGATCAGCGAGAACACCAGCACCGGCGCGGCAAGCTGCACCCCCAGCATGAAGGCGCCGCCCACGGCGCGCACCGCCAGCTGCGCCGCGTCGCCGATCGGCGGCGTCCGGCCATAAGGGAAGAGGGTGTAGGAGCGCACCATGGCCGCGATGAAGAGATGGTGCAGGTCGGTCACCATGACGAGCACGACGCCGAGCAGCGTCAGGAAGCTGGCGATCGTCGAGCCCTGCTGGGCGATGGCGGGGTTGGCGGTCTGGGCGAAGGAGAGGGTGGTGGCGATCGAGACCACCTCGCCGGCGACGGCCATGGCCGCCAGGAAGGCGCGCAGGATCGCGCCGATGGCCAGGCCGATCAGTACTTCGCGCAGTACGTCGGCGGCGAGTCCGCCGAGGTCCGGCGGGATCGGCGGCAGGTCGGGGGCGACCACCGGGGCGACGACGAACGCCAGGATCAGCGCGAAGCCGAGCCTCGCCTGCGGCGCCGGCGCATCGCCGAGCCCCGGCATGGTCATCACCATCGCCGCGACCCGCGCGAACACCAGGCCGACCACGAACACCTGCTGGGCGGCGGCGTAGGACTCCACGCCGGCGCTCAGAGCGTGACGATGCGGGCGGCGATGTGGCGCATGAAGCCGGTGAGCAGCGCGCCCATGAACGGCAGGAAGATCAGCAGCGAGATGAAGATGGCGACGATCTTCGGCGCATAGACCAGCGTCGGCTCCTGGATCTGGGTCAGGGCCTGCATCAGGCCGATGACGACGCCGACCACGAGGCCGACGATCAGCGCCGGCCCGCTGAGCTGGATGGTCAGCCAGATGGCTTGCCGGCCGATGTCGAGAACCTCGGCGCCGTCCATGCTAAGGCCTCCGGTACGGCAAGATCGCCTGCCGCAGCATCGGCCGAACGTGGTTAACGAAGCATTGGCGGCGGCGCCGAGGCGCCCGCTGGCGCGAGCCCGATCCGCCGCGCCAGCGCCCGGGCCGCCTGGGCCGGCGTCGCCTTGTCGCGATCGACCATCAGGCTGGCGGCGCGCATGGCGGTCACCGGAATGCGGCCGATCAGCGGCCGCAGCGCCCCGATCAGGCGCGCGTCGCCGGCGCGCCTGGGCGAGACCAGCACCACGGCGTCGTAGGGGGGCAGGGCGTGGCGCGGATCGGCGAGCACGACCAGATCGTCTGCGGCGATGCGCCCGTCGCTGGAGAACGCCGAGATCACGTCGACCTGGCCCGAGGCGATGGCGTGGTACATGAAGGTCGGCTGGTATTGCACCAGGCGCTTGAACCTCAGGCCGTAGGCGTCCCGCACCGCCGCCCATTCGGGCCGTGAGAGGAACTCCAGGTCCGCGCCCATGGCGAGGTCGCCGGCGTGGGCGGCGAGGTCGGCCAGGGTGGCGATATGCAGGGCCTGCGCCTCCGAGCGACGCATGGCGAGCACATAGGCGTTCTCGAAGCCCAGTGAGCCAAGCACCACGACGCCGTCGCGGCGCTTCAGCTCGGTGGTGAGGTCGGCCAGCACCGCGGCGCGGCCCGGATTGTCGGTGCGCTTCAGCACATTGGCCCAGAGCGTCCCGGAATAGTCGACGTAGGTGTCGATCTCCCCTGCCTTCAGGGCGTCGAAGGCGATGCTGGAACCGAGATCCTCCTTCATCGCCACCGCCGCGCCGGCCCGTTTCAGGCGCTCGCCGATCAGGTCGGCGAGGATGTACTGCTCGGTGAAGTTCTTGGCGCCCACCACAAAGCGGACCGGCGCGGCGCCGAAGCTGACCAGCGGCGAGAGCGCCGCCGCCGTTCCCAGCGCCAGCCCCGCCGCGCCCGTCCAGACGCGCCAGCGCCGCCGGGCCGCGAGCCCGCTCTCGATCAGGCCGAGCAGCTGGTCGGCGGCGAGCGCCAGCACGGCGGAGGCGGCGCAGCCGAACAGCACGAACACCCAGTTCTCGGTCTGCAACCCCGAAAAGATGTAGTTGCCGAGCGAGGTCTGGCCCACCGTCGTCGCCAGCGTCGCCGCGCCGATGGTCCACACCGCCGCGGTGCGCACCCCCGCCATGATCACCGGCGCGGCCAGCGGCGCCTCGATGGAGAAAAGCCGCTGCCGGTCGGTCATGCCGACGCCGCGGGCCGCCTCGACGATCGCTGGATCGACCCCGGCGAGGCCGGCGACGGCGTTGCGCAGGATCGGCAGCATGGAATAGAGCGTCAGCGCCAGCAGCGCGGGCAAAAAGCCCAGGGCCGCGAAGCCGTGGCCGAACGCCGCGCGGCTGATCCCCGAGAGCGCCAGTAGCAGCGGATAGAAGAGCGCCAGCAGCGCCAGGCTCGGTATGGTCTGGACCAGGCTCGCCAGCAGCAGCGAGGGCCAGCGTACGGCGGCGCTGCGGCTGGCGGCCACCGCCAGCGGCAGGCTCAGCGCCAGGCCGAGCGCCAGCGCCGAGGCGCTCACCAGCACGTGCTGGCTCAGGTATCCGGGCAGCAGCGCCCAGGCGGCGGCGACGCTGGCGTTCATGTGCGGCCGGCCTCGGCAAGCTGGCGCACCCGCTCGGCCTGGCGCCGCGGCGTCTCCATCAAGGCGCGCACCCGCTGGTCCGGATGACCGGCCAGCAGTTCGGCGGGCGCGGCGTCCGCCAGCACCTCGCCGGCGTGCATCACCACGATCCGGTCGGCCAACAGCAGCGCCTCCCAGACGTCGTGGGTGACCATCAGGGTGGTGAGGCCCAGCGCCTCGTGCAGGGCGCGATAGTCGCGTCCGAGGCCGTCGCGGGTGATCGGGTCGAGGGCGCCGAAGGGCTCGTCCATCAGCATGATCGCCGGTTTGGCGGCGAGGGCGCGGGCGACGCCGACGCGCTGGCGCTGGCCGCCGGAGAGCGCGGCGGGCAGGCGCGCCGCAGTATCGGGTGGCAGAGCGATCAGCTCCAGCAGCTCGGCGACGCGGGCGGCGATGTCGGGCTTGCTCCAGCCGGCCAGCCTGGGCCCGACGCCGATGTTCTCGGCGACGCTCATGTGCGGGAAAAGCCCGATCTCCTGGAACACATAGCCGATGCGTCGCCGCAGCGCCGGCCCGGGCTCGGCGGCGACGGGCCGGCCCTCGACCCGGATCTCGCCCGCGTCGGGCGCCGCCAGGCCGTTGATCATCTTCAGCGCCGTGGTCTTGCCCGAGCCCGACCCGCCCAGGAGCGCCGTGAAGCCGCCTGCCTCCAGCGCCAGCGACAGCCCCGCCAACGCAACCACGGACCCGTAGCGCTTGGTGACGTTCTCGAGTTCGATGATCGGCCCGGCCACGCTCGCTCCGTAGCACGATGCTCCCGCGTCCCGCACGCCCGGCTTCCGTATCGGTGACCGGGCGCCGAACCAGACTCGTCTTTCGAGGTCGAGGGCGTTATCGGTCGCAGCCCCGCAGGAGGCGCCCATGGAAACCCGCACCGACGAGATCGCCGACGGCGTCTATCGATTCTCGACCGCGGTGGACGGCATCGGGGCGGAGCCCTTCACGTTCAACCAGTTCCTGATCGCCGCCGACGAGCCGATGCTGTTCCACCTCGGCCACCGCGGCTTCTTTGCGTCGATCTCGGCGGCCTTGGCGAGGGTGATGCCGATGCAGCGGATCCGCTACCTGAGCTTCGGCCATGTCGAGGCGGACGAGTGCGGCTCGCTGAACCAGTGGCTGGAGGCCGCGCCGCATGCCCAGGTGGCGCATTCGCAGATCGCTTGCCAGGTGTCGCTGAACGATCTCGCCGACCGGCCACCGCGGGCGCTGGGCGACGGCGAGACCATCGATCTGGGCGGGCGCCGGCTGCGCTGGATCTACACGCCGCACGTGCCGCACGGCTGGGAGGCCGGCGCCATGTTCGACGAGACCCACCGGGTGCTCTTCTGCGGCGACCTCCTGACCCACGGTGGCGACGGCCCGGCGATCACCGAGAGCGACGTCACCGAGGCGGCCTGCGCCATGGAGGACGTCTTCCACGCCATGACCATGGCGCCGAACACCGCAGCGGCGATCGAGCGGCTGGCGCAGCTCGCCCCCTCCACCCTGGCCCTGATGCACGGCTCGTCCTACCGCGGCGACGGCGCCGCCGCCCTCAGGCGCCTGGCGCACTATTGCGGGCGCGCCGCCGCGACGCGCTAGCCCGTCACCCGCGCAGGCGCGCTGTCGGCTTGGCTAAAGTCCATCGTAGGCCCGGCGGTCAGCCGCGCCTTCCCATTCGCCGAACGTCGCGAAGGGATCGTCGGCCGGCTGGGCCCTGGTCAGCACGACGGCGCCATCCTCGATGGCGTAGGCGATCTCGTCGCCCTCCTTCAGGTGCAGAGCGTTGCGGACGGCCTGCGGGATCGTGGTCTGACCCTTGGTCGTCAACCGGCTGGTGATCATGGGCCCGATATTCGCGCAGAATGCTCCTTACAGGAAGGTCTCGCGCCGCGGATGACAATCTGCGCCGTTCGTCTATAGGCCGCGCGGGGCCGCGCTCGGGCCGCCGGAGGGGAGAGACGCCATGCAGCCGACCGCGGCCCGTGCGCCCAGCTACGACGAGGTGGTGCTCGGGCGGCGCAGCATCCGGGGCTATCGCCGCGATCCCGTGCCGAGGCGGCTGATCCGCGAGATCATCGAGATGGCCATGCGCGCGCCCTCCTCGCTCAACACCCAGCCCTGGAACTTCTACGCGGTCGCCGGCGCGGCGCTCGACCGCATCCGCGCCGGCAACACCGAGCGCAATCTCGCCGGCGTGCCGGCCTCGCGCGAGTTCCGCGGCCACGGCGAATACGCCGGCGCGCACCGCGAGCGGCAGATCGAGATCGCCAAGCAGCTCTTCGGCGCCATGGGCATAGAGCGGCATGACCAGGAAGGGCGCCGCGACTGGGTGCTGCGCGGCTTTCGCCAGTTCGACGCCCCCGTCTCCATCGTCGTGACCTACGACCGCTCGATCCACGGCGGCGACATCGGCCCGTTCGACTGCGGCGCCGTGGTCAACGCCCTCGTCAACGCCGCCTGGTCAAGGGGCCTCGGCTGCGTCGTCAACAGCCAGGGCATCATGCAGTCGCCCGTGGTGCGCGAGCACGCCGGCATCCCCGACGACCAGGTGATCATGATCTGCATCGCCATGGGCTGGCCGGACGAGAGCTTCCCCGCCAACGCCGTAGTCTCGCGCCGCAAGCCGGCGGACGAGGCCCTGGTCTTCGTCGGCTTCGAGGAGGACGGCCAGGCGGCAGAAGCTGGTTGCCCGAACGCGGCGCCCCGTTGAGCACGACCCGCTGGAGGACGATGCCCCGCCGCCCCGGTTGACCTGCGTCCCGAAGCGTGGAGGCTGGGGGCTCGTCCGCGGCGCTCGCGTCGGGGCCAAAGGGAGCGAGACCATGGGCCGCAAGACCGAGGTTCTGGCAGAGGGGATCTATTTCGGCGAGGGCCCGCGCTGGCATGGCGGGCGGCTGTGGTTCAGCGACTTCTACGCCCAGGCGGTGAAGTCGGTGTCTCCCGCCGGCGATCTCAGGACCGAGTTCGAGATCGACGACCGGCCGTCGGGCCTCGGCTGGCTGCCCGGCGGCGACATGCTGATCGTCTCGATGACGAAGCGCCAGCTGTTGCGGCGCTCGGCGGACGGAAGCCTCAGCGTCCACGCCAACCTTTCCGCCATCGCCGATTTCCACTGCAACGACATGGTGGTGGACGCCGGGGGCCGCGCCTACGTCGGCAACTTCGGCTTCGACCTCGACGCGGCGATCGTGGCGCGCGGGGTGGAGAGCGTACTCGCCAATCATCCTACGGCGAAGCTCGCCTGCGTGACGCCGGACGGCCAGGCGCGCGTCGCGGCCGAGGGCCTGCACTTCCCCAACGGCTCGGCGATCACGCCCGACGGCCGCACCTTGATCGTCGGCGAGACCCTGGGCTCGCGGCTGACCGCCTTCGACATCGGGGCGGACGGCGGACTCTCGGGTCGGCGCGTCTTCGCCGAGACGGAGCCCAGGCCGCCGGACGGCATCGCCCTCGACGCCGAAGGCGCCGTCTGGATCGCCAATCCGGTGGCCCCGGAGTGCGCCCGCATCGCCCGGGGCGGCGCGGTGCTCGACGTGATCGAGACCGGCCAGCCCTGCTTCGCCTGCATGCTCGGCGGCGAGGACGGGCGCAGCCTCTTCATGCTGACGGCGCCCTCCTCCCTCGCCCACGCCGCCGCCGCCGCCCCGAAGGGGCGGCTCCTGACCGCGAAGGTGGAGTCGCCGCGCGCCGGGCGCCCGTGAGCCGCCGCCGCCAGCCGCCCCCTCAGATCGTCATGGCCCGCATCGCCTGGGCGATCATGACGCGCGGCGAGGCCTTCCGCGACGGCGCCAAAAACATGGCCATCGTTCGACGCTTCGCCCTCGACCTCGTCCGCGCGCACAAGGCTAAAGGCAGCATCAAAACCAGACGCCTCATCGCCACTGGAGCCCTGACTTCCTACTCCGGATCCTCAAAGGTCAACCGCCGTTAATCCGGACTCGTTGCCATGACGATTGGTAACTGACATTCCAGCGTCAGGTGGTCACTGCGGTCCGCAAGATGCGCTCCAGGCCCGATGTGAGCGCGTCTGTATCGCCGGCCGACCACCTGCGCCTTACCACCCGCCAGGCGCCAAAACGGCGGAAGTTGGCTCGACCTCCAGGAACCGACCTCCGCAGCCGGTAATGCGGGGGGTGCGTCGCGACCCGCATAGACGCATGTCGCGGTCGGGCTTTTCGAGCAGCGGCGAGCATGGTGGTTCTGCGAGATGAGCAGCGCGCTGACGACGACGCTCTACCTAGCGGTCATGGTCGCCGTCATTATCGGCGTCGATGTGGCGTTCTTCAGACAGCACCTTTGGCAGCGACTAGCCGTGAACGTCGGCATCGTGTTGGTGTTCGGCGCCTTCTACTTCTGGGTCATCGGCCACGCCCGGCTGCCGTGGAGGTGATCGGGGACCGCAATGGATGGCGCCGAAGCAGGACCGGGCAGTTTCCGCATGATGCGCAGGACGGGCATGCTTTATATTGCGGCCGCCGCGCCCGTGGCGATCGCGCTCTGGTTGGTGATCGACCGTTTCCTCCCGCCCTTGGCGGGCATGGACAGCGTCAGCGGGCGCATGATCTTTACCGCAAAGTGCGCCGCCCTGGCGGTTCTGTTTTGTCTGGTGACTGGCGTCGAGGCCGTGGCTCACGAGCGGCTCTCTTCGCCGGCTTTCGACCCGCTCTCCGGGTTCGAGACCAGACGGTTGCGCGTGAACCAGCAGTATCTGCAGAACACATTGGAACAGACCGTCGTGTTCATCGTCGGGCTGTTCGGCCTTGCCGCCTACGCCTCGACAGGGTCGGCCATGCGCGCGGTCGCGGCGACCACCGTTGTGTGGATCATCGCGCGGTTCGCGTTCTGGCTTGGCTATCACCGGAGCGCGGCCATGCGCGGACTCGGCGCGCCAGGCATGGCGTTGAGCATGTTGGTCCTGCTCTATGTAGCAGCCCGATTTGGCTACGAGATCGGCGGCGCGGCCGGCGCTATCGCGCCCATCGCAGTTTTCCTGGCCATTGAGGCTGTTCTGTTCTGGACCACGTCGCGAACCCCGAACGATCGAGCCGGGTAGGATCCGAAACAACCCGTCGTTCGGAACGTCCGCTACTGGGGGCGGGCAGGCAGCGACGAGGACCGTGATGCGCCATTTGCGGTTTGATCCGCATCACAAGCGACCCGCGGGTCGAGGCGACCTTGGCATGGTGGCGGCTCCGGCGCTAAGCGAGCGCCGCCAGCAAAGCCGCCCGCGCCGCGAACCGGCGCGCGGCGCGCCATTCGGGGCTTTCCTGCCAGTAGTAATGGCTCCTGGTCTCAGGCGCGAGCGCGGTGATGTCGAAGGCGGTCAGCGCCAGGCAGATCTCGTCCCAGGTTGGCAGCGGGCCAGTGCGGTGTTTGGTGTAGGCCGTCCACATGTGGCGACGAATGTCGCCGTAGGCGGCCTCGGCCGCGAAGCTGTCGGTCTTCCAACTGCAAGTGAACTCGACGAGCGGCGACAGCACGCCGCCGAATCCCCAGTCGAGGATTCCGGTCAGCGCGCCAGAGGTGTCCATGAGCAGCTGGGCTTCGTGCAAGTCGCCATGCGCAAGCACGGGGGCCATGGCCTCCGCGGCCCTCAGCGCTTCGAGCAGACGCGCCGAGCGCGCCGCGCCCGTGAACGCCGCCGCTGTATCGGCGAGGCGCTCCGCGCCGCCGAGTTCGCGCAGCGGCGAGTAGCAGGTGGCCGCGGTTGGCAGCGCCGGAGGCGGTTCCTGCCAGGCGTTGGCCCACAGGCGCTGCGGGACGAGAGCGAGGCTGGTTTCGTGGCAGGCGGCGATCTCCGCGCCGAGCCGGCCTGCGAGTGTCGGCAGCATCTCCGACGAGAAGGCGCCGGTCGTGCGGCCGGTCAGCCGCGTCACGGCGAAGAACGGATAGGGCGAGATCCGTCTATCCTCCCAACGACCCAGCAATCGTGGGACGAGCGGCTGGTCCAGCGTCGCGTAAAAGGCGCACTCGCGTTCCAGCTGGTCGACGATGGTGTGGTTACGCGGGAACAGGAACGCGCGGTGGTCCGCCAGAAGCACATGCTTGGTGAAACCGTCGAACTGCGGCACGATCGGCCCGACGACTTCGCAGACCTCGCGAAATCGTCGCAGCGCGCCTCTGTTCAGCACCGCGAGGACCGCTGTCTCATCATCCATGGTGGCCATCCTAGGGGTCGAAAGCACGAAGGTTGTTCACCCGAGGAGGGCTGAGAAGCTGGGGTTGCGAAGCCGGCCAACTTCGGCCGGAGATCTAGTCGGATCCACGTCCATAAGAATGCCCGCCTGACGGAAGCGGGTCGAGCGCCGCTCGCGCGAGCTGCCGGGATTGGCTATTGAGTTGATCGGATTCAGGCAAAATCCGATAACGGTGACACTGTACGAAATAGCCGCTTGCTCCAGGCCAGGCGCGCGTCGCGCCCCCTCAGATCGTCATGTTCATGATCTGCTGGTACGAGGCGATCACCTGGTCGCGGATGGCCATGACGGTCTGCAGGTTGGTCTGGGCCGCGGAGATCGCCGTGACCACGTCGACGAGGCTGGCCTTGCCCTGGACCTGGGCGGTGATCTGGGCCTCGGCGGCGCGCGAGGCGTGCACCGCGTCCTGGATGGCCGAGGTGACCAGCTGGCCGAAGCTCGGACCGGCGGCGGGCGCCGCGACGCCCGCGAGTTCGGGGCCGAGGGCGCCCTGGGCGGCGGCGTAGGCCTTGGCGGCGATCAGAGGCGCGACCACGGCCCTACGGGATCTGCTTGAGGAGGCCGAGGGTGAGCGAATTCATCGTGTTGGCCGTCGAGATCACGTTGAGGCTCGCCTGGTAGGCGCGCTGGGCTTCCTGCATGTCGAGCGCCTCGACCAGCGGATCGACGTTGGGCAGCTTGAGGTAGCCCTTGGCGTCGGCGCCCGGATGGCCGGGGGCGTATTCGGTGCGGAAGGCGCTCTGGTCCGCGGCCACCCGCGTCAGGCTGACGCCCTCGCCGCCGCCGGCCACGGGCGTCGGCGTGAACACCGGAACCTGGCGGCGGTAGGGATCGCCCCCCGGCGTCGTGGCGGTGGAATCGGCGTTGGCGAGGTTCTCGGCGATCACCCGCATGCGCGCCTGCTGGGCCTGGAGCGCCGAGGCCGCGATGGCCATGGTGGCGCTCGTGGACGGGATCGGATCGGCCATGGACTTGCCCCTGCCCCTATCCACCCGGCCGCCGGATGGCGGTCTGGATCATGTTCAGCGCCTGCTGGTAGAAGCCGACGGCGGCGTCGTAGTCGGTGCGCGCCTGGGTCATCTTCATCATCTCGTCTTCCAGCACCACCGAGTTGCCGTTGAGGGTGGTCTCCGAATCCGGGGAGACGATGGCCCTGTCGCCGGACAGCGCCGCCGTGGCCGGGGCCGCCAGGTGCATGGGCGAGGTCAGCGTGGCCGCGACGCCGGCGAGCGCCAGGCCGGGGCCGGTCACGGTGAACGGCTTCAGGTCCTTGGGCGCATAGCCGGGCGTGTCGGAATTGGCGACATTCTCGGCGATCAGCCGCTGCCGGGCCGAGAGATAGTCGAGCCGGCTCTTCAGCATGGCGAAGATGGGGACGCCGCCCAGGTTCATGATGGGCAAAGCGTGAACGAACAGGGTTAATCCATCCTTAAGGCAAATCGCTCGAAGGCTGACTCAAGTCCCCTCGCGCCCCTTGCCCCCGAGCCTCGTTCC
>Ga0307373_10007126_pt1 | contig 17533 bp, 16 predicted proteins | sample OX2MG_FD_202534 | JGI IMG/M metagenome (GOLD analysis project Ga0307373, IMG submission 202534) | Soil microbial communities from Risofladan, Vaasa, Finland - OX-2 | ecosystem: Environmental > Terrestrial > Soil > Coastal area > Acid sulfate soil | place: Finland: Risofladan, Vaasa | collected... | reverse complement strand
GCGGCGCGCGCTATCGCTGATGAGCGAGATACGCGAGGATCCGGCGGCGATCGCAAAAGCGATCGACGCACTTATCGGGAGCGGGCGCGTGCGGACGCCGCGCGGGCGCGAGACGCTCGCGGCGCGGGTGATCGCCGAGCCACGCACGAGCGCCGAGGTCTCAGAGCTGGTGCGGATGTGCGAAGCCGATCGGATCGCGCTTGCGGCGATGGGTGCCGCGCGCACGCTCGCGTCTATCCGCCGTGAGCCGGCGGCGCTTGGCGTAGCGATGACCACGATGGCGCGCGTGCTCGCTTACGAGCCGGACGATATGACGGTCAGCGTCGAGGCGGGAATCACGCTGGGCGCGCTCAATAGCCGCGTTGGTGAACGCCGCCAGCAGCTTGCGCTCGATCCGCCGGGACCGGACGTAACGACCATCGGGGCGGTGGTCGCGGCGGCGCAATCGGGGCCGCTGCGGCTTTCGGAAGGAACGCCGCGCGATCTTTTGATCGGCGTGCGTTTCGTCGGACACGATGCGCGTCTGATCAGCAGCGGCGGGCGCGTGGTCAAAAACGTCGCCGGCTATGATTTGATGAAGGTGATGACGGGCTCGTTCGGAACGCTGGGAATAATCGTCGAGGCGACCTTCAAGCTGCGCCCGATGGCGGAGGGCTACACGATTGTGATGGCGCGATTCACGAGCGCGGCCGAGGCGTTTGCGGCTGCGCGCGCGGCGCTCGAGGCGCTGACTCCGCTCCATCTGGAGGTCGTGAGTCCGGGCGTCGCCACGATGCTCGGCTATCCCGATTCGTTTCTCGTGATCGCCGGAATCGCTGGCGTTGAGCGCGAAATCCAATGGCAGTGCGAGCGGCTCGCGGCGCTCCTTGGCAATCGCGTGAGCGTCGTCACGGGCTTCGAGGCCTCGGGGCTTTACGCGCGGATTCGCGATCTCGATTTCGCGGCGGCGGCGCTCGCGGCGAAACTGTCGGTGATTCCGGCGGAGCTGGGCGCGTGCCTCGAACGATGCGCGGTGGAATTTTGCGCGCACGCCGGAAGCGGCGTCGCAGAAATAACGATCGAACGCGAAATGGATGCGGGCGAAGCGGCTGCGACGATCGCGCGATGGCGCACGATTGCGCACGCAGCGAGGGGTAATCTGCGGATCGTCAGCGCGGCATCGGCGCTTCGGGGCGCGTTTCAGATGTTCGACGATCCGGCGCCCGGCGCGCTCGCACTGATGCACCGCCTGAAGGCGTCTTTCGATCCCGCGGGAATCTTCAACCCCCGATGTTTCGTCGGAGGAATCTGATGGCCGCCGCCGAGCGCGTCACGAACGGAGTGCGCCGCGAGGTGGTCGATTACGACCTGCTGCTCGACTGCGTGCATTGCGGCCTCTGCCTCGAAGCGTGTCCGACCTACGCGCTGACGCGCTCCGAGATGGATTCGCCGCGCGGGCGCGTCCATCTGATGAAGTCGCTGGCGGACGGGCGGCTCGAACTCGACGCGGACGCCGTGCGCCATCTCGATCTGTGCCTCGGATGCCGCGGATGCGAAACCGCATGTCCTTCCGGAGTCCAGTATGGCCGGCTGATCGAAGGCGCGCGCGATTACGTGCGGCAGAACTATCGCCGTCCGCTTTGGGATCGGATGCGGCGCGCGTTCATCCTCGCGCTGTTCCCCTACCCGAACCGGCTGCGGGTGATGCTCGCGCCGCTGCGCGCGATCGACTGGATGGGGCTGAGACCGCTGATGCGCCGCATGATGCCCTCCGCGCTGCGCGACTGGATCGATCTCGTGCCGGCGGCCGAAACGATCGCGGGTAACGGGGCCGTGCGCGATAGCGCTGCATCCGCTAGCGCCGCCGACGGTCCGGTCGCCGTGGTGCACCACGGATGCGTCGCGCAGGTGCTGACGCCCGGGGCGAATCGCAACACCGAGCGCGCGCTAACCTCGGCGGGATACCGCGTGGTACAGCTCGCACGGACCGAATGCTGCGGCGCGCTCGATCTGCATGACGGCAACATGGAGCGCGCGCGGGAGTTTGCGCGGCGCAACGTGCGTGCGTTCGGCAAGAGCGGCGCTCGGTCGATCGTCTCGGCGGCTTCGGGATGCGCCGCGGCGATAGCGTCTTACGGCGAGATACTAAAGGACGATCCCGAGCTGGCCGGATCGGCGAAGGAGATGTCGGCGCGGGTCACCGACGTGAGCGCGCTGGTGCTCGCGCGCGGCGGTCCAAGCGGCCGGCTCGAATGCACGGTCACATATCATGATTCGTGTCATCTGGCGCACGGACTCAAGGTGCGCGAGGAGCCGCGCAAGGCGATTGCCGCGATTGCCGGCGTGCGCCTGATCGAGCTCAACGAGTCCGACCTGTGCTGCGGATCGGCGGGCAGCTACAACCTGCTCGAGCGCGGGATGGCGCACGACCTCGCGCGGCGCAAGGTGGACAACATAATCGCGACCGGCGCGGATTACGTCGTGCTGTGCAATCCGGGATGCGAATTTCAGATCGGGGCGGAACTCACGCGCCGAAACGCGCATACCCGCGCGATTCATCTGGCGGATTTTCTCGCGCTGGCCGCGCGCGGCGCCGGATCACAGTCGCACGCCGCGACCGATCCCACTACGACGGATCCTTAGTCACCACGATTCCGCTGCCGCGCAACATCGGCGACCCGTCGATCGCACATACCGCCGACGCGCCTTGGATCTGCCGCCTTTCCGCACGGCCAGTCACCTGGCGCACCGCCTCGACAATATGGCCCATCCCGTGAAGGCGGCCCTCGCTGAGGCTCCCGCCGAAGGTGTTGAGCGGCAGCTCGCCGTCGAGCGCGATACGGCCGTCCTGAATGAACTCGAACGCCTCGCCGCGATTGCAAAAGCCCGCGGCCTCGAGCCAGTAGAGCGCCGAGGGGCTGAAGCCGTCGTAAAGTTGCGCGGCGTCCATGTCGCTCGGCGCGAGTCCCGAGGTCGCCCAGAGCTTGTCCGCAATCGATTTGCCGCATTCAATATAATCGTCGAGCGTATAGATGAGCAGGTTCTTGCGGCGCGCGGTGTTCTGTCCGTAGCCGGCGAGATAGGCGGGCGGATTTTTGAGATCGCGCGCGCGCTCGGCAGTGGTCATCACGATCGCGACGCATCCTTCGACCGGCACGTCGCAATCATAGAGGCAGAAGGGTTCCGCGATCATGCGGGCGGCGAAATAGTCCTCGCGCGTCATCGGCTTGTCACGAAAGAATGCGTGCGGATTAAGGTTGGCGTTGCGGCGCGAGTTGACGACAAATGTACTCAGTTGCTCGCGCGTCGCGCCGTAAAGATGCATGTAGCGGCGCAGCGCCATCGCATGCCACTGGATTACGCTCATGCATCCGTAGGGCGCGAGAAACTGGGCGTCGCCGCCCGCGCGCGCGCCCGAGAAGACCCCGTAGCGGCGCGGCTGATGCAGCGCGCGCCAGATCAGCACGTAGTCGCACGCGCCCGAGGCGAGCGCGTGGGCGCCCTCGATAACCGGCGTCGCGATCATGCCGGTTTCGATTTGCGCGTACCATCGCACGTCCGGCGCGACGCCCAGATGGTTGATGATCCAGGCGACGCTGACCACGTCTTCGCCGTCGCGATTTCCGGCGCCTGCGTAGGGCGCTTCGGGATAGGTCGCCAGCCCGTCGATCCGATCGGGCGCAAGTCCGGCGTCATCGATTGCGCCGCGGCACGCGTCAAGCGCGAGCAATCCCAGCGGGCGCTTCGACTCGCGCGCGAATTCAGAAAATCCCACGCCTGCGATTGCGGTTTTGCCCCGTCCTGGCCACATCGCATGTCACCTCAGAGCGGACGAAACTGCGGCACGACGAGGTCCGCGCCGCGATCCTCGAACCATACTTCAGCGCGCCCGCCGATATGGATTCGGTCGAGTTCGGAGAATGGCAGATTGCCGGCGACGAAGAGCATCGGCTGTTCGTCGAGCTCGACAACGATATTGACGTATGGGATGTCGGTTTCGAAGCCGGCGTTGTTCGGCTGGCGCATCACAATGAAAGTGTGGATCGTTGCGCGGCCGGAGACCGGGTGAAATTCGAGCCGCTCGGACGAGCAGCTTTCGCAGATTGGCCGCGGCGGATGGTTGTAATATCCGCACGCGGCGCATCGTTGGATCACCAGCCGCCGCTCGCGCGCCGCTTCCCAGAATGGTTTGGATAATTCGTCCGGTGCCGGAACCGGTTTCGAAGCTGCCTGCGCCATCACGCCATCTCCCACGCGGCCCTCGGGAATCATCCGCACTTCAATCCGCGGGTTCACCCCAGCCGCGAATTCCTAATAGCAGAGCGGAGGGCAAAAGCTTAAGCGCCAGCGACAGGGGCGTGCGGAATAATCAATCGGTCGCACGCGCGACGATCGCGAGCCGCGCCGCGCGATTAGCCGCGGCTCAGCCGAGATAGCCCGTGTGGCGCATGTATTCGGCGAGCAGCACCGCGCCGCGACCGGCGCCCATCGCGGCGTTGTGCGTCACGAGTATGAACTTGATTCCGTTGGACAGCACTTCGTCGGCGCGAATCCGTCCGACCGAAGTCGTCATGCCGCGCTCGGCGTCGCGATCAAGGCGCGGCTGCGGGCGCATCGGATCGTGATGGACCGTGATCATGTGCGCGGGCGAATTCGGAAGCTTGAGCGCGGTGAACTCGCGCCCGAAATTCCTGAACGCCTCGCTCACGGCCTCCGGCGTCGCGGAACGCTTGAGCGAAACCGCGACCGCCTCGGTATGGCCGTTGAGCACCGACGCGCGGGTGCAGGTCGCGCTGACCCGGATCGGCAACTCGGCGATCGCGCCGCCCTTCATCGCGCCCAGGATTTTGCGCGTCTCGATTGTGACGCGTTCCTCCTCGCGCGGGATATACGGGATGATGTTCTCGACGATATCGAGCGCGGCCAAGTCGCGGCCTGCGCCCGAAATTCCCTGCATCGTGGTGACCATCGCGGCCTCGACGCCGAAGGAATCGTCGAGCGCCTTGAGCGTCACGGCAAGTCCGGTCGCGGTGCAATTTGGCAGCGTCGCAAGAAAACCTTTCCATCCGCGGCTCCGGCGCTGCTCCGCGAGGATCGCGAGATGCTCCATGTTGGCGCCGGGAATTACCAGCGGCACGTCGGGCTCCATCCGATAGGGCCGCGCGGTGCTGATCGTCGGGACGTGGCGGGCGTAGAGCGGCTCGAGTTCGCGCGCCGCTTCCGATTCGACCGCGGCGAAGACCACGCCGATACCGTCGAGGTTAAGCGCGGCGGCGTCCTGCACCGGCAGCGCAAGTGCGGCGGCCGGCGGCTCGCATCCTGCGACGTACCATCGGCGGATTCCGCTTTCCGCGTCAGTCAGGGCGTCGGCAAAGGTCTTTCCGGCCGAGCGTTCGGAGGCCGCGAGTGCGGCTATTTCGAACGTCGGATGAGCGTCGAGCGCGGCCAGCACCTGCTGTCCGGCGATTCCGGTTGCGCCAACAATTGCGGCTTTAATCTTCATTCTGGCAAGCGACCGATCAGTTGGAACTTGAATTCCAAAGCGTATAGGTCGGCGCGCGCGCAATCCATAGCCCCGGCGCGCCGCGATCGTGCTTGTGCGGGTCCGAAGGTTCGCTACGCGTGCGAGGTGCGATCAGAGCTTCGTGAGCAGCCAGTCGCTGACGAGCGCGAAAAGCTCGTCGCCAACTTCGGTCATGCGATGCTCCGCGCCGGCGAAAAGTTTGAGCGTCTTGGGCTCGCGCGCCCGCTCGTAGAGCCGCTCCGAGCTTTCGTGGGGGAGGATCGTGTCGGCGGTGCCATGAATCAGCAAAAGCGGGCGGGGCGCGACCTCGTCGATAACGTGCGCGCCGGCGAGCTGGCTCGAAATCGCAATCACGGTTGTGACCGAGGGCGACAGCGTCGAGGCGTTGATCGCGACCGCGCCGCCGAAGGAATGGCCGATAAGAGCGATGCGCTCATACCCGGTGCCCTTCAGGAACGCGAGGCCCGCCATCGTATCGACCACGCATTCGCCGAATTCGTTGGGCGCGCGATAGTTGAGCCGCACGACGCTTACCTCTTTGCGCGGCAGCTCGAGTCCCAGCCGCGCGTACAGCGTCGCCGGGCCGTCGTATCCGCCGAGCGCGCCACTGACGCACAACACGGCGCGGCCGGGCGACGCGGCCGCATGCATGATGATCGGAATATCGCCGCGCGTAGTGCGGATCTCGATCCGGCGCGCACCAGCGATCTCATCGCCGGGCGTGACGCCCACGATTCTTAAGCTTACTTCCTCGCTCATCGATCGCCCGTAAAGCGCGACCCTATCGCCCGCGCGCCGCCGCCCTCAGACGTACAGATCGGCCATGCGCTTCACTTCGTCCTTGTAGGAAGCGGGCGTGAGCGAACCGCCGATCGCCATGATAACGAAGCGATGCGCCCCGGCCTCGGCATAGTCGGAGAGGGCGCGCTGGACCTCGGCGCGGCCGCCGCGGAACTCGCGCTTCATGACGGTGATATCGAGACGGTCGAACTTCGTGCCGGCGCTGGCGCATTCAGCGCTGAGCTTCGCGAGTTCGGATTTCAACTCGGCCGGCGGAATGAAGATCGGACACCATCCGTCGCCCCATCGCGCGACCCACTTGAGTGCGTTCTTGTCCTTGCTGCCGATTATTATCGGAGGGCCGCCCGCCTGCTTCGGCTTCGGATAGCATCTGACCGGCCCGAAGCGGACGTACTTGCCCTCGAACGAGGCGGCGTCCTTGGTCCACAGCTCGCGCATCGCGGCGATATACTCGCGCGTCTGGGTCCATCGATGGGCGAAGTCGGCGCCGAGGATTTCCGATTCCTCGCGGAGCCATCCCGCGCCGATTCCGAGGATCACGCGGCCGCCGGAGAAATTGTCCAGCGTGGCGATCTCGTTGGCTGTCACCAGCGGATTGCGCTCGGGAATCAGGCATACGCCGGTTGCGACCTTGAGCCGGGTGGTCGCGCCCGCCGCCATCGCCATCGCGACGAACGGGTCGCACATGTGCGAATAGACTTCGGGAATCTGGCCTTCGCCGGGGCGCGTCTCGGGGAGCGGCGTCGAGGTGTTGACCGGCATGATCGGATGGTCGGGGACCCACAGCGATTCGAATCCGGCCGCTTCCATTGCGGACGCGAGTTCGGCGGGACTTGCAGTGCGCTCGTTGGGCGCGGCGAGAATACCTACTTTCATCTTGGGCCCCCGTGGTCGTTGAGTCGCGTCGCTACTCAATCGAGACGCGGCTGATTCGACGCGTGATTAGTCATTTTTCCTTCTTCGGTTCGGTCACTTCGCGAAAGGCGCGGATTGCCTCGACCGCGGTCGGGACGCCGCCGTACTGCGACAGATGGATGATCAGCTCCTTGATCTCTTCGGGCGTGACGCCCTGGTTGAGCGCGCCGCGCATATGCACCCGCAGCTCCATCGGGCGCGGCAGCACCATCAAGGCCGCCATCGTGATCATCGAGCGGGTCTTGGTCGAGAGGCCCGGCCGCATCCAGATGGTTCCGAACAGCTCTTCGTTGAGGAAGCGGCCGAAATCCTCGTCGAACTGGCTGAGATTGTCGTGGCCCGCCTTGGCGCCCTTCTCGCCCCACAATTTGGTCCGTAATGCGATACCCTTGTCGTGCTTGCTTTCGGCCATCTGACTACTCCTGTTGGATATATAGTTGATTTTGGAGGCGGCCGGCGCCGCGCATTTTCACGACGACGAGCGGACCTTCACGCCGGCGCGCTCTTCCTGCACCATCCAGGTCGCCGAGGAGTCCTTCTCGCCCCATCCGCGGACCAGCGCCTCGAGGAAGTCCTGCTCGACCAGCGCCGCGATCGGCATCGCGACACCTACTTCGCGCGCGAGTTCGGTCGCCAGCCCCAAATCCTTGCGCGCGAGCTTGAGCGCGAACGTCACGCGATCAAAGGTGCCCTTGAAGATCATCTTCGGAAGCGACGCGTTGACCAGCATCCCCTGGCCGTAAGCGCCGCCCTGCACCGCCTTCAGCAGCGCCTCGGGCGAGACGCCCGCCCGCACGCCCATCGTAAAGGCCTCGGCGAGCAGCTGGGTCGAGCAGATTGCGATCATGTTGTGGACCAGCTTGGCGACCGCGCCCGAACCGATCTCGCCGATATAGGTCACCTTGTCGCCGATCGCGTCGAGCACCGGCTTGATTTCGTTGTAGTCGGCCTCGCTTCCGCCAACCATCACGGCCAGAGTGGCTTTGCGCGCCCCGACCACGCCGCCGCTGACCGGAGAATCGAGCACGCGGATGCCTTTGCCCTTGAAGGCCGCATGAATCTCGCGGATAAGCGTGGGCGAACTGGTCGAGAGGTCGGCGTAGATCGTCCCCGGCTTCATCGCGCCAATCAGCCCGCCTTCGCCGAGCGTGATCGCCGCTATCTCCTTTGGCCCGGGCAGCGAGGTGAAGACTATTTCGGCGTCGCGCGCGGCCGCCGCCGCGCTGTCAGCCCATTTTGCGCCGCCCGCCAGATGCGGCTCGGCGATCTCGCGCCGGATATCGTGGACGGTCACCTGATGGCCCGCCTTCATGATGTTGAGCGCCATCGAACCGCCCATGTTGCCAAGCCCGATAAATCCGATCCGCATGGAAGCATCCTCCCGTGATATCGAAAAATGTTGACCGCGCGATCCGCGGCGGACAAAAGCGGCCGGCGTCCGGCCGGTGAGACTGCTTTCTTAAAGCACCGATGGGAAAATCCCGCAAGGAAAAACGCGCTTTGTGCATCGCCGGGAAATTATCGGCCGTTGGGCCGGTTGTTAAGCAATGGCAGAGCGTCCGTTGACTCGAATTCCCGCCTGGTGCATCACTCGAAGGGCCGTGGATAGCCACCTCTCAAGCGATGGAGTTTGAGACCTGAGCCGACCCGAGGGTGCGCATGTTTCTTAGGCGTGTGCGATGGATCGCGGTATTCCTGGTTGTTTTCTTTCTCGACGCTTCAGCCTATGCGTCGGAGCGGCGATACCAGCCCTTCGAAGCGGCCGGTGCGACGATGCTCCGGATTCCAGGACACGTGCTCAGCGCGCTCGCCAGGGCGACGATCGTTCCGGCGAAGTCCGGCAGCGGCGCCCAGCCGCTGACCCTGACGATCGTGCTCAAGCGCGACGATCAGAAAAGGGTTCGAGAGCTATCTTCAGCAGCTCTACGATCCGCGTTCAACGGAGTTCCACCATTTTCTGACCCCGCGCCAGATTGCGGATCGGTTCGGACCTTCGGTGCAATCTTACGACTCGATGCTCGCCTACCTGCGCGCACAAGGCTTTCGATTGGACCGCCGCTCGAAAGACCGGCTCACGATAACTGCGGATGGCACGCGCGCCGAAGCGGAACGCGCCTTTGCGCTGAAGATCAGCGACTATCGAATCGGCGGGCGCGAGTTCTATGCGAATGCGACCGACCCGGCGATGCCGGGAAGTCTGGCCCCGCGTGTGCAAGCCGTGATCGGCCTTTCCGACCTGGCTATGCCCGAGCACAGCTCTGAACAGATTTTTATAAAGAGCACCGAGGTTCAAGTCGCCAGTATAGGCTTTATAACAGCCGGCGTAATCATCGGCTCGCCTTCGCTTCTCATCCTCTCATTGCTGGCCGCACTCGTTTCTACCGTTTTTTCGTTGGGTCTCCTTATCGGCCAAACCGACCGCACCCCGAGTCCTTCTTCTTCTCCGCTGATTGGCGGCCAAGGCAACGCTCCGGCCGCGTTGGGGACTGGTCAGACTATCGGCCTGATCGAGTTCGCCGGCTTCAAATCCACCGACGTGAGCGACTATCTCAACCTGATTGCCCCGGTCGCCAAGGCGATCGGAGCGCCCTCGGGCTCGATCAGTAACCTGAGCGTCGTGCCAGTCAATGGCGGCGCCCCTGCCGGCGGCGATCAGCAGGAAGTGCTGCTGGATATCGACGACGTGATGAGCCTCGCGCCGGGCGCCAAGGTGGTCGCCTACGAAGCGCCGTTCATTAGCGGAAGCTTCCAAGCTGTGCTCAGCGCGATGATCAGTGGCGGCGTCAACGTCATATCCAATAGCTGGGCGTAATGTGAGAATCAGACCACGCTGGCCGACGTGCAGAGTATCGACGCGATCCTGCAGAATGCCGCGGCGGCGGGAATCACCGCGGTCAGCGGGGCTGGCGACAATGGCAGCACTTGCCTCGACGGAAGCGCGAACACGGTCGCGGTGCCCGCTGATTCGCCCAACCTGACCGCCGTCGGCGGCAGCTCGCTTACCCCCGGTCCCGGACTGACCTACGGCAGCGAGACCTGGTGGGACGACTCGCAAACAACCCCTCCGGCCGGACAGGGAGGCTTCGGCGTAAGCAAGTTTTTTCCCGCCGCGACCTATCAGATTCCGCTCAGCGGCACCTCGTCGCGATCGGTTCCCGACGCCGTAACCAACGCCGATCCCCTTCCACGGCATCCTAATCTGCCAGGCGTCGAGCGGCGGATGTCCGAACGGCTCGCTGTATGGCGGAACGAGCCTCGCCGCCCCCACATAAGCCACCTTCGCCGCTGGACTCAACCAGTTCACAGGCAAGAACCTGGGCTTTTTGAATCCGCTGCTCTATCCGCTGGCCAACTCCACTGCGTTTCACAACGGGCTTTCGATGGGCAGCGACTTCGCGCACGTCGGGCTGGGCTCCCCGAGTCTGGGCGTGCTGGCTCTGGCGCTCAGCGGTAAGACCGCCGGCCCCGTGAGCGCGACAGTATCGCAAGTAGGTGGGTATGCGGCTCCGATCTCGTTTGTTCCTTCGGGAGCCGGCATCCCAGCCGACGGTAAGACGCAGGCATTCGTCAAGGTGCAACTGATCGACGCGAACGACAACAGCATCAGCGGCAAAACGGTCACGATCGCGGCCAACGGCGGCAGCCATGCGGTCGCTTCGCCCTCGAGCGCGGTTACCAACGCCACCAATGGCGCGGCGCTGTTCACGATCACCGACTCGACGCCCGAGAGCGTGACGTTTTCCGCCAACGACACGAGCGATGGCATAGCCCTGACCCAGCAGGCGACGGTGCCCTTTGTCACTCCGGTGGCCACACCGACGCCGCTCCCGACGCCGACGCCCACATCCACGCCGATTCCGACCGCGACGCCCACCCCGGCGCCGCCGGCCACCGCCTTCTCCGGGACCGCGGCGAATATCAACGCAAGCCCCGGCCAGCAGATCACGGCGAGCTTCAGCGCGACCGATAGTCAGACCATCAATTCGGTCACGCTTGGGCTCAGCAATCCCGGCGTCTTCTCGGCGTTGTCGCTCAGTATCGGCAGCCAGAAGATCAACGCCGCGTCGCCGCCCGCGGCCAGCAACACCTTCACCTTCAACCCGCCAATCCCGGCGGCAGGAACCACTTCCGACCTGTGGGAGTCGCTCTTATGCCCTTCATTGTGAATGCGACCGTGGCGGCGCATCCCGCGATGGCTGCCTCGAACGTCCGATTCGCCTCGGCCGACTCTATCCGGATTGGCGGGCTCGCGACCACGTCCAGCTCGACGCGGCTGCCGATCGTCGGCGCATTCCTGATGGCAGGGCTGATGCTGGTGGCGTGGCCGCTCGATCGGCGCAAGCGGCTGATCGGCGCGGCGATGCTGGTGATGGTGCTCGCGATGAGCCAGGTCGGATGCAACGGCGACAACAACAGCAGTCCGCCGCCCCCGCCGCCGGTCAGCTCGACGATCACGGTGACCGCGGCCAGCGTGAGCGGCGGGAGCGGCGCGACTACCGGACTGCCGCTGACGATCGCGACCGTGACGGCGCCGCAATGACAATTGCGGGAGTGACGGCGGACGCTCGGCGTCCGTCCGCCGTCACTCCCGCAGATAAACGACCTCACGATGCGGCGAACCCCGCGCTGTGGCGGGCCGGGCGATTTAAAATCGCCCGGCCCGCCACGCGGAATTCGCAACAGATTGAATCCCCGATCCGGCGTCCCGGCGCGCGCGCCGTTGACAGAGCTTGCGGCCTTCAGTAGGGTCGAAATGCGGGACTCTTACGTATCAGAACCATATCAAGTCAGCTCTGAGCGCTGCTCGACGCGGTGTACGGCGACCCGCAAAGCTGGCGCTTGCGCGCGTCACGACCACTTGAGTCGATGGTGGACAACGGACTTCACGCGGCGGAGCGCGCTACCACAGCAGACCAGGGTCCCTAAAGCCGGCTTAGGGCCGCAAATCCTCCCGTAATTCTCGGCATTTTGGAGTCAGCCATCTTGCGAACAAGGCACGTGGGTAAGGGTAGAGGGGCATCGAGAGGCGAGGCGCACGAGCATCCGGAAGAGGCCGCCAACGGCTATCCGGCCGGGCGTCCTCAGACGACTCCGGCGCCGGCTCCCGAAACAGAGTCGAACGGCGACACGGCTGCCGTCGCGACGGCGCAGCAGCAGGATCGCGCCCCGGAAGTATCGGACGAACGCCGAACTGTTGCGCCCGCTAACGGCGCGCTTAATCTCAAGCAGATCAAGGGCGCGAAGATCACCGAACTCGCCCATATCGCGCGCGATTACAACATCGACGGCGCGACCAATATGCGCAAGCAGGAGATGATCTTCGCGATCCTCCAGGCGCAAGCCGCGCGCAACGGCTCGATTCTCGGCGAAGGCGTGCTCGAAATCCTGCCCGACGGCTTCGGCTTCCTGCGCGCCCCCGATTACAACTATCTGCCCGGTCCCGACGACATCTATATCTCGCCGAGCCAGATTCGTAAGTTCAACCTGCGCACCGGCGACATCGTCTCGGGCCTGATACGGCAGCCCAAGGAAGGCGAGCGCTACTTTGCCCTGCTCAAGGTCGAGTCGATAAACTTCGAGGATCCGGAAAAGGCGCGCGACAAGATTCTCTTCGACAATCTGACCCCGCTTTATCCGGAAGAGCGGCTCAAGCTCGAGTACGACCACGAAGATTTCACGACGCGCATAATCGACCTGGTGGCGCCGATCGGAAAAGGCCAGCGCGGTCTAATTGTCGCGGCGCCGTTTACCGGCAAGACCATGATGCTTCAGGCGATTGCCAAGGCGATCGCGCGCAACCATCCCGAGGTCGTACTGATAGTGCTGCTGGTCGACGAGCGGCCCGAAGAGGTCACCGACATGCTGCGCTCGGTGCAGGGCGAAGTGGTCAGCTCGACCTTCGACGAACCCGCAACTCGCCACGTGCAAGTGGCTGAAATGGTCATCGAAAAGGCGCGGCGGCTGGTCGAGCATGGCCGCGACGTGGTGATCCTGCTCGACTCGATCACGCGGCTTGCCCGCGCCTACAATACGGTCGTTCCGCCGTCGGGCAAAATCCTTTCGGGCGGCGTCGATTCCAACGCGCTCCACAAGCCCAAGAAATTCTTCGGCGCGGCGCGCAATACCGAAGACGGCGGCTCGCTGACCATTATCGCCACCGCACTGGTCGATACCGGCAGCCGCATGGACGAGGTGATCTTTGAGGAGTTCAAGGGGACTGGAAATCAGCAGATTGCGCTCGATCGCCGGCTGCTCGAAAAGCGCATCTTCCCGACCATCGATATCCAGCGCTCGTCGACCCGCAAGGAGGAACTGCTGCTCCCGCGCAGCACGCTCAACCGGGTCTGGATTTTGCGCAAGCTGCTCTCGCAGCTCAACGCGGTCGAATCGATGGAATTCCTGCTCGACAAGATGCAGGGCAGCAAGACCAACGACGAGTTCCTAGAATCGATGAACGTATGAGGCGAAAGGGCCGGCGGGCGGCCTAGGAAGGCAGGCGACGTTGTGCTATTGAATTGGGTTGCCCTCTGCGGACGGCAGAGGGCCCGTATAGAGGACCTATGACCGAGATCAGCATGAAGCAGCTTCTGGAGGCCGGAGTTCACTTTGGCCATCAGACCAGCCGCTGGAATCCGAAGATGAAGCCGTACATCTTTGGCGCTCGCAACGGCATCTATATTATCGATCTGCAGCAGACGGTGAAGATGTTCCGCGATTCCTACGATTTCGTGCGCGACCTGAGCGCGCGGGGCGGCACGATGCTGTTCGTGGGGACCAAGAAGCAGGCCCAGGATATCGTGCGCGAAGAGGCCGAGCGCTGCGGCATGTACTATGTCAACAACCGCTGGCTGGGCGGGATGCTGACCAACTTTCAGACTATCAAGGCCTCGATCGAGCGGCTCAAGAAGCTCGAAGAGCTGACCTCCGATCCGGAGATGATCCAGGCGCTGACCAAGAAAGAGATGGCCGAGAATCAGCGCGAGCACGACAAGCTGATGTTGACGCTCGGGGGAATCAAGAACATGCGCAAGCTCCCCGACGCGCTCTGGGTTATCGATACCAAGAAAGAGGATATCGCGGTCGTCGAGGCGAAACGGCTTGGCATTCCGGTGGTCGCGGTGGTCGACACCAACTGCGATCCCGACATGGTCGCGAGCCGGATTCCGGGTAACGACGACGCTATCCGGGCGATCAAGCTTTTCACCGCGGCGATTGCCGATGCCATTATCGAGGGCAGACGCGTCGCCGAAGAGCGCGAGAAGGGTCATGAGGACCTGGACGCGAGCGTCAGCGAGGCGTCCGACGCCGAATCGCCCGCGCCGACGGCTTAGGTATCGGGAAGGGGTGGCTCGCTTAGGCGCGCCGCGGACCGGGCAGATGTCGTACGGATCTCTCCGGCGCATCAGGACGAAGACTTCTCCGCTGACCGGAAATCTTTAAACGATCGAGCAGAAGCAAAATCTAGCATGGAAATAAACGCAAACCTGGTAAGGGACCTGCGCGACAAGACCGGCGCCGGCGTTATGGATTGCAAGAAAGCGCTGGCCGAAGCCCGCGGCGACCTCGAAAAGGCCGTCGTATGGTTGCGGGAACGCGGTATCGCACAGGCGGCCAAGCGCGCGGGCAAGCTCGCTTCCGAGGGCTCGGTCGGCAGTTACATCCACGCCGGCGGCAAGCTCGGGGTGCTGGTGGAAGTCAACTGCGAGAGCGACTTCGTGGCCAAGACGCCCGAATTTCAGAACCTGGTCAAGGAGATCGCGATGCAGGTCGCGGCCTCGAACCCGCGCTGCGTCTTGCGCGAGGAGATTCCGGCCGAGGTTATCGAGCAGGAGCGCCAAATCTACGCTACCCAGTCGGCCGGCAAGCCCGAGGCGGTGGTGAAAAAGATCGTGGACGGCAAAATCGAAAAATATTTTCGCGACGTATGTCTCAGCGAGCAGGCCTACGTGCGTGATCCTAACCGCACGATCGCCGACCTGCTGGGAGAATACGTCGCCAAGCTGGGGGAGAAGATCGAAATCCGGCGCTTCGTCCGCTTCCAACTCGGCGAAACGTTAGGAGCGAGGGCGGACAATCAGGCAGTCTGACGGGCTGAAGAATCGAAGCAGGGGGACAGAATCCTTTCTAATTTCCCGCTATGATCCGGATTGGCCAAGGGGAAGTCCGTTTGAAAATGATCCAGGGCGGTAACGGGTGATGAACGAGGCCGCCGACGTAGCAGGTCGGAAATCGCGCTTTCGCCGGGTGCTGCTGAAACTCTCGGGCCAGGCGCTCGCGCCCGGTGACGCAAGCGGCCTGGACTTGGACGCGCTCGCCGATATTGCGCTCGAAATCAAGGAAGTCATCGCGTTGGATGTGCAGCTTGCGATGGTGATCGGCGCGGGCAATATTCTGCGCGGCAGCGATCTCGAAGCGCGCGGGATGGACCGCGCGGGCGCCGATCAGATGGGGATGCTGGGCACCGTAATCAACGCGTTGGCGCTGCAAAACGCGCTCGAGGCTATCGGCGTGAGCACGCGGGTGCTCTCGGCGATCGAGATGCAGGCGGTGTGTGAGCCGTATATCCGCCGGCGCGCGGTGCGCCATCTCGAGAAGGGACGCGTGGTGATCTTCGCGGCCGGCACTGGAAATCCGTACTTCACGACCGACACGGCGGCGAGTCTGCGCGCGATGGAGATTGGCGCCGAGGTGATTCTCAAGGCGAGCCATCATGTGGACGGCGTCTATGATCGCGACCCGATGCGCGACCCCAGCGCGCGGCGTTTCGAGCGCCTGACCTATATCCAGGTGCTTCAGCAGAAACTTAAGGTGATGGATTCGACGGCGATCTCGATGTGCATGGACAATCATCTGCCGATTATCGTTTTCAACCTGCGCAAACCGGGTAATATAAAGCGAGCGATAACGGGCGAACCGATCGGGACATGGGTCGAGGATGGCGTCTGACGGCGGCATGAAGGACGAGGTTATCGAGCTGGCGCGCCAGCAGATGGAAGAATCGCTGGGCGCGTTCCGCCATGAGATGAGCCGGGTGCGCACGGGCCGGGCGTCGACGGCGTTGCTCGAGGGCATATTCGTCAACTACTACGGCACCAAGACCCCGCTGCGCCAGGTGGCGGGACTCGCCGCTCCGGAGCCGCGGCTGCTGGTAATCACGCCTTACGACAAGAGCGCGCTGCACGACATCGAGAAGGCTATTCAGACTTCCGATCTGGGGCTGACGCCGATGAATGACGGCAAAATAATCCGCGTGCCGATTCCCGAACTTACCGAAGAGCGGCGCAAGGAGCTGGTCCGTCACGTGCGCAAGACCGCCGAGGAATTCCGCGTCTCGACCCGCAACCATCGCCGCGACGCTATCGACATGCTTAAGGACCTGCTTAAGGAAAAGCAGATAACTGAGGATGATTTGCGCGCGGCCGAGGCGAAGGTTCAACAGCAAACCACCGAGCACATCGAACGGCTGGATAAGTTCCTTGCCTCGAAGGAAGCCGAGATAATGGAGGTCTGAGCGAAGGCCCGCCGGGGCCGGCGCAACTCGATTACTCCGCGGCAGCTCGATGGCTCTGTCATTACCACTCGACGAATTCCCGGAACTCTCTCTCGATCCCGCCCGGATGCCGCGTCACGTCGCGATCGTGATGGACGGCAACGGGCGATGGGCGCGGCGGCGCGGACTCGCACGCCATCAGGGCCATCGCCGCGGCAAGGACTCGGTGCGGGCGATCGTCGAGGCGGCGCTCGAACTCGGTATCCCGTGCCTGACCCTGTTCAGCTTCTCGACCGAGAACTGGCATCGTCCCGGCGCCGAAGTGCGCTTCCTGATGGACCTGTTGCATCGTTACCTGGTCACCGAAACGCGCCGCCTGATGAAGCGCGGGATTCGGCTGCTGGCGCTGGGAGAGCTCGAACGGCTTCCGGCGGCGGTCAGCAACGCGCTCGAAGCGGCGGTTAAGGCGACGGCGAATAATCGCGCGATGACGGTGGCGCTCGCGCTCTCCTATGGCGGGCGCCAGGATGTCACGGCCGCGGCGCGGCGGATCGCGGAAGACGTCGCGGCGGGGCGGCTGCGGCCCGAAGAGGTGGATGAGCACGCGGTGCGATGCCGGCTTTCGACCGGCGGGCTGCCGGATCCTGATCTGCTGATCAGGACTTCGGGCGAGCAGCGGATATCGAATTTTTTCCTGTTTCAGCTTGCCTACACGGAACTCTATTTCACCAACACGCTGTGGCCGGACTTCCGCGAGCGCGAGTTTCTGGCCGCGCTATGCGCCTACCAGAGCCGCGATCGCCGTTTCGGAGTGACAGAAGATA
>Ga0307373_10007125_pt1 | contig 17534 bp, 16 predicted proteins | sample OX2MG_FD_202534 | JGI IMG/M metagenome (GOLD analysis project Ga0307373, IMG submission 202534) | Soil microbial communities from Risofladan, Vaasa, Finland - OX-2 | ecosystem: Environmental > Terrestrial > Soil > Coastal area > Acid sulfate soil | place: Finland: Risofladan, Vaasa | collected... | reverse complement strand
CTCGGCCTGCGCAGCGCGGCGCACGACACTCGCGAGCTGCTCGACCGTCGGGCGGTGGAAGTCAAAGCGATGGCAGCGATCCACCACCGTGGCCGGCACCTTCTGCGCCTCGGTGGTGGCGAGCACAAACACCGTGTTCGGGGGCGGCTCCTCCAGCGTCTTCAGAAACGCGTTCCACGCCGCCGTCGTGAGCATGTGCGCCTCGTCGAGGATGTACACCTTGCAACCACCCGATACCGGCGAGTAGGCGACGCTCTCCCGCAACGCGCGAATATCGTCGACCGAGTTGTTCGACGCCGCATCCATCTCGATCACGTCCAGTGAGCTCGCCCTCCTGATCGACAAGCACGACTCGCACGCCCCGCACGGCTCTGTTGTGGACCCGCTCGGGTGGCCGGGGTCATTACCTTGGCAGTTCAGGCATGCCGCCAGGATCTTGGCCATCGAGGTCTTCCCGGTCCCCCGCGAACCCACGAACAGGTAGGCGTGGTGCACCTTCCCGCGCTCTACCGCATTGCGCAGCGTACGCACCACCGGCTCCTGCCCCACCACATCAGCGAACGTATGGGGCCGGTGCCTGCGATACAGGGACTGAGCTTGTTCGGAGGACTGGTCGATCGGCACTTCGGCTGAGTCTACCCACGCTCGCGGCCCGCCCAAGCGGATAGCGTCTGCGCTCGTGACAGCCTGGACCAGGCGCCATTCGGCGCCGCTCACAGCCGCCTTCGCGATCGCCGGCGGGGCGATTCTGCTGCGGCTGCTCTACGGGGTGGCGTTCGCGAACTACGACACGCTCTATGCCCTCGCATGGGGAGGACAGCTCGCCCAGGGCGAAACGCCGGCCTACGGCGTGCCGGTCGCGCCCACGCCGCACCCGCTGCTGGAGATCATCGGCGTGATCCTGCGACCGCTCTCCCCCCACCTGGAGATCGAGCTCGTCGTCGCCCTGGCCTTCCTCGCGCTGGCCGGCTGCGGCTGGCTGATCTACGAGCTCGGCGCACGCTGGTTCGGGCGCGCGGCGGGAGCGCTGGCGGCGCTGATCTTCCTGACGCGTGTCCCGGTGCTCTCCGACGGCGTCCGCGCCTACGTGGACCTGCCCTACCTGCTGCTCGTGCTCGGCGGGCTGCTGGTGGAGGCCCGCAGCCGGAGGAGCCACGGGCGTCCTGCGGGCGCGCCCGTGCTCGCGCTGCTTGCTCTGGCCGGTCTGCTGCGGCCCGAGGCATGGGTCTTCTCGGGCTTGTACTGGCTGTACCTGATGGGGCTGCTGCCGGCGCGGCTGCGCGCACTGCTGCCGCCCGGCGCGCCGGTCCGCGAGCGCGGCCGCGTGCTACGGCTGACGCTGCTGGCGGCCGCCGCGCCACTGCTCTGGCTGGGCAGCGACCTGGCGATCACCGGCAACCCGCTGTGGTCGCTGACGAACACGCGACACACCGCCTCGGCGCTCGACCGCAAGACCGGGATCAGCAACGTGCCCCTGTACGTCCCCAAACGGATCGGCGAGGTGCTGCAAGCGGCGGCTCTGGCCGGGGCCGCGACCGGCGGGGTGCTGACGCTGCTCTGGCTGCGGGGGCGGGCGCTGCCCGGCGCCGCAGCCGGGGTGCTCGCGGTCGTCGTGTTCTCCGCTTTCGCCGCAGCCGGGATGCCGATCAACACGCGCTACGCGTTCCTGGCCGCCGCGATCCTCTGCATCTTCTGCGGCGCGGCCGTCTTCGGCTGGCTCGAGCTGGCACCCGGAGACCGCAGGCGCCGCCCGTGGATCGTGCTGGGCGCGCTGGTGGCACTGGCGCTGCTGGCGAGCGCTCCGTCGCAGTACCGGACGGCGCACGGGGAACTCGACAAACTGGCCCGCCAGGAGCAGATCGAAGGGGACCTCACAGCGCTCGTCGACGGCGGCGCGATCAACCTGCGGTGCGGGCCAGTCGGCGTGCCCAATCATGCGCCGGTCCCGCTGCTTGCGCTGTACCTGCGCACCAGCCCGGCGAACATCCGCAGCGCTCAGGTCGGGCATATCGACAGGGGCGTCTACGCCGACCCGGCCAGCCTCGAGGTCGAACGGGAATACATCCTCGACAACCACGACCCGCATGAGGCTGTGACGGTGCCGCCGGGCTTTACCGCCGCGGGCGCCAACCGCTCCTGGCTGATCTTCGAGCACTGCTCCTAGCAGTCACCGGCCAGCAGGTGTGCGCCCGCGCCAGGACGCACCTCGCGCGCATCAGCGGGAAGAGAGATGCCCGGCGCGAACAGGCCGAGCACGCTGCCGCCAAAGCCACCGCCGGTCAGCCGCGCACCGGCGGCGCCATCATGCAGCAGCCGCTCCACTGTGCCCTCGACCATCGGGGTGGAGACCTCGTAGTTCTCACGCAGGCTCTCGTGCGTAGCGTTCAACAGCGCTCCGAGCGCGACCAGGTCCTCCGCCTGCAGGGCCGCCACCGCTTCGCGCACGCGCCGGTTCTCGCCGGTGACATGGGCAACGCGACGGCTGAGGGGCTCGGGCAGGCGGGCCACGGTATCCGGGCCGGCCTCGCGCAGCGACTCGATTCCCAGAATCCGGCACGCCTCCGCGCACTCCTCGCGGCGCTCGTTGTAGCCGGAGCTCGAGTGCGCGTGCCGCTCGCCGGAATCCACCACAACCAACCGCCAGCCACCCAGGCGCAATGGCACGGGTTCGATCTGAAGTGTCGCGAAGTCGATCAGCAGCGCCCTGTCCGGTTGCCCGTAGAGGCAGGCCAGCTGGTCCAACATGCCCGTCTGTGCACCCACCCACTCGTTCTCCACACGCGCGCACAGCCGGGCGAGCTCGATCCGGTCGCAATACTCGCCGGTGAGACCAAGCAGCGCCAAGCACAGCGCCACCTCCAGGGCGGCCGAAGAGGACAGCCCCGACCCCCGGTCCACGTTGCCAGTGATCTGCAAATTCGCACCGGCGAGCTCCAAGCCGGCCCTCTGAAGCTCTGCCACGATCCCGCGCACGAAGGCTCGCCATCCGTCCGCGCGCGCAGGCCCGGCGAGCGGGAACTCGTCGTGCTCGCCGAGATCGCTCGCGTATGCCGCGATCCGCGCTTCGCCGCCTGATTCCGGCCGTTGTGCCTGCGCGCGGACTGTGACCCCCTCGGCGATCGCGAACGGCAGCGCCAATCCCTGGTTGTAGTCAGTGTGCTCGCCGATCAGGTTCACGCGCCCGGGCGCGAACGCCACCGCACGCTCACGCGGCACGTACGATCGCCTCACGCATCCTGGCGGCGGACTCCTCGGGCAGCACGTCGGAGATGAACGTGCCCGCACCCTGCTCGGAGCCCGCAAGGTACTTGAGCTTCCCGGCGGTGCGCAGCGGTGGGTAGAACTCGACGTGCAGGTGCCCTTGGCCTGCGCTGGGCGGGTGGGGGGCCGTCGTGGGCGCCTGGTGGACGACCATCACGTAGGGAAATGGCCGATCGAAAAGCGCGTCATATCCGCGCACCACTCCCTGGAGAGCCTCGGCGAGTAGGCGCAGCTCCTCGGCCTCGCACTCGAGCAGGCTCGGCCGGTGCGCGCGCATCACGACGTGTACTTCATGAGGCCAGCGGGCGGCATAAGGGACGTAGGCCACCACGCCGTCGTTCTGAAAGACGACCCGCTGATCGTCTTCGAGCTCGGCTCGCAGCAGCCCACAGAGGGCACAGCCGCCGAGCCGCGTGTCGGCCGCGAGCTCGAGCTTCGGGACCGGGGGCAGGAACGGGTAGCCATATATCTGGCCATGCGGATGGTGCAAGGTGACGCCCACCTCGACGCCGCGGTTCTCGAAGATCAGCACGTAGTCGACGTCCTCGCGCGCGCCGAGCTCCTGGAAGCGCTGTCGCCAGACCCACATCAAATCCTCGGCACGGCGCGGCGCGAGTGTGCCGAACGAGGCGTCGTGGTCGTCGGTGTAGACGACGACCTCAGCCGCGCCGTGCGGCGCCTCGAAGGCGGGAAAGCGATTCTCGAACACGGCGATCTCAAACGCCGGGAAGGGGATCTCCGTCTCCGCTTGCCCCTGGCGGGTGGGACACAGCGGGCAGTGCTCGCGCGCGGGCAGGAACGTGCGGTCCTGACGGTGGATCGCGTAGACGACCTGCTCGTCGCGCAACTCATTGCGGCGCTGCTCACTCACGCTGCCGGGGCCCCTCGCGCGTGTAGAGGATGAGCGCCCGGCCGTCGCGTTTGACGTGTCGCACAAGCATGACGGGCCCGTAGCTCTCGCCCGGCACCCTCTGCTCCTTGGGCGCTCCTGAGCCACCGGTCTGCGGGCGGTGAGGAGGTGGAGAACTTTTGTGGGATGAACCCATCGTTCGAGGGTATACCCAGTGTGATGGCTCACGAGCAAGTCCCGAGGAGGAGGATGAAGATGTCAAAGACCGACCAGGCACAAGAGGTCCCAGAGCGGTCATGGATCGGCTGGCCCGAGTTCGACAGACGCGCGTTCCTGCGCCGCACAGCGCTGACCGGCGTGGGCGTCGGCTCGGTGAGCACGCTGCTCGCCGCATGTGGTTCGAGTGCTTCCAGCGGGGGCGGTGCCTCGAACAGCGTGTTCGGCTCGCACCCGGGCTACAAGTTCGTGTTCGTCAACCACGTTACGACGAACCCCTTTTTCACTCCCACGCAGTACGGCGCAGCGGACGCTTCGAAACTGCTCGGTTGCTCGTATCAGTGGACGGGCTCGGAAAGCTCAAATGTCAACCAGATGGTCAACGCGCTGAACAGCGCGGTCACGGCCAAAGCAGACGGGATCGCTGTTGCCCTGATTGACCTGCACGCGTTCAACGCGCCGGTCGAAGCGGCGATCAAGGCGGGCATCCCAGTCGTCGCATACAACGCCGACGCGGTCGGCAACGCGCGCCTCTCCTACATCGGCCAGGACCTCAAAAAGGCCGGCGAAAAGATGGGCGAAAGGATCGTCGCTGATGTCGGCTCGGGCGATGTCGCGCTGTTCATCGCGACGCCCGGATCGGCCAACCTGCAGCCGCGCATCGAAGGCGCGGAAGCGGCCGTCAAGGCCTCGGGCAAGCCGATCACCCTGCACACCGTCGCCACGGGCGCCGCCGTCCCGGGCGAGCTCTCGACGATCGACGCGTACTGGGTCGGCCACAAAAATACGAAGGGCATGTACGCGGTCGACGGGGGCAGCACGGAAAGCCTCGCGAAAGTCATGCAGAAGTACTCGCTCGGCGGCAAGGTCAAGGCCGGCGGCTTCGACCTGACCGAACAGACGCAGAACCTGCTGAAAGCGGGCGACATAGAATTCACGATCGACCAGCAGCCCTACCTGCAGGGCTTCATCCCGGTGCTGCAGCTGTTCATGTACAAGGTCTCCGGGACGCTGTCGGGCCTGGCGGAAACGGACACCGGCCTGAAGTTCCTGGACAAAGAAAGCATCGCCCCGTACGTCAACTCGAAATCGCGCTACGAGGGCACCTCGACGGCCGCCAAGGTCATCGCCTAGGCGCGGGACGGAAGGCTTCGGAGGAAGGGCATGGCGAGCGTGGCGGGCGGGCCGGCTGCCGAGACGCCCCCGGCAGCGCCTGGGGACCCGGAGCGAGCGCTCCGAGTCCCCACGCGGCGGGAGCTGTTCGAGCGCCTCGTCTCGCTGCGCGAGGGCAGCATCATCGTCGTCACGATCGTCACGGCGATCTACTTCTCGGCGAACACGAGCAGCTTCTTCACGGGGGCGAACTTCGAAACGCTGCTGCCGTACTTCGCCCCGTTCGCGATCCTCGCAGCGGGCGAGGTGTTTGTGATGATCCTCGGCGAGATCGACCTGTCGATCGGCGCGATGTACCTGTTCGCGCCAATCCTCTTCTACAAGCTCAATACGAGCATCGGACTCGGGCTGGTGCCGGGCGTGATCGTCACGCTGCTGTTGTGCATGCTCGTGGGGGCGCTGAACGGGTTCTTCGTGGCGGTCGTGGGCATCAACTCGTTCGTGGCGACGCTGGCGATGCTGTTCACGTTCGAGGGGCTCGCGCTGATCATCTCCAAAGGAACGCCTGTGGCGACGCCCGGCGGGCAGCCACCGCTGGGGACGTTCGGAAAGGTCTTCGGCGGTGGCACCTACTCGGAGATCATCTGGGCGGTCGCGATCGTCGCGACCCTGCAGGTCGTCTTGACGTTCACCCGCTGGGGGCTGTATACGGTCGCGATCGGCTCCAACAAGCTGGGCGCCGCCGAGGCCGGCGTGAAGGTGAAGCTGGTGATGATTCGCAACTACATGCTCTGCAGCCTGACGGCGGCTCTCGTGGGCATCTTCGAGGCGGTTCGCTCCGCGACGGTGCAACCCGATCCGGCCGGCGCAAACGAAATCCTTTTCCTCGCGGTGGCGGCCGGCGTGATCGGCGGCACGCTCTTGACGGGCGGCTCGGGGACCGTGGTGGGCGCGCTGATCGGCGCGCTGTTTCTGGGGATTCTCAAGGACGGGCTGATCCTGCAGGGCGTCAACGCTAATTACCTGCTCTTCTACACGGGCCTGGCCGTGATCGTGGCGATGACCGCCAACGTCTACGTGGGCCGGGCCCGCCGGGGGCATAGCGGTGGTTGACCCGACAGAGCCACCCGGCGCCATTCCTGCGGCGCAAGCACCAGATGTCGTCCCGCCGGCGAGCGCCTCCGATGATGTCCTGCGCGTCGAGCACATCTCCAAGCGCTTCGGTCCCGTGACGGCGCTGCGGGACGTCAACCTGCACCTGAGAAAAGGCGAGGTGCTGGGCCTGCTCGGCGACAACGGCGCGGGCAAGTCGACGCTGATCAAGATCCTCTGCGGCTTTCAGAGGCAGGACGGCGGCAAGATGTTCCTGCGCGGCCAGCCGTACGCGCCGAAAAGCGTCGACGACGCACGCGCCAAAGGGATCGACACGGTCTTCCAGGACCTCGCGCTGATCGACGAACTGTCCGTCTACCACAACCTGTTCCTGCGCCGCGAGCGCGTGTTCAAACCGATACCGCTGCTGTCCAACCGGCAGATGAAGCGCGAGGCGCGCACGGCGCTGGATGAGATCGGCATCAACATCCCGCAGATCGGCGTCGCCGTTGCACGGCTCTCCGGCGGCCAGCGCCAGGCGATCGCCGTCGCGCGCACGGTCAACGGCGACGCTGACATCATTCTGCTCGACGAGCCGCTGGCGGCGATGGGCGCGAAAGAGGGGGCGCAGATCCTCGACCTCGTCGCGCGACTAAAAGACGAGGGGAAAGTCTCGATCATCATGATCCTGCACAACTACGTCCACGTGCTGCAGGCATGCGACCGCGTGAGCATGATCCAGGACGGCGTGATCGCCCTCGACAAGCCAACCTCTGAGACCTCGGTAGAGGAGCTCACGGACATCGTCGTCAACGAGTACCGCCGCGCGAGACTGGAAAGCCAAGCCTGAGATTGATGGACCGTGCACCCGTCGTCGAGATCCTCGCCACCGGTCACCGGTCGCTGCCCGCGACTCCGGCTCGGGTGTTCCCGCTGCGCCTGCCGGGGATCGCTTAAGGCTGCTTCCTTCCGGACCTGACCTGGTTCACGAGCCGACACCGCGCGGGACCCGAACCATCGACGCCCCGGACAGCGGAGCGACCGGGGCGCAACCCCTCGGAAGGGAGTTCAGCCCCGCTAGAGCGGATTGCGGATACAGGGCGCCGCTACCTCCCCGCCTAGCACGGTCCGGCTCGATCGTAGCGCAGGGATACCGCTTTGCGTTAGGCTGCGCGACCGTGACCTACTTCAATGATCTTCTTCCACGCTTCACGGGTGTTCGTCCGCGGGCCGGTCTAGGTCTCGCCGTGCTTCTAGCGACTGTCCTGTTCGCGGGCTGCGGCAGCAGCGGATCGAGCAGTTCGATCGGCGTCGGCAACGAGAACAAGTCCGACGAATCGCTCGCCAAAGCGGGCGAAGTGAAGGTCGCCACGACCCCGGCGAGCGGTCCACTGGCGACCGAACCAAAGATCACGCCGCCCAAGGGACCGGCGCCGGCCACCCTTCAGACCAAAGAACTGATTCCGGGGACCGGTAAGGAAGCCAAAGCAGGCGAAACGGTCACCGTCAACTACGTGGGCGTCCTGTACAAAGGCGGCAAAGAGTTCGACGCCTCCTGGAAACGCAAAGAACCGTTCCAGTTCAAGCTCGGGCAGGGATCGGTCATCAAGGGGTGGGACCAGGGCGTGGCGGGGATGAAAGTCGGCGGACGGCGTGAGCTGATCATCCCCTCCGAACTGGCCTACGGCAAGGCGGGGAGCCCGCCGGCGATCCCGGCCAACTCGCCGCTGATCTTCGTCGTCGACCTGCTCGGCACCGGCTCCTAGGGCGCGCGCTGGCACCCGGGACGCCCGCTGATCCTCCGGCTGGCGCCTCGGGAACGGCGAGCTCGGGGCCGGGACGTTCGATGCGAATCCTGGCGCTGCTTCTATTCGCGAGTGTCCTCGTGGCCACACTTGCTGGCTGCGGCGGCGCGAGCGGCAGTGCGACGAGCCCAGGCGCGATTCAGCTGCAGCGCGAAGACTTCGTGGCCGTGACCCGCGGCCTGCGCCAGGCCACCAGCTCGGCCCAGCGGGAGATGGCCGCCGCGAGGATCGCTTGGCCGCTTATTGCCGAAGGCCTGCCGGCGTCCATTCCGCCGGCAACCCGCCCGGCGGTCTCCACGGCTAGCCGGATGGCGAGTGCGATCCTCGTGCCGGCGCCAATGAGTCAAACGCAGGCGCACCTGCTGACCGGACCCGCCGCGCACATCGCCGGCTTATTTGCAGCATTCAGCAGGCTGACCGAGCGCGGCTGGACGCTGACCGGCGCGGCCGCCGTCCAGATCGCGACGGGCTCGCCCGCGGCCGCAGCCTTCGCGCGCGAAAACGTGGCGCTCTACATCGACAGCGTCTACGACGGCCACTTCGATGCCGCCCTGATCGGCAAGAGCCTGCTCGCGGGCTACCGCCTGCTCGGTGGCGAAAAGGCCTTCGGCGGAACGCTCAGCCAAGCGGAAGCCGATGCGCTCGCGAATGCGTACTCCCCCGCCACCGAGCGCCTGTATCCCCATCCGAAGGTGAAGCTGGGGTCCTAACGCATACCGAGGGTGGCAGGGATGCCCTGAGGCACAGCGGCCAATAGAATCGCTCATCAAGGACGCGTAGCTCAGCTGGCTAGAGTGCTCGCTTCACACGCGAGAGGTCGCAGGTTCGAGTCCTGCCGCGTCCATCAGCCGTTTCCCCTGCAAATAAGCCAATCTCACGGAGTTCTGTGGACAGGGTTGAGTGCCGGCCCTCTTGAAAGCCCAAAATGGAGCGACACAGGACCCGGGCTGTACGGCGATGTGGATGTTTCTGGTGGATTTCCTACCCGTTCTGCTCAACAAACACCGTCGGCATGTGAAGAAACTCCCGCCGCCGCCGACGCTTTCGCTCGCGCTCAATCCTCGCCCCGAGTGCTGCGATCGTAGGAGCTCAAATGACCGTTCTCCTCGCCCTCCTCGCATCCCTCTTCATCGGAGTCTCGGACTTCCTCGGCGGCACCGCCAGCCGCACACGCTCCCCGCTGGAAACGAGCGTCGTGGTGTTCCTCACAACGCTCTTGACACTCGTCCCGATCACCGTCCTGCTCGGCGCGAGCGACCTCACAGTCAAAGACCTGGGGCTGGGGGCCATCAGCGGTCTCCCCACCAGCATCGCCTACGTGGGCTTCTTCACGGCGATCGGCCGCGGGCGGATGAGCATCGTCGTGCCAATCTCGGCGGCAGTCACCGCGCTGATTCCCGCAGTCACCGGAATCGCCGAGGGCAACGTGCTCTCGACCGTCGCGCTGGCCGGAATCCTCTGCGCGCTCGTGGCGATCCCGCTCGTCGCGTATGAGACCGGCGACGGTGTGCTCACCGCCGGCGAGCGCTTCTCAGCAGCCCGGCAGGTACTGGTGGCGATTCTCTGCGGGGTGGGCTTCGGGATCTACTTCATCTGCGTGGGGCACACCCATCGCAGCTCAGGCCTGTGGCCGACGGTCGCGAGCCTCGTGGTGGCAATAGCGGTTCTCGTTCCGCTCGCCGCTCGCGGGGGCGTGATGCCCACCGTCACCTCCCTGCCAGCACTCGCAATCGCCGGCGGGGTGGCGCTGGGTCTTGCCGACGTGGCCCTCACGACCGCGCTCCAGCGCGGGCCGCTGACCGTCGCTTCGGTGCTCGGCAACCTCTATCCGCTCGTCACGATCGCCCTTGGCGTCACAATCCTCAAAGAGCGGCTCAGACCGTGGCACGTGGCGGGAATCCTGCTCGCCCTCGCCGGCGTGGTGATGATCGCGTCAGGGTAGGCCGGCGAGGAGGCCTGCCCGCGTTAAGGTCTCCCGCATGTCCGGATACGCCGCGTTTCTGCGCGGGATCAACGTCGGGGGCCACCGGATCGCAAGCGGTGAGCTGCGCGAGCGGTTTGTGCAGCTGGGCTTCGGCGAGGTGAGCACATTCCGGGCGAGCGGCAATGTGGTCTTCGCCGCCACTACCCGCGAGCCGCTCGCAGGGATGGCGGCGCGCATCGAGGCGGGACTGGCAGCCTCGCTGGGCTATGAGGTGCCCGTCTTCCTGCGCACCGCCCCCGAGGTCCGCGCGATCGCCGCCTACGAGCCCTTCCCCAAGCCCCTGATAGCGGCCTCTCAGGGCAAGCTCCAGGTCGCGATGCTCTGCGAGCGGCCCACCGGGCGAATGCGCAAAGAGGTGCTGGCTCTGGCCACGGATGAGGACAGGCTTGCATTCAGCGATCGCGAGCTGCACTGGCTTCCCAGCGGAGGCATCCTTGACTCCGCGCTTGACTTCAAGGTGATCGGCAAGCTGCTCGGCCCGATGACAACACGAACCAAGGGCACGGTCGAGCAACTCGCAGCCAAGTACTTCGCAAGGTGACCCGGATCCGTGCCGCTCCGGGGCCGGCCTCAATTTATGGGATACCAAATCTTTTTTCAAGGTATACCGGGAGAAGCGCCGGCGGGTGCTTTAGGAAAAGATGGAGCGGATGGAGCGGGACTTTGAGCTGCAGACGCATCGCGCGGAGGATCGCCACTGGTGGTACCGGGGGCGCCGGCGTGTGCTCGAGCGCGTGATCGCGGAGCTGCGCCTGCCCGCGCGCGCACGGATCCTCGACGCCGGCTGCGGCAGCGGGCGCAACATGGTCGAGCTCGCGCGCCACGGCACTGTCACGGGCGTCGAGCTGTCAGAGACGAGCGTCCGCCTCGCGCGCGAGCGGGGGGCGGGTGAGGTAATCGAAGGCTCAGTGCTCGAGATGCCGTTCGCCGCTGACAGCTTCGAGCTGGCCGCCTCGCTCGACGTGATCGAGCATCTCGAGGACGACCTCGCCGCCCTGCGCGAGCTGCGCCGCGTCGTCGCGCCCGGCGGCGCCCTGCTCATCACGGTTCCCGCCTACCAGTGGCTGTGGTCAGGCCACGACGAGGTCAACCACCACCATCGCCGCTACACGCGCCGCTCGCTACAGCACGTCGCCCAGGAGGCAGGCTGGGAGCCCGTGCGCGCGACCTACTTCAACTCGCTTCTGCTCCCCGTCGCGATCGCGCTCCGCGTGCTCGAGCGGTTCAGCTCAAAGACCACTGAGTCGAGCCTCGACCTGTGGGTCCCGCCGCCCCCGCTCAACTGGCTGCTCGAACGGCCCCTCGCGCTCGAGGCCGCACTCATCGGCCGCCGCGGGCGTATCCCCGCGGGCCTCTCACTGCTCGTCGTACTCCGCTGAGCTTCTCGGGTGCATTTTGAAGGTCCACGCGCGGTTGACCAGAAACGTCACCACCGTCACGATCGCCGTCGCTGGAACCTGGCCGATGAGCTTGTCCATGCCGAAGCCGTCCACGAACAGATAGACCAGGCTGAGGTTGAGCCCCAGCCCGCAGCCCTGCACCACAAACCAGCGCACCGGCGTCAGGGCATCACCGACGTGACCGCGGAAGGTCCAGCGGCGGTTGAGCAGAAAGCCGTTGACCGCCCCCACCGTGAAGCCGATCCCCGAGGCCGCCACATACCAGACGCCGAAGGCCTTCAGCAGGAGTGTGTAAACGGCGAAACTCAGCAGCGTGTTCGACACGCCGACGATCCCGAACTTCACGAACTGGACGATCGCCGGCGCGTTCAGCCGGCTGGCGGGCTCCGGTACGCTCCCTCCCGGTGACCTCTGAGGTGCTGTGGGCGCCGGAGACATTCACAGACAGGATGAACGATAGATTCATCAGGGGCTTATCAAGCTCGTAAAGATAGGGTGAGGCGCCGGTCGCTAAAGGCGCTCCCGGAAGGCAACACATGTCGGCAACATCACCTCGCACCCCCACCCTGCTCAGCGTCGTAGCCCCCGTCTACGACGAGGAGGAGCTCGTCGAGGAGTTCATTGCGCGCACCCTCGCGGCCGTCGCCGCCTACGACTTCGAGCTCGTCATCGTCAACGACGGCTCCTCAGACCGCACACCCGAGCTGCTCGACCGGATCGCCGCGTCCGATTCACGCGTGCGCGTCATCCACCTGTCCCGGAACTTCGGCCACCAGGCGGCGCTCACCGCCGGGCTCGAGCATGCCGCCGGCGACGTCGTCGCGATGATCGACGCCGATCTCCAAGACCCTCCCGAGCTGATCGGAGAGATGATCGCCCGCTGGGGCGAGGGCGCCGATGTCGTCTACGCAGTGCGCAAGCAGCGCGAAGGCGAGACCGCCTTCAAGCTTGCCACCGCCTCCTGGTTCTACAAGCTGTTCGACAAGCTCGCCCAGGTTGACCTCGAGCCCAACTCCGGTGACTTCCGCCTGCTCGACCGCCGCGCGCTGGACGCGCTGCTGGCGATGACCGAGCGCTCGCGCTTCCTCCGCGGCATGACCGTCTGGGTCGGCTTCACCCAGACCGCCGTTCCCTACGAGCGCGACGCTCGCCACGCCGGCGAGACCAAGTACACGCTCCGCAAGATGCTCCGCTTCTCACTCGACGCGATCGCCTCCTTCTCCCACCTCCCTCTCCAGGTCGCCACCTACGTCGGGCTGCTCTCCGCGGGCGTGGCATTCATCGCGATCCCCGTCGTCATCCTCCTGCGCATCTTCGACTCCTACCTTCCCGGCTTCAGCTCGATCACGATCGCGATCCTCTTGCTCGGCGGCATCCAGCTGATCGCCCTCGGTGTGATCGGCGAGTACGTCGGGCGCATCTACGACGAGGTCAAGCACCGCCCCCTCTATATCGTCCGCGAGGAGCGCAACCGGCCTGCGGGTTCATACGGTCCCCTGGCAACCCCTTCTTCACGCGCTGGGCTCTCCGCCCGCACACCAGAGCGCGTCCTCTAGCGCACCGCACCGCTCCGCCGAGGCCCTCCGAGTGTTCTCAGGGCTGGCACCCACGATCGAAAGGCACGACTCCATGCAACTTCGAACTCTGTCTCTGATAGCCATCCCCGCCACCGCCGGCGCGATGGCCATTTCGGTCCCTGCGCTCGCGGGAACGGGCTCGAGTCCCAAGGCCCACCAGGCCGCGCGTCACTGCACGGCCGTGATCGTCATCAGCCATCACCGGCGCATCCGCGCGTGTCTGATCCGAGGACCGCGGGGCTTCACGGGCTTCCCCGGCCCGCGCGGGGCAACTGGGAAAACTGGGCCGACTGGAAAAACAGGGCCCACGGGGAAAACCGGCGCGACCGGATCCCAGGGATCTGCAGGTGCGGACGCGATCCACGCCTACGCCGTGATCCAGCCCACCTCGCCGACCATGGCCACGTTGATCGGCGCCTCCAACGTCGTCGGTCTCAGCGAGCCGAGCGCTGGCATCTACTGCATCACCCCCGCGGCCGGCGTCGCCCTCTCGGGTATCGCGGCAGTCTCGCCTGAGGTCAGCTATAGCGCTGGCGGCGCGCCTGGTGTGATCGCGGTCAACGCCAAGCACACCAACTGCGGGACGATCCCCTTCGAGGTGGACACCTACACCCCGGGTACGACGACGCTCGCGACCGGCTACGCGTTCACGATCGCCATTCCCTGACCCGACACCAGTTCACATCCCCAGCCCCTGACGCCTGAGAACATTCGGCCGATGCGCCGACCGGCCCTCTGGCTGACCGCCACCCTCGCCTGCGCCGCCGCGCTGGCGGGGGTGGCTCCGGCGCTCGCCGCGCCCTGCCCAGGCGCCGGGTCGGGGGTTTGCCCATATGCCGCCGTCTCGATCATCGGGCAGCGCGCCGAAAGCGTGCTCCGCTTCCCCGAGGCCGTCGCGGTCGACACAGCCGGCGATGTCTATGTCGCCGACCAGCTCTCCTACGTCGTGCAGAAGTTCAGCGCCGCCGGCGTTTACCTCGGCCAGTGGGGCTCCTACGGCGGCGGCCACGGTCAGTTCGGGCCGATCGGCGGCCTTGCAACCGACGCCGCCGGGAACGTCTACGTCGTCGACTCCTCCCACAACCGGATCGAGAAGTTCGATCCCTCCGGGACGTTCATCACTTCCTGGGGCCACTCCGGAAACGAACCCGGCCAGTTCAACTTCGGCTCCTCCCAGGATCCCACCAAGCCTCCCGGTGGGGGAATCGCCGTCTACGGCGGCTATGTGTTCGTCGCTGACAGCGGCAACGACCGGATCGAGCGCTTCAACCTCGAAGGCGGCGAACCGCTCGAATGGGGCTCCTACGGAACCGGCGGCGGACAGTTCTCCTACCCGCGCGGGGTCGTCGCGAACGCCACCGAGGTGCTCGTCACCGACGACGACAACCACCGTATCGAGAAATTCAACCCCAACGGGCAGTTTGAAAGCGCCGCCGGCACAGAAGGAACAACCGGCAGCCAGTTCGGCTTCCCCTACGGGATCGCGCTCGACGCCGCGGGTGACGTGTACGTCGCCGACGACATCAACCACCGCATCGTCAAGCTCAATCCAGCACTCGCCTTCGTGACCGAATGGGGTGGATTCGGCTCAGCGCCCGGTCAGCTCGCCTTCCCCCGCGGGCTCGCGTCAGACCCCGCGGGCGACACCTACGTCGCCGACACCGCCAACGACCGCATCCAGGTGTTCAACCCCGAAGGGCGCTACCTGCGTACGCTCGGCGCCTCCGCCCGTGCCCCCGGCGTGCTCGTCGGGCCGCAGGGTCTCGCGACTGACCCCACCGGCGGGCTGCTCGTGTCCGATACGGTCGACAGCCGCGTCGAGCTGTTCGCGCCTCACACCGACGCGTTCACCGGCACGTTCGCGAGCACCGTCGAACACGCGGATGGTTTCAACCGACCCGCAGGCATCGCCGTCGACGAGCGCGGCTCCGTCTATGTCACCGACCCCGCCGGCGAACGGATCGAGCGCTTCTGGGGCGACGGCACCTTCCTATCCGAGCTCGGCGGCCCGGCCGATATCGGCGGTGCGCAGCTCGCCGGCGCGGGCTCGGTGGCCGTGGCAGCCCCCACAGGGGCGCTGTACGTGGCCGACACCAACCACAACCGGGTGCTCCTCTACGGACCCGAAGGGAAGCTCCGCGCTCGCTTCGGCGCGAACGGCGGCGACGGATCAGCGGGCGAAAGCCCAGGCAAGTTCGACCATCCGGCGGCGGTGGCGGTCGATGGGGCGGGGAATATGTACGTCGCCGACACCAACAACAACCGGATCGTCAAGCTCTCCCCCACCGGCGCGGTGCTCGCAGAGTGGGGCTCGCTGGGCGCCGGGGATGGGCGCTTTCACTCACCGGCCGGTGTTGCCCTCGACGCCGCCGGCAACGTGTACGTCGTCGACAGCAAAAACAACCGGGTCGAGGTGCTCACCCCCGACGGGCACTTTCTGGAGAAGTGGGGCGAGCGCGGGATCGGCCCCGGCGAATTCTCTCAGCCGACCGCCGTGGCCGTGGACTGCAGCGGGGACGTCTACGTGGCTGACACCAACAACAACCGCGTCGAGCGCTTCGATCCCGTCTCCCCCTTCGGCAACGGATGTCTGGCGCCCGGCGCGTGGCCACCGCCGCTCGACGTGGCGCCGGTGCTCCACATCAGCCTCCCGCGACGCTCTGGAGTGCTCGCGCGGGGCGCCCTCACGCTGAGCGTCAGCTGTAAACGGGGCTGCAAGGTGCTCCTCAGCGCAACCCTCACCACTGCCCATCCGCATCGCGCCGTGCGCCTAATCACCGTCGCCCGCCCGCTCCCGCCAGCCCGCGCCGGGCACCTGCGCCTGCGCGTCGCCTCCACCGCGCTGCGCACCTTGCGCCGCGCGCTCGGGCACCACTCGAGGATGCTCGCACGCGTGGAGATCGTCGCGGCCGGACCCACCGGCCGGCGGACCACTGCACACCGGACCTACACAGTCACGCGCTGAGGACGGGGACTGCCGTGTACCCAAGGGCGATAATGACCTGATGAGCGCCGTAGACCCTCAGGCCGAAGATGACCAGTCGAGCATGGACCACCGCCAGGAGCGCGTCCGGATCGAGACCGAGCGCTACCGGATCGAGGGCTCCCTCACGCTTGCCCGTGACGGCTACCGCAGCCGCGTCTCCGACGTGCTCAACGCCTCCGAGCGCGACTTCCTGACGCTCACCGAAGTCACCGTCCAGCCGCTCGCCGGAGGCCCAGTCGAGCTCCACCCGTTCCTCACCCTCGCCCGGCGGCACATCGTGTTCGCGGTCGCGGCCTCAGAGGACCCGGACGGCGGATAACCACGCCGCGGCCGCGCGGCGTGGCTATCCTGGCTTCCGAGCATGGGCCTCGATACACAGCGAGCGAAGAACCTCGCCCTTGCGCTGCTTGCGATGACGCAGTTCGTGATCGTGATCGACGCCTCGATCGTCAACGTTGCGCTGCCGTCGATTGGCCACGCGCTGCACTTCTCGCGAGACGACCTCTCGTGGGTCGTGAACGCCTACACGCTTACGTTCGGCGGATTCCTGCTGCTCGGCGGGCGCCTGGCCGATCTGCTCGGCCGCCGGCGCATGTTCATGATCGGCCTGATCCTGTTCTCGCTCGCCTCACTGGCCGGTGGCCTGGCTCAGTCGGAGGCTTGGCTGATCATCGCGCGCGCGACCCAGGGCCTAGGCGCCGCGATCGTCTCACCTGCGGCGCTCTCGATCATCACCACCACGTTCGCCGAAGGCGCCGAGCGCAACCGCGCGCTCGGCGTCTGGGGTGCGGTCGCCGGTGCGGGCGGCGCGGCCGGCGTGCTGCTCGGCGGAATCCTCACGAGCGGTCTGAGCTGGCGCTGGGTGCTGTTCGTCAACGTCCCGATCGGGATCGCCGCGGCCGCACTCGCCCCGCGCCTGCTGTTCGAGAGTCGCGCTGAGGATGGAACCGAAGGCTTCGACGTACCGGGCGCGGTGACCGTCACGGCCGGCCTCGCGCTGCTCGTATACGCGGTAGTAGACGCCGTCAATGTCGGGTGGGGATCCACCGGCACGCTGCTGCGGCTCGCCGGGTCGGCCGTTTTGCTGGTGGCGTTCATCACGATCGAGCGACGTCAGCGCCACCCCCTGATGCCGTTCTCGATCTTTCGCCTGCGGACGCTTCGGGGAGCAGACATTGTCGGCCTGTTGATCGGGATGTCGCTGTTCTCGATGTTCTTCTTCATCTCGCTCTACATGCAGTACGTCCTGC
>Ga0307373_10007124_pt1 | contig 17534 bp, 15 predicted proteins | sample OX2MG_FD_202534 | JGI IMG/M metagenome (GOLD analysis project Ga0307373, IMG submission 202534) | Soil microbial communities from Risofladan, Vaasa, Finland - OX-2 | ecosystem: Environmental > Terrestrial > Soil > Coastal area > Acid sulfate soil | place: Finland: Risofladan, Vaasa | collected... | reverse complement strand
GGAGCAGCTTGTGGGCAAGATTCAGGAACGCTATGGAATTGCGAAGGACGCCGCGGAGAAGCAGGTCGATGAGTTTACGCGGTCCTACGGCTCAGGCGAGTCGGCAAGAGCAAGGGCTAAGTCGTCCTGAATGGACCCGCAACGTTCAAAAGGAGGAATGCGATGGCAAGCTACGGGAAGGCGGCTGGCAAAAGCGTGAAGAGTGCCATGCACCGAGAAAAGCGCGGGACACTTCGCTCGGGGAAAGGAGGTAAAGGAGGCAAAGTGACCAGCCGGAAACAAGCGATTGCCATAGGCCTGTCAGAGGCACGCAAAAAAGGTGCCAAGGTCCCGGAGAAACAGTCTTAGCACCATCTCACGCTGACCATTCAAAATCTGGTTTAAAGACAGTCTTATGAGGGGGATACGGAAATGAAAAAGAATTTATTGAGGAAACTATACATCGATGAACTTAAGGATCTCTATAGCGCCGAAAACCAATTAATTAAAGCACTGCCCAAGATGGCCAAGGCGACTGACTCGGACGAACTCCGCGCCGCGTTCGAAGAACATCTCAAACAGACACAGGAACATGCAAACCGTTTGGAGAAGGTCTTCAACGCTCTCCAGGAAAGTCCGAAGGGTAAGAAGTGTAAAGGCATGGAGGGAGTGATCCAAGAAGGCAGTGAATTAATCGAAGAAGATCTCGAACCGGCAGAATTGAATGCGGGCCTTATCGCGGCTGCGCAGCGCGTGGAACATTACGAAATTGCAGGGTACGGTTGCGTGCGCACGTATGCCAGTCTGCTTGGAGAAACTTCCGCAGTATCCCTGCTCGAAAAGACGCTTGCGGAAGAGAAGGCAGCGGACGAAAAGCTGACCAAAATCTCCGAACAAGTAAATGCGATAGCCGCCGAAGCAGAAGATAACAAACCTGAATCCTCGGGCCGGAAGACGAAGTCTGGCGAAAATGCGCGTGCAGCCCGAGCATAGACCAGGGAACTTCGGCAATTGTGGGTGACAAGTCACTCTCAACCTACGCGCATAACATCAAGATCATCACACAGGGCGGCAAAGTCACACTGAAGGGCCCCGTCCGTACGGGGCGATCGGGGAGCGATCGGGGACAGACGGGAAGTTTTCCGTCACTCCTGCCTGTCGGTCCTGGGAATAGACTGTCGGGCGTTGCCGCGCTGGGTTACGTGGTGCGGCAGGTTTGCGACTACGACGCGAGCGAGCCGAGCCATCACCGTAAACTAGCAGAAAACGTCCCGTCTGCCCCCGAGTCCCCCCGAGTCCCCCATCCGGAAGGTCAAAGCGGAAATCCCAGCTTAGGTTTTCGAGAGGGAAGATCGCTAGCTAGGTCCCGTGGCTCTTTTCCCGGTTCTCCTGCCAGCGAAGGGTCTGGCGGTTGCGAGGACGGTAATTTAGCGACTGAGTATGTTAAGGTGGAAGTTGTTGCTGTGGACTGGCGAGGTTGGGTGTACGTTACCCGTCAGCCGGGGAGTCAAAATGGGAATCTTGGGTAACGTGTCTGCCGATAAACGCGTTTCTGGCGACTCCCGCCCTGCCGCCCCGCGCAAGCGAGTTGGTCCTGCGTTTGCCTACCATGTTTTACGTATGGCTCCCTTGAAAGGCTGGATGGTCAGATGCAGATTGGGGCACACGAGGCAAATGACGTTTTTGCCCAGGATGAAAGTTTTCATCTTGCTTTCGCTGGCATGCATTTCTATTGCGATGGCGCCCTCTGCAGCGCACGCTCAAGAGTATCCGCCACCACCACCGTCATATCCCCCACCCCCGCCGTATCCGCCACCGTCGTCTCCGCCCTCCTATGCGTCCAGATATGAGACGAGATTTACGATTACGCCCTTTATCGGCGTTCGCTTTGGAGGGCGCGTCAATGTCAACACGCCAAACGTCGATTATCTGCCCATCAGCAGCTCGCTCAATGGAGGATTCGATATCGGCGTGGCCATCGTTCCACACCTGTTTGGCGAATTCATGTGGAACCGCCAGAGCACCACGTTAAGCGCGCACGACAAACTCACCGACAGTACTCTCACGCTGACCAACGGAGCCCATCTCGACATGTACCAGCTAAGTCTGCTCTACGAAATCTCGACGCGCTCGCCGCTCCGACCATTTGTCGTCGCCGGTTTCGGAGTCACCCATTTTGATTCCAATGGAGTTTTGAATTTCCACAATCGCTTCTCCTACAACATCGGAGGCGGCGTGAAGTATCTGTTCGCGCCGCAAGTGGCCTTGCGCGCGGAATTGCGCTGGTCTCCGTCGCGTACCACTTCATCGAACACCATTTTCTGCGACCCTTCCCTCGGCTGCTTCAACACGCCCGTCCATAATTATGCCGAGCAGGGTCAGGCCAATATCGGCCTCGAATTTCGTTTTTGACTGATCCGCCTCCCGCAACAGCAGTGCCCCGCCGTCGCTGGTCAACCGGTCACCCTCGAACCGCCCCACCACCTGCCGGGAAGAATGCGCTTCAACCAGGAACTCGGACTGGCTACTGTAGTGATTCAGAAGTTCGTTGCGTGGTTTTCAGGGGGTCGGAGCTTTAGCTCCGACATTAAGTCCCGCATTGTCAAGGGCTTTAGCCCCTGAAGCTCCGCCCATTTGGGTAACGAATTTCTGAATCGCCACACTACACTCTGTCATGAAAAGGCCGCCTCCTTTCAGCATCGACTACGTCTCGACGGCGATCGGGGCGATCGGGGACGGGCGATCGGGGACAGACGGGAAGTTTTTTCCGTCACTCCTGCCTGTCGGTCCCGAGAATAGACTGTCGGGCGTTGCCGCGCTGGGTTACGTGGTGCGGCAGGTTTGCGACTACGACGCGAGCGAGCCGAGCCATCCGCGTACACTAGCAGAAAATGTCCCGTCTGTCCCCGAGTTCTCTGTCCCCGAGTTCTCCGAGTCGTCAAAACACCCCGAAGGTGCGCCACCCGCCAAATCTAAATTCCGGCTCGCATGAGGAAGGGCATAGCAACACGGCGCATGTGGGCCACCCGCCCGTCTGGATTATCCCCGAGATCGGATTCCCGAGGAGTGCGCTGAAGAAAGCACCCTTGCCTATCCGCCCGCCGCTAATGTACCGCAGGCCCGCCTGCAGGCTTGCTTCGTCCCCGCTGTTCTTAACGCAGTCGGCATAGGCCTGCGATTGCGGCAACCTTTGGCTGAGCGACATTGGCTACCAGGAACGCAGGCTCAGGGCCACTTTCAGCGCCACATCTTGAAAGTGCCTCCGCTTGGGGTCTCCTTTCCAAGTTACCAGTGTGACCACGTAGGGACCGTGGTCCGTGGTGCAGAAGAAGTCCGTGAACTCCTGGTAGGTTGCCGGGCCGACACGCGACAGCGACGTGATCCTTGTGAGGACCTTGCACCCAGATGGCTGGCGGGCGAACCGCGCGATCACTTGGGACCGCACGTCCGTATCGAGCTTGGCGGTATGATCGATCCACTCCCGGAGGGTGTCTACATCGCGGGGCGCGGCGGCTACGGAAATTTCTGCCCCACCCTTTTTGATCACCACGCCCTTCCAGGTCTCGGACGGCGGAAAGCTAAGGATGTCCAGGTAATCGAGCTTTGGCCTCAAGGCCGTTACAAATAGGTACCAGGAACCGGGGTAGCGCACCGTGTAATGGTAGGTCTCACTGCGGAATGTCTTCCACGTGGTCGCCCGCGGAGCGCGGGTGGTTGCACCAGCCGCCACCGCGAGGAGGAGCGCGCCGAGCGCGAGCGTGTGCAGGGACTTCATGACCCGGCGGGTGGCCCACTCTTCCCGCGACCGGGAACCATTCATCGCGCACACCGGGGCATCATAGCATCGCGCCCTTCACTACGGGCTGTGCTTTTTCGGGTGCCCCACCCTTTGACTTGAAGCTGTGAAGAAACCAGCCCGGCCGGGCGGTTTCTTCACAGCTTCAAACCGAGCGTAGGGCACCCGTAAAATCCCCTAAGATCAATACCGCGGCCGTGGGCCACCCGCCACCCGAAAAATCAGTTGGTGAAACCACCGCGAGGGTGCGCCACCCGCCGGTCTATGGCTTCGAGGTTTGCGAAGCGGCCAGCGCGGCGCGAATCGCTTCCGCGACGCCCCGTTCGGCGGACGCGTCGGGATATTTCTGCCGGGGCCAGAAAAAGCCGCGCATCCCGTCGCCCTTCCGCCGCGGAACGACATGCACATGCAGGTGGGGCACGCTCTGGCTGACCCGGTTATTGATGGCGACGAAGGTTCCCTCGGCCCCCATGGCCGTCTCGACCGCGCGGGAGAGCTGCTGAACGATCCGGAAGAACGGCCCGACGTGACGCTGCGGCAGATCGTCGAGGGTTTGAATGTGGTCGCGCGGAATCAGCAGGCAATGGCCGGGAAAGAGCGGGCGGTGATCGAGGAAGGCGATCGCTTCGCGCCATTCAAAGACAACCGTGGCGGGGAGTTCGCCCCGCGCCAGCGCGCAGAACCGGCACTCGCCTTTCTCCATCGGTTCGCCGGCGGCATCCATGCGCACATCCGGCATTCTATGCTCTGGCGCCGCCTCCCGCTACCGGGGTAGAGTCTCCGAGAACGCGGGCCGCGTGCGCCGGCGGGAATCGAACGATCCGGAAAGGATTCGGTTGCCGGAAAAAAGCCAAAAAAACCAAAAAAGCCTGCAGCATCAGATCGTTGCGGCGACCGGGATCGTGATGGCAAGCGTTCTGGCCAGCCGTTTCCTCGGGTTTTTCCGGGAATGGACCGTCGCCCACCAGGTCGGCTCGAACGCCACGACCGACGCCTATTACGCCGCCTTTACCCTGCCCGATTTCCTGAACTATCTGGTGGCCGGGGGCGCGCTCAGCCTCACGTTCATACCCGTCTTCACGAAATACATCGCCGAAGGGAGGGAAGAGGAAGGCTGGGAAGTGTTTTCGACGGTGGCCACGTTCATGGGGCTGGTGCTGATTGTGCTGGTGATTGCCGCCGAAATCTACGCGCACGATCTGGTGAGCGTGATTGCGCCCGGCTTTCACGGCAGCCAGCGGGCCTTGCTGGTTTTCCTGACGCGCGTGATGCTCCCCGCGCAGATCTGCTTCTACGTCGGAGGCATCCTGGCGGCCGTGCAGTACGCGCGGGGGCAGTTCCTGGTGCCGTCGATGGCGCCGATCGTCTACAACACGGCCATCATTCTCGGCGGCTTTTTCCTCGCGCCGCGGATCGGCATCGCCGGTTTCGCGGTGGGCGTGGTGGTCGGGGCGCTGGCAGGGAACCTTTTGCTCCAGATTTACGGGGCGCGCCGCGCCGGCGCGCGGTATCGTCCGCGGCTGGACCTGCGCCATCCCGGCTTCCTGCTATTTCTGAAGCTGACCGTACCCATCATGCTGGCGCTGTCGATCCCTTTCACCGACGATTGGATCATCCGTTGGTTTGGCTCGTACCTGCAGCCGGCGTCCATCACGTGGCTTTCCTATGCCAAGACGCTGATGCGCGTGCCGCTTGGCGTCGTGGGGCAGGCGATCGGGGTGGCTTCCTTCCCCGTGCTCGCGCAACTGTACTCGGAGAAGAAATACGAGGAACTGAACCGGCTGCTGAACCACACCCTTAAGGCCATGCTGCTGCTGCTGATTCCGATCGCCGCTCTCACGATAGCCCAGAGTTCCGCGATCGTTCACCTGGTTTTCTCCCATACGCGTCTCAGCGAATTCGATCTCGAAGCGACGGCTCGTACGCTAGTCTTCTTCTCGCTCGGCCTGACCGCCTGGGGCGCGCATAGCCTGCTGGCGCGCGGTTTTTACGCCACCCGCGATACGATCACCCCGGCGGTCGCGGGGACCGTGCTGACCTTCCTCAATTTGCCGCTCTACTGGTGGCTCTCCCACCGGATGCAGTACGTGGGTCTCGCGCTGGCCAGCTCGATCGGCATCTCCATCTACACCATCGCGCTTTTCGTGCTGCTCATGCGCCGCACCCGGAATCGGCAGGCGGGCGAGCTGACGGTTTTCTTTCTGAAGGTTTGCGCCGCTTCCGCGGGGATGGCCATCATCTGCTATCCGGCGATGAGGCGCATCGGCCACTGGAATTCATGGCACACGACCCTGGGCGCGTTTCTCGACCTGGTCATCGTCACCGGCATCGGCTTTGCCGTCTGGATGGGCCTCAGCCGCCTGTTTCAATTGCGCGAGGTCGGTCAATATATCAGGGAATTGTGGGCCATGGTGCTCCGCCGTCGCGGGCGCGTCGGCGCCAGCGGCGGAGACAGCTGACGGCCTTTGGTTCGCGGCAACCGGAGCCGCTAGCGGCTCCGTATGGCTTGGGCGGTCGAGGGGTGGGCGCTTTCCTGCTCGGTCATCAGGTGGATTTTGCGGCGGGCGCGCAGAATCGTGCCGACCACGCCGACATTGGGACCGATGGCCAGAATCCACAGCACCGGGGCCATGCGGTTCGTCACCGCCCCCAGGATCATGAGCCCGATCCGCTCGGGCCGCTCCCAAAAGCAACGATCCAGCCCGGCCAGCGGCCCGCGGTCGCCATGGGCGACCAGCGACGCCGACCGCGCCCGCGAGTAGCCGACCATCACCGATCCCGCCATCGCCACGCACACCAGGACGGCATAGAGGAACCGGTTGACCCGGGCGTAGTAGACCAGCAGGCCAACGAAAAGAATCAGATCGGAATAGCAGTCGAAGGAGGAATCGAGAAATTCACCAAATCGCGACGCGCGGCCCTGAACTCGCGCCACCGAACCGTCCAGCCAGTCCATCATCCCGGCCCCCAACATCGCCACGCCGGCCGTGGCGAACCGCCCCGACCCCAGGGAAGCCGCCGCCGAAAGGCTCACCACCAGCCCCAGGGCGCTCAGAAAATTCGGATGGATGCCCGTGCGGGCCACGAGCCGGACGACGGCGTCGGGGAGCCATGTGGAGGCGCGAACAAGACGGCGCTTTTGCATGAACGGAGAGGCGAGCGCGGCCGGCGCTCAGCCGAGATCGTAAATCGTGAGCAGATTCAGAATTTCGAATTCCTTGATGCCGGCCGGCGTCTGCACCTGCACCTCGTCGCCCGCGCGGCGGCCGAGCAGCGCCCTGCCGATGGGCGAAGTGGTGGAAATCATTCCCTTGGCGACGTCGGACTCCTCGACGGTAACGAGCGTGTACTCGATCTCCGTCTGGCTCTTGAGGTCGATCAGCTTGACGCGGGAGCCGTAGGCGATCCGGTCGCGGGGGATATTGTTCAGGTTGATCAACGAGATGTCCGCCAGGCGCTTTTTCAGCTGACCGAGACGGGCCGAGAGAAACCCTTGGCGTTCTTTCGCGTACTTATATTCGGCGTTTTCCGACAAGTCACCGTGCGCCCGAGCCTTCATCAGCTCCTTCGGGAGCTCGGTGTTGAGTTCGAGCTCGATGACCCTGATTTCCTGCTCGAGTTTGGAACGTATCTTGGCAGCAGCGTCAATCATGAGGGTGTCCAACCCAAGCCCCGTAAGAAGCGGGGCCACAAGGAAATGACGCGGTTATTATAGAGGAGTCCTCTTCGGTCCAGCAACGTTCTTTGAACTTCGGAACAATCCGTCACCTGGGTGCCCTGCCGCCGCGGGCCGAAGCGAAACGAACGCTATCGCAGCCGTTGAATAAAAATAATGGGACGGACCGGGAACCATGTAAAACTGGCGGAGAGGGGGGGATTCGACCGGCACACCCCCGGGCCGCGATAGCGGGCGGCAAGAACAATGCTGCGGGTGCAACTGCGTTGGCGTAATTCAGAAGCCCTTGGTTCTGGCGGAGAGGGGGGGATTCGAACCCCCGGCACCCGTTTTAGCGGGTGCAACTGCTTAGCAGGCAGCCCTGTTCAGCCACTCCAGCACCTCTCCGCGCGCCTGCAACTTCTTTACTGTACACCGCTTGCGGGCAATTCACCAGACAATGCCGGAAGCAGCATTCACCGCCGCACCCGGCGATTCGGATTGGCGTCCGCCCGTCGCGCCCGGAGTCGCTCAAACGGGCGAGGAACGTGCGACAGGGCCAGTATAAGACAAACGGGTGCAGCTTCGTACCGCTGCGCTCGTTGCATCCCTGGAAACGCCGTGAAGTTAGGTCTTTTGCAGGAGCGGCCTCAACTCGCGGATGTCCTTGACTTTCTCCAAATTGTAAATTTTATCGATCAGGGCCGAGGTCTTGGCGGCCCCGAGCACGGGAGTCATGAGGTCACGGGCTTTGGTGGCGACCTCTTCGCTGGTCATGGGATTCATGAAGCTGCCGCGAACGTGGTTCACGCGCTCGGTCAGATTCGTGCCATCGGTCAAGGTGACGGCCACGATGGCGGCCCGCACGGGAAGCATGCGCTCCAACTCTTCGCTGGGGACGAGCGTGACTTTGGCGCGCTCGCGGAGTGTGGCGGGGTCCTTCATGCGCGCCATATCGTTGGCGGAGTGGAACGTTACGGTGCCGTCCATCATCATGACCGCCGCGATGTGCTGCACGCATATGTCCGGCATCTTCCGGTTGTTCACGATGGAGGCCAGACTGGTTGGCAGCTGAATCGTCACGTGGCGCACCTGGTCGGCCGTGAACGGATGCTTCTTCCGGAGAAGGACGAAGGCATCGAGAACCGCCTGAATCGGCGAGCCCACGGGCCATTTCTTGATGTCGGTCAGGGTGATCTGATAGCTTTCCCCCAGCTTATCAATCAGCCCTTCCGGATTGGCGCTCGGCTTGTAGGCGTCAAAAAAGTTGTTCGGTCCCGAGAAAATGTCCTCGACGCCGGTCCAGCCGTAATGAACGACCAGGGCGGAGACGACTCCGCCGCGCGCGCCCATGCCCCCGAAAACGAAGGCCTTTTGAATATGCTGGGTGTCGCGGTCCCAGGCGCCCAGGCCGGAGGATTGCTGCGCGGTGTAACCGAGCATCAATCGCATATGGTGAGCGTCGAAATCGGCAAGGCAGCCGCAAGCGGCGGACGCGCCGAAAAGAGGGGCGATGGTATGAGTGCTCCAGTGGCTTTCCACTTCAAATGCGCGGCCGCCCAGAGTGAGTGTGACGCGGTTGCCGACGTCGTAGCCGAGAGCGACGGCGCGGATCAGCCGCGTGCCGCTGGCGCCGAGTAGTTCTCCCATAGCCAGGGCGGCAGGGACCACGCCGCACCCGGGGTGGCATTTCGGGGCGCTGGCCGAATCGTCGGTTTCGTCGGCGTGAGCCATCATGGCATTGGTCAGGGCCGCTTCGATGGGCCCAATCGCCATCTTTGTGGCCACAACGGTCGCGACCGGTTTGCCGCCGTAGTTTTCGGCGAAATCGATGGCTTTGCGCCCGGGGAGCAGATTCGAGCCGGAAACCATGGCGCCCAAAGTGTCCAGAATATGCTCTTTGGTCGTTTGGGCCACGTTGCCGGGCAGGGGACGGCCGCCGGCGTCGCTCATATAGGTGGAGAGCTTCTCCATGACCGGGCTCACGCCTGACGCGGCGGGAGCAGTCCCGGGAGCCGTCTTGGCCGATCCTGAGGTCACGGGGAAACGTACGGGAAGGGCGGTGGCGGCGAGGGCTATCCCCGCGAACCCGAACAGATCGCGCCGGGTTACCCCCTTTTCATCGGTTTCCTCCGGTGTATCTTTTGCATCCTTTTCTTCCCAATCATTCGGCATATTCTTCTCTCCTTGTATGGCTGCCTGCTCCTCCGCCATGTGAAACAATCTTCTTGTCCGCGAAGCAACCCGCGCGAAATGCCAATGGCGGACAGGGGTCCAGCTTACCCCTTATCCTTGGTAACGCGATCGCCGTTCCGGTCCTGCGAATACCGCCGATGCTCACCAAGTTGCCTGGCTCATGACATGCGATGAAGTTATGCCTTTTGCAAGAGCGGTCTCAAATCGCGGATGTCGTTGATTTTCTCCAGGTTGTAAATTTTTTCGATCAGGGCCGAGGTTTTGGCCTCGCCGAGCAGGGAAGCGATGAGGTCGCGGGCTTTTGCGGCGATTTCTTCGCTGGACATGGGATTTTGCGGGGTGCCGGGAACTTTGTCTACGCGCTGGGTCAAATGCGTGCCATCGGCCAAGGTGACATCCACGATGGCGACGCGCAAGGGCATGAGGTGTTGCAACTGTTCGCTGGAAACGAGCGTGACCTTAGCGCGTTCGCGGAGCGTGGCGGGATCCTTCATCCGCGCGGCATCATTGGCCGAGTGAAACGTCACGGCATTGTCCATCAACATGACCGCGATCATTTGCTGCAGGCAAATGTCCGGCATTTCGCGGTTGTTTACGATAGCTGCCTCATCGGTGGCCAGTTGCACCGTCACGTGGCGCACCTGATCCGCCGTGAAAGGATGTTGCTTCCGGAGAAGGACGATGCCCTGTAGAGCCGCCTGGATGGGCGAGCCCACGCACCATTTCTTGATGTTGGTCCGGTTGATTTCGTAGCGGACGCCCAATTGGTCGATCAAGCCGGCCGGATTGGCGCTGGGCTTGTAGGCGTCAAAAAAGTTGTCCGCGCCCGAGAAAAGATCCTCGACGCCCGTCCAGCCGTCGTACACAAGCAGGGCGGAGGTGACGCCGCCGCGAGCGGGCATGCCGGCGAAAACGAAGGATTTTTGTACATGCTGGGTGTCGCGATGCCAGGCGGCCAGGCCGGAGGATTGCTGCGCAGTATAGCCAAGCAACAGCCGCATCTGGTGAGCGTCCATGCTGGCGATGCAGCCACAAGCGGCAGCCGCGCCGAAAAGAGGGGCAATGCTGTGAGTGCTCCAGTGGCTATCGGCTTCGAATTTCTCGGCGCCCAGGGTCATCGTAACTCGCGTGCCGACGTCGTAGCCGAGAGCCACGGCGCGGATGAGCCGCGTGCCGCTGGTGCCGAACATTTCTCCCACGGCGAGGGCTGCCGGGATAATGCCGCAGGCGGGGTGGGATTGAGAGGGAGCATGCGAATCGTCCGTTTCATCGGAATGAGCCAGCATGCCATTGGCCAGGGCTGCTTCGATGGGGCCACAAAGAATATTCGACGCAACAACGGTCGAGACCGGCTTACCCCCGTACTTCTGAGCGAACTCGATCCCCTTTTGCCCGGGTATCAGAGTCGAACCGGAAATCATGGCGGCAAGAGTATCCAGGATATGCTCTTTGGTTTTTTCGGCCGCTTCGGCGGGCAGGGGACGGTCACCGGCTTCGCTCATGTAGGTGGAGAGCTTCTCCATGACCGGGCTCACGCCTGGCGCCGCGGGAGCGGTCCCGGCAGGCGCTTCCGTCGATGGCGCGCCCACGGGGAAACGTACGGGAAGGGCGGTGGCGGCCAGGGCCATTCCCGCGAACCCGAACATCTCGCGCCGAGTCAACTTCGATTCGTCAGTTTTCTCAAAGAAATCTTTTTTCGAGTTATCCGGCATGTCCTTCCCTCCGTATCAAATGAATTTATGATTCCCCCGGGCTGCTTATTCGTTAGCGTCCTTGCATCGCTCGGCGGCGCTAGGGCCAGTTTACAGACGGCACAAGAAGCCGCAAGAGATACCAACAACAGGCATACATCCAGCCTTACCCCTCCACCAGCGAGGCGATCGCAGTTCCGAGTTCGGTGGTCGAGGCCTTGCCGCCCATGTCCGGCGTACGGAGGCCGGTTTGCGACAAAACTTCGGAAATGGCGTTTTCGATCGCGTCGGCGGCCTCCGGCACGCCCAGGTGCCGCAGCATCATCGCGCCGGACCCGATCTGGCCGATCGGGTTGGCTACGCCTTTCCCCGCGATGTCGGGCGCGGAGCCGTGAACGGGTTCGAACATGGACGGGTACGTCCTTTCCGGATTGAGATTGGCCGAAGGGGCAATGCCGATCGAACCGGCAACGGCCGGGCCCAAGTCCGAAAGGATATCCCCAAAGAGGTTGGAGCCGACAACCACGTCGAACCAATCCGGATGGCGCACGAAGTGCGCGGTGAGAATATCGATGTGATATTGGTCGGTGCGCACGTCGGGATATTCAACGGCCATGCGGCGGAAGCATTCATCCCAGAACGGCATGGTGTGGATGATCCCGTTTGATTTCGTGGCGGAAGTGAGATGCCTGTTTCTGGACTGCGCCAGTTCGAAGGCAAAACGCAGCACGCGGTCGACGCCGCGTTTTGTAAACACGGACTGTTGGATGGCCATCTCTTCGTCGGTGTCCTGGTAGAGACGTCCGCCAACGTTGCAGTACTCTCCCTCGTTATTTTCCCGGACGACGCAGAAATCGATCTCACCCGCTTTCCGGTTCCGCAGCGGAGTCTCCATGCCTTCGAAAAGGCGCACCGGACGAAGATTGACGTATTGGTGGAATCCCCGCCGGATGGGCATGGTGAGGCCCCAAGCCGAAACGTGATCGGGGACGCCGGGGTGGCCAACGGCGCCTACGAATATGGCGTCGAACGGCCGTAGTTGCCGCAAGCCGTCCTCGGGCATCATTCGTCCGGTGGCGACGTAGGTTTCGCAGCTCCAATCGAAAGCATGCCAGTTGCACTCAAACCCGTAGCGCCGGCCGGCGGCGTCCAGGACGCGAATTCCCTCGGGGACAACCTCCTTGCCGATTCCGTCTCCCGGGATGACCGCGATGCGAAAAGTTTTCATAAGAGCTGTCGTTAATTTTCCCCGGCAAACGGCCAGGGCGACGTGGCGCTAGCGTCCGGGATTTTCTCCAGGCTTTTGACAAACCCCACGGTCTTTTCGGGCCTTGGCCGAGGGCCAATCCGCATATTCGGCACATCCCTTGAACTTTGCAGCCGCTTATGCAAGGGGCATGAAATGGAAAGGGCCGCGCTTAGGGAAATCCGCGCGGCCTGTGACCACTTGCCCGTCTTTCCGATGGATTGTGAGAAACGCGGCCATCGTGTTGGACCCGGCGCGCTCGGGCTCAATATCCACATGGAAGTTGACTTTGTGAAGAACCCTCGTAACCCGGCCTTGCATTCCAGATGGAGAATGACAAAGCGGAATTTTATGCTGAAATGGGAAGTCGCGCCAGTCCTTCCGCCAGCCTGTCGTTTTTGAAGGGAAAGCGGATCAGGCAGGGCAGGCCCGCCCGCTCGAACGGCTCAGGAAATGGGACGGTCGCGAATCGTCGCCTCACGATTCTGTTTCGTCGAGCGGATTACGCCGGTCTGATCGACATAGAAATTGCGATAACCGTAGTACTCGGGACGGGCGAGCATGACGAACGCATGAATGTTCCCGTCGCTCCCCGCCGGCCCCGGAAGATAAACGAGCGAGTAGCCTTCCGTGTGGGCCCCGGAATAGACGGCCGAGGCCTGGCCGCTGACTTCCTGGATCGTGTTGGGATAGGTTCCTTGCTCTTTGTCATAGGCCGCGACGATTTTCACGACTTGCCGCAGCGCACTGATGGCGCCCGCTTCGGCTTCGGCGTGGTCCGGCACATCCGGCTTGGGCAAAACGAGCCACACCATGGCCCAGACGGCGCCGATGACCAGCGCCGCTCCCACCAGCGTCCAGAGCAGCCCCTTGCGTTGGGCTTTTCGCCGGGTGGCTACGGGCTCGGGCGCGAGATTCGCCCCGCAGTACGGGCAGACCTCGCTCGCGGAGTTGATGGTCTGTTCGCAACTAGGGCAGGTAAACATCAGTGGTTTTTGACCTCACGCCGCAGGTCCGGCGCCGGCGGCGGGCGGACCCGCCGGATTCAGGCCGCTCCCCGGTTTTCGTCGCGGTGGCTCCCGGAATCGATAGAATGGTGCCGCTCGACCTGATCGGTCATGCAGGTCCCTCCGGTGCGTTGCGCGGGATGATGGACAAGAGGAGGTCGAATGGGGGCAAGTTCCAGCGGCACGGCAACCCCAACTCTCTCGAATAAAAAAACATCTTAGATTCTTTGGCGGCAGGTGTCTAGCCGGGGACGTCTATCCCCGGCCGTAGCAATCGGTGTAATCAGGAGGGTGCCATGCTTGCGAAAAAAATGCGCGCGAAAAACAGTAGGGGGAAAGAATGGAAATGGGCCGGACGTTGTCTCGTGCAGGGGCTCCTGTCGGGGCTCGTGCTGGCGGCATCTCTAACCGCGGCTCCGCTGCCGCCGCAATCGGCCGCGTCGCCGGCCGAGGTGTCGAGCAGCTCAAAAGGCCGGGTTTCTCTCGCCATCACCCTCTACAACTCGAATTTTGCCCTGGTGCGCGAAGCGCGCCGCGTGCAGTTGCCGGCGGGCGCGGTGCGGCTCGCGTTCGAGGATGTACCCAACTCGATCGAGTCGTCGACGGTTCACCTCGCGCCCGCGCGAGGGATCGACGTGATGGATCAGTCCTACGAATACGATCTGCTCAGCCCCGGGCGGCTGCTCGATAAATACCTGGGTAAGCAGATGACCCTCATCTTTCGCGGCCGGCAAAACGGCGCGACGCATGAAACCGACGTCCCCGCCGTTCTGCTTTCGACCAATGGCCCGGTTTGGAAAATCGGCAACGAGATCGTCACCGGCATCCAGCCAAACGGCTATCGGTTTCCCGAATTGCCCGGCGGGCTCTATAGCAGCCCCACCCTGGTCTGGTCGCTGCGCAACGCTCGGCCGGGCGAGCGCACACTGGAGGTTTCCTACCTCGCCGATCAAATGAACTGGGACGCGAATTACGTTCTGGATCTCACGCGAAACGGCCAAAAGGGCAGCATCGACGGATGGGTCACGCTCAAAAACAATAGCGGCGCCGCCTTCGAAAACGCCTCGCTTTCCCTGGTGGCCGGCCAGGTGCATCGCGCGGCTGGGCCGGGGCCACGGCCGATGCCGATGATGCTCAGAGCCCAGGCGGCCGTCGTCGGCGGCGTGGGCGGGCAATTCACGCAGCAGGCCACGGGGGAATATCACCTGTATCAGCTCAACCGCCGCGTCGACCTGCGCAGCAACGAATCCAAGCAGATACACCTTCTCTCGGCTCCCGCCGTCCCGGTCGTCGAAACCTACGTGGTCGAAGGCCATTCGGAGATTTTCCGCACGCGCCTGCCCCAGGGCGCGCCCACGCCGGTGCCCGCGAGCGTCTACCTCTCTTTTCGCAACGACGCGGGTGCGGGGCTTGGCGAGCCCCTGCCGGCCGGAACCGTTCGCGTCTACCAGCCCGACAGCCAGGGAAATCCCATTTTCCTCGGCGAAGACCGCATCGACCATACGCCCAAGGGCGAAACCGCTCGCCTGAACATCGGAAATGCTTTCGATATTACGGCCCGGCGCCGCCAGACCGACTTTCGCGTCATCTCGCCCCGCGTGCGCGAATCCGCCTTCGAAGTGACGCTTCACAACCACAAATCCGAGCCGGTAACCGTCGAGGTCCGCGAACCCGTTGGCGGAAGCTGGGAACTGGTCGGGTCGAATTTCCCGGCGAAAAAGCCGAACGCCTTCACGCTCGAATTCGACGTTCCCGTGCCCGCGGGCGGCTCGGCGACGCTCACCTACCGCGTCCGCGTCACCGACTGAGCCCGGCCGCAGCGCAACCGGCAGCCGGTTCCGGGTGGATTATTTGGAACTTCGGGCCCCTGCCGGGGTAATAAGAGATGGCAGAGGAAGTGCGCTGGTTTGTGGGCGTCCTGGAACCCGGCCAGCGACCTGAACCCGGAATGCCCCCTAATTTGAGGAGTGTTCGAAAATGCGAATCGCACGCGGAACCGCTTTGGCTCTTTTGGCAGCAATGGTCGGCATTGCGCCCGCATGGGCGCAGGACACCCGGCAAGCCCCGCCCCCCGGCCCGCCGATGACGGCGAATTCAAATGTGACCTGCCGAACGGGGGGTCCTGGCAGGAACAGGATGTTCATCTGGCGCGAACACGGCATGGGAGGGCCTGGCGGCCGCCGCATGGGCATGGGGTTCGGCCCCGGATTGGGGCTGGCCTCCCGAGTGGACCGGATGGTGAACAATGCGACCCTCCGCCAGCGGCTCGGCATCACTGACGCGCAGGCGGCGAAGATCCGCCAGCAGACGACCGATTTCCAGATAGCGCAGATTCGCAGCCGGGCCGATGCGCAGGTAGGCGAATTGCAACTTCGGAATCTGATCACCGCCGAGACTCCCGACCGCGCGGCGATCGATCAGAAACTGGACGAAATCAGCGCTACCCAACTGGCCGAGAGAAAGAAACAGGTCGATTACATGCTCGGCCTGCGCAGCGATCTGACACCCGAACAACGGCAGAAGCTCCAGCAGATGCGCGAGGGCTTCGCTCGCCACGGCTGGCACGGGCACGCGGCTCGGCCGGAATCGGCCCCGTCGTTGCCCCAGACGAACCCGTAGCGGCAGCGCCATCGGCTCGTGGGTCGTCTCCGGCCCGGCTGCCTTCGGGCCCGTTGCCTTCTGTCATGAATGGCCGATGGCGAAATTACCGGTCCTGCTGGGGCCGCGGAACTCGCGGCCCCAGCAGGAATTTCCCTCTGTAGCGTTCGAGCCTTTTTCTGCTTGGGGTCCTGCTCTGGGTTTTCGCTCGGGGACTGCGTTCGAGCGCTTCGTTCGGAGGTGTACGTGGCTGGCCTGGACCACCCTTTGGCCCTTGCCTGAATCGAAATGATCAGAAACCATCAGTAGAGGTGTCCGACCGGAGGCAATCGAGCTGCGAGATCCCGGAAACTGTCGACCATCCCGAGAGATGAGGATGTCTCGTGTTGCCATGTGTGCCGGTGCGGTTGTTTTCTGCGCGGTCGGCTCGTTTTCCCAGGCGAAGCCAGTTCCGCGGACGCCCAAGGGTGTGCCGGAGTTGGCCACGCCGCAGACGCCTCCCCCTTCCGGGCTTGTCCGGCCCCAATCTCTCAGCCACCAACCTCTCCGGCCCCCCCAGTCTGTCAATCAAAGGCTGGCGCCGCGTAAGGCTTTGTCCGAAACCAAACTCATCCAACTGACCCTGCCCGTGGGTACGCCGCTGCGGGTGGCGTTGCTCAAGAAAGTCGCAATCGGGAAGGTGGGCCGGCCGGTTGTCGCCCTGGTCATCGAGCCGGTCTATTCATTCAATCGCGTTGTGGTGCCCGCCGGCAGCCAGGTCGATGGCAAGGTGATCCGGATTGTCCCCGCATCGAAATTCCGGCGCGCCGAGGCGATGATGAATGGCAATTTCACGCCGCTCGCGACTGCCCGGATCGAATTCGATACGCTGGTGCTCAAGAATGGCGCTCGCATGCCGATCGATACGCGCGTCTCGCCGGGGATTCGGGACGTCATCCGCCTGGTTGCGAAGCAGAACAGGCCGGTGAAGGCGGGCTTGTTCCACCGGCTGAAACGGGACGCCAGCCAGCAGTGGCATGGCGCGCTGCATCAGGCGAAGAAGATCGTCAGTTTCCGCTATGTGAAGAATCTCGCGATCCACGAGCTTCCCTATCACCGCCGGTATTTGCGCCGCGGCACGGTCTTCGATGCCGATCTGCTTCATCCGTTGCGCTGCGGCCAGGAGACGCTCACCGCCGGTGATCTGGCCGATTATGGCGATCCGCCGTCGGCGAACAGCGTTGTCGAGGCGCGTCTGGTGACGGCGCTCAGTTCGGCCACCGCGCGCAAGGGAACCCCGGTCGTGGCGGTCATCACCGAGCCGCTTTATTCGCGTGACAGGAAGCTGTTGCTGCCCGAAGGCGCGCGCCTCGAGGGCGTCGTCGTC
>Ga0307373_10007123_pt1 | contig 17535 bp, 15 predicted proteins | sample OX2MG_FD_202534 | JGI IMG/M metagenome (GOLD analysis project Ga0307373, IMG submission 202534) | Soil microbial communities from Risofladan, Vaasa, Finland - OX-2 | ecosystem: Environmental > Terrestrial > Soil > Coastal area > Acid sulfate soil | place: Finland: Risofladan, Vaasa | collected... | reverse complement strand
CACGCGCCACACCACTTGGCTTTCGGCGACCCTGTTCCAGCCCGTACACTCTGCGCAAAGCAGCCGACGATTTACCGACGACTCGGCGGTTGGATTGAACGACGACGCGATCAGCACCGTCCGCATTCGCGGAGAATGGTCGTACACCGACATGGGGCGCAAGACATCGCGCAGAAACACAAAACCTTGGATCCGCGCGAGGCGGTCGCAGGTGAAAGACGAGCGTATTTTCAAATCAGACCACGACTTACGGACCGCCCCCCCGCGTAGCCAAGTAACTCACATCGGCCAAGGCTGGCGCGCACGGAATGCACGACCATCGATACAAACGGGGTTATCGGCAAAGTCGCCGCAGATTATTCAGTCAATTTTCGTGGGGCAGGTTTTCAACCTGCCATACACGCGCCACGGCAGGTTGAAATCCTGCCCCACGGGGGTGGGCCCACGTCCCCGTCACGGAGGATCGTGGCGATCGAGCCGTCACGCCGGCTTTTGGATGAGATCCAGGCCTGGAAACTCGCCCCCGAGCACTTCCTTGGCCGGCGCGCCGAGCCAGTCTGCTAGCAGTGTGGCGTAGACCGAACGGAAATCGGTGTTAAAGATAAGGTCGCCGTCGCCGAGCTGTTCCAGGCTGGGATATTCACCAAACAGGCCGCCGGCAACCGGAGCGCCGACGACGAATAGGCAGCTTGCCGCGCCATGGTCGGTTCCCTGGCTGGCGTTCTCATCGACCCGTCGGCCGAATTCGCTGAAGACGAGCACGACAACCTTGTGGGACACGTCCCGCGCGGCCAGATCGCGCTGGAATGCCGCCAGCGAGTTGGCCAGCTCGCCCAACAACTCGGGGTGAGTGCCAGCCTGACCGGCGTGCGTGTCGTAGCCGTCGTGCAAAGCGTACAGCACGCGTACACCCAGGTCGGCCGCGACGATCTGGGCTGCCTGCCGCAATTGATGGGCCAGCGCCGTCTCGGGGTATTTGGCATTCGACTCGTTTTTAGCCGCGGCTTCCTTCAGCCGCTCGGCCGCGCGGTAGACGGCGCGGGCTTGTTGCCGAATGAACGGCACCGGTCCCTCGGAAGCGCCGTCCGCCGTCCCCAGCTTGCGCAGCAGCCTCGCCTTTGGTGAGGCGTCGTCACCCGTGCACGAGAGCGATTCGAGCTGCGAGACGACCGGCACCACCACGCGCTCGGCGCGCAGCGCCTGAGGCAATGAAGGGGTCATTGTCAACCCGGTGAGTCCCTCGCCGTCGACCGGCGTCGTCGCATCGAGCAATCGGCCCAACCAGCCGGCGGCCGGCGCGCGTTTTTCCGTGCTGGCCGTGTGCCAGATTTCCTGCGAGCGAAAGTGCGACCGGTCGGGTTCGGGATAGCCAACGCCTTGCACCACCGCCAGCTTTCCTTCGCGGAACAGCTCACCCAGCGGCGCCAGTTGCGGGTGCAGGCCGGCCTGGTCCGACAGTTTGACAAGCTGTTCCTTGGCCATCGCCAGCGTGGGCCGGTTCTTGTAATACAGCGGATCCTCGAAGGGAACCAACGTGTTGAGTCCGTCGTTGCCGCCGGCCAATTCGACCACCAGCAACACATGGTCGTTCAGGTCGGCCTTGGCGGAAGCCGCCGAGGCGCGAGTCAGCAGGCAGGGCACGCCCCCGGAGAGCGAAACAAACGATATCCCGGCCGCGGTCGATCGCAGAAACTCTCGACGGTTGAACATGGTCACGGTCTCCGCACTTGGTAACTGGGCCGAATCGTCGTCCCCATGAGTGAGCAAAGCGTATTGGCCTCCGTAAGTCAAGCAGTTGAATCCGATTCGAAAACCGGGTGCTTGACACCGGCCGACGTGAGGATTCCAATTTGAGAACGTGACATTGAATTCATGGGACAGACCAACGGAGCAAGACTTCGCGCGCGTGCAGAGGAGATAACGATGGAAAGACAAGCGATAGCAGAGACGCTGAGGCAGGTGTACGGTGGTCCGATGTCGGACGCTGAAATAGCGTTTCTTGGCGATGTCAAGGCATTTATCGAATTCGCTATCCGGAACGGCTTGAGTTTTCAAGCCACAATGGCGTATCTAAGCCACGACTGGAACGAGTTCGCTCGCTACGGGTTCGATTTCAAGACCGTCATGGACATGGGATTCTCGCCACGGGTTACCGGCTATTCCGAGACGACTAGCGATGCCGTCGGTGAGCCGGAGTAGGTATTCATATTGCCGGTGCGAGGGTCGGATGCATGTCCGTTGAACGTGGCGAGATATACTATGTCTACTTGGATCCGGTCTTTGGTCGAGAGATGGGAGGGTACAAAACGCGACCGGTCGTGGTCTTGTCGATCAACGACATCAATCGGAAACCGTTGGTCGCAACCATCGTACCTGGAACCACGGCCGCGGGCAAAGTCTCAATTTTTCGCAACGTGGCTGTGATACCCCCAAGCGCTTCCAACGGCCTTTCGGTCGAGACCATCTTCGAGTGTCATCAATTGCGAGCCATTGACATGGGCAGATTTACGTCAAGACGCGTTGGAAGACTTTCGCCCCAAGATCTCCGACGGATTGAAGAAGCAGCCAAGTTTAGCCTTGGGCTCCTATAGTTGAGGAATCCCTCCGCTCGGGTTACCACGCGTGGTACTCGGGCAAGCTCAAAATCATCGCCAGGGCTTCGCGCGTCTTTTCCGCTCGGAAGCCCTCGTCGTCGCGGAACGCCTCGACGTTTCGCCCCTCGTCAGTCGTCACCATGAACTCGGCCAGCTCGCTCCGCACACCCTCGGCCAGTTCTCCCTGCATCAGCGCTTCGGCAAGCTGGTCGACCACCTCCAGCGGACCGTTCAACTCCGGCGAGACGATCGCCTCCAGCGGCAGGTGCGGACCGTAAGGGTTCTCGCTGAAAATCGAGGCCACGTTCTGGGCGAAGGACAGCCGGGCGGGCCAGGTGCTCGAATTGATCCAGGTTTGCTCGCCATCCCACCCTTTGACATTCGGCGGGGCGAGCAACTCTTGCCCCATGGCGGCCATGTGCTCGACCAGCTCGAGGGAAGGCATCCGCGCCCCCAGCGCGCGCACCGAACCCACGACGAACTCAAGGGGGCTGGCGAGGCGGCGGCGACGGCAGACCTCGGAATGGAAATAGCGCGACAAGAACAGCTCGCGCAGGAACCACTTGACGTCGAGCCGCGTGCGGTCGAGAAGTTGGGCCGCCGCGGCGATGGCGTCGGTGCTTGGCTCGGCGGTTGCGAAAAACTTCAGCAACTTGGCGGCGATGAACCTAGGCGTGGCGGGGTGCTGCATCAACAGGTCGACGACGTCGCCGCCGTCGAACCGGCCGGAACGGCCCAAGAACCGCTTTCGCTCGCCGTCGTGTTCTTCCGCGACGAACACGAACTGGTTACCGGCGCGGTGCCAGCCGGTAAAAGCCCGTGCCGCTTCCCGCACGTCGCGTTCGGAATAGTTGCCGATCCCACAGGTGAACAGCTCCATCAGCTCGCGGGCGAAGTTTTCATTCGGGTGTTGGGCCGTGCTCGATTCTCCGTCGAGCCAGACGAGCATTGCCGGGTCGCGCGCCACGGCCAGCACCAGGTCGCGAAAGTTGCCCCAGGCATGGGCCCGCAGAGTTTCGATTTGCTGGTGCATCAGCACCGCGTCTTCGACCTTGTGGACGCTGGTCGCGAAGTGGCCGTGCCAGAAGAGCGTCAGCTTCTCGCGCAACGGGACGGCCGAGCGAAGCATACGGTGGACCCACCAGGCTTGCACCTGCGAGGCGTCGGCGAAATTGACCAGGCTGCCGGCGACGGCGTCGAAGGTCTGTTGAAAGGCGGCTTGTTCCTCGGAATTCTCGGCGAACAGCCCATCGACCGTCGCTTCCAAGCCCTGTTCGACGGCCGTACCGAGCTCGGCCCGGGTGGGAGCGAAGCCCGCCCTGCGCAGCAGATGGGCCGCTTGACGCAGGTCAAACCGTTCCAGGTCCAGCGGGGCGAAGAATGCGTCGGACATGATCGTGCAAGGTCGTTCAGGGTTTACGGTACTCGACCAGCTTGACGCTATCGACGTAGTACAGGCCCGGCGGCCAGTAGGGATAGACGAGCACCCGCACGTAGCGGACGTTGGGCGTGTTCTTCGTCGGTTCGAACGGCATTTCACGGCGAGAGTAGGTCTTCCACTCGTTGGATCCACCGGCCTTCATCTGACCCTTCCAAGTGTACTTGTGGATGAACGCCCGGCGGCCGCGCTTCTGCGGCTCGGCGGTGCCTTTTGATTCTTGCAGGAATTGCTGCAGCGCACCCTGATCGGCGCCAAACGTGGTGTCGGGCTTTTCGGGATAACCGATTAGCCAAACCATGATCTCCGGTCCCTTGACGTCGAGCGTGAGCCAATACGCCTTGTTCCTTTCGACTGGAACATAATCGCTATAGAACCAGACGCCGTCGAGGCCGGCCAGCGTGTCGTACTTGGGCTCGACCGTCGGCAACTTGGGGGGCGCGTCCACCGCCTTGGCTCCCGCGACAATCTGTTCCCACCACTTGTAGGCTTGCGACTGCAAGACGTCGGTGTCGAACTTCATGACTTTGCCGCGTTGGGGGTCGTCGTCATCGACCCAAAAGCTCGACAAACCGTCGATCGACTGCCAGTCGGCCGGCGACCCATCGCCCGACTCGAATTCGCCGTTGGGGAGCAGGTTGACATTGCCCGCCTCCGATTCGGCGCCGCCCGGCGACTTAGCCGGCAGGCCGTCCTTCGCAGGCGGAAGAGCGGGTTCATCGGTCGCGACCAACCAGGCCCCAAGCGACACGGCAAGCGCGAGACTGATTTTCACGAAGATCCCGGTACTGCTTTGGAACATAGATTCCATCCTCCCTCGGGCGCAACCAATTAAAGCCGGAAGAATGAAAAGGACACCACGGTTTGGCCGCTCATCTCCATATCCCCGTTAACGAAACGGTGGTGGCTTCCCGCCTGCATTGTACAATAGTGGACCCTGGGATGGTACAATTCATGGGTGAAAACGACCTGGTCCGTGAATTTCGCCAATGGGGCCGCGAGACGTTCCTTTCGTCTCCTATTCGGCGCCGACGTGCGCTCCTTTCTCCGCCACCGAACGCTTCATGAGCAGTACCAAGGGAACGAGCATCACGGCCACTACGGCGAACAGCCAGAAGTCGTCGAAGTATGCCAACGACCCCGCCTGCTGGCGTCGAAGATTCTCGAGGGATTCCAATGCCATTTCCTCGGAACCGGCCCAATCGCCGGTCTGTTGATAAGAAAACGCCCGTGCCTGCTCCAAGTAGGAAGTGACGGTCGGATTAAAGGGGTCGAGGAACTCCCCCACTCGCCAAGTGTGAAACTGGTCACGGCGTTCTTGCATCGTCTGGGCTACCGAGGTGCCGACGCTCCCACCTTCGTTGCGCAACAGCGACGCCATGCCGACCGCCGCCCCGCGCAAGTGCCGCGGCGTATAAAGGTAGGCGGCCACGTTCAAGGGCGCAAAGAGCAGAGACAGGCCGACGATCATCATCGCCCGTGGCCAAACCACTTGCCACGGGCTGATGTAGAGGTTCATCAACGCCATCCAATAGTTGGCGGTAGCCATCACCAGCAAGCCCGCCACGATCATCCAGCGCGCGTCGATTCCCCGTCCAATGAGCGCGCCCACCACCAGCATCATCATGATGGAAAAGAAGCCCGACGGCGACATCACCAGCCCGGAGATGTAGGCGTCGTAGCCAAAGAGCGATTGCAGCAAGCCGGGCAGCGACGTGCTGGAGCCGTACAGCACTCCATAAGCGCAAAACAAGATGATGCACGAAGCCGCCAGATTGCGCTCGGCCAGCGCGCGGAAATTGACTACGGGGTTCGTGATCCTCAGCTCGCGGAAGATCAGCCAGCCCAGGCCCAATACGAACAGGATCGCGAGAGTTTGCACCCTCCAGAACGGATCGCCAAACCAGTTCCACTGCTCGCCCTTGCTGAGCACGATTTCCCAGCACGACATGACGATGACAAGGAGCCCCAAACCGATGCTGTCGAAATTGAGCGGACGGCGAAGCAGCTCGATGCGCTCTTGTTTGAGATAATCGGGATCCTCGACCAGGAAATACGCGGCCAAACAACTAATCGCTCCGACGGGCAAATTGATGTAAAAGATCCAGCGCCATTCGTAGTTGACCGTGAGGTAGCCGCCCAGCGTCGGGCCGACGACCGGCGCGATCAGCGCCGCCACACCAAACAAGGTCATGGCCGCGCCTTGCTTTTCGGGCGGAAACGTATCGAGCAACACGCCCTGGCTCGACGGCTGCAAGCCTCCGCCCGCCAGGCCCTGGATCACGCGAAAGAAAATCAATTGCCATAGGTTCGTCGCCATGCCGCACAAGACCGAGGCGATGGTGAAGACGGCGATTGACAGGATGAAATAATTCTTGCGGCCGAGCCGGGCCGAAATCCAGCCGGAAATCGGCAGGATCACGGCGTTGGCGGCCAGGTAGCTGGTGAGCACCCACTCGCTATCGACGACCGCCGCGGAGAGGCCGCCCGCGATGTACCGCAGGGCGACGTTGGCAATGGTCGTATCGAGCACCTCCATGAACGTCGGAATGACCACGGCCGCGGCGACGAACCAGGGGTTGATCGCCCGACGGTCGGCAGTGGTGGTGGGCCTGACGTTCAAGTCGTTCGACGTTCAGAGGGATTTAGAAGGTTGGCAGGACGATTGGGAGCGCGGAAGAAAACAAGATCTCCCAATCGGCCACTCTCCCGCTCGCGTTGCTCAACCCCGGGCTGGCGCTTGCTTGGGAGAGCGTGTCCCCTGCCGCGGCTTGGGGTCCGTCTCGCCCTGGGGCAGCGGCTTGAGGGGTTGCAGCACCGCGCCGGCGTGCGGCCCTTCGGGTTTCTCCTTGAAATAGACGTGCGGCACGACCGAGAGGCCGACGAAAAGTGGCTCGTTGTCGGGGTCGTAGTCGGTCAATTCGATGCGGACAGGGAGCCGCTGCACGATTTTGACGAAATTGCCCGTGGCGTTCTGCGGCGGCAAGAGCGAGAGGGTCTGGCCGGTGCCCATGGTAAAGCCGGTAATGCGTCCTTCGTACTCGCGGCGGCGGCCGTACATATCGACTTCACACCGTGCGCGATGACCGATGCGCAGGTTCCTGAGCTGTGTCTCCTTGAAGTTGGCGTCGATCCAGATTTCCGTGAGCGAGCGGACGGCCATCAGGCCCTGCCCGACCTGCACGTTGTTGCCGGGATTGACGTTGCGGCGCGTGACGACGCCGTCGATTTCGCTGACGATGTCACAGTAGCTTAGGTTAAGCTCGGCCTGGTCAAGGTCGCGCCGGGCCTGCTCGAGCTTGGCCTCGGCCTGCTTGATCGAAGGGGCGCGCTCGATGACCTTGGCCAGGATGCGGTCCAGGTTCCCTTCGGGATCTTGCTTGTAAAACTCGTCGATCGCCTGTTTCGGCGTGGCGTTCCAGGAAGCCGGCGAGTAGCCGAACACCGCCGCGCTTTCCATCAGTTGGCCGAGTGCCTGGCGAACCGATGAGAAGTTCTGCTCGATATCGTCCGGCACGTCCGTGAGATCGTCGCCGCGCTCGGGCTGAGCGCTGAGTCCGAGACTGACGCGAATCGCATAGACCTGCTGCAGGGCTTGATCAACCTGCGCCTCGGCGACCTTGACCGCCTGTCGCCGCTCATCGAGCCCTTCTTTGCTGATGCCGCCGCCGGCAATCAGTTCGTCGCCGCGTTTGAGGTTCGCCCTTGCAAGGGCCTGGTCGGCATTGCGGGCGTTGAGCGTGGCCACTGCGGCCTTTAGATTGGCGACCTGAGTGTTGACGTCTTCGATGGCGTGTTCGAGCTTGAAGCGATTGGCGCGCGCTTGAGCGACCATGCCGCGCACCTCGGCCTGCGCGGCGACGAAGTCGGCTTCGGCCGAGTCCACGGCGGCCTTCTTGATAGCGACCTGCACCTGGTTCGGCACCTTGTCGAGCTGCACCAGCAGGCTCCCCTTTTTGACGCGCACGTTGTCGTCGACCAGCACCTCCATCACCTGGCCGGCTACGCGCGCAGCCACGAAAGTGACGTGACTGTTGACGTAAGCGTCGTCGGTGGAAACGGTGTTCAACGCCGTGATCAACCAAGGGACAATCAGGTAGAGGGCGCCGACCAGGCCGGCCAGCAACGTCGCCCGCACCAGCCACTTTCGTCGCGACGGCGCCGGCGGGGCGGCGACGGATGGCTTGGCGGGCGAGTTGATCGTCCCAGTGCCTTCTGTTTGAGAACGTTGATCTGCCGGCGCGGAAGGTGAATCGTGTTTATCCGTCGGCAGAGCTTGGCCTTGGCCCGGAACTGATAGGTCCGGCGCTGAGACGGCTGAACCATGGGAGCGCGGTTCGTTCGAGTTAGCCATAATTATTGCTCCTCGCTCGCCTGACGAGGATTGTACCTCCTTCGATGACCATTGCAACGCGGTGAAGTTCCTGACGGGCACGAACCCATGCGTCATTGACGAGCACCGTCGTCATTTTAAAGCCCCGTTCAGCGCATACCGCCCGAGATGTAAAAGCTTTCGCCGGTGATCCAGGCGGAACCCGCCGATGCCAGGAAGACCGCGGCCGGAGCGATGTCCTGCGGCTGGCCGATGCGGCCCAGCGGCGTTTGAGCCAGCATCTGCGTGCGGAACTCGCTTTCGGCGATTCCGGCGGAATGCAGGCCCTCCGTCTCAACCATGCCCGGGTTGATCGAGTTGACACGAATATGCCGCGGCCCCAGCTCTTGGGCGAGCGAGCGGGTGACCGCGTTCACGGCGGCCTTGGTGGCGCTGTAAACCGAGCCGAGCGCAGGCGCCTGCGTGGCAGCCACCGAGCTGATATTGATGATGCTTCCTCCCTCGGCGCCGAAATGCTTGACCGCTTCCTTGGTCGCGAGCAAGAGACCGAGAACGTTCAGATCGAATTGCTTATGAAAATGCTCGGCGGTCACGTTTTCGAGCGGCGCAAATTCATAGATGCCGGCGTTGTTGACCAGCACGTCGAGCTTGTCGAAGGCCCGCTTTGTCTCGGCGAACAAGCGCTCGATCTGGTCTTGCCTGGTCATATCGGCCTGCACCGCCACAGCTTTTCCGCCGCCGCGAACAATATCGGCCACGACACGGTCGGCCCCTTGTTTGCTGGAAGCGTAGTTGACGACCACCGCCGCCCCTTCGGCGGCAAACTCCCTGGCGATCTCGGCGCCGATCCCCTTTGACGCGCCCGTGACAATAGCAACTTTGCCGGCGAGCTTCTTCGACATGATACGTTCTCCTTAAGTTAGGTTGGCCTGCCTAAAGTCAATACCGACGTCTCCTCCAGGTCTTTCAGCATAACAAGACGCAAGGTCACTGCGAATCGGTCACCGAGACCATCCGGCCACCGGACGCCCGCTGTCCGCGATCGGCGGCGAACTTGCCCGCGGCGACAAGAAAACCCGGTCGGCGGCGACGGTCGGCTTCCTGAAGCTCACGTGTGTTTTGCGAAGCGGGAGGCCAAGTCGTCCAAGCAATGCCGGCATCGTTGGAGGCTTTCACTATGGCTCGCAGCGATGCCTGGCCTCCAAGCGCCTTGCGAAAACTCTATCAAGCGCGAGGCGATCCTCGCTTCGGCTTCCAAGCGTCAACCTCCAAACAGCGAAAGCTGTTCCGCCTTCGAGGGGCGCGTCCGAGGAACGACCGCATCGGCCAGAGTCAAGCCGGAATCGAGGAGGTCCTTGACCTCAGCGATTTCCGACGCGCAATGCACCGACGTCCCCTCCGTGCCGGGCTCCAGAAGCAACGCCTCGTCCAGACCGATCCCTTCGTCGCGCAACAGTTCCGGGGCGTGCGTGCTGATCATGATCTGGCGTCCCGTGCGGCGCTGAATGCGCGCGAACATCTGAGGGATGTACCGAACGACCTCAGGGTGCAAGGAAAGCTCGGGCTCCTCCAATAGCAACGGGCCGTTGCTGGAAAGCGTGATCCAAAGCAAGCCCATGAGTCGAAGGGTGCCGTCGGAAAACTGGTCCTCGTTTTGCCAAGCTCCGCGCGGGCGCCAATGCTCGTACTTCCCGCGGAGGTGCGGCGCGCCGCGCACGTCGCGCCAGAGTTCAAGTTCCTTGAGTTGCGGGACGGCGATCCGTAAAGCGTCTTGGATTCGCCGCAGCCAGGCATTCCGGGTCTTTTCCGGCGACCGTGCGATCTGCTCGAGGAAATCGCCGCCGAAAGGGTCGTTGGCCCTGCCGATCGAGCGGTCGGGTTCGCGGACGAGCTGCGGGACGATGTGCAGGTAACGCACCGTCTGGAAGAAATCGGCCACGTCACGAAATTCCTGGTTGGCGTTGACCTGTTCGAGATAGGTCTGCGTCAATCGCTCGGTGTCGGACTCGTCCGACGTATCGGGCCGATTCAATATCTCCCGGCCGTTCTTCGTCACGCGCTCGCGATGGATCACGGGCCGGCTGCGGTTGTCCTGCTTGAAACGAAGTTCGTACTCCCAGGTTGTTGGGCCATCGTCGTCTCCGATGGAAATGCGCACTGCGATATCGGGGTTGCGGCGGGCCGCCAGACAGCGCAATCGCGATACGCCGCCTCGACGGCGAACGGCCTCTTGAAAGCCGCCCCCGATGGAAACGATTTCCGACAGGAAACGAAAAACGTCGAGAAAATTCGATTTACCCGACGCATTCGGGCCCACCAGGAACACGCGCCGGTTTAGTTTCGCGTCGACGTCCGTGAAGTTTCGCCAGTTCTCCAGACGAACTCGCGTGAAGCGAAGCGGCTTTTGTATTGGTCTTTTCATGGGCGTCGTTCCGCGCCGTCGAGCAAAGTCGGGAGAATTGCGCACGTCGGCGTCGCGAGAATTGGCTGCCGCCGGTAAGTCTCGAAGAACTGCATCATACGCCGGAGATTGCCGGCGGAGAAGCCCGCGCGCTCGGCTGCCGCTTCTGGACGGCACCCCGTCATTGGCCGCAACTTGCGTGAGGAAACCGCCAACGGGTCCTTTTCGAGCCAATCCGCCCTGGCGCGGTTTGGACCGTAAACCTCGGTATGATAGCGGCTCGAGAATGAGAAGTATAGGCGCCGGCTCGTCCGTTATCGGGGCTCGGCCCCCGTCACGGAGTGCCGCGGCTATCGCCGAGAGCAAATCGCCGGCCATGCGGGTCGAGCGAGTGGCGAAGACGACGGAGAACACGGTTCTTCCCGCGCCGGATGCATTCCTGTACGATTGGAATTGGTTCTTCGGCCGAGTGGCGGAATAGGCAGACGCACGGGATTTAAAATCCCGTGGGGAGTAATCCCCGTGCGGGTTCAAGTCCCGCCTCGGCTATTGCTTGACTTCGCCGCAGGGAAGCGTACAACCAAGGTCGATTCCGGCGTTCGAGTTCTCCTTTCTGCTCGCCGTGCGGTATGGGTTTACGGCCATTCGGCCTGCCCGCCGTGCTCGGCGGCGCGAACGCCGGGACACGCCGTGAGGATGACTATGCCCCAGGTGCTTGTCGTCGATGATCTGGCCGTTGACCGGCGATTGGCCGGCAGCCTGTTGTCGCGCAATCCCGATCTTCGCATCGCGCTGGCCGCCAGCGGCGCTGAGGCGCTCCTGCACCTCGAGGAATCGGTGCCCGACGTGATCGTCACCGACTTACAAATGCCCGAGCTCAACGGCCTGGAGCTGGTCGTGGCCGTGAGGCAGCGGTTTCCGCTGGTGCCGGTGGTGCTGATGACGGCCTACGGCAGCGAGGACGTGGCCGTGCGGGCACTCAAGGCGGGGGCGGCCAGCTACGTTCCCAAGTCGCGGCTTGCGCGCGACCTGCTGCGGACGGTCGAATCGGTGCTGGCCACGGCGGGGGCCCAGCGGCGCGATGCCCGGCTGATGGAATGCCTGGCGGCCAACCACTGGACGTTCGAGTTGAAAAACGACCCCGCGCTGCTCAAGGCGCTGGCCGACCATTTGCACCAGCACGTCACACGGTTGGGTTTGTGCGACGAAATGGGTCGCATTCGCTTGACGATCGCCTTGGAGGAGGCGATGGCGAACGCGCTGTACCATGGCAACCTGGAACTGAGCTCGGAGCTACGCCAGCGCGACGGCGAAGTTTTCCTAGCGGCGGCCGAAGAGCGCCGGCGTGAATCGCCTTATCGCGATCGGACGATCCACGTGTCGGCGACGCTCTCGCGCGCCGAGGCCGTTTATGTCGTCAGCGACGATGGCCACGGTTTTGATCCCTCGCTGGTGCCCGACCCGACCGATCCGGCAAACTTGGAAGGCACGTCCGGCCGGGGACTATTGTTGATCCGGACCTTCATGGATGAAGTCCGTTTCAACGAGCGCGGGAACGAAATCACCATGATCAAGCGTTGCGACCCGCAAAGTCCCGCCATGTCGTGCGGTCGGCCCGTCGCCGAATTCGCCGGCGGACCGGCCACCTGAGTCGATACGAGGTCCGCTACGGGTGGTAGGGGTTTTTCCTGCGTCTTGCCCTATCGCGGATGTGCGGGATATTCGGCTGGGCGCGGCAATTCTCATCGAACCGATCCTGTCGGTACGAAACTCTCCCTGGGCGGTCGTTGGTCGGCCGCAGTCTGCGAACCGGGTGCGAGGAAACCATGCGTGGGGCGATCAAATCGGTGCTGCGGTGGCTGTGGCGACTGTGGTCGCCGTTGCGCCGACCGTTCAGCCGCAAGTTCAACGCCTATTTGGCCGAGCAGCTTCAATACCAGCTCAAGCCGGTGGTACAAATCATCGCCGAACAGAATGGCGAGCTGCGCGAGTTGAACCTTTGCGCCGAAAATACCATCCGCGAGCTGATCCGGTTGCAGGAGCAGTTCGAAGCCGCTCTACTGACTCCGGACGGCGCATTTTCACAATCGCCCGGAGATTGGTCCGTGACGGCGCCCGCGACGGCCCCGGTCAACTCCAGCCAGGCGGCATAGTTTGCGCCATCGATCGGGCTGCATCACTGGGCGCTGGGCGAAACGATATCCGGCGCGGCGTAGTCCTTGCCGCCGCGGGCGGCGACGACGATCATGACCAATCCCACTCCCAACATCGTGGCCGCAGTCCAGTATGGCCACGTGGGCGATTCCTTGAACAACCGCATACCGCAAATCGGTCCAAGGATCCGAGCCAACGATGAGGCGCTTTGTCCCAGGCCGAGGACGCCCCCTTGCCGCTGAGGGTCGCTACGCCGCGAGATCAGCGATTGCAGCGAAGGATTGACGAAGGCGAAGCCGACTACCTCCACGGCCATCGCCCAAAGGAGCTGAGTGAAATCACCTTGACCCGAGGCGCGAGCCAGCCAGGCGAATCCGCCGATCGCCAGGATCGCCCCCAGCGCGGCCATGACTCCTTCGCTGATCTTGCCCGCCAGCCGCCGCACCAGGACACCTTGCGCAAGCGTCAAGACCATTCCCAAGTAGGCGAATGCCATGAAAACGACGATTTGCACCACGTCGTCTGGCTTGCCGTATCCCCAGCCGTGGACCCGCGCGACCAGCGATTGCAATACTGACGACGCGATTTCGCCTTCGCCATGTTGCTGCACCAGCTCTTCAACCTGCAATGAAAGCGTCGACTCGAAATTCGCGAACGAAAACACGGCCACGAACGACGTCAACAATAACAGCGCGATCGACGGTGTGGACAGGGCCGATCGTAGCGCGCCGGGGTCGAACCACCGGCGCTCGTCCGTTTCTTCGCCGGGCTTTCGCGATTCGGGAAGCATGAACGCCGCCAGCAAAAGCGCCACGGCCGAGAGGCCGGCGGCCACGTACCCCGGCCAGGGACTCAACGCCACCTGGCCCCCAGCCAAGAGGGCCGTGCCGCCGATCAGCGGGCCCAGCGTAAACCCCAACGCGAATGCCGCCCCGATGATCGCCATCCCTTTGGCGCGGTTTTCCTTGCTGGTCGTGTCGGCGATGTAGGCCTGGGCTGTCGAGATCGTCGCTCCGGCGATGCCAGCGCCGATCCGCGCGATGAACAGGCCAGTCAGACTGTGCCAGGCCGCGGCCACGCCAAACATGGCGTAGAACGTCGTCGAAGCGGATAGACCGATCAAAAGAATGGGCCGTCGTCCAAATCGGTCCGACAGTCTGCCCCAAATCGGGGCGAACAAGAACTGCATCGCCGAAAAGCTCGACATGAGCAAACCGAGGATCCAACCCACCTCGGCCGAGGTGAGATGGTGCTCAGCGGCGAAATGCTCGCCATAAAGCGGCAGCAATGGCAGAACAATTCCGAACCCCAACAGGTCGATGAAGACGGTCAGGAATATGATCAGCAGCGAACCCTTATGGGGAGTTTCCGGCATCGTGTGCTTCAAGCGGTTGCGGGGAGGGTACTTCTCGCGGTCAAGATTGAGACATTCACGGTGGCTGGGGCAGAGCCTAAGCGATGCCCCGGTCGTTATTCCGCGAGCGAATCGACTGGCCAGAGCTTAACCGACCCGCTATCGGCTCCGCAACGGTTGGCCAGGATTGCCCGTCGGCGTTGCCCACCTTACGATGAAGGCATGACGCGCACCACACCCGCCGAACGCCGCCGGCTCGAATCGCTCGAAGCCCGCGCGCTGGAGCAACACCAGCTCGCCCGACTGAACGCCCTGTTGGACCGCATCCTGCCGGACAACGAGTATTACGCCACCAAGCTCAGCGATGTCCAACGTCCGCTTCGATCGCTCGAAGAGCTGACGGCGTTACCCTTCACGTTCAAGGAAGGCTTGATGGGGTCGCGGCACCCGGGCGAGGTGACGGCCAACCTGACGTACCCTCCGGCGCAGTACATCCGCTGGCACCAGACCTCGGGCACGCGAGGCCGGCCCCTGGTGGTGCTGGATACGGCCGACGATTGGGAGTGGTGGCTCGATTGCTGGCAGTACGTGCTCGACGCGGCCGATGCCAACGAGCGCGATTGCGTGCTGATGGCTTTTTCGTTCGGGCCCTTCATTGGTTTTTGGAGCGCCTACGACGCGGCGGCGCGCCGCGGTTGCATGGTCGTGCCCGGCGGAGGGATGAAGACCTTTGCCCGGCTCGAACTGCTCCGCGCCAGCCGAGCGTCGATCGTCTGCTGCACGCCCAGCTATGCCTTGCACCTGGCCGAAGTCGGGGCGCAGCGGCAAATCGACGTCGGCGAGCTGGGAGTGCGCATGCTGGTTCTGTCCGGAGAGCCGGGCGGCTCGATCCCCGCCACTCGCGCCGCGATCGAACGCGCCTGGCGCGCCCGCGTGCTCGATCATGCCGGCGCGACCGAGGTCGGTCCCTGGGGTCACGGCGACGCGGCGGGCCGCGGGCTGCACGTGATCGAGAGCGAATTTATCGCCGAGTTCCTTTCGGTGGCGACAGGCGGTCCGGCCGGCGAGGGAGAACTGGCCGAGCTGGTGCTCACAACGCTGGGCCGCGCCGGCTGCCCTGTGATCCGCTACCGCACCGGCGACCTGGTGCGACCCGTCTGGCAGCACGAGGCGGTCAATCGCTTCGTGCTCCTCGACGGGGGCGTGCTGGGACGCACCGACGACATGCTGATCATTCGCGGCGTCAACGTGTTCCCCAGCGCCATCGAGCAGATCGTGCGCAGCTTCCCCGAGGTCCTTGAATACCGGATGATCGCCTACAAGCACGAGGCGATGGACCAGTTGCGCCTTGAAATCGAAGACCGGCTCGAACAGCCGCGCCGCGTGGCCGAGGAGCTGTACCTGCGGCTGGGGTTGAAGATCGAGGTAAAAGGAGTGCCGCCGGGCACCTTGCCGCGCTTCGAGGGTAAGGGCAAACGCTTCGTGGACGAACGATGACTGTCATTGCCATGAATCCCGTCGAACTACGCCGCGCGGTCCGTGAGGGGCGGCACACCGGACCGACCACCGGGTTGGTGCCGGGCTACGTGCAGACCAACGTCGTGATCTTGCCGGCGGCCGACGCGGCCGACTTCGCCGAGTTTTGCCGCTTGAACGACCGCCCATGCCCGCTGGTCGCCCAGACCGCTCCGGGCGACCCCGAGCCGGCCGATGCGGCCCCGGGCGCCGACCTGCGGACCGACGTGCCACGTTACCGCGTGTTTCGCGGCGGCAGAGCGGACACCGTAGAACCAACTGAAATCGCCGCGATATGGCGAGACGATCTGGTGGGCTTTCTGCTGGGTTGTTCATTCACGTTCGAGGCGGCGCTGGAAGCCGCCGGGCTTCCGGTGCGGCACATCCATGAGCACCGCAACGTGCCGATGTACCGCACGGCGCTTGCGTGCCGGCCGGCGGGCCGGTTCGCCGGCCCTTTGGTAGTCAGCATGCGGCCGTACCGGCCCGACCAGGTTGAACGCGTGCGCGAGATCACCGGTCGTTACCCGGCCATGCACGGCGCGCCGATTCACGTGGGCGACCCTGCGGCGATTGGCATCGCCGATCTCGCGCGGCCCGATTTCGGCGACTCCGTGGCGATCCACGAGGGCGAGGTGCCCGTGTTCTGGGCCTGCGGCGTCACACCGCAACTGGCGCTGGCCGCCGCGCGGCCCGAGATCGCCATCACCCACAGCCCCGGTTGCATGTTCGTGACGGATCTCCGGGACGAACGCTATCGTGTCGCGGAGGCGATTTCATGAATCTTCAACCCAGCAAGCTCGCGCTGGCGCCGGACGGCCGGTTGCTCATCGAATGGAGCGACGGGAGCCGGCGCAGCTATTCGTTTCGCGAGTTGCGTGACCATTGTCCTTGCGCCACCTGCCGTGAGAAGCGCTCGCAGCCGCCTCCATCCTCGACGCTCTTGACGGTGCTATCGCCCGCCGACACCAAGCCCCTGGCGCTGGTCGACATGAAGCCGGTGGGCCATTACGCCTACACGATCCGATTCAGCGACGGGCACGATACGGGAATCTACACGTTCGAACTGTTGCAGGAGTTGGGGCGGGAAGAGCAGGCGTAATGGCGCGTGTTCATCCGCCGCGCGGTGCCGTGGTGCCGACCCAGCGAACCAACCGTCTCGACCGCGGTAGCGCCGGATTTCCGTCAACGGCGCTGGTTTTCCGGCGCACCACGAATTCCGTCAGCCCAGCTTTGGAATCGCTTTGCCTCGACTTCGTCGATTGGCGCGGCAATTGCTGGAGAGGAACGGTGTAACCAGGATGAACTGCCGACGCACATCCTCCCAATGCCCTTTCGCACTTCCAAGAAGCTCGCAACCCGGATCTCCGTTTCGATCGTCTGCGTGCTGGCCGCGGCCGTCCTCTCCAGCGGCACCGCGCTGTTTTCGGCCTGGCAAGTGCGCCGGGCGATGGATGGCGCGATGCAGGAGAACGTGCCCAGCCTGCGGGCGGCGGAAGAACTGGAGATCTCGTTACTTGAGCAACGGGGCTGGGTGGCATCGTACATTCTCGAGGCCGGCGACGTCAATTGGTTGAACGAGCTCGAAGCGCGAAAGCCCGCCTTTAGCCGGTGGCTCGAAGAAGCCTACAGGATGGCCCACTCTGCCGAGGAGCGTGAGATCCTGGACGAGTTGTCGCGGGTTTACATCCAGTACGACGCCAAACGCAACGAGGCGATCCAGCTCTACAAGAGCGGTAGCGCCAA
>Ga0307373_10007122_pt1 | contig 17537 bp, 23 predicted proteins | sample OX2MG_FD_202534 | JGI IMG/M metagenome (GOLD analysis project Ga0307373, IMG submission 202534) | Soil microbial communities from Risofladan, Vaasa, Finland - OX-2 | ecosystem: Environmental > Terrestrial > Soil > Coastal area > Acid sulfate soil | place: Finland: Risofladan, Vaasa | collected... | reverse complement strand
GGGGCTTTCGAAGCTTACGCTGGACCGGACGACAAAGCGCGTCGTGCTTACGATCCACACTTCGCGGCCGGGCGTCGTGATCGGAAAGAGCGGCAAGGAGATTGCGCAGCTCGAGGAAGAACTGAAAAATATTACGGGTGGCAAGGAAGTGAAAATCCTTATCAACGAAGTGAAGCGCCCGGAAACGGACGCGCAATTGATCGGCGATCAAATCGCGCAGCAATTGGAAGGACGCATCTCGTTTCGCCGCGCGATGAAGGGTGCAATCTCCGCCGCGATGCGCGCCGGGGCGGAAGGCGTTCGCATCAAATGCGGCGGCCGGCTGGGTGGGTCGGAAATCGCGCGCTCCGAGCAATATAAGGAAGGCCGCATTCCGCTGCATACCCTCAGGGCCGATATTGATTTTGCGCGGAGCACGGCGAACACGATTTATGGCACGATCGGCGTAAAAGTATGGGTTTGCCACGGTGACATCATTGGACAGACGCCGCTCCAAATCGCGGCGGACATGGCGGTTAACGGAGTCGAGCAGAAGGATAAACGCCCGATCGTTTCCGCGGCGGGCGGCGAAGGCCGTCGCAGAGGTGGCCGAGGCCGTGGCGGCGAAGATCGTGGTGGCCGCGAAGATCGCGGTGGTCGCGAGCGGCGCGGCGGCGGTGATAATCGCGGTGGTGGCGAGCGCAGAGAAGCGCCCACCGGGAGTGCCGGTGATATGACTCCCAAACTTCGCAAGCCACGGGCGCCACGAACCACTCCGGCTACATAACATCCGGAATTTACGAACACAAGTTTAGAGTAGAAGAGCATGCTCCTTCCAAAGAGAGTAAAATACCGCAAGGCGATGCGCGGCAAGGTCAAGGGCAACGAGACCCGCGGGACGCAGGTCGCCTTTGGCTCCTTCGGCCTCAAGGCGCTTGAATCCGGATGGATCACGAGCCGCCAGATCGAAGCCGTTCGCGTCACGCTTTCGCGCACGATGAAGCGCGACGGAAAAATCTGGATTCGGATTTTTCCCGATAAACCGGTCACGAAAAAGCCGGCGGAAACGCGCATGGGTTCGGGCAAAGGCTCGCCGGAATTTTGGGTTTCGGTCGTGAGGCCGGGGCGCATTATGTTCGAAGTCGGCGGCATCACGCAGGAACTTGCCACGGAAGCATTGCGCCTGGCCGGACACAAGTTGCCGGTAAAAACGAAAATGGTCACGCGGCCTGATTACGTGGAATAAATTGTAGCCGTGACCTTCAGGTCACGGTGTATAAAAGATTTTTAGAGATAGATGAAAGCCTTAAAATACGCATCGCTCACGGAGCTGACGGACGCCCTGCTGACAAAGCAGATCGGCGATAACCGTTCGCGCCTGACCGCGCTAAAGTTCCAAAAGGTCGTGGGACAATTGGATAATCACGCGCAGATCAAGACCCTGCGGCGCGACATCGCGCGCATGGAAACCGCGCTCCGCGAGCGCAAACCGGAGGCGAAGGCATAGTGGGAACCAGGATTTATGGGATGCTTGGGATTTTGGTTTCCTTCGTCCTTTGAGTCCTTGAGGATTATTAGAATAGCATGGCAGAGAACGAAATTATAGAGAGCGAAGCACCGGTAAGCGAAGCGGCGCCAAGCGAGGCAGCGCCAAGCGAAGCGGCGGGAAATGCTGCTTTGGCGGTTCGCGGGCGGCGCAAGGAGCGCGTGGGCAAAGTCGTGAGCGATAAGATGCAGAAGACCGTCATCGTAAGCCTGACGCGCCAGGTGCCGCATCCGCTCTACAAGAAATATTTTAAGAAGACGACGAAATTCGTCGCGCACGACGAGAAGGGCGATGCGAAGACGGGCGATACCGTCCGCATCATGGAAACGCGGCCGCTATCGAAGACGAAGCGCTGGCGCGTCATCGAAGTTTTGGAACGAGCGAAATAATAACTCCCCCTCCTAAAGAAGGAGGGGGCCGGGGGGTGGTCCCCGGTAAAAAAACCACCCCCTAACCCCCTCCTTCTGTAGGAGGGGGAATAAAAGGAGAACTTATGGTACAGGAAGAAACGAATTTAATAGTAGCCGATAACTCTGGCGCGAAACGCTGCCGGTGCATTCGCGTGCTGGGCGGACATGAGCGCCGCTATGCCGGCTTGGGCGATGTCGTGGTCGTGAGCGTGAAAGCCGCGATTCCGAACGGCCAGGTGAAGAAGGGCGAAGTATCGAAGGCCGTTATTGTGCGGACGAAAAAGGAATCGCGCCGCAAGGACGGCAGCTACATTCGCTTCGATGAAAACGCGGTGGTGCTGCTGAACGCGCAGGGCGAGCCGCGCGGCACCCGCATTTTCGGACCCGTCGCCCGCGAACTCCGCGAGCGGCAGTATATGAAGATCGTTTCGCTCGCGCCAGAGGTGATTTAGATTCATTAAATGAATATTAAATTAAAAAAAAATCTAAGCACCTTTTTACAGGAAAGCTTTAAGGGCATTTATGCGGATTAAGAAGAACGACATCGTCGAAGTGATAACGGGCAAGAACCGGGGTAAAACGGGGAAAGTCCTGCGCGTGTATCCGGAGCGGAATAAGGTTTTGGTCGAGGGGGTGAACAATCAGTTCAAGCACGAGCGGCCAAGCGCGAAGAACCAGCAGGGCGGCATCACCACGCGCGAAGCGCCGGTCGATGCCTCGAACGTCATGCTCGTCGATCCGAAGACGAGCCTTCGGACGCGCATTGGCAAGCGGGAATTCACGAGCGCCGAAGGCAAAGTTCGATTCGAACGCTATTCCAAACGTTCGGGGGACCTGATCGGATAAAAATTTTTGCGACGGCAACTATCGTCGCGAGTAAAGTAATATTATGGCAGAAGAGAAAGAACAGAAAACTCCGAAGGGAGAGGCTAAGGCTAAAGCTCCGAAGGCAGAAGGCAAACCGAAAGTGGAAGGCAAGCCCAAAGGCGAGTCTAAACCGAAGGGCGAGAGAAAAGCGAAAGGCAGCGAGGCTCCTCTCGAACGGCAGGCTGTTTCCGATCGTCCGGTTCCGCCCGCGCGGCTGCTCGGAATTTACCGCGAGCGCGTCGTTCCGGAGATGATGAAACGGTTCGGATACAAGAATGTGAACGAAGTGCCGCGCATCGAAAAGATTGCGATCAATATCGGCGTCGGCGGCGCGGCAAGCGACCCGAAATTGCTGGATGCGGCTGTGCGAGATCTGGAAGCCGTCGCGGGGCAGAAGCCGGCGATCACGAAATCGAAAAAGTCGATCTCGAATTTCAAACTGCGCGAGAATCAGGCGATCGGCTGCCGCGTGACGCTTCGCCGGGCGAGGATGTACGAATTTTTGGACCGCCTCATGACCACCGCGATCCCGCGTATTCGCGATTTCCGTGGCATTCCGGATAAGTCGTTCGACGGGCGCGGGAATTACACGCTCGGCATTCGCGAGCAGATCATTTTTCCGGAGATCGACGTGGATAAAGTTTCGCGTATCACCGGCATGGACATTACGTTCGCCACAAGCGCGAAATCGGACGAAGAAGGATTGGAATTACTGAAAGCGTTTGGACTTCCATTCCGCAAGCGTGAAACGGCAGCATAACGATTAAGAATTAAGAGTTTAGAATCAGCGGATCTGAAAGGATCTAGCACTTTAGCACTCAGCACTTTAGCACTTTTTTGAATGGCACGATTAGCCTTACGAGTAAAAGCGAAGCGGACTCCGAAGTTCGCGACGCGCAAGCATAACCGTTGCAACCGCTGCGGTCGGTCGCGTTCGTTTTATCGCAAGTTCGGCCTCTGTCGTATTTGCTTCCGCGAGCTCGCGCTCGAAGGCAAGATTCCGGGCGTGCGCAAATCAAGCTGGTAGAAAATTTTAAGAATAGAGGATAGATGGATACTATCGGTGATTTTTTAACACGGTTGCGCAACGCGCTTGCGGCACGGCATAAGTACGTCGATGTGCCGGCTTCGAAGCTGAAACTCGCGATGGGAGAAATCCTTCGCGAGCAGGGCTATATCGAATCCGTCGAGCGGATCGAGGATGAGAAGCAGGGCATCCTGCGCGTTACGCTGAAATATACGAACGGCGGACCCGCGATCATGGGGCTCAAGCGGATCTCCACGCCGGGCCTTCGGCGCTATACGGGTGCGACGCAATTGCCACGGGTGCTTTCGGGCCTGGGCATCGCAATCCTTTCGACGCCGAAAGGACTCATGACCGATAAGCAAGCCCGCCAGGCCAATATCGGCGGTGAAATTTTGTGCTACGTTTGGTGAGAAAATTTTGAATGCTGCAGCATCCGCGCGGCTCGCGGATTAGTGTAAGCGAGAAAGAAGTATATGTCGAGAATAGGAAGAAAAGTAATTGCGATTCCGAAGGGCGTGACGGTCACATCCAAGGACGGCGCGCTCACGGTCAAGGGACCGAAAGGCCAGTTGGAGCAACGCATCCCTTCGGAAATCGGCGTGAAGATCGAAGGCGAAGAGCTTTCGTTTTCGCGCACGAGCGATGACCGCCGCGTGCGTGCATTGCATGGGCTTTCGCGCGCGCTTGCGAATAACATGGTCGAAGGCGTTACCAACGGCTATCAGAAGAAGCTCGAGCTGGTCGGCGTGGGATACAAAGCGGAAAAGAAACCTAAGTGGGTGCAGTTCGCGCTTGGATATTCGCATCCCGTGGCCTTTGTGCCACCTCCGGAAATCACAATTGAAATTCCGTTGCCGACCCAAGTGACGGTCAGCGGAATCGATAAGCAACTCGTGGGTGCCGTAGCTGCGAAGATTCGCTCGATTCGACCGCCGGAACCGTATAAAGGCAAAGGCGTGAAATATTCGGATGAGAAAATCCGGCGCAAGGCAGGAAAGACAGCAGGAAAGTAAGATTGTATGGCATCGAAACTGAAATTAAAAGAAAAAGCGATTCGGCGAGAGCGCCGGAAGTATAAGATTCGCAAGACCGTTCAGGGGACGAGCGCGCGGCCGCGTTTGGTCGTCTATCGCAGCAACAAAGGCGTCTATGCGCAGCTCGTCGATGACGCGCAGGGCTTTACGCTTGCGGCCGCAAGCAGCCGTGGACTTTCGGGTGGCAAAAAAGCCGATCTCGCAAAGAAGGCTGGAGCAGCACTCGCGACCGCCGCTATCGAGAAGGGGATCAAGTCGGTCGTTTTCGATCGCAACGGTTACCTTTATCATGGCCGCGTGAAAGCCTTAGCCGAAGGCGCGCGCGAAGGCGGACTTACATTTTAAGCATTAAGCACTTCTCATATCGTGGCAAAAATTCGTTCAGCGGAACTCAATCTCAAGGACAAGCTCGTCGCGGTCAATCGCGTGGCGAAGGTCGTTAAAGGCGGACGCCGATTCAGCTTTAACGCGATCGTCGCCGTGGGCGATAGCAATGGGCATGTCGGCATTGGCCTCGGCAAATCCAATGAAGTCGCCGACGCCGTTTCGAAAGCGACGGACGATGCGAAGCGCAACGTGCGCACGATTCCATTGCGACGCGGCACGATCCCACACACGTCATTTGGCAAATTCGGCGCAGGTAAAGTATTCTTGAAACCGGCTTCGCCGGGAACCGGCCTCATTGCTGGCGGCGGGGTTCGCGCAGTGCTCGAACTCGCGGGTGTGCAGGATATTCTTACGAAATCGCAAGGTTCTTCGAACCCGCACAATCTCGTGAAGGCCACGATGGCCGCGCTTGAAGGACTCAGCGATGCGACGATGATCTCCGAGCGCCGCGGCGTCTCGCTCACAAAAGTTTTTAACGGATAAGGTTTTTGATTACTCCCGGCTTCTCAAGGCGAGGGCAGCGGTGGTTAAAATTATGGCAGCACCAAAAAAAATTCTCGTAAAGCAGACGCGTTCGATCAACGATACGCTTCAAGTCCACAAGCGCACGATTAAGGCGCTGGGTCTCGGCCGCCCGAATTATGTTGCCATCCACAACGATACGCCGGCTATTCGCGGGATGATCCGCACGGTGCAGCATCTCGTCAAGGTCGAAGATGTGAAATGAACGTGTAGAACAGGCTTTTCTCAGCCTGTCAGCGGGCTTTCAGCCCGTCATTGCTCTGAAGCACGATACTCGGAACTGATTTCTGCGCCGTATCATAGGAATACGCATACGATTGCAACCACAATGCCAATGAGGACGGCATACATCGTTATCTGATTGCCCCTTCGCCGATCCTTCGCTTTCGAGGCATCGTCCGGCACTGGATTTTTATGTCCGATGGAACCAAAATTATAGATTCCGAGCCGAGCAAATCCGCTGCAGAAATGAAGTCGGGCCTGAATAAAACCGGAAGCCGATAACGTCGCTGGAAAAAAGACGAGTAATCGCCACCACGGTTTGGCTCCCGCCACAAGGAGGATGGCGAGTAGGATGAATGTAACTGCCAAACCGAGCCAGCCGACGTTCATTCGCCGCGTAGTTTCCTCTCGGCCGATATTGCAACGGCCAGCGACATATTGAGCTTCCGCCATATTACATTACGGAGCTAAATCCGTGCCCGCCTCTTTAATAGCTGCCGCCCGCCGGAGCCGGTCGTTTATTGCCCGTCCCAATCCCGTCTCCGGAAATTCCTCTGCGAGGATTACTTTGAGGCCGAGCGAATCGAGATGCCGCATGGCGGCGAAAAGATATTTGCTTGCCTTGCGAAGGTCGCCGGAAGTCGAAAGCACAATCTGATGTTCCGGCGGAATTTCGGGGTATCGCTTTTGAAAGCTGAGAATGCCCGTTGTCGATGAATTATAGTTCCGAAAATTGATTGGGCCCAACACGAGCGGGGTTCGCGTGGCGTAATGATTTTTCATGCTGCCAGGAATATGTTCAGAATTGCCCACATTTACGATAACTGGCCCAATCACACTCTCGATTTCTTCGACAGAAGTTCCACCGAGCCGAAGTATATGAATGCTTCCATCTTCCTCGGCAACGATCGTCGATTCAATGCCGACCGCGCATTCGCCGCCATCGAGAATATAGGGAACCTTGCCGCCAAGTTGATCCATCACATGCTGCGGCGTAGTCGGGCTGACATACCCGAACGGATTGGCGCTCGGCGCGGCGAGAGGGAAATCGAGTTGCGTGAGCAATTCATGCGTGAGTGGGTTGAGCGGCACACGAACAGCAACGGTATCGAGTCCAGAAGTAATTATGTCAGGAATGGGATCTCGCTTTGGGAGAACAATCGTTATCGGCCCCGGCCAAAATTTATCGGCGAGCGTTGTGGCCCAATTCGGGAAGTTTGCTACATATTCCGAGAGATGATCGCGGTCCGCGCCATGAACGATGAGGGGATCGAATCGAGGCCGCTGCTTCACATCGAAAATTTGGAGGACTGCGTCGGCATCCAGCGCATTTGCGGCGAGGCCATAGACCGTCTCCGTCGGAATCGCGACGAGGAGCCCACGTTCCAAGAGTGCGTGAGCTTTGGCGATGTCTTTCCCAACTTCGGTAGTCATCACAGCACAATGGCGCGCGGCGTCACCGCCTTCTTATCCAGCAGCGCCGGCCAGTAGGCCACGACTTCGCTCGGTTTCGGACGTCCACCGGCGAAGCCGGTGACGCTCGGCGGGCCGGTCAGAATGAGTGGCGCAATTTCCTTGCCGAACCGTTCGATGGATTTTTTATCCGACCCGCGCACGCCCCATTTCACGACAACTTCCTGCACTTCATCGAAGTTGACCGGCGTGAGTGGGCCGTGGCAGGAATTTACGCCGAGATATTCGGTCCGCATTTCGTCGAACGTGCAGCCGGCATCTTTTAATCGTGTTCGCAAAATCTGATCGGAAAGACGCGCTTTGTGCATGGCATCGGGCCAGGTGTAGGTGAGCGTCCCTTGCGCGGAAAAGCCGTCGTTATACGACATGGAAACTTTATAGGAATCCGTCGCGGCTCGGCCCTTAATGCCGGTGACGTGGACACGGTCCCGGCCTTCCTCTTCGAGCTGGATCGTGGTAAAATCCGCGATGCAATCGGGGGTGATGTAATCTTTGGGATCGCCGATCTCATAAAGGCATTGCTCGGCCACGGTCTGCCGCGAGACGCGACCTCCGGTTTTGGGATGTTTGGTGATAAAAAAATCGCCCGTAGGATAGGCTTCGGCGATTGGGAAACCGACATGCGCCAGGTCCTTCACGGATTTCCAATCGGCGGAAAAATTCCCGCCGGAGGATTGCGCGCCGCATTCGAGAATGTGTCCGGCGATAGTTCCCGACGCGAGCAAATCCCAATCGGTAGGCTGCCATCCGAATTCGTGGATCATGGGAGCGAGCGTGAGGCCGGTATCCGTCGTGCGGCCTGTCACGACAATTTGCGCACCCTGCCGCAAGGCTTCGACAATCGGCCACGCTCCGAAATAAACATTCGCCGAAAGCACGCGGTCGCGAATGTTCGTAAGCGGTTCGCCGGTCTCCATGTTTTTCAGTGGATGGCCATTCGCAAGCAATGTATCGAGCGAATCCAAAATATTATCGCCAAGCACGACGCCGACCTTGATGGAAATGCCGCGCTTCTTCGCGACTTCCAGGATCGCATCGCGGCAGCCTTCGGGATTCACGCCGCCGCCATTGGTAATGATCTTAATATTTTTTTCGACGAGGTCCGGTAGCACGGCATCGATTACGTCGACCAGATCACGCGCATATCCGGCACGCGGGTCTTTCAGCTTTTGTTTTTGCATAATGGACATCGTTACCTCGGCGAGGTAGTCCATCATCATGTAATCGAGCGGCGATTCGGGCGCGGCGCGGCGAATTTGGTCGATCGGAGCCGAGGGCAGATCGCCCCAGAACCCCTGGCCGGATGCAATGCGGATGCGTTCTTTCACAAATAGTGTTTTTTAGATGATTCGAATTTAAGTAAACACCGAATGGCGGTGCATTTCTCCGTATTTTTGTAGAAATATTTCGGGGTGCGAGGAGTGGGGATCGATCGAAGAGAGTCCAACGCTCGTCGTATTGACTTTTATCTTTTCAAGGATCATAAAATATGAAAATCGGAATTTTAGGGACTGGCACCGTTGGGCGGACGCTTGGAACGAAGTTCGTCGAATTGGGGCATGACGTAAAAATGGGTTCGCGCTCCGCCACGAATGCGAAGGCGGGGGAGTGGGTCTCGCAGATGGGGAATCGATCCTCACAGGGCACCTTCGCGGACGCCGCCGAATTCGGCGAGATCGTGTTCAATTGCACGCACGGCATGAACGCGCTCGATGCGCTGCACGCGGCGGGGAAGCTGAATCTTGCGGGCAAAGTGCTGATCGATGTAAGCAATCCGCTCGATTTCTCGAAGGGATTTCCTCCCACGCTCTCGGTCTGCAACACCGATTCGCTGGGCGAGCAAATTCAGCGGGCGTTTCCGGAATCGAAAGTCGTGAAGACGTTGAACACCGTCAATGCGCCGCTCATGGTAAATCCTTCGCTCGTTCCGGGCGAGCACGATCTTTTTATGAGCGGCAATAATTCGGATGCGAAGGCGACCGTTCGGATGATCCTTCAGGATTGGTTTGGCTGGAAGAATGTGATCGACGTAGGGGACATCAAGGCCGCGCGCGGGATGGAGCAATTACTTCCGTTTTGGGCCAGTCTTGCGGCGTTGTGGAATACGGGGCAGTTTAATTTTCACATCGTCCGCGCCTGATGCGAATCGGAATTCTGGGACAGCCCTGCATCGACGCCCTTCTGTATCCGGGGGACGATCCGAGCGCGCCGAAGCGGGCGTTGGGCGGCGTGCTCTATTCCTACGCGGCGATGGAGCGGCTGATGCGCGAGAATGGTTCCAAAACCGATTCTTATGTGCCGCTTACGTGGCTTTCAGTTCCCGATCGGGACTATCTGGAAACGCTGCTTCGCCGCTTTGAGCATATCGACCGGAGCGCAGGTTTGTGGCAAACCGATTCCCTTACGAATCGAGTGCAATTGGTCTATAAGGAGAGCGGCGATCGCGAAGAGCACTGCCCGCACATCCTGCCGGAACTTACTTCGGAGGAATTGACGCAGTCGCTGCTTGAATCGCTGGATGGGTTGTTCGTTAACATGATTTCGGGCTTTGACATTTTGATCGACGCTCTCGAAACCGCGTTGCGAGAATCGAAGAAACGGCCATTTCTGCATCTCGATGTTCACGCGCTCATTCTCGGGGTGCTTTCGGAGTCGGGCAAAGGCGGCTACGGTTTGGGGCGGGCACCGCACGGCGTGCGTGCGTGGCGCAGATGGCTGGCCGTTGCCGATTCCGTGCAGATGAACGAGAACGAAGTTCGATGGTTCGCCGACCCGGACTTTCGTTCCGAAGAAGAATTGCTTCGCGCCATCGAACGAATGGAAGTGCATGAGAGACCGCGACAAATTATCCTGACCCGTGCCTCTCGTGGTGCGAGCCTGTATTCGTTCGGAAGCGGCGAGGCGCACCACATTCCGGTGCCGAAAATCACAGCGGTTGAAACTACCGGCTCCGGAGACGTATTCGGCTCGGCGTACATCTTTTCCATCCTGCAAGGCAAACCACCGGAGGAGGCGCTACGGGAAGCCGTCCGATGGGCAAGCTGGAAAACCACGCTTACATCCATCGAACAAATACTCGACGCGCCATTATTTCATTCAAACTCATGAGAGAATTTTACCCACCCATCGAACCCTATAATCAGGGCCATCTTCAGGTCTCCGATCTTCACTCGATTTATTTCGAGGAAAGCGGAAATCCAAAGGGGCAACCAGCAATTTTCGTGCATGGCGGTCCCGGCGGCGGAACGGAAGGGAAGCACCGGCAATACTTCGATCCCAAACATTACCGGATTATTCTTTTCGATCAGCGCGGTTGCGGTAAAAGCACTCCTCACGCCGAGCTTCGCGAGAATACGACGTGGGATTTAGTTAGCGATATGGAACGGATCCGCGAGCATCTTGGGATCGAACGCTGGCTCGTGTTTGGTGGCTCATGGGGATCGACGCTTTCTATCGCATACGCCGAAACGCATCCCGATCGAGTGACACATCTCGTCTTGCGTGGCATTTTTCTTTTGCGGAAATGGGAAATCGACTGGCTTTACCAGCGCGGTGCGGACGCGATATTTCCGGATAAATGGGAACATTATATTGCGCCAATCCCGCCTCAGGAACGAGAGGATATCCTATTGGCCTATCATCGGCGGCTTACGTCCGAAGATCGCGTTGTGCAACGGGATGCGGCAATTGCCTGGAGTTCCTGGGAGGGTTCTACGTCGAAGCTTTATATCGATCCCGCGATGGTCGAGCATTATACCGAAGGAGATTTTGCGATTGCGTTTGCACGCATCGAAAATCATTACTTCGTCAATAATGGGTTTATGGAAGAGGGGCAATTGCTTCGTGAGATCAATCGCATCCGGCATATTCCCACGGTCATCGTGCAGGGCCGTTACGATATTGTTTGCCCGATGCGAAGTGCGTGGGATTTGCACCGAGTCTTTCCCGAAGCGGAGCTTCTCGTTTCTCCGGCATCCGGACATTCCGCGTTCGAGCCGGAGAATCGTTCCTCGCTCATCGAGTGGACCGACCGCTTCCGGTCGTAGGATGCAGAAGGAATTCTATGGGAACGATTAAGGAAACACGTTCGGGATGTTGGGCAATGAATTCATCCGCAATCGTTGCACCCGGAGTAAGTTCAGCGAGCGTGGCCGTTCGGACGCTGAGATGATCGAGCAGTTCGAGCAAGTCATCGGAATGGGAGAAGGGGAGGTCCGCGATTTCCGAGGATTTTCCGCTTCCCCGCAAATCATAGCGAATCACTTGAAACGATTCGGCTAATGAATCGAAGGGGGCATCAGAGCTTTCGGGACCATCGCTAAGCAGCACCAGCGGGGGGCCGGAACCTTGCACCTCAAAGTAGAGCCGCGCTCCATTTACGCGCGCGTAGCCGCTGGTGACCATCATACGGTAAGCTCCGGCGTCATTTCATCGCATGCGTAAACTGCGTAAAGAGATAATCGCTTTCGTGCGGACCGGGCGAAGCTTCGGGATGATATTGCACGGCGAAGATCGGCAGTTTCGTATGGCGAAATCCTTCCACGGTGTGATCGTTCAGGTTCAGATGGGTCAGTTCACAATCTTTCGGCATAGTCTTCCAATCGACTGCGAAGCCGTGGTTCTGCGAGGTGATTTCGATTTTCTCCGAGAGCAAATTCTTGACGGGATGATTCGCGCCGCGATGTCCGAACTTAAGCTTGTAGGTATTTCCACCCAATGCGAGCGAAAGCAATTGATGGCCGAGGCAAATTCCGAAAATCGGCTGCTCTTCGCGTTTGATCAGATGCTTTAGCATTGCAATCGTATCTTTCACGGCATCGGGATCGCCGGGACCGTTTGAAAGAAAAATTCCATCGGGCTTTTGAGCGAGGATTTCTTCGAGCGTTGCTGTTGAAGGAAGAACGGTAAGCCGCGCGCCATGAGCGACGAGCTTTCGCAGGATATTTTGCTTGATCCCGTAATCCAAAACCACTACGTGCGGCGATTCTTGCGAAGGACCGTTCAGATCATAGGACTCATTTGTCGTTACGCCTTTCGTGAGGTCGAGTCCCGCCATCTTCGGACTTTGCCGTGCGATTTCTATCAGTTCTGCATCAGATAATTCTTCTGTCGAAAGGACGCCGCGCATCGCGCCTTCGCTACGTAGCATTCGCACGAGCCGGCGCGTATCGACTTGCTCGATTCCGAGCACTCCGCTTCGTTCGAGAAACGATCCCAAACTTTCCTCCGCGCGCCAGTTCGAATATCGTTGTGCCGCTTCACGCACTACAAACCCACTGACGAACGGATGCCGGCTTTCCAGGTCCTCATCGTTCGCGCCGTAATTTCCCATGAGCGGATTTGTCATGGTAACGATTTGTCCAGCATACGATGGATCGGTCAGGATTTCCTGATAGCCGGTGATGCTTGTCGTAAATACTACTTCTCCGGTTTGCCGTTTCACATCGAGCGCGCCGAAGGGTTGGCCGCGAAAGACCGCGCCGTTTTCCAGCACGAGCCGCGCGGGAGTAGCGGCAAGCGGCAAGTGGCGATTGGCGAGTTCGCTGCCATTCATTTCCATACTTCCATTTCTCGCGGCGTTATTGTTCTGCATCGCTTTAATTTCTGAATTGAGTCTCAAGTGCTGGTTCCGTTTTCAGTAAGTCTGCGAAAACGAATCCATCGCGCTCTACGATTTCGCCTAATCGGATATCGAGCGGCTTCGAAAACATCGGGCCTTCGAATGCGAAGGTATGAAACTCCCCATACTCCCCGCATGGATCGACTTCGGTCGGCAGTTCATTGAGGAGCACGCGATCCCAAATTCTTCCCGCGAATCGGGCATCCAGCTTCTTCGGATTTATGCACGTGATGCGCGATTTAAGTCCACCGGCGATCATTTCGTTCGCCAACTGTTTGGTTGGAATATTCCACAATGGGAAAATCGGTTTTATTGGCAAACTTTCCATTTTCTTTTCACGATATTCACGTATGTCGCGAAGGAAAAGATCCCCGAAGGCAATTTGTTCGAAACCTTCTGAAATGAGTTGCTGAAGTGCCGCGCCCATGCGTATCTCATACACTTCATTCGGGCACGGCCACGGAAGATCGACAACGCGAAGTGCCACGCCCACGGCCTCGGCCTGTGTTTCGAGCAGCTCGCGGCGAACCGCGTGCATTGCCACGCGATCATGAGTCGTGTTTACGGTAGTAAGCAGCGCGCTTACTTCCACGCCCTGCGCACGGAGGATGTGCAGCGTCCATGCGCTGTCTTTACCGCTGCTCCAGGATAACGCTGTTTTCATTCGTTCACAAAAAGAAGGCCCTCGCCTTTCTGCGAGAGCCTTCAAACATGATTGATACTTCCATGATTATTGCGTTATTGCCACTCGTTTCGGCGCTTTGAGCCGAAGCAGTTCATAACTTCCAAAGAGGACCGTGCTCCAAAGCAAGTCGCCGAGTAGCGTGTTGCGATAAAACGGCAGGCCCGCCGTGTAACACTCGGCAAGACCTGCGATCGTCTTCGGATAGATCGCGCCTTCGGCCAGGAGCCAGACTGCGCCATTCGTTACAAGAAAGAAGAGCGCTGATCCTCCGAGCACGGAGCCCACGAAGCGCGGCAGAGTTCGGTCCTTTGCATAAAATCGCCCGATAACAAATGCCAGCCCAATCGACGCATAGACGAAAGCCATCAGCCGCCAATCGTAGAAGCCAATTGCAACGTCTGTTGCGAGCATCGCCAGAAGCGGAATGACGAATCCCATTCGCCGCGAGCCGAGATAGGCTCCGGCGAACAGCCCCGCGGCCATCACCGCATTGAAGTTGTATACGTGCAGCGCATTGAAGATGACCCGTGTCGCGATGGCGAAGATGACGAGCGCTCCGGCAAAAAGTAGTTGAGTCCGAGTTTGATTCATAGTGGTTCGATGAGTTAGTGATAGAACGCGAAATGTCCGGGAGCGATTCCGGTTGGCCGCGACCATTCGAGCGCGGCCGTTGAAGCATTATAAGCATCGAGCGTTCCCGCATTTACAAAATTTCCGGCATTACCCATATAATAGGCGTTCGTCGCAGCATCGTAATATCCTTCGAAATATACCGTTTTCGAGGATAGAAGAATCGGCGCTCCGATCGAATGGTTTACGTTGTCCAGAGCGAGGAGTGTGCCATTTTCGATGAGGCTCACACGGCCGCCGGTGGTGAAGGTGATCGTCGCGCTATCGTTCACCGCATTCGCGGAATCGACGAGTGCGTTCGTCGTGGCATTTACCCAGTAGATGCGGCCGGCGACTGTTTGGTAAATGCCATCGCTCGCGATTACGATTTGTCCCGAGGTGCTATCGGCAACGGCTCGTTCGGGACCCGAAAGAAGAGTGTTGGAAGCGATTTGATGGCGCGTGCTAAGGTCGATCACGTGCAAATGCCCCGTCCCTCCATAGGTACCACCGGTAAGGAAGGCTTTATTATTCAGCACGGCAACCGCGATGCTTGGTTCGCCCAGGCCGATCGTATCGACGATGGTATTCGACGTGAGGTCGATGATTGCGGCACTCGTTTGGTTACGGCGTGTAACCATGAGCAGATTCGGGCCGATCAGTGCCATTTTATTTGGGCCATCGGTCCCCATCGGAATCACAGCTTCCGGCCTCAGCGAATCGGCATCTACGATGTGGATGGCGTTCGAATACTCATCGAGAACGATCACGCGGTTTCCGGCAATGAGAATATCGTTCGCTTCACCCATGCCGGTGAGCACACCGTGATTGAGGATGGTATCGTAGCCGGTCGAATCGTGATGGAAGAGAATGGCATCGAGCGAAGAATTATTGCTCCCATACGATCCCTCGTTCGCAAGGAAGAGCGTTCGAGTCGATGGAACGACCGTGATAGGATTGTTCGGCGGAGTCGTCGCCGTTTCGCAGGCCGATAGCATCAGCAAAGCAACGACAGGAAAAAGGTAATGCTTGTGTTTCATGATTATTGGTAGTTGAATTGAATGGAAAAATGGTAGGTCCGGCTCGGGAGCGGGTAATTGAGCACTTCCTCGTAGTGCTGGTCGGTCACATCTGCGATGCTGAAGATGAGCTTAGCGCCGATATGATCCAACGCAAATTCCCGCGTGGCAAGCGTTACATCATAGGTTGTGACGGGTTCGAGCATCCGGTGCGGATCGTTCGATGGTTCGGAAAATTCATGCCCGCGATAGCGGACGAGGAGTGAAAGCGTACCCAGGCCAACCCGCTCGATTTCCGCGATAAAAAGCGAGCGCGTCGGCGAAGAATAGGGAACTTCATTCCCATAATTCTCATCGCCGGGTGTACTATTGCGCGCGGCGAGCCAGGTGTAACTTTCTTCGGCGTGGATCGAGGTCCGCGCATCAAGAGGAAGTTCAGCATCCGCTTGAACTTCGATTCCTTTCGAATCCACCTGGCCGATATTAATCGGCGCATACTCCTGGCCGAGATAGGGAAGCCAGATAATCTCGTTCCGGACCGTGGTAAGGAATGCCGTCGCGCTCATTCGAGTAGTTGCGAAACGCCATTCCGGTCCGTAACTCATATAGGCTTGCCAATTCTCTCCGTGCTCGGGCTTCAGCGCCGCATTGCCGCCCTGCGCCCAATAGAGATCGTTCAGCGTTGGAGCGTGAAAAATTCTGCTATATGCAGCCCCTATCGTAAAATCGCGAAAAGGGGTGAAATCTACAGAGGTCTGCGGTAGGAACTCATTTAAAGAAAGATCGGAGATGTTTTCAAAGCGTAGCGACCCAGCGATATTGAGATTTTCGAGGGGAAGGAATTTAGCAGCCACGTAAGCACTCGTTCGTTCGCGCGCGATCGCGGAATCGCCATTGGGCGCTTTGTTTGTATTGCCGGTGAGCGTCGTCTGTTCGGCTTCCGCGCCGGCAAAAGCTTCGAGGGTCTGCGTGATCGTATAACTTCCGCGGGCCGATGCTTCGAACATTGTATTCCATGCGCTATCGAACGTATTATAGGATGGATCTCGGTAACTTTCGAACTGGCGCTGGAAGCTTGTTGAAAGGGACCATCCGAGTGGCCCATCGTTGTGGTCGGCTTTGAGCGCGCCGAACGTTTGGGCATCGGTTTGCCGAGCGAAGGGCAGGGATGCTCCGACGCCCTCCGTGGAAATTCCGCCAGGAGAGCCGCGGTCCGCATAAAAATAATTCCCAATGAATCGAAGGGCCGTATGTTCGGTTGGCCTCCAAAGTGCTGCGATATTCGCGTTACGAAGCGCGGCATCGTTATTGGAACGGAGGACATTCGGATGTGTAGAATCCTGGAAAAAAGGGAATGCCCCAGTCGATTCATCGAGCGATCCGCCAGCCAGAATCCGAAGCGAGGGCAGCGGGTTCAGCGAAGCCGTGGCATAATAGGACTGCGTTGGAATACCGCTCGAACCATCGTACGTCGTTTGTTCGCTCGCAAGTGTAAGCTTGTCCGAATCGTGGAATTCGCTTATCAGGTCGATTGCCGCGCCGATCACATCGCCGCCTAAGAGAATGGCGGTAGATGCTGGAATTAATTCGACGCGAGAAATTCCATGCAGTGTGAGTTGCCCCAAATCGGTCTCGCCAAGCTGCTCGTTCGTGAGGAGAATGCCGTCGCGATAGACGGTAGTGTATTCCGCCGGCAGCCCGCGAAAACTGGGCAGGGCGATCGAGCCAAGCGATCCATAACGGCGAATATCAAGTGAGGAGGACATCGCGCGGAGCGCGTCCGAAGCAAGGTGGGAACCTGTCTCGCGGGTGAGAACGGTAGCTGGCTTGATTTCCGCGCCGCGCGCATCGACCGTCGCCAGGCCAGCGGGACGTTGCGCGGTAATCTCGACAGCTTTGCCCGGAAGATGCCGAATGGTCTCCGGCACGGATGATGTATCAACCGTTTGCGCGCGCGCGCACACATAGCTAAAAGCTATGAGGATAAAAACAGCGGCAATTCGATAACCCGACAAAAAAACTCCTATGCGGCCTTGGATGGCGAGCATAGGAGCATGAGCAAATTTTTCGAGTGCCGGAAACGCGGAGACGAACTACTGTTCGGCGCCAAACGGTCTCATCAAATTGTCGGTAACTC
>Ga0307373_10007119_pt1 | contig 17541 bp, 18 predicted proteins | sample OX2MG_FD_202534 | JGI IMG/M metagenome (GOLD analysis project Ga0307373, IMG submission 202534) | Soil microbial communities from Risofladan, Vaasa, Finland - OX-2 | ecosystem: Environmental > Terrestrial > Soil > Coastal area > Acid sulfate soil | place: Finland: Risofladan, Vaasa | collected... | reverse complement strand
TGGGGTCTGATCGGCCTGCTGGCCGCGGCCGGCCCCGACGATCCGGCCGCCCGGCGCGCGGCCGAATACCTGCTGGCCACGCAAAATCCGGACGGTTCCTGGGACGAGGAAGCGTTCACCGGAACCGGTTTCCCCCGTGTCTTCTACTTGCGTTACCATCTGTATCGGAACTCTTTTCCCCTGTATGCGCTGGCCCGGTATCGGAACCGCATCGAGGGGTCGAGTCAGACCGCAGGCGTCCGGTTGCCCCCGGACCAATTCGACAGGAACGGAGTTTGAGCCTCATGCGATTCCCACTGACAATGACCAGACGCCTCACTGGCTACATCATGAAGAAGAAGCTCGGCGGGGATGAGAAGTTCCCGCTGGTGCTTATGCTCGAGCCCCTGCATGCCTGTAACCTGACCTGCACCGGCTGCGGGCGCATCCGCGAATACAAGACCACGATCAACGAAACGCTCACGGTGGAGCAGTGCATCGCCGCCTCCGAGGAGTGCGGCGCTCCGGTGGTCTCGATCTGCGGCGGCGAGCCGATGATCTACCCCGAGATCGGCCGGCTGACCCGGGAGCTGCTCGACCGCAAGCGCCATATCTACCTGTGCACCAACGGCATGTTCATCCGCAAGAAGCTGCACGAGTTCCGCCCCAGTTCGAGCTTCTTTTTCAACGTCCACCTGGACGGCATGGAAAAGACGCACGATATGTGCGTCGAACGCGACGGCGTCTTCCGCGAGGCTGTCGAGGGGATCAAGGCCGCCAAGGCGGCCGGTTTTCTGGTCTGCTCGAACACGACGATCTACAAAGAGACCGATCTCGAGGAGATCGCCGAGCTATACGACTTCCTGACCGGGCTCGGCGTCGACGGCTTCATGCTTTCGCCGGCCTATTCCTATGCGGCCGTGCAGACCCGGGACATTTTCATGTCGCGCGAAGAGATCAAGGAAAAGTTCCGGCTGGCGTGCGCCCTGCTGGAACGCTACAACCTCATGATGTCCCCGATCTACCTGGAATATCTCCGAGGCGAGCGCGATCTGATGTGCACGGCCTGGGGCAATCCCACCTACAACCCGCGCGGATGGAAGGGTCCCTGTTACCTGATGACCGATTCGCACTCCAAGAGCTACAAGGATTTCATCGAGAAGACCCCCTGGGAGAAGTACGGCTATGGCCGCGATCCCCGCTGCCAGGACTGCATGGTCCACGTCGGCTACGAGCCGTCGGCGGTGCTGGGCGCCCATCGCCGCCTGGGCGATAACTGGAAGCTGCTCAAGTGGCAGATGGTTGCGGGCACTCGCAAACCGCTTCGCCCGCCACGCATCCACCCCTCGATGGGCGATGGAAATGGCCAAGGAGGCGGGTCCGCCCCAGCGACCGGCGCCGAGAATGCAGACGCTGCGCGCGGGGCGCTGCCGATTATTCAATGACGAAAACGACGTTGGTCACTGGCGCAACGGGCTTCGTGGGAAGCCACGTGGTGCGCCAATTGGTCGCGCGGGGCGCGGGGGTGCGCGCTCTGGTGCGCGCGTCGAGCCGCCGGGATTTGCTGGACGGATTGCCCGTCGAATTCGCCGCCGGCGACCTGCGGGACGGGGAATCGCTCGATCGGGCCTGCCGGAATGTCGAATGCGTCTTCCATGTGGGGGCCGATTACCGGCTCTGGGCGTCCGATCCCCGGGAGATCTACCAGAGCAACGTGACCGGGACCCGGAATCTGATCGATGCCGCGCGCCGCGCGGGCGTCGAACGGTTCGTTTACACGAGCACCGTGGCCACCGTCGCCGTGCCGCGGCCGGGACCGTTGCCGAGCGAAGCGACCGATGCGCGCCTGGACGAGATGATCGGGCATTACAAGCGCTCGAAGTTCCTGGCGGAACAGGAAGCGCTGCGCGCCGCCGAAGACGGTTTCCCTGTCGTGATCGTCAATCCGACGACGCCCGTGGGGCCCGGGGACGCCAAGCCCACACCGACCGGACGAATTATTGTGGATTTTCTGCGCGGGGGCATGCCGGCCTACGTCGATACCGGCCTCAACCTGGTGGCTGTCGAGGACGTGGCCGCCGGGCACCTGCTTGCCGCGCAGCGGGGCAAGGCGGGTGAGCGTTACATCCTGGGCCACCGGAATATGAGCCTCAAGGAAATCCTCGATGTGCTGGCCGGTATCACCGGCCGCCAGGCGCCTCGGGTTCGCCTGCCTCACGCGGTGGCCTACGTGGCCGGCCTGGCCGATACGCTTGTCGCGCGTGTCCGGGGCCGCGAGCCGCAGATTCCCTTGGACGGTGTGCGCATGTCGCGGCACAAGATGTTTGTGGATTGTTCGCGAGCGGTGCGGGAACTGGGTTTCACTCCGGGGCCGGTCGAAGCCGCGCTCGAACGCGCCGTCCGTTGGTATGGCGAGCGCGGATATACCGTTGCCGTCGGCGGTTTGGCCGCCTGAAGGTTGTGCGCGTCCTGGTGACGTTCGCCTTAAAGGAAGAATTCGCCCCCTGGCGCAAGCGGGGCGGGTTCGAGCCGGACGGAGCGTTCGGAAACGGGCGGGCATACCGGAAGCGTCAGGGCGCCATCGAAGTATCCGTGGTCCTGACGTCGGTCGGACCGGGGAACGCGGCTCGCGTGGTTGCGCAGGTTCTGGAGGAAAAAAGGTTCGATCTGCTCATTTCCTCCGGTCTGGCAGGCGGCCTGCGCCCCATGCATCGGCCCGGCCATGTTCTGGTCGGGCGAGCGGTGCGGCGCCTGGAAAACGGACAGGAACTTGCGCCGCTGGCGGAATGGGTGGAGGGAGCCAGAAAGCTTGGCGCGCGGGAGGCGGTATTCGTAACCTCGGCGCGAGTGGCCGGTAGCGGCGCGGAAAAGCGCTTTTTGGGAATCGAGGCGGACGCGGTCGAAATGGAATCTTTCGCTGTGATCGAGCAAGCGGCGGCGCGAAATGTTCCGGCTGTGGTCATTCGAGCCATCAACGACCCGGTGGAAACATCGTTGCCGGTCGATTTCAATTATGTTTTCAACGCCAGCGGTCGGGTGCGGCCCGCGCGCTTGGCCGGCGAACTGATCCGCCAACCGGCCGCGGCGGCCGGCCTTGTGCGTCTGGCCCGGGAAAGCCGGCGCGCCGCAACGGCCTTGGCGGAATTTCTCGACCGGTACATAACCGCCGCGGGTCGGCAGTGGAGCGGCGGGACGACAATGGAATTGCCAGGAAAATGAATTTGCCGGAAACACAGGTCGAAACGGAACGCACGGTCGACACCGCGCAGATGATGCGCGCGGGCGTATATCGCGAGCGCGGCCGTGTCGTGGTCGAGCAGGTGCCCATACCCAAAATCGCGCCGGGCGAGGTGCTGATTCGCGTCGGGGCGTGCGGCATTTGCGGTACGGACATCAAGAAGATTCAGCACGGTTTCCTGAAGCCGCCGTTGATCCTCGGGCACGAGGTTGCCGGAACGGTTGTCGATGCCGGCGCCGGCGTTACCCGCTGGAAACCGGGCGACCGCGTCGTCAGCTTTCATCACATCCCTTGCGGCCACTGTTTCTACTGCGAGCGGCGCCTTTTTTCCCAATGTTCCGAGTACAAGAAAGTGGGTCTGACGGCCGGTTTCGAGCCGAGCGGAGGCGGTTTCGCCGAATACGTCAAGGCGATGCCGTGGATCGCGGAGCGGGGAATGCTCGCCATACCGCCGGGCGTGACCCTGGAGGAAGCAACCTTCATCGAGCCGCTGAATACCTGCATCAAGGCGGTGGAAAAAGCGCGCGTGGCCGAGGGTGAACTGGTGGCCGTTCTCGGTCAAGGTCCCATCGGCGTGCTCCTGACGATGCTGGCGCACTACCGCGGGGCCGAAGTGGTCACATCCGATCCCCTGCCGTCGCGCCGCGCCGCCAGTTTGCGATTCGGCGCCGAGGCTTCCTTCGAGCCCGATTCGGCCGGGTTGGCTGCCGAGGTCCGGCGGCGAAGCGCGGAGCGCGGGGCGGACGCGGTGCTGGTGGCGGCGGCGATTCCGGCGCTGGTGGAGCAGGGGTTGGCTCTCGCGCGACCCGGTGGCCGCGTGCTACTGTTTGCGCATAATGACCCGGTTTTGCGGGTCGAGCTGCCGGCAGCGGCTGTCGGGATCGAGGAAAAAGAGATTCTGGGAAGCTACAGCGCTGCCGTCGACCGCCAGAACGAATCCGCGCGTCTGGTTTTCGAACGAGTTTTGCCGGTGCGGGAGATGATCTCTCACCGGATGCCCTTGGAGGACATTGCCGGCGCTCTGGACCTGGCGACTCATCCCCGGGCGGATTCCATGAAAGTGATGGTTATACCTTAATGCAAACCGCCATTCTCAACGGCCTTATGACGGCAGCGGTGTTGTATGGCCGTGAAGATCTGAAAGTCGAGCAAGTGGCCATCCCCACGCTGGCCGAAGACGAGGTCTTGCTGCAGGTCAAGGTCGCGCTGACTTGCGGCACCGATCTGAAGGTGTGGAAACAGGGATCGCACCCCCGGATGATCCTTCCGCCGGCGGTTTTCGGTCACGAAGTGGCCGGGGTTGTGAGCGCGGTGGGCAGCGCGGTCCCCGACGCCATTCGCGTCGGCATGCGCGCCGTTCCATCGAACTCGGCGCCATGCAACGAGTGCTTTTTTTGCCGCCGGGACCAGGTCAACCTGTGCGAGAACCTGCTCTTCAACAACGGCGCTTATGCCGAATACATCCGGATTCCAGGCCGGATCGTGCGGCAGAGCCTGCTCGAAATTCCCGATCACGTCTCCTTCACCGACGCGGCCCTGGTCGAACCGCTGGCCTGCGTCCTGCGCGGGATTGCCGAAGCGGGGGTTGAGCCGGGAGATACGGCGGTGGTGATCGGTTGCGGCCCCATCGGACTGATGTTCACGCGCATGCTGACGGCGCGCGGGGTGCGCGTGATCGCTATCGGAAAAAGAAAAGGTCAGATGGAGTCCGCCCAGCGGATGGGCGCCTGGAAAACCTTCGATGTGAACGAGTTGCCGAATCCGGTCGAGGAGGCGCGGTGGTTGACCGAGCGCGGCCGCGGGGCCGACTCGGTGATCGAAGCGGTCGGCTCGCCGCTCACCTGGCAATGGGCCGTGCAGATGGCGCGCCGCGGTGCCACGGTGAACCTGTTTGGCGGGTGCCCCACCGGTTCCGAGGTGCGGCTCGATCCGGCGTCTCTGCACTATTCCGAGATCACGCTCAAATCGACGTTTCACCATACCCCACGTTTCATTCGTGAATCGCTCGACGCCGTTGCCGGCGGGGAAATCTCGGCCGCCGATCTGGTGACGGGGCAGATCCGCTTGTCGGAGCTGCCGCAGATTTTCGAGCACATGAAAATCCGCAACGGGGAATTGAAGACGGCGGTGATCCCGTAGCCGCCGCCATCGGGAGAGGACCCGTGCCCGTCACGGCCAGCCGCGCAACCCTGGCGCGTGTCCGCGAATTGGAGATTGCGCGCCGCCTGCCTGCCGACGGTTGCTCACTCGATGACGCCCGGCGGTATACCGGCGGGCTGGCCCGTCATCATTACGAGAATTTCCGGGTTGCCTCCTGGCTCCTGCCGCGCCGGTTCCATCAGGCCTTCTACGACGTCTACTCCTATTGCCGCTGGGCGGACGATCTCGGCGATGAAGTGGGCGACGCGGCGGCGTCGCTCGAACTGCTCGATTGGTGGGAGAGGGAACTCGACCGGGCGCTGGTCCGCCAGGCCCGGCATCCCGTCTTCATTGCCCTGGCGGAAACGATCGCCGATTTCGGGCTTCCCGCCGAACCGTTTCGCGACCTGCTGCGCGCCTTTCGGCAGGATCAGACGGTGCGCTGCTATGCGGACTGGGAAGGTTTGTTGGATTACTGCCGGTATTCGGCGAGCCCGGTGGGCCGGCTGGTTCTGGCGATGGGCGGCTACCGGGACCCGGAACGGACGCGGCTTTCCGATTTGACGTGCACGGCGCTGCAACTGGCGAACTGCTGGCAGGACGTCGCGAGGGATTACGCCAAGGGGCGCATCTACATCCCCCTCGATCTGCTCTCTTCGCGCGGGCTCAGCGAGCAGGATATCGGCGCCGGACGCTTCGACCACAGGTATCGCGAGCTAATGCGGGATCTGGTCGCGCGCACGCGCCGGCTATTCGAGGGGGGATTGCCCCTGGCCGAACGCGTCTCCCCGGAGTGGAGAATCGATATCGAGCTGTTCAGCCGAGGCGGAATGGCCGTGATCGATGCGATCGAAGCGGCCGGGTACGATACGCTGACCCGGCGGCCCGTTGTCCGGCGTTCCACGCAGATGCGCCTGCTCGGCCGCGCTCTCGCCGGGCGATGGCTCGGTGGCGGCGCCGGCCGTTCCGAGCGGGCGGCGTGAGCAATGGCGGGGTCGATCGAGGCGTCCTACGCGCATTGCCACCAGGTGGCGCGGCGCGCGGCGCGCAATTTCTACTACGGTTTCCTGCTATTGCCCGCTCCCAAACGCATGGCGCTTTGCGCGGTCTACGCGTATATGCGTCAGGTGGACGACCTGGCCGACACGCCGGGCGACGTCGAAACGAAGCGGCGAATGCTCGAAACGTGGCGCGCCTCGACCGAGCGCGCGCTCCGGGGCGAGCCCGGCCGCGAGCCGCTCTGGCCCGCGCTGCTCGATGCGATCGAGCGTTACCGCATTCCCCCGCGCTATTTGCTCGACGTGGTTGCCGGCGCCGGGATGGATCTCGAGAACGCCGTCTATCGCACGTTCGGCGAGTTGCGCCGCTACTGCTATCACGTCGCCGGGGCGGTGGGCCTGGTCTGCCTGTACATTTTCGGTTTCAGCGATGCGCGCGCCCCGGAGCTGGCCGAGCAGATGGGCATCGCGTTTCAATTGACCAACATTTTGCGCGACATCGGGCAGGACTACCGCATGGGACGGGTCTATCTGCCCGAGGAGGATCTCCGGCGGTTTGGATGCGACGCGCGGGATTTCATGCGAAATACCGCGCCGGACGGGCCGCTGGCCGGAATGCTGGAGTTCGAAGCGAACCGGGCGTGGGAATTCTACCGTCAGGCGTGGGCTCTGGTTCCCCTGGTCAGCGAAGACAGTCGCCGCGCGCTCTGGGCGCTGGCGCGGATCTACAGCGGGTTGCTCGAAGAGATCGAGAGGCGCCGGTTCGACGTGTTTTCCGCGCGCCCCCGCCTTTCGGCCGCGGAAAAGATCGCCATACTGCTCTGGGCGCGCCTGGGCCCGGCGGGAACCTATGAGTTCAGGCAGCGTGATCGTAGTTGGCGGGGGCTTGGCTGGGCTCTCCTGCGCCACCGCGCTCGCTGAGAGCGGGTTCCGCGTCCGTTTATTCGAAAAGCGTCCCCATTTAGGCGGTCGAGCCGCCTCCTATTCCTTGCCCGACGGCACGGAAATCGACAACTGCCAGCACGTCACGATGGGCTGCTGCACGAATCTGGAAGATTTCTACCGGCGGGCCGGTGCCGGCGGAAAGATCTCCTATTTCGACCGGATCGCCTTTGCCGATCGCGAGGGAAAAAGGTCCGAAATCCGGTCGTCGGCCCTTCCGGTTCCGCTGCATCTGGCGCCGTCCATGTTCCGCTTTCACATTCTCGGCATGGGAGACAAAATCGCGATCGCGCGGGCGTTTGCCGGAATCATGCGCCGGGGCGGTCAGCCGCCCGACGCGAAGGGCGTGACGATGCTCGATTGGCTCCGGCGGCACGGGCAAACGGCCGGGGCCATCGAGCGGTTCTGGAAAGTGGTGCTGGTCAGCGCCCTCGATGAGGAGTTGGGCCGCACCGAGGCGCAATACGGGATCGATGTGTTTTGGAAGGCGTTCCTGGCGAATCGCGCCGGCTTTCGCATCGGCGTGCCCAACGTTCCCCTCGGCGAGCTCTATGCCGGCTGCCGCGACGGACTGACGCGGCGAGGCGGCGAAATCCGGACGCGGGTGCGCGTGAAGGGGTTCCGGATCGAGGATGGGCGTGCCGCCGCCGTTGTGCTCGATGACGGAACCGAGGAAGTGGCGGACGCCTATGTGGCCGCCGTGCCCTCGGACGCTTTTCTCGATATGCTGCCGGGGGACCTCGTCGAACGTGAGCCCGTTTTCAGCGACCTGAAGCATCTGCGCTTCTCGCCGATCACGGGGGTGCACCTCTGGTACGACCGGCCGGTGATGCGGGAACCGTTTCTGGCGCTGGTCGGTCTCAAAAGCCAGTGGGTCTTTAACCGGTCGTTGTTGCTCGCCGGCGCATCCAGTTCCGCCCCCTCGGGTTCCCGCGAGGCCGCGCCGGGCGAAAAACAGTACCTGCAGGTGGTGATCAGCGCTTCCTACGATCTTGTGCCGCGCCCCCGCCAGGAGATTATCGAAATGGTTTGCCGGGAATTGGAAATGGTTCTCCCCGCCACGCGCGCGGCCGGGCTGGCGAAGGCCACGGTGGTGAAGGAAACGGCGGCGACGTTTTCGCCCGCCCCCGGCGTTGACCGGTGGCGTCCCCAGGCCTGTAGCCCGATTCGTCAACTTTTCCTTGCGGGGGACTGGACTTGCACGGGGTGGCCTGCCACAATGGAAGGTGCTGTCCGCAGCGGATACCTGGCCGCACAAGCCGTTTTGAATCTGGCGGGACAGCGCCGCGATTTCCTCCAGCCCGATCTACCGCTCGAAGGGTTCGCTCATATCTGGACCCGTTCATAACTGGAGGAGCCAAGGATCCATTCGGGTTTTCAACACTGGGGCTCCGGAGAGATTTAGCCGACCGGGCATTTGACCGGGAACCGGTGTGGATCAAAGGCATTACCCCAAAGCAAATTTGTTACCTGACGATCGGGCTTCGTGCTCGAGGAGAAGAAAAGAATGGACCGGAAGTATAAGCATAGAGGTTACATGAGTCACGATGGCGACGAGCGGCCGCGCGAACGCGAACAGCGGCCACCGGAATCCCGCCCGGCTCGCATGGACCGGCTCGGACCGAAAACACCGCGGATGGTGGGCACGGTATTGCGCACGCGCTGCTCGAATTGTGGCGCCGTGCTCGCGCCCGGATTCAGCCCCGCCGGCCAGTGCTCGCGCTGCCAGGCGGAATTTCATAGCTGCAAGCAGTGCGCTCACTTCGATACCGGCGCGCGGTTCGAATGCACCCAGCCGATTCCGGAGCGGATCCCGAAAAAAGACGCGCTCAACGATTGCACGTTTTTCGAGTTCCGCATGACGGTCGAAAAGGACACCTCCCCGGTCGCCGCGGCCTCGGTTTCGGTTGTGCCCAGCGGGAATCACCGCCCGAACGACGCCCGGAAGGCGTTCGAGGATCTGTTCAAGAAGTAACACGACGTTTCCCCGCCGTCTTTCGTTTTTCCCGTCTCATTGCGGCCGTTGTTGCGGGTCTGCCTTCGCGGACGCGCCGGATACCGCCATTTCCATCTGTTGTGCTGCAGCCGCATTCCCCCTGAGGGTGGTTCCGGCCTCGGAGGCGGCGCTTTCGCCGCGCCGGGGCGCGGAGGGCCGCTTCCACTTCGTTTTCCCGGTTCACATCCCGGGAAAAAGCGTCGGCTCGCGCTCGGGCGCGGAGGCGATCTGATTCAGCTCGGGATAGTGATGGTGCAGCGGCTCGGGAACATCGACCTTGGCCCCGGTGAGCAGGTAGATCAGCTCCAGTGCGTTGACGACGGATTTCCCCTGAAAATGATTGTTCGTGATGACGAACGTGGTGCGGGTGTGCGTGGCGATGTGGCGGGCGCGGCCGGCCCATGGTTCCAGTTCCGATAGCGGATAGAGGTAGTTGTAGCGTTCCTGTGGCGGAGTGGCCGGGTCGTCGCTGAACCAGGTGTCGTAGCGGCGGCCGTGAAGGCGGATGTAGCCGACCGGGGCCGTGACGCGCTCGGAGGGTTTCATGGACCGGCCGATGACGGGCTGATCGATATTGCAGAAGCCGACCCCGCGCGCGTGGAGCATATGGAAGAACGAGCCCTCGTTCCAGGTGGAGTGGCGAACCTCGACTACCAGAGGGTAGGGGGAAAAATCCCGAATCAGCGACTCCAGCCGCGCCCGATTTTCCGCCGTGTTGTGGAAGGAGAAAGGGAACTGCACGAGCAATGCCCCCAGCCGTCCCGCTTCGGCCAGCGGATCGATCCCCGCGCGGAAGGCGCGTTTGTCCGCCGCCGAGGCGCCGGTTTCATGCGTGAAACGCTGCCAGAGTTTCGCTGTGAACAGAAAATTCGGATTTGGCGAAACCAGATCGATCCAGCGGCGGCAGGTCTCGGGCCGGAGCGGCTGATAGAACGAAGTGTTGATCTCGATGGTGTCGAGGAAACGCGCCAGGTAGGCAGCCTCGTAGAAATCGGCGGTGCGCCGGGCCGGGTAGACGACGCCGGCCCAATCCGCGTACGACCATCCGGCGGGTCCCACTCGAATGCTTCCCGCGGCGGGCGAAGCTGTGAAAGAAGCGGACATCGGCAATGGTAATCGAGGCTACGAAAGACGTGGCGGTCTGTCAATCGTGGCCTTTTATGCGGCTGTGACGGCCTGGGCCGGCCTGGAACGCCGCCACCAAAGTGCCGTTGCCCCGGGGCGGAAGCGGCGTTATCCTGAAGATGCCGGTTCCATCCATCAACTATGCTACAGCCGGTCCATTCCAAAAGTCCTCAGTGGTTCCCAGTGGAAGGAGTTCGCCATGAACCTCGCCGTTCAGTACAAGTGCGACGACTTTCGCCCTCAAATCGACCGGGATCTGACCCGGTTTTCGGCCAAACTGGAAAAATGGCTGAGCCGCTATGATTCCGACCTGTTAACCCTGCACGCCTGTTACGACAAGCACGCCCGAAAGCGGACCTATATGGTCGTCTTGAATTTGAATCTTCCCGGGGCGACTCTGCATGCCTCCGCCGGCAACGGCGAAGCGCGATTCGCATTGCGGCGCGCCTTTGACGAACTGGAGATGCAGGTCAGCAAGCACCAGCGTCTCACGCGCAAGGATTACGAGTGGAAGCGTAAACGCTCGCGCAGGCTCATTCCCGCCCAAGCCTGAGCGCCGGGTGCAGTCGGCATCCGTAAATTGCGCCGGCCCGGCGCATTTGCCCGGCCCGGTGCCGCAAAGCCACATGTGTGCCTGATTTTGTTCCGTAGCCGCTTGCATGATTCCGCGGCGGCGGGAGGCACCGAAGCTCGAAAAACGCGATTGGAGATTTGCTTTCAGTTTCCGTCCGGTGTAGTTTGTGGGGGTCCTGGAGTACGTGGTGGAAATTCCGGTATGTCCAAAGTGATGGAAAGGACCGGGATCGAATGAAGACCCTCAGCGTGGATTCGATTGAAGAGGCGGTTGAGCGCGCTTACACGGAGGGCTGGACCGACGGCCTCCCCGTTGTTCCGCCGACCGTGCCGCTTGTCGAGAAAGCCCTCGAATACCTCGGCGTCGACCCGCAGGAAACACTCGGAAACGTTCCTCCCAAGCATGGCAGGGCAACCTACGAGAAAGTGGTCGCGAATTGCGTCATGGCCGGCTGCCGGCCCGAGCACATGCCCGTGGTGATCGCCGCCGTGCGCGCCATGCTGCAGGACCGCTTCAACCTGAACGGGGTCCAGGCAACGACGAACAGCGTCGCTCCGCTCGTGATCGTCAGTGGTCCCGTTGTGAAGCAGCTGGGTTTCAACAGCCGGTGCGGGGTGTTCGGAGGAGGGTCGCGAGCCAACGCCACGGTCGGCCGCGCCGTAAGGCTGGTTCTCTGGAATATCGGGGGCGGCTATCCGGGCAAGATCGACATGTCGACCATGGGGCACCCCGGCAAGTACACCTTCTGCATCGCCGAGGACCCGGAGTGGAATCCCTGGACTCCCCTCCACGTCGAGCGTGGCCTGAAGCCGGAAGATTCGGCCGTGACCGTCGTCGCCACCGACGGCCCGCAGCAGATCGGTACCGGATCGGGTTATGGCTCGGCGGAGGAGGTTCTCACCACGCTGGCCGACGCCATGGCGGCGATTGGAAACTCCACAATGAACGCCGGCGGCGACATGGTTCTGGTGGTTGGCCCGATGACCGCCCAGGCGCTGGCGAGCCGCGGCTATACGAAGGAGAGCATGCGCGAGGCGCTTCAGGAACGCGCCAGGAAACCGGTGCGCCTGGCGCGGCAATGCCTGTTCTACCAGCCCTCGCATCCCTACCACTGGAGCCACGCCATCCCGCATCCGGACGATCCGGACGCGATGGTGCCGCTCATCCGGGACGTAAAGCAGCTGGTCGTCACGGTGGCGGGAGGGATGGGCTCGGGCACCGGATTCTGTTCCTTCCTGCCCGGATGGCACCATGGGGGCGGGCTGGCTTGCACTGAAAAAATTCAATTTCCAGACTGAGCGGAGGGACATCCACGTGAGCCGAATTGTGCTTTGCGATCCTGTGGGCGAAGTTGCCACGACGGCCAAGCCCAGCCCCGTCATTCATTGGTCTTCCGGCAAGAAGATTGCCACGCTCTTTAACAACCACGTCTCGTCCTACCGCGTCTGGAAGCGCCTGGAAGCGCTCCTGGCCGAGCAGGTCGGGACTTCAGCGGTCGCAACGTTCGCCAAGGAGAACACCTTCGCCCCGGCGCCCGAGGAGACCATCGCCCATGTCGTAAAAATCGCCGACCTCGCCGTGGTCGGCGTTGGTGCTTGAGGGTCCTGCACCTCGGCGTCCGTGCATGACGCCGCCGCCATTGAAGACGCCGGTATTCCCTCGATCGTGCTGATCCATGATGTGTTTCAGCAAGCGGCCGGGCTGCAAGCCGAGATTCTGGGCCGTCGCGGCTTGGCGCGGGTGGTTTTCCCGCAAGGAAAGCCTGAGATGTCGGATGAGGAGGTCGATCAACTGGCTGGACAGGCAGTCGATCAGGTCATGGCGATCCTAAGAGCATCGTAGGATACCCAGGACGGGCGGGGAAGGGATGCCGGGACGGATTGCGGATCGCATGGCGGCGTGGGGGCTGAATTCGGAGGAGCGAAGGGCCTTCCTGAAAAAAATTCCCGGGATCGCCGGAACGGCGCTCCTGGCCACAGTGCTTCCGGGATGTGCCCGCTCTCACGGCGAATCTTCCCGCCGCTCGTTCACCTTTGCCGCCTCCTTCAAGGGCGATCTGTACTACCCCGCGATTATCGCCGAGCAGGAGGGTTTCTACCGGGACGAGGGGCTCAAGGTATCGATCGCATACGGATTCGGGGGCGGCGATTCGCTGCGTCTGGTCGCGGCGGGGCGGCTTCCCATGAATTGCGCGGAGGCCGGGGAATCGGTTGCCTTGGCGGATCACAAGGGCGCCCACGTCAGCCTGATCTGCACGTATATGGTCGGCGAGAGCAACTCGCTCGTCGGCCAGCCCGGAATCAGATCTTACAAAGACCTGCCCCGGGACATTCTTCTCGGCGTATCCAACCCTTACGCCAGCAGCACGATTTCGGCCCTCCTGCTGCTCAAAAAAGGAGGGGTCGATCTCCAGCGCGTCACCACCGTATCGGTGGGGAGCTCGATCGGGCGCTACGCCGCCGTGCTGGCACGCAAGGTCCACGTGGCCGCCGTCATTCTCCCCTTCGCCGTGCGAGCCCCGCTCGACGGGCTGCATATTCTCGGAAGCGCCAAGGATTTAGCCTACCCGACGGTATTCATCTCCCACTCGGTGAACGACGCTTGGGTGAACCGCAGCAAGGAGAATTTCGATCTCGCCGTTCGAAACACGACGGCGACGTTGCGCGGCCTGCATTGGGGTTTTGCGAACAAAAACAAGATGATCCAATGGGTGGAGGAGGTGGAAAAAGTCCCCGCCCAGGTTGCGCCCCACTACTACGAAGTGGCGTTCGAAGGGAATCGGCCGATTTTTTCGAGCGACGGCAAGCTGCTCGCGAAGGCCTGGCAGAACACATTCACCGAACTCCAATTTGCGCAGGAACTGGAGGCCCCTTTCCCGGGAATCGGCAAACTGCAACGCGATGACATCTACGAGGCGGCCGTGAAGCGGCTTCGGGAGGTCTATCGCATCGAGTTGCCGCCTTCGGCGGCCGAGAGCGTCTAACTATGGGACCATACGGCTCGACAGCAGGCAAAATAGAAGAAGCGAAAGCGGCGCCGCGGCGCGGGTACCTTTTCCTGGGCGTGTTGTCCCTGGTGCTGGGTCTGGTGGCATGGCAGATCATCGCGCAATTTACGAATCGGCTCTTCTTCGTCGGCCCATGGGAAACCGCGAAGACATTCGTGTTGCTCCTCAGGACCGGCCAGCTGCAGCCGCAGTTGTGGCTGAGCGGGCAGGAGCTGTTTTACGGTTTCGGCTTGGCCGCGCTGATCGGCGTGCCCGTCGGGCTCGCCATGGCGATTTCCAAGGGAATCGAGGCCGTCGTCGATCCGTGGGCCTCGATCCTCTACGCCACCCCGCGCCTTGCCCTGGGTCCGCTGGTCATCCTTTGGCTGGGAATCGGGATCTCTTCCAAGGTTTTGCTCGTTTTCCTGGGGGCCGTGTTCCCCATCCTCATCAACACGTATGTCGGCGCGAAGAACGTAGACGCGCAGATGAAGCGGGTCGCCCAGGCGTTTGGGGCCACGCGCCGGGAACAGTTCCAAAGCATTCTCATCCCCGGAGCGCTTCCTCACATCATCGCGGGATTTCGCATGGGGGCCATCCAGGGCATTCTGGGCGTGATTGTCGGCGAGTTTTTCGGCTCTCGCGGCGGCGTGGGAAATATGATTTTTGCGGCTGCCGAGACGTTCGACACGGCGAAGATGTTTGTCGGTATCGCCATCTTCGCCGTAACGGGACTCGTCATCTCCTTCGCCTTGCAAAAGGTCGAGAAACGGTGCGCGCCGTGGACGCAGACGCTGCCAGAGTAGCGCGGAGGATCGAAACGCCCTCCGTGGAAGTCGCCGGGGTGTGGAAAATGTACGGCTCGGCGAGGCATCGCGAGCCGATGGTGGCCTTGCAGGAAGTCAACGTGAAGATCGAGGGAGGGAAGTTCGCCTCCATCATCGGGCCCACGGGGTGCGGCAAGAGCACGCTGCTGTACGTCATTCACGGACTGGTTCCCCCGTCCCGCGGCAGCGTGCGCGTCGGGGGCATGCCGGTAGAGCACCCGCGAGACACCGCCGATTTGAATCGAGCCGTGGTGTTTCAGGACGCGATGCTGCTGCCCTGGAAAACGGTCGCCGGCAATATCGCCTATGGCCTGGAAGTGGGACCGCTCGCGCGAAAGGCGCTCAAGCGCGCCGAAATCAACGATCGCGTCGAGCACTACCTGCGGCTGACGGGCCTGACCAGTTTTGCGCGATATTACCCTCACGAACTCTCCGGCGGCATGCGGCAGCGGGTCAATCTGGCTCGCGCGCTGGCCACGCGCCCGGAAGTGCTGCTGATGGACGAGCCCTTTTCGGCCCTGGACGCGCAAACGCGCGAGCTGATGCAGGAAGAATTGCTGCGCATCTGCGAGACCGAGCCCAGGACCGTGATTTTTATCACCCACGATCTGGAGGAGGCTCTCTTTCTTTCCGATGATATCCTGATCATGAGCTGCCGCCCCGGGCGCGTGGTGGAGGTGTTTGAGAATCCATTGCCTCGCAATAGAGATCTTTCCATTAAGGTTCAGGAGGAGTTTATGAGGCTCAAGCGGTGCCTTTGGAGCCGGCTCGAGACGGAGATTCGCGAGTCTCGAGGGGATGGAGGGCCAGATGGAAACGGCCGGCGCGAACCTGAATAACCCGGGAGGGAACGCATCGCGGGAACGGTATCAAGCAGCCCTGGAACCATTGCGCCCCGGCTTTCAGGCGGATGGAATGGACATCGTTATCGGTTCAATCAACCTTCCCGCCGTCGAGGTTAGGGTGTTGATGGGACCAAACGCTTGCGAGGAGTGCCTGTTGCCCCCGGAGACTCTTGAGAAGTTCTTCCTGGCGGCGATCCGCCATGTGGACGCCGGCGTGGAGCGCGTCGAGGTGACGATTGACCGAAGCGCAGCCGGCGACGTGGGCAACCAGCCCTAGCGCGGCGTTTAGCGCGAGCGGTTCAGGATGGCTGGAGAGGAACCAGATGAGCAAGCGAGTCGTCGTTTATAGCCAGCCCGGCTGCATGCCTTGCCGCAAAGTGAAAGAGTTTCTTTCGCAGAACAAGATCGAATTTGTTGACCGCGACGTCGCGGCCGACGATGCCGCCCTGCAAGAGCTGGTGGGGCTGGGGCATATGACGACGCCCGTCATCGTGGTGGACGATGAGGTGATCGTCGGCTTCGACCGCGCCAGGCTGGAGAGCCTGCTGCTCGGGGGCTGAAAGTCTCCCTCGTCGCCGGACCGGAAGCCGGGGCGAGAACTTTTCCTGCCATTTCATCGCCAAAACACTGACTCACTACCGGCGCGGCCTGTTTTTTTCCTGTAAGATGAGTGTTTGTTTTTAGGGGCGTAGCTCAGTGGTAGAGCAGCGGCCTTTTAAGCCGAAGGTCGTGGGTTCGATCCCCACCGCCCCTACCACATTCTTAAGCACTTAGCACCGCTGCGGCTTCTGCTTGACGCCCAATAACGCCCGAATGCCCCTTCTTTTCCCCCTTCGGACCCGCCGAAGTAAGGGCCTTCAGAAGTGCAAAACCCAGCCCCATTGACCGGGCTACTTCCCGCCGAAACTCCACGTCCTCCCGCACCCGGTCGTATCGGTCGGACATATCCTTCGCAGCATGCCCCATCCAGAATTTCAGGAGTCCGTCGGGACAAAGCGAATTGCGAAGGAACGTGTTCCGGTAGCGGCGGAATGCATGAAAGCCGCATCGCGGGATTTCCAGCATGTCCAGCGCCTTGTAAAGTTCCCCCGCTAGGTTGCGCTGGTTCATGGGCTTGTGGCTGCTGGTTTGGAACAGGAACCCTTTCGTGCGGGTGCCGATGAACTGCCGGAGAAGGCCGGAAACGTCGGGATGCAGGTCAATGATGCGGCGTGCATTCGGAGTCTTCGGATCGCAAATCTTCCCCTTCCACAGCCCCTGCTCCACTCGCACCGACGTTCCGTCGAAATGGCGAACCTCAAGGCCAAGTAGCTCCCCGGCCCGAAGCCCGGTAGCCGCGAACAGTACGGCTGCCATCTGCAATCGCCCGGTTGTGGCCTCCACGATCTTCTCGACTTGATCGCCCGTAAAGGAGGGCTTCCGCTGCTGCCTCTCGTCAATTACAGGCATGTCGATGAATTCGTGGTTCCATTTCGTTGGGAACAGTTCGTTTCCATCATCGTCGATAGCGGAAGCCTTCACCAGCTTGACTACGAGCGTGATGTTCTTGATGGTAGCTGGCGATAGCTTCTTGTCGGCGAGACCTGCGACCAGCACTTTCATCGCCCGGTTTCCAACTTCGGACAGGGGCATTTCTCCAAAGACCGGAACGACGTGGTTGCGGAGAATGCTCTTCCAGTTGGAAATGACGGACGGTTTTACCGGCTTGCGTTTCCGCGTCTCGCAGTCGGCGATCCACTGCTTGGCGAATTCGCGGAAAGTTGAGGTTGTTCGGGGATGGTACGTGGGCTTGTTTACGGCGGCGAGTACATCCATCATCTCATTTTGTGGGTTGTGTCCCGATTCCTGTAGAAAAGTGAAAGGCGTATTCTCCTGAGAAGTGGTTGAAAAGA
>Ga0307373_10007118_pt1 | contig 17543 bp, 20 predicted proteins | sample OX2MG_FD_202534 | JGI IMG/M metagenome (GOLD analysis project Ga0307373, IMG submission 202534) | Soil microbial communities from Risofladan, Vaasa, Finland - OX-2 | ecosystem: Environmental > Terrestrial > Soil > Coastal area > Acid sulfate soil | place: Finland: Risofladan, Vaasa | collected... | reverse complement strand
TCATCCGCAAGATCAAATACGACTCTCGCCTGCTCCTGGCCATCCTCGGCCTGCAAAACCCATCATGACCAGCACGAAAGACTTTGCGGGTCGCCCTGGCCGGATGCGGGGCGGCCACCCCAGGATCTTGGATTTGTGAAGAAACAAGATCAATATGAGGTGGCCGCATGGGCCATGGCAGGGGACCGGGCGTGGCTGCGGGAACTGCTGGCCGAGTAATCCGGCCTGATCTGCCCGGCGTTCTCGCAGGCCAGGTCGGCTGCAGTGGCGGTGGCGTACGTGGCGGCGCTGCTGGCGGTGGCCGGTGACCGCAAGTCCTGCTGGCAGCTGGGCGAGCAGGCCGGGCACGCGACGCCGGGGCGGATGCAGGCGCTGCTGGCCGAGTACGCCCGGGACTGGCGGGTTGTTCCTGAACGGCTGCAGCGGTTCATCCTCGCCCGTCTCGCCGACCCTGACGCGATCCTGGTGCTGGATGAGACCGCCGAGCTCAAAAAGGGCGATATGACCGCCGGCGTCGGCTGGCAGCATGCCGGGATCACCGGCCAGATCGAGAACTGCCAGACCGTCATGTTTCTCGCCTACGTGACCGCCCGCGCGCACACGCTGTTCGATTTCCGTCTCTACCTGCCGAAACAGTGGCCCGGGGACACCGAGCGGTGCCGGCGGGCGCGGATTCCCGAAGACGTCGTGCTCGCGACGAAGACCGGGCAGGGCACCGAAATGGTCACAGGAGCGATCACTGGCGGCGTTCAGTTCGCCTGGCTCGCCGGTGACGAGGTGTACGGTCGCAGCTCAAAGCTCCGGGCCGCGTGCGAGAAGGCAGGGAAAGGCTACGTCCTCGCGGTCCCGTCCAACTTCAAGGTCACCACAACGCCGCCGACCGTAAGGACGCCGCGGTCCTGGCCGGGCTCGTCCTGGCCCGCTGCTGGGAGACCCGCACCTGCGGGCGGGGCTGCAAGGGCCACCGCGACTACCAGTGGGCGATGGTCGCGACGAGTGCCCCGCGGCACTGGCTGCTGATCCGCCGCAAGCTCTCCGACCCCGCTGACCTGGCGTTCTTCTACTGCCACGCACCCGGGCCGTTGTCACTGTCCATCCTGGTCAAGGTCGCGGGGAAGAGATGGCCGGCGGAAATCGCTTTCCTCCACCTGAAGAAAACCGTCCGCGGCACCCGCCGCGCCCTGCGCGGCCAGTCCCCGGAACTCGCCCGGTAGGAAGCACGGGCACTGCTGCTCATCCACAACATGACCGCCACCGCCGCCGCCCGCGCCGCCGCCCTGGCCGGCACCGATCCCGGCCTCATCCCCTTCACCGCCGTCCTCACGCTGATCCGCGGCCACGTGACCGCCGCTACCTGCTGCCAGCACTGCGGACGGCGGCCCCCCGATCCCCTCGCCGGCCTGCTCGCCGCCATCCTCGCCCAGCCCGGGCACCGTGACAGCCGCCAGCGGACATCCGGCCGGACCCCAGCCGAACGCCGCACAAGACACACCGAAGAAGTCACCTACACCATCGACATCACCGAGTCAAACCTCCCGGAATGGGACGAAAACCCGGTAAGTCAAGGGCAGTGGGCTCAGGCCTCGGCCGCGTTGCCGTCTACTGCCGCTCCGATTCACCGCCAGACGTGTGCTTCCGCCACCGTCCCAGGTTGCCGGTGGAGAATATCAGCGAAACCGCTCGGTAACTGAACGCAACCTAATACACTCTTACCGTGATCACAACGTTGCATCCGCGCCGCGCAGATAAGCGCGTAACGTGCCGAGGAGATGAATGAGCGCAACGCGGATAGCCGGAACTGCTCGCCAGTTGAAGCAACCGCGAAGGGCGACGGATCTGGCGCTCAGGAGCACCTTTGCGACGAATGTGGCCTTAGCAATCCTTGCGGCTGCAACCGGAGTGATCTCCGCTCGCCTGCTGCACCCGTCGGGCGAAGGCGAGTTGGCCGCGATCCAGACCTGGCCGCTTCTCTTGGGGGCGCTGGCCATGCTTGGGCTCGACTCAGCGCTTGTCTACTTTATCTCGCGTCAACCCGAGAGGGGCAGGCAGTTTACAACAACTGCCGTACTCATCGGCCTCCTGTCTTCCTTTATCGTGGGTCTAGTGGGGTGGTTTGCATTGCCGTTCTTGCTCCGCGCGGAACCACCGCAAGTAGTCTCTGCAGCGCGGATTTTCCTTCTGATCGGAGGGATTTACGCGGTCGTCGGAATTCCTCACGGATCTTTACGAGGCGCTCACTCCTTCACCGCGTGGAATCTCTTTCGGATCGCTCCCGGCTTTGCATGGCTATGTATTCTGCTAGCTTCCTGGCTCACGGGAAATCCCGCTGCAATTTCTCTATCTCGGTGGTATCTAGTAGCAAGTCTTGCGTGCGGACTTCCCTTCCTCATTATCGTTAACCGGAAACTTCAGGGCCCGCTAAGGCCTGATGCCAGATGCGCACCTGAAATGATGCGCTACGGAGTACCCTCGGCGATCACATCAATTCCGCTGACTATTAACTTGCGATTCGATCAACTACTAATAATTGCATTTCTCCCAGCTCGACTGTTGGGCATCTACGTTGTCGCCGTGTCCTGGAGTGGTGGCGTTGCTCCGATGCTACAAGCCCTGGGAACGGTCCTGTTCCCCCACGTGTCGGCAGAACGGAATGCCGATCGGCAGGGTCATCTGCTAGCTACGGCGCTGCAGAGCGGAGCGCTCCTCGCGGTAGCGGCCTCGATGCTGTTCATGCTACTCGCGCCATTGGGCTTGCCGTTGATCTTCGGCTCTGGCTTCGCGCCATCCGTCCCCTGCGCACTCGTACTTATACCGGCAAGCGCCATCCTCGCGTGGGCAAGGATCGCAGAGGCTGGACTACAAGGCCTCGGACGTCCGACCGTCGTCCTGCTGGCTGAAGCCTCAGCGGCCGTGGTCACTCTCGCCGCGTTGCCGCTCCTTCTCCATTTCTATGGCATTATTGGCGCCGCCGTGGCGTCCTTGCTCGGCTATTCAGCAATTGCCATATTTACTCTCCTCATCATCAGGCGCTCGACACATCAGACAATTCGCTCACTAGTGATCCCAACATGGCCAGTTACAAAATCGCTGGCCGTCCGAAGTTTTTCTCTTATCCCCAGGCGACGGCATTCTTCGGGTCGGCACCGTTCTACAGGCACGCTAATGGCAACTGCTTCCCGCGATGGGAGGTCGTGAGCCACATGAGTCGGGCGAGACTAGGGATCGTTGTCACACACCCCATTCAGTATCAGGTTCCGCTTTTCCGCCATCTAGCAGCCCGGTCATCGGTAGATCCTCTTGTGTTCTTCCTCTCCGAGCACGGTCTGGCCGAGTCGTACGATCCGGGGTTTGGGCGATCAGTCAAGTACGACGTGCCACTGCTTGATGGATACGAATACCGAATAGTATCAAATTACAGCCCTAAGCCGTCCGTCGGCACGTCGTGGGGCATCCTAAATCCCTCGCTGCCAACCCTTATCCGGCACTCACGGGTCGACGCATTATTGGTTCACGGATACAACTACATTTCGCACTGGCTGGCCTATGCCACAGCAGTTTACTCTGGAATTCCTTACTTTCTTAGAGGTGATTCTCGACCGGACCAAGGAGCCGTGCGCGGCGGGAAGATGATAGCGAAACGCGCGCTGATCAAGCCACTCGTCCGGAACGCGGGCGCCTGCCTCGCTGTCGGCGAGGAGAACCGCAAATTCTACAGCTCGTACGGTGCGCTACCGGACCGGATTTTCTTTGCCCCCTACTCTGTAGACACCGATCGTTTCTCCATCGCTGGCGCGATCGGGCGTAGTTGCCGAACCAGCATGCTGGGATCCCTTGACCTCAATCCCGATATCCCACTCGTCTTATTCGCGGCTAAGCTCCAGTCACGGAAACGTCCAGGTGATTTAGTGATGGCGATGGATAAGCTGATAGGCAGTGCTAACCTAGTCATGATCGGAGATGGACCCCTTAGGCATGATATGGAGAACCTGGCCTCCAGCCGTCCGTGGATGCGACTACTTGGGTTTGTGAATCAGCGGAAGATCGCCGAGTGGTATGGCGCCGCCGACTTGTTCGTGCTTCCGTCCGACCGTGAACCATGGGGCCTGGCCGTCAACGAAGCCATGGCGGCAGGTGCTGTGCCACTTGTGTCCAGCAATGTAGGTTGCGCAGCCGATCTAGTTACACGCGACGTGGGCTGGGTGTATCCAACAGGTGACATCGACGCCCTAGCGCATGCCATTGCGGAAGGTACCCAACCAGGAGTCCTAACCGAACGCCGCATGGCTGCGCAGCGACGCTCGTCGGCGTACGGGATAGCCGCAACATCTCGCGGTATCGAAACGGCGGTTGCCGCCGTCCTGGAGCGATGACGGGCATGGCGCGTATCGTCATCATAGGAATACCGGTGGAAGCCGGTCTGCGCGATTCTCTGGTCGCGGCGTTCCGCCATTCTGGGTGCGCTGTCGACCTATTGGACTTTGGCCCGTGGCGTCCACCTTGGCTGGTTTCTGCCGCCTTTCGACAGCCGAAACTCGCGGTTGGATTTCGCAGCGAATTCCGTCGCCGGGCCGACGTGTTGGCTGAGCATGGGTGCACCGATCTCGTCTTGGTACTTAAGGGCGCGCTGCTCGACTCGCGTTCGATCGATCACCTTCGCTCACGATTCGGCGCTCCGGTGGTCTGCTGGAATCCTGACAGTCCTTTCGATGATGCGATCTCTAATTGCGGGGGTGGGATACCTAGGACAATAGGGGCATATGACGCGTATATCACGTGGGCCGATGATGTGGCGGAGCGCCTCAGTCCTATTGCCACCCGAGTCCTTGTGGTTCCGTTTGCCTGGGATCAAGAGATTATGCGGCCAATTACAGGCCATGGAGTAGCTGCAGGCCGGATCGTTTTTATCGGCACGGGAACCAAAGGCAGGGCCACCCTAGTGCAAAGGCTTGCGCACCTTCGCCCTATGGTCTTTGGGAACGAGTGGCCAAGAATTGAAGGAGTTGATCTTCGGCCCCCAGTCTACGGTGTCGAATTTTGCAGAATTGTCAACGAAGCCAAATGGAATCTGAATATGCTACGTCCACAGAATGCGCGCTCGCATAATATGCGTACATTTGAACTGGTGGGGGCCGGCGGAGCCCAAGTTGCTCCGGCGACGCCGGACCACCAAAGGTTTCTGGGCGAGGACACCAGAACCGCCCTATTCCGGAGCAGCAAGGATCTCGAGTCCATCCTCCAATCTGATCCACGCGACCGTGCTCCTCGATCGCCATCCTTGCTTGCCGGTCACACTTACCGTGATCGGGCATATCAGGTGCTTGCCGATCTAGGGATTCGATAATTTATGGACTGTGTGCCGACGCCGATCCTGCCGGGCCACCTGTGTGCTGACGCCCGCGCTGACCGGGCGGCGGCTGTACTACCGCGGAACGCCGACAGTGCCCGGTCCCCGAGCTGGAACCAGTGCGCAATGGCTCACCCGCGGACGCTGGCTGACTCGGCCGTGACCAGGTCGGCCATAGCCGAGTGCAAGTCCGCCCGAGCCATGCCAACAGCGGGCTGGCCTCCGATCGATGCTGCTCGCCCCCGGTCGGTTCTGCTGCTGACCTTGGTCAAGGTGGCCGACGATTCATCATCGAGAATCCAGGCGGAAATGCCCCTGACCGGTGCTAGTCAGCACTAACCTCAGCATTTCGGGTGCCAGGGCTCGGGCGAGCTGGTCGAGAGTCCTGTCCGTATGACTTCTAAGGCACTTCGCGTGAAGACTTAAGGTGCGGGGCGCCAGGATTGCAGTGTCAGCTGACGGAACGGGGATCAGGTCCCGCGCAGGGGGTGCTGACCCGCCTAGCCGCGGACGCGCAGCAGGCGCTGAGACTATCCGCATGGCACCAGCCGCGACCGGGCGTGGGAGTTGCCCGCGACGCGCGCCGGGTACTGACAGCGATCTAGTTACCGTGGACATCGCCGCGACGATCGTTACCTCCTGCTCGGCTAAGGAGCAGACCACGCCAACGTGGAAGAAGATCTTCGGCCTCTAGCCGCTGACCGACCGTGAGCATCGACCACTGCCCCGGCGGATCAGCGGGCCGCTGGCGATCTCGCCCGGCAGAGGGCCCTGGCCCCTGCTGTGCCCCGGCAACGAGGGTTCGAACACTCCGGCCGACTACACGGTTGCGGCACCTTTGCGCTGGTGCGTAGCGATTCCGATGGCGACACCCATGGATTCTCGGCCTGGCTGATGCGATGGCATCCGAGCTCACTGGCATGTTTGGCCTGACTGGCTGGCCGAACGGCATGCGGGTATCGTCCGCAAGGACGCCCGCCCCCTGTGCGAGGACCGGATCCGCTGCGCCCATCGTCCGCAACGGGCGCCTGCGCCTTCGCCTCGCTGGCAGCTGGCTTGGGCCGACCGGATCTCCACGACGATCGCTCGCCTCGACGCCCGCGCCCCGGCTCACTACCCGCCAGTCGCTCCTGCGACCAGCCGTTCCTGCGACAGGAAAGACATCCCAGGAGCTTAAGTGTCAAGCCGCTACGGAGGATTGAGGGAGGTTTTGCCGGTGGGACCAGGCGGTTGCCTCGTCGTAGAGGGTGTGAGTCTTGAGGCATCCGTGCAGGATGCCGACGAGCCTGTTCGCCAGCCGGCGGAGCGCGTCGTTGTGCTCGATCCCGCGGGCGCGGAGCTCGTCGTAGAGGGCGCGTGCGCCCGGCGAGGCGTTCAGAGACGCGAAGGCCCGGGCGTTGAGCGCGTCGACGAGCCGGTCGTTGCGGATGAAGCGGGCCGCGACGACCTTCTTCTTTCCCGACGCGCGGGTGAGCGGGCTGGTCCCGGCGTAGTTCCGCCTGCACTTGCCGTCGGCGTACCGGTCGGGGTCGTCGCCGGGCTCGCCGGGCACCCGGGCGCCGAGGATGGCGCCGATGCCGGGCTGGGACCGGTAGATCTCAGCGTCCGGGTGCCGGCCAAAATCCGCCTCCACCTGCCCCTGCAGGATCCTGACCTGCTCGTTCAGGGCGGCGGTGACCGCGATCAGGGACCGCACGGTGACCGCATAAGCGGCCGTGACCGCCGCGGGCTGGCCCAGCTGCTCGCCGCGCAGCGCCGCCAGGATCGCCGTCGCCTTGTCCGTGATGTTCCGGCGGCCGGCGTGCTTGAGGGCGGCGCTGACCTGCGCGCGGGTCAGCCTCGCGGCCCGGGCCGGGTCCGGGGCCTTGCCCAGCAGCTCCAGGGCGCCGGGGGCGTCCAGGTCGTCAAAGGCCTCCAGCGCGGCGGGGAAATACTCCCGCAGCTGGTGCCGCAGCCGCTGCACCTGCCGGGTCCGCTCCCAGATCAGCGTCTTGTGCGTGCGGGCCAGCACCTTGATTCCCTCCGCCTCCGCGCTGTCGCCCGCTACCGCTCGCAGCTGGCGGGAGTCGGTGCGGACCATGTCCGCGAGCATGTGCGCGTCGCCGGAGTCGCTCCTGGCCCCGGACACGCCGTGCCGCTCCCGGTACCTCGACGCCTGCAGCGGGTTCACCCCGAACACCGTGTACCCGGCCGCGACCAGCGCCGCGACCCACGGGCCGCGGTCGGTCTCGATCCCGACTGCCACCTCCGCATCATCCGCGTCCTCGCCCAGGTGCCGCCCGATCATCTCGTGCAGCCCGGCCATGCCGGCCACGCCCTCGGGCAGCCGCTTCTTCGCCAGGACCTTCCCGGCCTCGTTCATCACCTCCACGTCGTGATGGTCCTCAGCCCAGTCATCGCCCGCGAACAGCCGCATCCGCTCTCCCTTCCAAGATGCCGAAAACCGGCAGCAGCCCGCGGGAGAACTATCAGCGACCTAATGAAACTGTGCTCACGCCAGCAGGCGGGCACGACATCCCGGCAGCGATCAACTCTCCCGGTCACCGGCAGGGGCACGGTCTTTCTTCAGGGCTCAAAGCCCGGGAAACACAAGTGCTCACCTGCCGGCGGCCACCACGCCCGGAGTCTGCCAGACGGCGGGCTCCCTGAGACTCATTAGGAGACACTCTAGGGCCTGCGGACCCCCGCCCATTCCACGCAACAGCCGAGCAGCCCGCGCGGTCCGACGCTGAAGGGTCCGCAAGTGCCTACGGCCACGCCCATCCGTCGACGTAAGCCGACACACGACGATCGCTCGTCAGCAGGCCCTTCCCCGCGTCTCGCTTGCTAATATCCGGTGAGAAGAATACAGATGTAGATATACCTATCTGGTCGACAATAGCCCGTAGCGATGCTCAACATTTGGCTGACGACGGCACCATTGTAGGATAACCTAGAGCCATGGATACTACGCTAGAAGTCCGAGCCATGTACCTGGACCTACTACGCAGCTACCTTACGCGATATGGCGATGATGAACTCATTCCGATACGCGCGGCCAGTCGTCCGTTGATTGGGCGAGCATTCGATATCCTGGCCAGACGTGGGTTCAAGGTTGTACGCGCGGTTCCATCTGATGAGCAGAAACGTAATCTCGGCCTTGATTGGCCTATCGCGGCAGAGACGATGATCGGCATGCAGAGGCTAACAAGCCTCCAACACTGCGTCGAAACTGTGCTCGCCGAAGACATACCCGGAGATCTAATCGAGTGCGGCGTTTGGCGTGGAGGAGCATGCATTCTGATGCGTGGGATCCTGGCCGCTTATGGTGATCAGGAGCGCTGCGTATGGGTTGCCGACTCATTTGCCGGCGTCCCCAAACCGGACAAGGAGAACTATAGCGCCGATGAGGACATGAAGCTCCATCTTGTTACAGACGTACTTGCCGTGCCTGAAGCCACCGTGAAGGCCAACTTTGAACGCTATGGACTGCTGGATGACCGCGTACGTTTCCTAGCTGGCTGGTTCAAGGATACCCTCCAAGCCTCCCCGATCGAATCGATTGCAGTACTGCGCCTCGACGGCGACCTTTACGAATCGACCATCCAGGCGCTTGATGCGCTGTATCCGCGTCTGTCAGTCGGCGGTTTCTGTATTATAGACGACTATAATCCAATTCCTGCATGTCGTCAAGCCGTTACGGATTACCGAAAAAGAGAAGGAGTTTCTGCAGATATTAATGAAATAGATGGTAGCGGCGTATTCTGGCGTAAGCAATAGAGAAGATCACTTCCCAAGTTGATTATATCCGTCTTCAGCTACAGCGGCTGTGCCAGCCAGTCAAAGTTGCAAGGGAACTAGTTTCCCGTAGCGATCATGTACAAGGCCGAGCGAATACATCAGGGCCGAAGCTCCTGTCGGTAAGCGGTACGAGTGTGCCCTCACGGTCGACACGCCAAAGGCTATAACCATGCCGGACAAGTAGCTGAGCCACTGGTTGACGATCAGTTCCGACCGCTGCCCAGGACTCTGCGTTCCATTCAAGCTGGATCAGCTTGATCCGGTGTTCCGACAACGCCAGCTCGCAGCCCCGCAGAACCTCGATCTCGAATCCCTCTACGTCGACCTTCATCCCCGCTACGGTACGACCCTTGATGATGGAGTCAATCGTCACCAGCGTGGTCTCGACGCTGCCTTGTTCACGTCCACGGGAGTGGTGTATGGGGTAGCTGATGCGGTTGTGACTGTTCTGCCGTTGGTGGGCGTGTCGGCGTGACGTGAGACGGCCACCTCGTGATCCTTCGAATTGCTGTCTACGAGACGAAGGAGAACGAAGTGGCCGCACGTGACATTGTGCCTGTCGTGAGCGACAGGTTCGAGCAGACCCTGGCATCGGCGAGCCCGGACATGCTCCGGGAGATGATCAGGGGGTTCGCGCGGAAGATGATGGACGCCGAGGTCGAGGTCCGCTGCGATGCCGGGTACGGGGAGGTCACGCCGGACCGGGTGAACTCCCGCAACGGGTACCGGATGCGGGAGTGGGACACCCGGGCCGGGACGATCGGGCTGGCGATCCCGAGGCTGCGGGAGGGCTCGTACTTCCCGGAGTTCCCGGGGCACCGGCGGCGGGCGGAGCGGGCCCTGGCGTCGGTGGTGGCGACCAGTTACCTGCTGGGCGTGTCCACCCGGCGGGTGGAGAAGCTCGCGGCCTCCCTCGGGGTGACGTCGCTGAGCAAGTCGCAGGTCAGCGTGATGGCCGCGGAGCTGGACGACATGGTGGAGGGCTTCCGCAGCCGCCGGCTGGACGCCGGGCCGTATACCTTCGCGTGGATCGACGCGCTCACCCGGAAAGTCCGCGAGGGCGGCCGGACGGTGAACGTGCACGCGCTCATCGCCGCCGGCGTCAACGCCGACGGCAGGCGGGAGATCCCCGGCATCGACGTCGCCTCCTCCGAGGACGGCGCCGGCTGGCTGGCGTTCCTGCGCGGCCTGGTCGCCCGCGGGCTGTCCGGGGTGCAGATGGTCACCTCCGGCTGCCATCAGGGCCTGCGCGATGCGATCGCCAGCGTGCTGCCCGGCGCGGCGTGGCAGCGGTGCCGGACGCACTACCACCGCAACCTGCTCACCCGTGTCCCGAAGTCGGCCCGGCCGCGGGTGTCCACCCTGGTGCGGACCATCTTCGAGCAGCCCGGCGCCGCCTCGGTCCGCGCCCGGCATCGCCAGGTCGTGTCCGCGCTAGAAGCCAGGTTCCCGCAGGCCGCGGCGCACCTGGACGAGGCCCGCGACGACATCCTGGCCTTCACCGCCTTCCCCCGCGAGATCTGGCGGCAGGTGCGGGGCAATAACCCGCAGGAGCGGCTGAACAAGGAGGTACGCAGGCGGACCGACGTGGCCGGCATCTTCCCCGGCCGGGACGCCATCATCCGCCTGGTCGGCGCGGTCCTGGCCGAGCAGGACGACGAGCGGGCCGAGGCCCGCCGGTACATGGGCCCGGAAATCCTCACCGCCTGCCGCAACGCCGCCGCCGCGGCGCCCGGGCCCGAGGCCGGGGAGGCGGTGCGCCCTGGTGCCTGACACCTCCGCCGGCCCGCGGCGTGACGGCGGCGTTACGGCAGCCTGCGTGCACCGCGGCGCCGCGATGCCGCCCGGCCGGGCCCGCCGGTACTGCTCCCCGGCCTGCCGGCAGGCCGGCTACCGCCGCCGCGCCTCCGCTGCCAGGCCAGCCCCGCCCCCGCTGCCAGCCGGCCGCACCCGCGCCTCCGCCGGCATCTGCCAGTGCCCCGGCTGCGGCGAGAAGCTCGCCGGCGAGCGCCGCTGCCCGGACTGCAGCCTGTTCGCCCGGCGCATCGGCGACGGCGGATCCTGCCCGGGCCGCGGCGAGATCCTCACCATCACCGAGCTAACGGACATCGGCTAGCCCGGCGCCATGATCCCCCGGAGCCCGCAGCCACCACGGCACGGCAACGAAAGGAGCGGGCAATCAGCGGTCATTACGCCCGGGGGCAGAAAATACCAGTCCGCGAAACTGGAGTGACAACTGAGCCTATTGGTGCTTAAATAGAAAACGATCCCGAGGTGGTCATTTCATACACCATCTCCCTGGACGTGGCCGCTGCCTTCGGGATCAAGGTGGTTTACACAGTCTCGTCCGCTCGTAAACCGAGCGGTGGCGCAAAACTCTCCGGCGGCGGCCTCGATCGGCGTGACGGGGTAACCGTTGGGCGCAACGTTTTCCGCTAGCAGGGCGAAGGTATCCTTGGCTGGTTCCAAGGCGATGACCTCTGCACCTAGTTCACCCGCCCATATCGCGTAGGTGCCGATGTTGGCTCCGACGTCGACGAAGAGATCTCCCGGCTGGAGAACTCGCCGCCAGGCGAGCATCTCCGGATGATCAGGCGGATTCGCGTATACCACCTTGGACGCCGCGCGGCGGTGCAGGTCAACCCACACCATCGACCGGTCACCGAGTCGTCGGGCCAGCGTCCGACGGTGCAAGATCCTCGCTCGGGCCTGGAAGCTTATAGCCCGCAGCAGGGCGCGGGATCGCTTCCTAGCCTCGCTCGGAGCTTTCATGATGGTTCGCTAGAGTTCGCATAGACGAAAAAGTCAGCTCGGCGCGACCCTGACGATGGGCCCACTATTACTTCCCTCAGTCGCCATTCTGGTCGATTATTATCAACCCACGAAGAGAAGTGGCGATGCCGCACATGCGGAGCGTCGTCGCGAATAGATCCGTTCGTCGCGTAGACGATCACATAACGATTGGCGGCATCGAACAAATGCTCCATGTATACCGCGAAGATGGCGTCTTCGATGAGATGATAAATAACATCGAGAGAAAGGGCCAGCTCGGCCTGAAACAGGCCTACATGGTCAATGAAGCAGGCGCTGTCATAGAGAAAAAAGCTCTTGTCAAGGTCCTCTGCGAACCTATTCCTGCAAAGTCCTATTGCAGATCGAGATACGTCGAGACCGATGTATCTCGGATATTCGGCTAGCGACAGCTGATTGCCGTCGCCGCAGCCGAACTCGATGACTGACTGGATGCTGTTCGATCGTACAAATGCATTGAGGAATTGAGCCTTGCCATGCGCTAAGTCTCCGTACGATCCGGGCCCGCTCGTGCCGCCGCGGGCATACCTGCGCTCCCAGAAATCCGCTGATCCAGCAAAATTAAGTCGCTGACGCAGCAGCGAGATCTGCCGAACCCCCGGGATCGGACGCACGATATCCCTGACTGTCATCGGTTATCCTCCTCATGGTCTCAGGCCAGGACCATTATCAGTTGTCAACTTTACCGCGCTGGCGGCGTTCTACGGCTTTAAAACGGAAGCGTCTGGTGAGTGCAGCGGCGGCGGCAAAGTCAGGCCGGCGTCAGCGTGAGGCTTTGCTGCCAGGCGATCGTTCGGGCAAGGCCATCAGCAAGAGTCACTTCCGGTATCCAGCCCAGGAGAGCGGCTGCCTTGGTGATGTCGGGCTGCCGAGTCGTGGGGTCGTCTTCAGGGGCTGGCTGGTGGACCAGAGGTGAGTCAGATCCGGAGAGCCTAAGGACGGTATCTCCGAGGCCGAGGACGGTAATCTCATCGGGGTTACCGAGATTCACCGGCCCGGGCTCATCGGAGGTGAGCATGCGGACGAGGCCATCGACTAGGTCCGTGACGTAGCAGAAGCTGCGCGCCTGCTGACCGTTTCCGTATATCGTCAGGGGTTCACCATGTAATGCCTGAGCTATGAAGTTGGACACGACCCGGCCATCACGAGGCCGCATACCTGGACCGTAGGTATTGAAAATCCGAACGATCCCGATATCGATGCCGCGAGCCCGTCGATGGGCCATGAACAGCGCTTCAGCGTATCGCTTCGATTCGTCATAGACCCTGCGTGGCCCGATCGGGTTCACGTTGCCCCAGTACTCCTCGCGCTGCGGCCGTTCGAGCGGATCAACATAAACCTCGCTGGTCGAGGCGAGCAGGACACGGCAATCTTCTGCCTCGGCCAGGCGCAGGACGAACTCGCTTCCGTGGCTGCCGATGGCGAGTGTCTCCAGCGGGAGTCGCAGATACTCCTCAGGCGAGGCAGGGCATGCCAGGTGGGCGATGGCACCGAATCCACTCCCCACAGCAGGTGCCGCGCAAACGTCACCCTCGATGAAGTTAAACCGGCGATCGCTGGTCAGCCGCTCGATGGCGCGACTCCTGCTGGTGGCGAAGTTATCCAGGGCTACGACTTCCTCACCCTGGGCCAGCAGCGCCGCACAGAGATGCGATCCGAGGAAACCGGCGCCGCCGGTTACGAGCACTCTCATGCCGCGACCTCTGTGGCTCGCGTCCCGAGAGCAGACGTGCCAGTCCCGAAATAGGCGAAGCCCTCCCTTACCGCAGCCGCACGATCGAGGAGGTTCCGGGCGTCGATGAGCACTCTGCCGCTCATTACCGCCGCGAGCGCTGTGAGGTCAACTGATGCGAACTCGGGCCACTCGGTTGCGATGATCAAAGCGTCGGAGTCATGAGCGACAGACAGCGCCGAGGAGCGAACCTCGATTCCCTGAAGTGTCGCGGCGGACACGGTCGGATCATAAGCCTGAACCGACGCCCCTAGCTCGCCTAGCCGCTGGGCGATGTACAGGGCCGGCGAATCCCGGAGGTCGTCAGTCCCTGCCTTGAAGGTGAGACCCCAGATCGCAATCCGCCTACCGCTGACGTCGCCGTCCAGAGCCGTGGTCACTTTCTCGACGACTCGTCGCTTGTGATGAGCGTTCACGGCCTTGAACAAAGATAGGTCATTGCCCAGTCGTCTGGCAGTTTCGACCAAAGTCTGAGTGTCCTTCGGAAGGCACGATCCGCCCCAGCCCGATCCAGGTTGCAGAAACGCAGTTCCGATCCGATGACCGCTGCCCATGCCCGCCATTACCGAGCGGATATCGGCGCCAACTGCCTCGCAGATCTCGGCCATTAAGTTGACAAAGGTAAGGCGGGTAGCAAGATATGCGTTGGACGTGTATTTGATCAGCTCCGCGCTTGCGAGGTCGGTGAGGATCAGCCGGGAATGAGCGATGGGGCCGTACAAGTCGGCGATATTACGTGCGATGTCATCCGAGCGTGCTCCGATGACGATCTGGTCCGGGTACAGGCAGTCCCTGAGGGCAGTCCCCTCTGCCAGGAACTCAGGGTTTGATACTACGTGCACGTCGCTGCAGCTAATCGCGCGCTCCAGCATCTCGCCCGTCCCTACTGGCACGGTCGACTTGGTGATCAATGTTGCCCCCGGCCGAAGGACTTGGCCAATCTCCATCGCGCTGGCCTGGACGAAGGACAGATCGACCCGGCCGTCGGCGTCGCCAGGAGTCGGCAAGCACGGGAATACGAACTCGGCTCGCGCGACTGCCGTCGCGTTGCCCGTCCTGAACCGCAGCCGGCCAATGCCCACCATCTTCCCGGTTAGCTCGGTAAACCCTTCCTCGACAATCGGCACGCGCCCGTCAGCTAACTCTGCGACCCGATCGGCTGACCTATCAGTGCACTCCACATCGTGGCCGAGCAACGCAAGGCTCGCACTCAGTGTCAAACCGACGTAACCTGACCCGATTACTGTGATGCTTCGACTGGACACTGCGCGCTGCACGTCGAGCATATTATCGCTAGAAATGACTAACCTGCCCTTCTGAACCAGACAACGCATCTGGCTCTAGTTAAAGCTGCTCGTGCGGACCTTGCGTTGGCCATGCGCCGCATCGGACTATCGTTCCCTTCTAAGTGCAGCCCGGCACCCGCCTCATGCCCCGATCAGTGCCGCATTCGTTGGTCGTCGCCGCGGACGGCTGAATATATAGAGTCACGTGTGCCCGCTTTGCGATCCTGGACGTGCGAACACATCGGAACCGAAGTCGACGCCGGCGAGAGGCAGAAGCAATCCATCGCGACTAGGACGATACAACTCATAACCGTGCTCAGCGAGGTAATCGGCAAGAGGTCGGCGATCAGTTCCGAGGACGCCCAGGGAAGTCTGGTTCCACTCCAGCTGAATCAACCCGATGCGATGTTCTGATAGCGCCTTCTTGCAGCCGCGGAGAACTTCGATTTCGAAACCTTCTACATCGACCTTCATTCCGGCTAGGTAACGGTCCTCTATAAGCGAGTCAATTGTCACAACTCTGGCCTGCACCGGACCTGTCGGATCGAAATGGTTCACGCAATCCAGCCCGCTTGTAAAGCGCGCAGTGCCGCAGGTCGCGCCCGCTGCTGCCTGGAGAGCCGTCACTGAATATCCGTTGAGGGCAACGTTCTCCCTGAGCAGAGAGAAGGTGTCATCTGCGGGCTCAAGGGCGATGACCTGCGCTCCAAGTTCGGCGGCCAAGATTGCGTAGCTGCCTACATTGGCGCCGACGTCGACGAAGAGATCACCCGATCGGAGAAAACCCTGCCAGACTGACATCTCCTGGTAGTCTGGCAGACTGGCGTAGGCGACCTTCGATGATTCCCATCGATGGACATCTGCCCACATGCTGGACCGTTTACCCAGTCGTACACGAGTCCGCCGACGTAACACCCTCCCACGGAGCTCGAAGAACATCAGACGAAGCACGGCCAGTATTCGCGCTCCCTCGTTAGCCGGGTTAGTCCAAGAGAAGCCGATTACCGTACGGATATACCCCCTGACGGCTTTGGCACGGGATAGCAACATTTGAGTACGCGATATATTAGGTGCACCGCTTCCCCCGCGCACCTTTCGCATGTCCGAGTGAGCCACACGCAGAAGCCTAGCCCGTTGCCGGCAATCATGCTCCAGGGATCGGAGGAGGTGGAGCCAACATCTTCGTATCCCAGGGGCGTACTCAACGCCTCGGCCGTGACACGGATTCTCACATGCTGGGCATAATGTCGAAATTCGGTTCTTCTCACTTCCTTTCCCATGGTAGTTAGATCAATGTCCAAAGACGAACCGCTGCCGTTCCGACCTACTAGTCTGACGTCTAGTCAGCTCGCCAGGGTGACCGCGTAACCTTGCCGAACGTGGCCATGCGGAACCTGGCTCCGCTTCAAGAGGGGTAGCAGCAATGCTTCGGACCTTCATCGAACGATCGACTCACCGGATAGTAATACGAAGGCATCTTCCGCCACCCTTCTCCGCTGCAACGATCTACGCGTCCTCCGAAGGGCGCCTCCGGTACCTCGGACCCAGTATGGACGCCGTGGATCCAACGTTGTTGCGGCTTGCCGCAGAACTCGTGCGGCCTGGGAATGTCGTTTGGGATATTGGTTCTAATTTGGGCCTTTTTAGCCTTGCCGCTTCGGTATCTGCGGGTTCGCGCGGACGTGTTATTGCCGTGGAGCCCGATACTGCAATCGTTTCCCTCCTTCGCCGGTCGGTGGCGGCGAACCACGGAAATTCCCCAGTCGACGTGCTTCCGGTGGCCGTTGCGGACAAAGTGGGAGTTGCCCAGTTCCACGTTGCTCGGCGCAACCGATCGACGAGCTATCTAGACGGTTTCGGCACAAAACAGACCGGCGGTGTCCGGACCACCGTCATGGTTCCTACAGTGACGCTCGATTGGTTGGCTGCCCAATTCCCTTCGCCTGATATCATCAAGATCGATGTCGAAGGAGCAGAGCTTCAAGTGCTAGCTGGGGGAAATCAGGTACTGCGCGAGCTGCCAACAGTAGTTTGCGAGGTAGCCAACCACAACGCGGCCGCTGTAGCGGAACTGCTCCGGGGGTACGGCTATATGATTCATGATGGCGAGGAGCTTCCCGCCCAACGAACACCGCTGCGGCTCGCCCCGCCGAATACGCTGGCCCTCGTTGGCCCTCGCAGCTAAGGACGGATAGCTTTAGCTGCGAGTCTCTGCCGCACTTCTGCCGGGGTGCGGCTCTCGCCAGGATAGGAATTACCAGTCTGGGCCCAATGCCACGGGCTTTCCGGGTTTGGGCGTTGATGGGTGGTTTTCTTTTCGGTGACGTTCTGTAGTTCCGGGTTCGAGGGCATGGCTGTGGCCGGCGTGCCGCGCCGGTGGCGGGCCGGCTCCACGGGCCGGCCGGGGTGCCCTGTGGCTGCCCGGCGGGTATCCGCAGGGCGGGCGTCTGATGTTCCCGCTGTTCAGGCTGGGTTGTTGGCCATGGTGATGACGGCCGGGGCGATGCGGGTGACCGTGTCCTTCGGGCCGGCGTGGCCGAACGTGCTGGGGGACTTGGACTTGCGTGCCCGGTGCCGATTCCGGTCGGTG
>Ga0307373_10007117_pt1 | contig 17544 bp, 14 predicted proteins | sample OX2MG_FD_202534 | JGI IMG/M metagenome (GOLD analysis project Ga0307373, IMG submission 202534) | Soil microbial communities from Risofladan, Vaasa, Finland - OX-2 | ecosystem: Environmental > Terrestrial > Soil > Coastal area > Acid sulfate soil | place: Finland: Risofladan, Vaasa | collected... | reverse complement strand
AAGCACACCGTGGCCATGGGAACCGGAGCGCACAGCTCCCAGCCGGGGGTGATCCTGATCCGCCCCCGCAACCAGTGGGCCATCTGGACGTGCTGGCGGATCAGCTGGGCCAGCCCCTCCTGGCCGTAGTGACGGAGCACGAACCAGAGCTTGAGCGCCCGCATTCGGCGGCCCAGCGAGACGCCGAAGTCCATCAGGTTGCGCGCTCCGAAGCCACTCTCCCGGCCCGCCTCCGGAGTGGCCAGGTACTCGGGGACCAAGGAGAAGGCCTGCTTCAGCACCTCGGGACGACTGGTGTAAAGAACTGAGCAGTCGAGCTGGGTGAAGAGCCACTTGTGGGGGTTGACCACCAGCGAGTCCGCCAGCTCCGTCCCGGCCAGGACCCCCCGCCACTCCGGCACCACCGCCATCGCCCCGCCGTGCGCGGCGTCGACATGGAGCCAGAGGTGGTACTCCGCGCAGATCTCCGCGATCTCGGAAACCGGATCGATGCTGGTGGTGGCGGTGGTGCCGACCGTCGCCACCACCGCCACCGGGAGCAGGCCTCGGGCGAGATCCTCATCAACCAGGCGGCGAAGGGCGAGAGCATCCATTCGGAACTCGGAATCGACCGGGACCCGCCGGAAGCCGTCTCGGCCGAGCCCCAGGGTGATCACTGCCTTCTCAACCGAGGAGTGCGCCTGCACCGAGGCGTAGACCACGATCTGGGGAAGCTCGGGACGCCCGGACATCCCCCGCTGGCGGATGTCCCGGCCGAGCGCCTCCCGGGCGGCGGCCAGCGCCACCAAGGTTGAGGCGGAGGCCGTGTCGTTGATGTGCCCGTCAAAGTTGTCCGGCAGCCCCATCATCCGAGCCAGCCATCGGCAGACCACGAACTCCAACTCGGTCGCGGCGGGCGAGGTGCGCCAGAGCATGGCGTTGACGTTGAGCCCCGCAGTGAGCATCTCCCCCAAGATTCCCGCCGCCGAGCCGGAGCTGGTGAAGTAGGCGAAGAAGCGGGGATGGGCCCAGTGGGTGATCCCCGGCAGAAGCAGCCGGTCGACGTCCCGCAGGATCTGGTCCATCGGCTCGCCTTGGAGGGGAGCCTCGAGGGGCAGGGCGCTGGCGAGCTCGCCAGGCTGGGCCCGCGAGAGCGGCGGCAGACTGGGGAGGCGTTCCAGGTAGTCCGCGATCTGGTCGACGGTAGTGTGGGCCAGTGCGCGGAACTCGGCCGGCTCCATGTCCGTGAGGAAACCACCCATCTCCGGCATAGGCTCGGCGGCGCCTCCGTCGGACAGTGGGGGGGTCACGGCTGCTAGCTCAGACGCTGGCGACCGCGCGCGCTCCGTCGAACGCCTCGATGACCTGGCGAACCTGCCCCTCGGCGCCGAGGGGGATCACATGGAGGCGCAGCCCCGGACGCCGCCCGATCTCGGCGGCAAGCTCGGTAGCCACCACGACTCCCTGGCCCTCGCGAATCCGCTGGGCCAGCGAGTCCGGCACCGGGCAATTGGGAATCGCGCGCTGGACGAAGTCGAGGTTGCGGGCGGCCCGGAGAATGCCCACGCTGACGAAGATCCCGAGCTGCGGCGGCAGGATGGTGCCCGCCTCTCGAAGGAAGTCCTCGAAGAGCAACAGGTCGAAGACCATCTGAGTCTGGATGAAGTCAACTCCGGCCGCGATCTTCCGCTCCAGCAGAGCGAGCTCGCGCTGCCGGTCGGCGAAGGGGTTGACCACCGCGCCCCGCAGAACTCGATTGGGCGCCGCCCACTCCGGTACCAGACGGATGACCTCGGTCGCCTTCATGGCGGAGTCGACCGCCAGGCCACCCCGGCGGTCCCCCTGCACCACCAGCACCCCGGCGGCTCCCAAAGCCGAGGCGCCCGCCACCTGCTGGTGCAGTCCTAGCTGATTCCGATCCCGGCACGAGAGGTGCAACACGGGACGGAGCCCGAAGCGGAGGCAGTCGGGGATGGCGGCTAGCGGGGAGAGGCGGGCTCGGCCCATGTGGTTGTCGGTGAGCCCAACTAGGTTGACTGCCCCATTGAGGTGGGTCAGGGCCCGCTGCACCAACACCAGGTTGGCGCCTCTGGGCATGGAGAGTTCAGCCGAGCGGTGAGCAGTGGCTAACAAGATCCCGTCAATATATGGGAGGTGCACGATAGGACGACGATTCGCCGCCGAAGTGGCGCGGCGTTCACACGCTGGGCTGAGGTGGGGTGGGTCGGCGGGATTCGTGACTGAGACCGGCACCGCGGCCACCGCCCGGCCAGTTCCCAGCGGCTCGGGCACCCCGGTCCTCGAGGCGCGGCACCTGGGCCGCTCCCTGCCCCTGGGTGGCGAATTGCTGGAGATCCTGCGCGACGTCAGCTTCAGCATTCATCGCGGCGAGTTCGTCACCCTGGCCGGACCCTCGGGCAGCGGCAAGAGCACCCTCCTGGGCTGCATCACCGGCCTGGACAGCCCCACCACCGGGCAGGTCCTGCTCAACGGCACCGACATCTCCACCATGCGAGAGTCTCAGCTGGCCGGGATTCGCAACCGCACGGTCGGAATGGTCTTTCAGGCCTTCAACCTGATCCCCACCCTGACTGCCCGGGAGAACGTCGAGGTCCCGCTCTACGCCGGCAGCTGGCATGGCTCGCCCTCGGATCGGGCGGAGGAGCTGCTGGGATTGGTGGGACTGAGCCACCGCCTCGAGCACCGGCCGAACCAGCTCTCCGGCGGAGAGCAGCAGCGGGTGGCGATCGCCCGAGCCCTGGCCACCGAGCCACCCCTCTTGGTGGCGGATGAGCCCACCGGGAACTTGGCCGCCGCCCAAGGCAAGGAGATTCTGGACCTACTGTGGGACCTCCGGGAGCGGCTGGGCACCACCTTGGTGATCGCGACCCACGACCGCACGGTAGGCGAGTACGCCACCCGCTGGCTACAGCTGGCAGACGGGGCTTTGATCAGCGACAGCCTAGGCCCCCGGGCCGGCTCCCGGTGAAGGCGGGACTCTACTTCCGCTACTCGACTCGCTCGCTGCGCCGGGGCGGCAATCGGACGGTGCTGGCGGGCTTCTGTGTCGGGGTCGGCGTGATGGCAATCGTCGGCCTCCAGCTGGCCGCCGCCATGGTCACTGCCTCACTCACCGCGAACGTCCGCTCCGCTAATGGGGGCGACGTCTCGGTCGTCTCAGTCGCTGTGCCGTTCCCAGCCAGTCAACTCAACCTCTTCCAGAAGCTCCGCACCCAGGGGCGGATCACCGGCTACACCGCGGTCCGGGAGATCTCCGCGACCCTGATCCGACCCAACGGCGAGGGGGTCTCGGCGACCATCGACTCGGTCAACCCCGGCCAATTCCCGCTGGTGGGCGACCTCCCGCTGCGGTCGGGGGCGCTGGGGAACTTTCACCAACTGATCACCCGTTCCCACACGATGGTGCTCTCCGGTGCGGTCGCCAGCCTCCTGGGAGTCAAGGTAGGGCAGCTGGTGCCGGTGAACGTCCCCCAGGCTAAGGGAGCGGTCAAGTGGACTGTGGGCGGAACTCTCTCCGGCGCAGCCCCCGCCGGCCTCACCGACGAGATCCTGGTCTCCAACTCCCAGCTCCAGAGCGTGCTGGGCTCCGGCGGCAAGCCGGAGTACGGGGCGGTCTATGTAACCACCAAGACCTCCGCCGACGCCGAGACGGTGGCGACCACGCTGCGAAACCAGATGCCGCTGGCCACGGTGTCGACAGTCAAGCAGGCGCTCAACTCCGACAAGAAGGCCAGCCAAAACCTGACCCAGTTTCTCTCGGTGGCCGGGCTGGCCGCGCTCCTGATCGGGGGGATTGGGATCGTCAATGCCATGCAGGTGAGCTTGGCTCGGCGCCGGCTCGAGATCGCCATGCTCAAGACGACCGGCTACCGCCGCCGCGACCTTTACCTGCTCTTCGGCCTGGAGGCGGGCCTGCTGGGGCTGGTCGGAGGGGTGGCGGGCGCCGCCGCCGGGATTGCCCTGTCGGACGCGGTCCGAGTCTTGGTTCAGAACGTCGCCACCGTCGAGATCAAATTCGTGCTCAGCCCCGAGGTGATCCTGGCCGGGGTAGGCATCGGGGTCGCCACCACCTGCATCTTCGCCATCCTGCCGATCGTCCGACTCAGTCGGGTGCGGCCCGTGGCCGTGCTGCGGGACATGCCCGGTGGCCCCACGGCCGGGGTGGTGGGCTCCAGTCTCGCCCTACTCGCTCTGGTGGCCGCGCTCTTCTGGCTGCTGGCCTCGGCGATCCTCGGCTCCCCCTGGCTCGCCCTCTGGTTGGTGCTCGGCACCGGAGTGGCACTGGCGCTGCTGACCCTGATCTTCAGCGTGGCCCTCGTCGTGGTGGGCCGCTTGCCGGTGCCCGAGCGGCTGAGCCCCTCCTACGTGCTCTTGGTCGGGTTGGCGCTCCTGATCTCGATCGGGATCGCCCTGCTGCCCAGTCTGCGCGCCGTCGGGGCCCTCCTGATCGCCGCCGCCCTGCTGGGCTTCATCGTGGTCTACCTGCCCCGGCCGGCGCGTTCGGTGATCCGGCTGGCCCTGCGCAACTCGGCCCGCGAGCGCACTCGCACCGCCGCCACCGCTGTCGCCCTCTTCGTGGGGGTTTTCGCGGTCGGTCTGATCTTGGTCCTGGGCACCGACATCCGGAGCGACCTGGACAGCTTCATCACCAAGGCCACCACCTACAACGTGATCGCGGTGGCCCCCACTACGAACGCGGCCCCCCTGCTCAAAGCGGCGTCCACTCTGCATAGCACAGAGGAGCTCTCGACCGTGGCTGCGTTGACCGCCCCCATCTCCATCAACGGCCACCCCTTCGATCAGGTCGGGACCAGCTCCAGTCACCGAGGCCGGGCCCAAGATGCCCTCTTCCTCCTGAGCGGGATCCAGGGATTCCCGGTGGAGAACGGAGTCTTTCCCCAGGTGGACGTCACCAGCGGTCGCCCGCTGCGCGCCAGTGATATCGCCAGCAACGGGGTGCTGCTGAGCTCGGCTTTACGCCAGGCTCCGTACCGCCTCAGACCTGGGGACACGGTCACCGTAACCAATCCTTTCGCGGACCACCCGACGCAGGTGACCTTGAAGGTGGTCGGCTTCTACATCCCCATCGTGACCAAAGGCAAGGGGATCGCCTTCAGCACTACCGAGGCCCCCATCCTGGGCGTGACCGCGACGGCGGTCGCGGTCGGGGGCAGCGCGATCGACCAGGTCGTGGAGCTCAAGTTCCCGCCCAGTCGCGCTGCGGCGGCCGCCACCCAGCTGCGCAAGGCTGATCCCTCCGCCCAGGTGGTAAACCTGGCGGACTTCACCCTCATCATCGACCAGTTCCTCAACAACGCCATCCTCTTCTTGACCGCCATCGCCTCCCTGGCTCTCTTGGCCGGGATTGTGATCGTCGCTAACTCGGTCGCGCTCTCTCTGCTCGAGCGCCGGCGCGAGATCGGCATCCAAAAGGCGGTGGGGCTCAGCAGCCGGGCCGTCTACGTTCAGGTGTTGGTGGAGACCGCGACCGTCGCCTGGCTGGGAGCCACCTTCGGCATGGCCGCGATCGCCCTGGTCTTGGTACCGCTTGGAAAGCTGGTGCTCAAGGTCACGCTGGGCATCCCCACTCCGCTGGCCCTGGCCATCGTCCTGGGCGCAATCCTGGTCGCGGTCGGTACCGCCGCCCTGGTCGCATGGCGGCCGGTTAGGGTGCGTCCCCTGGAGGTTCTGCGTTACGAGTAGGCCGAGCCGACGAGCACGCGGTGAGTTGTCGCGCTGCCGAGCCTCGACGGGACGTTTAGCTGAGTACAGCGCGGCGGTCGAGCAGTCCCCGGAGACAACCGTCGCGCAAACGGGCGGTCGCTAAATCAGTGATCTTTCCATAATCAGATTAATCGCCTCCCGCCTCGTCGTGCGTCCGGCGCAACGCCAAGTAATCAAACGACAACCCAAGCGGTGCGGCCGACCCCGGTCGCGGCTCGACTCAGCAGTCCACCGTAGTGCATCCGCGCCTTACCCGATGGGGGTGCACGGCCCGCATTAATTCGGTCCCGTCGCCTTCGCGACGATGCTGGCGAGCAACGAACAGAAGATCGGTCCTCCCACCCGGGTTTGTCTCCGAGGAAACAGAGTGGGCCAGCGGACCCAACCGCTGGGGACCGCCTTCGCGGGTCAGCGCTTAGCAGGCGGAACCAGCACGCATCTCCTCCTGCCACAGGTAGCTCGGCCCCTCGTCGGGAGACAGACGTCGCCCGCCAGCTGGGCTCGGCGACAACGTCTCCTGGCGGGGATTGTCCGCGTTGACCAGCTCATGAAATCGCTTTACCGCATGGGGAAATTCCTACGCGCTCTCGAGCGCGAGCCGCTCCCTCGCCAGCCTTTCTGACGGTACCATCAGACACCTTACCGACAGACACCTTACCGAGTCGCCGCCGTCCGAGGACTCGCACCCGGACCCTTGACGATCGCTGGCGAGTCGTGTATGACCCGTGCGAAGGTCAATAGCCCCGAGTCCGCCGACGGACTGACCCGCGGAGTGGAGGCGCCTTGAACATCCCGTTCGTTGAAGTTTCGCTAACCCGCCTCCTCTTGAGCACGAGGACCCTCGGTCTGGCCGCGATTGGCTTGGCGGCTGGCGCCGGGGTCTTGACGGGGTCGGAGTTATATCTGGCGCTGCAGGCAGCCGGCGCCCTGCTGGCCCACGGCGACCTCTATTTCTGGCCGGTTGTGCTGGGACTGATCGGACTGGCGCTGGATGTGGGAGCGGCTGGAGTCGCCGTCATCGGCGGTGGGCTGATGCTCCTAAAACGTCGCACCGGCCGGCGACTGGTGGTAGCGGCTCTGGCTGCCGGAATCGCCGGCGAGAGCGTGTTGGCCTTCGTCAACCGGGGGCAGTTCACTCAAACCACATCGGCCATTTGGATCGGGCTGCTGGTCGGCGCCTACATCCTGCTAATCGTCAGCGCCATCGTCCAGCGCCGACGCTGATCGACGGCCGCGAACCAAATCGACCCTCCGGGACCCGCGGCATCCTCGACCAGCACCTCGGTCGGCCGGATGGGGACCATCCGACCCTAGCCGGCGGGTCAACCCCGGGGAGCTGCCCCCGCCTGCCGGCGGCCGATCCGCTCCGCCGCCGCCGAGATCACGACGGGAGCCGCCATCCGGGCGACTCGGAGAGCCAGGTTGGTCCCCAGAGACCGGCGGTACGGCTTGCCGGACCGCCCCAGTTGCAGGGGCAGCGGGCCCTCGGCGGCCGCCTCGGCCAATAGATCCTGCAGCCGCTCGCGCCACTCCTGGGGCATCTGGGCGATCCAATCAACGCCGGCCAGACCCTCGGCTCGGTGGCGGCGCCGCGAGCGGGTGACATAAACCGCTCCCACCAGGACCACCACCGCCAGTCCGGCGGCCAGCTTGGGTCCGTCTCGCCGCAGCCGTTGCCGGGGGTCGAGGTCGTAGCGCAGACGAGCTTCGAGGCGGTCGGCGCTCGCTTCCACCCGCCCGCGGGTGGCGACTACGGCCTGACGCGCTTGCTCAGTCGACGTGCCCACTCGAGGTCCTCTTCAAGGCTGGCCTTGGTCGCTTTAAACGGCCATAGCCGGCGATTGGCCCAGATCACCACTGCCCCCACCAGCAGGAGCGCCAGTCCCACCAGGCCAATCACCCCGGCAACCAAAGTGTGGTTGGGTTGCCATTCAACCAGGGTCGCCAGCGCGAATATCAGGAACAGGCTGGCCCCCAGCATCGCCACGACGGCCCCCAGGGCGACTCGGATGCCCCGCCGGACGGCGGCCTTGAGCTCGGCCTTGGCCAGCGCAACCTCGTCCGTGACCAGTTGCCGGACATCGTCGGTGAGGCCGTGGACCAATTCCACGACGGTCTGCTCCGGCGCTTCAGGGCTGACCATCCCTGCAGCGTAGCGGATCGGGGCTCGCGCTTCCGCGCCGCCTATCATCAGGGCGTGCCCGGCCCTCTTCCGCAGTCCCTCGAAGACCTGGCCGGCCCTCTCGTGCGCCTGGCCCGCTCCGGCAGCCTCTTGGTGGCGACCGACTTCGATGGCACCCTGGCCCCGGTCGTCAGGAACCCTCGCCGGGCCCGACCCCTACCGGAAGCCGCCGCAGCGCTCACCGCGCTCGCCCTCCGGACTCCGGTCGCCGTGATCAGCGGCCGCGACCTGGCCAACCTCTTCGTCCAGTGCCTCCTACCGGGCGTCCTGCTCCTCGGCAGCTACGGCCTGGAGCCCTGGCAGGAAGCGGGGAGCCTACCCCGCCCGCTACCCCCCTCCAACCCCTCGCCCCGCCTGAGGCGCATCGCGGCCGAGCTGAAAGAGTCGCTGCGGGACCGGGCCGGAGTCGAGGTCGAGATCAAGACCCTGGGGGTCGCGGTGCACTATCGCAACGCCCCGGCACGCCACGCGGCGGGCCTGGAGCTCCGCCGTATCCTCTCTCTCGTCTCCCAGCGGGAAGAGCTGGAGCTCCTCCGAGGCCGGCGGGTCCTGGAGCTGCGCGACCGCCACGCCGGCGACAAGGGAACCGCCCTAGTCCAGCTGCTCGACCGGATCTCACCCCGAGGCTGCGTGTTCGCCGGTGACGACCTGGGGGACCTGCCGGCGATGGTCCAGCTGCACCGCCGGGCCCCCGCCCTGGAGTTGGCACTGGCCTTGGGGGTGCTGAGCCCAGAGACTCCTGATCAGGTTCGCGAGGAGGCGGATGTCTGCCTCAATGGTCCCGAGGAGTGGGCGAGGCTGCTGGCCGGGGTTGTGGAGGAGTTGGCGAAGGCCGCCTGACTTAGGTCCTCGGACCGGTTAGCGAGCAACCAGCTCGTTGAGGTCCTGGAGCTGGGCGGTGATCCAGCGCACGATGTCATGCTTGCGGACAGTCTGGCGCAGGTGCCGGGCTCTGGTCGAGCGGTCCCGCTTGGGCATAGTCAAAGCCGAGTGGAGCGCCTCAGCAGTCTGGTCGATGTCAAAGGGATTGATCGTGAGCGCCTCGGTGCCCAGCTCCTCGTAGCTGCCGGCATTCTCGCTTAGGACCAGCACCCCGTCCATGGTGTTGCAGAGCACCCCCTCCTTAGCCACCAGGTTCATCCCGTCGTAGATGGGGTTCACCAGGAGGGCGTCGTAGGACTTGTAGGCGGCGACCGCCTTGAAGAGGTTCTCCTCCACCTCGAGCCGGATCGGCATCCAGGTTCCGGTCTGGAAGCGACGGTTGACGTGAGCTGCCGCGCTCACCAGAGCCCCTAGATATGAGCGATAGGCGTCCACGCTCTGGCGGCTGCGCTGGAGCAAGGCCCAGAAGACGACCCGGCTCCGCAGCTCCGGGTGGCTCTCCAGAAGTCTCTCGTAGGCGAGGAAGCCGCGGACGATGTTCTTGCTCAAGTCGGTGCGGTCCACCCGGAGGATCAGAAACTCGGGGCGCCAAGAGGCGATCAGCTCCTCCTGGCGCAGGACCTCCTCGTGGTTGGTGAGGTCGGCCATCGCCCGCACGTCGATCGAGATCGGATAGGCCCGGATCCAGACGCTGCGCCCCTCGAAGAACACCGTCGACTGGCGATGGTCCACGGCCAGCCCCAGGTTCTCCTCGCAAGTGAGCAGGAAGTTGCGCACGTCCAGGGAGGTCTGGAGCCCGACCACGTCGCTGCCCAACAGGCCGGTCAGGATGCCGTCCCGCATGTGCCGAGGCAACACCTTCCAGTACTGAGGGGTCGGCCACGGGATGTGGATGAAGTGCTGCAGATGGGCCTGGGGGAGGCGCTTGCGGACCATTCCGGGCAGCAGGTAGAGGTGGTAGTCCTGGCTCAAGATGAGCGGCCGATCGGTCGCCTTTTCCGCCAGCGAGACCACCCGGTCGGCGAACTCGGCATTGACCTTGACGTACCCGTCGCGCCAGGCCCGCTCGGTGCGCGAGTCGAGGATCGGCTCCCGACCGAGATCCCACAGGTAGTGCTGGATGAACCAGAGCAAGGGGTTGCTGATCTCGTTGTAGTAGAGGTCGTAAGCCTCCTGCTCGGGGTGGATGTAGGCGATCTGGAATTTGCTGCCGTCATCAGAGGTGACGTGGACCACCCCCTCCTCGTCAGCCCGACTGGCCAGCCGGTCGTCGGACTCTCCCCGGGCAACCGCCACCCAGGGGGCGTTGCTGGCCTGGGCCAGCGCGGACATGGCGGTGACCAGTCCGCCGCCCCCTCGGGTGATCCGCTCCGCGCCCCCGGGGCCGAGCTGACTTTCGACAGGGGGACGGTTGGCCACCACGATTGGCTGCCAGCCGTGCAGCATCCGTCGCAGATACGGTTCGATCCCCGGCACCTGGCTAGGATGACGGACCGTGGGGCGAATCGGGATTCTCGCTATTGAGGGGGCGCGAACCGATAAGGTCACTCGGTGCGCATTGGGGTCGCCAAGGAACTGGTCTCGGAAGAGCACCGCGTCGCGCTGGTGCCAGAGTCCGCCGCTCGGCTGATCGCCGTGGGAGCTGAGGTGGTGGTCGAGAAGGGCGCCGGGGAGGCCGCCTTCTTCCCGGACGCGACCTACCAAGAGGCGGGGGCCTCCATCCTGACCACCCACCGCCAAGTTCTGACCAGCTCGGACCTACTGCTCAAAGTTCGCCCCCCGCTGGGCCGGGGGCAGGGCACCGATGAGATCGCCATGTTGCCCAAGGGCTCGGTGCTGGTGGGGATGCTCCAGCCGCTCACCCAGCCGGAGCTGATCGAGCAGCTGGCCAAGCGTGGGGTGACCGCCTTCAGCCTGGATCGGCTGCCGCGGATCAGCCGCGCGCAGGACATGGACGTGCTCTCGTCAATGAGCACCGTCTCGGGCTATCACGCAGTGCTGATGGCGGCCGAGCGCCTGCCCCGCTTCTTTCCCCTCCTGATGACCGCCGCTGGCACCGTCACGCCGGCGCGGGTGCTGGTGCTGGGGGCCGGGGTCGCCGGGCTGCAGGCGATCGCCACCGCGAGGCGGCTTGGTGGGGTGGTGCGCGCCTTCGACGTCCGCCCCCAGGTCAAAGAGCAGGTGGAGAGCCTAGGGGCCCAGTTCGTCGACGTCGGCGAGCCAGAGGCGGCTGCTGAAGGCCAGGGGGGGTACGCCGCTGAGGTGTCGGCCGCCACCCAGAAGCTCCAGCAAGAGGCTCTCGCCCGCGAAGTCGCGGAGGCTGACGTCGTTATCTCCACGGCGCTGGTGCCCGGGAGACGGGCCCCGGTGCTGGTCTCCAAGGCGGCGGTCGCCAAGATGCGCCCCGGCTCAGTCGTGATCGACCTGGCGGCGGAGGCTGGCGGCAACTGTGAGCTGACCGAGCCCGGGAAGGAGATCCAGAAGGGCGGCGTGTGGATTCTGGGGCCGCTTGACCTGCCCTCCCGAATGGCGTACCACGCCAGCCAGCTCTACTCCCGCAACCTCACCCGTTTCGCGCTCTCCCTGATCAAGGACGGCCAGCTCCAGCTGAACTTCGACGACGAGGTGGTCTCGGCCACCTGCGTCGCCCACGACGGCCAGGTCATGGCGGGGGCTCGCTCGTGAACGCCTTCGGCGGCACTTTGCTGATCGGGGTGTTCATCTTCGTGCTGGCGGTCTTCATCGGCTTCGAGCTGATCTCGAAGGTCCCGGCCACCCTGCACACCCCGCTCATGTCCGGCACCAACGCCATCCATGGCATCGTGCTGGTGGGCGCCCTGGCGATCGCTGCCGGAGCACATGGCACCTTGGGCACGGTGATCGCCTTCCTGGCAGTGCTGCTCGGCACCATCAACGTGGTCGGCGGTTTCGTGGTCACCGACCGGATGCTTCAGCTGTTCAAGCGGCGCCCAGCGCCTGAGCGGCCGGCCCCCAAGTGATCCACTACCCGCAGCTGGTCGCCCTCGGCTACCTGGTCACAGTGGTGCTTTTTGTATTCGGAATCAGGCTTCTGGGGTCTCCCGCAACGGCCCGAAATGGTAACCGGCTGGCCGCCGTCGGCATGCTGGTCGCGCTGGTCGTCACCTTCGTCGGGCTGGGGACGCTGCCCTGGTTCGCTGTGCTACCGGCGTTGGTGTTGGGTGCGGTGATCGGCGCGGTGGCCGCCCGGGCAGTCCGGATGACCGCCATGCCCCAGATGGTCGCGCTCTTCAACGGTATGGGGGGTGGCGCCGCCGCCCTGATCGGGGCGGATGAGTTCGTGCGCCGCACCGCTCATCTGGCCGCCGGCACCTCGACGATCTCGCCCAGTAACTCGGTCCCGATCATGCTGGGCTGCCTGATCGGCTCGATCAGCTTCTCCGGCAGCCTGATCGCGTTTTGCAAGTTGCAGGGGATCTTGCGGGGTAGCCCGATCACCTTCCCCAACCAACGCGTCGCCAACGGGGCGCTGCTGGCGGTGATCGTGGCGCTGGGGGTGGTGCTGATCGCCTTCGACGCCTCCCCGTGGCTCTTCTTGCTGTTTGAGGCGCTTGCCTTGACCTTCGGGGTCGCCTTCGTCCTGCCGATCGGGGGCGCCGACATGCCGGTGATCATCTCTTTGCTTAACTCCTTCACCGGCCTAGCCGCCGCGATCACCGGGTTCGTCCTCGCCAACGAGGTCCTGATCGTCGCGGGCGCCCTGGTGGGGGCCTCGGGCACCATCCTCACCCGGCTCATGAGCCGGGCCATGAACCGGTCGCTGGCCAACGTCCTGTTCAGCGCCTTCGGCAGTCAGGTGAGCCGGGCGGGCGACGTCGGTCCCACCGCCGACCAGCAGATCCACAGCGTCACCGCCGAGGATGTGGCCCTTCTGCTGGGCTACGCCCGCCAGGTGATCTTCGTGCCCGGTTACGGCATGGCGGTGGCCAAGGCTCAGCACGATGTCCGAGAGCTGGCGACGCAGCTGGAGAAGCGGGGCGTCACCGTCAAGTACGCGATCCACCCGGTGGCCGGCCGGATGCCGGGGCACATGAACGTGCTGCTGGCGGAGGCGGACGTCCCCTACACCCAGCTCTACGAGATGGACGACATCAATCCGGACTTCGCGAGATCCGATGTGGCGGTGGTGATCGGGGCCAACGACGTGACTAACCCGGCCGCCCGCAGCAATCCCGCCAGCCCGATCTACGGGATGCCGATTCTCAACGTCGACCAGGCCACCAACGTGGTGGTGCTGAAGCGGAGCATGAATCCCGGGTTCGCCGGGATCGAGAACGACCTCTACTACAACCCCAAGACCCTGATGCTGTTCGGGGACGCCCGGGATTCGGTGATTCACCTGGTGGCCGCCCTCAAAGAGCTGGTCCCGGCGACCTGATCCAGACCCCCGCCGTCGAACCCGGTCAGCTGCTAGTTGAGGGACTCGGTGAGGGCGAGGCGGTGCTGAATCGCAGGGGCACACAGCCGTCGGGGGGAACAGCACAGGTCACGAACTGGCTGACATTGGCGTTCCCCGACACCTGGAAGACAAATACGGGAACCGCGGTCCCGTAGCTGACCACTACCGCCCGGGACTCGGAGCTGATGGTGGTCAGCCCCGACGGGGCTGGCGACGGAGAGGGGAAGGGCTGACCAGCGAGCGAGAGCAAGTAGGCGTCCGGCTTGATCGTTCCCGAGTTGAGGTACTGGACCGCCTGAGCCGGCTCCATGGCGGGATAGATGACCGGGTTCCCGATCTCCCCGTAAGGGACGGCGCCGGTGATGCCCACCAGCTGGGTGACCTGGTTCTGGTCGGTGGCCACGTTCACGAAGATCTCCTGCGGCTGACCCAGGATGTTGACCACTGGCAGCCCCTCCAGGGACCACTGAAAGTAGACGGTGCGGTCGGAGGCGGCGGTGAAGCTCAGCTGGGGAAGGGGGATAAGGCCGCCACCGGCTGGCACATGGGCGGCGCTGAGAAAGCTCTCGGCGAACTGGTCGGCCCCGGCGAGGGTGGGAGTGGTCCCCACCTCGTCGGTCGGGGCATTGGGATGGAAGTTGAAGGTGCTGAGCGTGGGGTCGGTAGTCAGCTGGTAACCGTTGGTTGAGCCCAGGTTGTAGCCCAGGCCGGTGGCCGTGCTGATCGGGGGCCCGGGCACGCCGAGCGCCAGCGTAAGGGCGGTCAGCGCCGCGGTGGCGGTGTTCGGCACGGTCGCGGAAGGCAAGCTCCCCGAGCCACTTCCCAGGTTGCCCGAGACGGCGTAGGGGCCGGAGACCAAAAGAGGGCCGGCGGTCTCTCCGCCCAGCCCCAAAAGTCCGGGCAGGGCGGCCGTCGGGCTGGCCGAGGGCGAGGCAACCGGATGGGGGGTAGGGGTGTCGCATCCCGTTCCCAGGAGGGTCAGGATGGTGAGAGCGGCCATTGGCAGGAGATGGCGCTGAGGAGCTTTCACCCGTGCAGAATGCCATGAGTGCGGTACCCGGACTGTTCGCGGACATGACGACAGCGGGTTGCGGAGTGCGGCCAAAGTTGCGACGCGTTCTCTATCCCAGAACAGGCGCAGAGTGGGAGCCACCAGCGCCGGAACCGAGTGATTTCTCGCCCCAGGGCCGGTAAGGCGGTCGCTGTGGAGCGGTCGCCGGGTCCGGATCCCTTGGGCTCTGACCCGTATCGGGAGGCCCTGCTGCGTCTGGTCGGAGCCAGCTCGCCGGGGATGCGGCTGGGGCTGGACTCCACCCGCCGGCTGCTGGAGTTGCTGGGAGATCCGCAGCTCGGCCTCAGGGGAGTCTTGGTGGCCGGCACCAACGGCAAGGGTTCTGTCTGCGCGATCGCCGCCGAGATCGCCGAGCGGGCCGGGATCCGGGTGGCCCTGCTCACCAAGCCCCACCTCACCAGCTACCGAGAGCGGATTCGTTTGAACGGAGCCCCGATCGATGAGCCATTCTTCGGAGAGATCGCGGATGCGGTCAGCGCCGCCGCGGACAAGATGGCTTCCGGGGGAAGCCGGCCCACCCACCACGAACTGCTCACAGCCATGGGGTTCCTGGCCGCCCGCCGCTGGTCCGCCGCGCTGGTGGTCTGCGAGGTCGGACTGGGCGGTCGGCTCGACGCGACCAACGTCTGGGATGGCGGGGTCGCGGCGGTGACATCCGTCGCCCTGGACCATCAGGCCCAGCTGGGCAAGACGGTCCCCGAGATTGCCGGCGAGAAGGCGGCGATCATCAAGCTCGGCAACCGGGTGGTCTCCGGGGCGCCCGACGCCGCACGGCCGGCGGTGGAGGCGGCGACTTCGGCCGCCTCCGGGAGGCTCTGGCAGTTGGGGCGGGAGATCACCCTGGATTTCGCGCCGGACCAGGGCGGGTCGTTCGCCGTCACCACCCCGGCAGCGGTGCGCACGCAGCTAAAGCTGGGCCTCGACGGTTCGTTCCAGGTGGAGAACGCGGCTCTCGCGGTCGCGATCGTGGACTGCCTGACCGAGACGGGATTCCGCTTCCCCGAACAAGCCATTCGAGATGGCCTCGCCCAGGTCAGGTGGCCGGGCCGGTTGGAGACCATCGGCTCGGCGCCGGAGGTGCTGATCGACGCCGCCCATAATCCGGCGGCTGTGGCAGCCGCGCTTCCGGAGATCCGCCGGCGCCTGGCAGAGCGGCCAGGCGTCCTGCTCTTCGGAGCCATGGCGGACCACCAATATCAGGGCATGCTCCGACTGCTCGGTCGGGTGCGTTTCAAGTCGGCGGTGTTCACGCGGTCGCTTTCAGCCCGGGCCGCCCCAGCGTCCGCCATGGCGGCCTCGTGGCGAGAGGCATCCGAGGTGGTTGAGCCGGTTGCCCTGGCGCTGGACCGCGCCCAGACGCTGGCCGGTCCACGAGGCCTGGTGGTGGCGCTCGGCTCGATCTACGTGATTGGCGAGGTGATGTCGGCGCTCGGCATCGGGGTTCCCCCGGATCCGGAGATTCCCTTCCCACCGCTCTGGTGAGCCGAGAACCGGTTGGGATTGAACTCACCGATCGGCTGAGCGGTTTCTCCGCTCTCGACCAGGTCGGCCAGAACCTCACCCACCACCGGGCAGAATTTGAAGCCGTGTCCCGAGAACCCGCCGGCCAGAGAAACCAACGAGGAGTTCGGATGAAGCCCGATGACAAAGTGCTTGTCCGCACTGTTCGTGTACAGGCAGCTGCTGCTCTTCGCGAGTGGCGCCTGAGCGAGCATCGGCACAGTGTCTGCCAACCCCTCTCGGACGGCGTAGACATCTGCCTCCGTCACCTCCCGCCGGACAGTGTCGGCGGTGGTGAACTCGCCTCCATGGTGCCGGGCCGCCTTTGCGGTTCGGCCGTCCCTGGTCGGAACGCCGTAGTACTGAGCGCCATCGGGTCGTTCGAAGAGATAGATGGGGCAGGAGGGAGGAGTGAAGGGACCTATGTCAGTAGGCTCGAACCAGACCATCACCTGGCGCTCGACCTGCAGTTCCAGCACCGGCAGATTCCACAAACCAGCGCTCCCGGCGCCCGCGGTCAGCACGAGCCGGTCCGCTTGGTACGGGCGGGAATCGGTGCGGACCACCACCCCCGACTCCGAGGCTTCCCAGCTCAGGACCCTCTCTCCAAAGTGGAGCTCAGCGCCCCGACTGGCCGCTTGGCGAAGGTGGGCCAGCACCGCCGACTCGGGTGCGAGAACCCCAGCCTCCGGTTCCACCAGACCTGCTTGGTCGGGCCGCGGACGAAGGGCTGGGAACTCCCTGGCTACTTCGGCTGTCGTCAGGAGGCGATGGGGGATATCCCATTTCCGGGCGCTCGCCAGAGAGCCGGCCACGACCGGCCCGTCGGGTGCTCCGATCATGACCCCCCCGGTCGTCTCCAGCAAACGTTCTTTAGACAGAGCCTCCAGCTCCCGCCAGAGCTGGTAGGAACGCAGCACGAGGGGGACGTAACCCGGGCCTTCGAAGTAGGCCTGGCGGATGATCCTCGACTCTCCGTGGGAGGACCCGCGGTCGTGGCTGGGACCGAAGGCTTCCAGACCAGTGACGTGCGCTCCGCGGCGCGCCAGATGGAAAGCCGCGGCCGAGCCCATGGCTCCCAGGCCGACGACGACTACTCGGAGCGTGTGGTCACACAGTCGCGGTCGGACGGGTCGAGGTCGCGACACCGGCACCTGCCAGAGCACGCTGGCAAAGCTCGGTCAGTCCGTCCCAGTCCTCCGAAAGCAGCAGCTCAGGCCGGAAGAGGTCGTTGGTTAGTCCGACCACGTCAGCGCCCTCCCGCAAGTACTCTCCGCATTCTTCGACCAGCACTCCGCCGCTTACCCAGATGGGGGTGTGGGGCATGGGACCCCGGAGCGCTCGGATGTAGGCGGGCCCGCCCGCCGGGGCGGCCGGGAACACCTTGACCAGCTGCGCCCCCAACTCTTCCGCCCGAGCGATCTCGGTCGGAGTCAGGGCTCCCATCACCAGCGGCACGCCGGCGCGGCCGGCGACCTCCGCGACGGCCGGCACCAGGTAAGGGGTCACCAGATATTGCGCTCCGGCCTCGATCGCCCGATTGGCGATCTCTGCGTCGGTGATAGTACCCGCGCCGAAGGCGCAGCTGTTTCCCAGGTCCTGCCGCGCGCGAAGCTCTCTGATCAGCTCGAAGGCCCCCGGCGTTCCGGCGGTGACTTCCACCGAGCCAACCCCGGCCCGGGCGGCCACCAAGGCCGCTTGGGCGGCCTGCTCGTGATCGTGCCAGCGGATGACCGCGGCCAGCCG
>Ga0307373_10007113_pt1 | contig 17548 bp, 13 predicted proteins | sample OX2MG_FD_202534 | JGI IMG/M metagenome (GOLD analysis project Ga0307373, IMG submission 202534) | Soil microbial communities from Risofladan, Vaasa, Finland - OX-2 | ecosystem: Environmental > Terrestrial > Soil > Coastal area > Acid sulfate soil | place: Finland: Risofladan, Vaasa | collected... | reverse complement strand
ACGCCCCACCGGCCACGCCGTGCCGCATGAGCGACTGAGAAGCGTGCTCGCCGCCTCCCAAGCGGGATACTGCCCACCCTGATGGAGCGTCACGTCGTGCTCGAGACCGAGGAGGCGATTGCGTGCGACGACGTACTCGGCGATGCGCAAGGCCACCGCGGGGCGATCGCGCGTCGAGACCCGGTCGGCCCGGCTGGATTCCGGCATCCACGTCCGGAACAACAGCCCGTCGTCGACGCCAATCACCTCGGGCAGGAACTCGCCCACGGCTCCGGCGACCGCGATTGCATGATTGCCGAAGTAGCCTAAGCCGACACCCTCGACCGACACGTATTCCTCGGTGCGGATTCCGGTATGCGCGTCGTCGACCGTCAAGCGAAATACTGCTCTCAGGTGCCCGCGGCCCGCGCGAGGATGGCGCTCACGGATCCGCTCGGCCGTCAGAACGCTGCGACTGGGACCGAACAACCGGTCAACCGCGTCCCGCACGCTCGCGGCGTCCATCCGGCGATGTATCGACCAGTCGTCGACGCCCAACAGCACGGAGCCGTAGTCCCGCAGCGTCGCGGGGAGTTCGTCCGGACGACCAAACAGAGCGAGCAGACAGACGATGCTCGCGTGGGGGACGCCGAGCCCCTCGAGTTCGGTCGCGACCCGAGCGATCGATGCACCGGTGCCCGGCGGATCGTCACAGACGAGCACGACCCCACTGCGGGCGACCACCGATCGCAATCGATCCCTGTCGGATGAATGCGGCGGCCTTCCGGGGCGCATCGTCATCACATCGACGTGCGCATACCCCTCGCCGCGCAAGTACGCTGCGTAGATTGGTGCGAGATAGCTTCCGGAGGTCCGGATGCCGACGACCATGAGCGGCTGACGGCGGTCAGGACGCGACGCTGCGAATTGGCGGGCAAGTTGGCGCAGATCCTCCGGATGCTGGTCGAAGCTGCGAAAGCAGGACGGGAGGCGAACGACAGCCTCGCGGAGCGCGCGCGGCAGACGTGCGGGCGAATTGCTGATGACGCCACAACAGCGCGTCAGATCGTAAAGACCCGCCGCGTCGGCCCGCGCGATATCCGGATCGATCACTAGGTCGGCCAATCGCTGCAGTCCGGCGTCGACGACCTGCTTGAGCTGGCGGACGTGGCCGATCGAGGGACGGGCGCCCGCAATCCGATCGATTCCGATTGCGCTCGGCCTGGTGACCGCAATCCCTACGGCACGTCCGATCGACCCACCTTCCTTGGCAAGAAAATCCGTGGCGCGGCGCAGTGACAGCGGATCCGGCTCGAGGTAGTCATCGATGAGCTGGCTCACGCCTGCCGTGATCAGGAAGCCGTCGAACCACGACTCGCGCTCGATCTCCGACACGGCCATGCCCGCCAGCGTCGGCAATGTGTTGAAGAGATTCGAGACCAGCAGCGGCGGCGCGGAAGCCGTGGCGGTGGCTGTACCTGTCGTAGTCAATTTCCGCGTTTGGGGGTCAGTCGGCACGCGCTCGAGTTGCCGATTCGTGCGTCAATGCCGGGCTCGCGCCCCGTCGGCCCTGCGCGTGGCATTGGCAGACAGTCGAACTCGGTGTCTCGAGGGACGTCGACGCTACTTGCGGTGGCCCGATGCTGTCGACAGACGAGCGGTATTCCATGGGAGCGACAGTCCTCTTATGGGAGCGGGTGTCTGGCGATCGTACCGCAGTGGCGAGGCGCGGCTTAACTGAACGTTAGTCAAGAGTTTGGCGACTTGGCGCGCGCCTGCCCGCGCCCTGCGGACGGCCGTTCGCACGGGCGAGAGCACCATGGGGATGGGCGGGCGAACACTCCTAGCACACGGGATCCAGGCAGCCACCCTCGCGTTCGTGACCCTCGCCCGTGATCGACACCAGGCGATTGGTCGCGCATCGTGTGCTGCATGGTCCGGAGGGCACAGCCCCCGGCGCACAGCCCGACCCACGCCGACCCGTTCGCGCGGGCGAGTCACGGCGCCGACGACGCGGACCGAATCCGGGGCGGATCGCATCCGGGCGTGGGGAAGCGACCCGCCACCGCGCGGCCACCGATGCGGTCCGCAAACGCGCGGACGACACGGCCACGGCGCTGTCGTTCGCCGCCGCCTGCACCCACATGGGTGCGGCACGGCGACATGCGTGACCACGCGCCGGCGATCTCCTTGCTGCGCCACGGCCATCATCTGTCGACCGGCATCGGCCCTATCGGATCGACGCATCGCGGCTCACAAGGCGTACAACGGGCGTCGCCAATGATGCGCCGCCTCGAGTAACGTCACGTGTCCGGTGATACCGGTGTCGTGGTCGGCTCCGGCCCTCCGGGCGTGCGGCCCGCACGACCCGTGCGCGTGCGTCCCGCGATGCCGCCGCCCCCGGTTGCCGACGGGAGGAGGACCGGCGCGCGGCCCTCTCGGTCTACTGCAATCGGCCGATTAGCCTGTGCAGGCCGCCGCAGCCGGCGCTACGGACATTGCGGCATTGCATGACGGCGTGAAGACGGCGAGCCACGCAATGCGGACGCTCCCCGCCGCCTGGTCCGTCGGCGCGGGACCGTCCGTCTTCGTTTCGACCTGGATGATCGCGTGCATCGGGGTATTCGGGATGCGCTGCGACACGCTGGCAATGAGGTGGTCGTCGAGTTGGAACTGGATCTGGTGCGGGAGCCAGGTGATCGTCGCGGTGTGCCATTGCGTGAGCGTTTGGCTGATTTGGACCCCGGCCTGATCGACCGGCGATGTTCCGTCTTGATAGTGCACGAACGCGTAGATCGGACCCCCCAGATTGGCTACTTCGGGAAAATCGATCTCGCCGTCCTTCGGCCATTGATCGCTATCGGGCCACAACAGCAGCGACGCCTTATAGCCGGACACGACGTCTGCTCGGATGCGGATCATGTACCGACCGTAAAGCAGCCCGCCGTACCTCCCGCGCGCGCCCGTGATGACCGGCAACGCCGCTGCGACGGCGTGCACGCCGTGCACGGTGTGCACGTAGAAGTTCATCATCCCGTTCGAGATCGAGATGACGTCGGTTGGCAGGTACGTACCCCGCTTGCTCGTATCCTTGAGACCGTCCCGATACGCGAACCACGTCGAGGAAACCGCGCTCGGAAAGCTTCCCAAGGGGACATCCTGGGTGAAGTTATCCGCGAATACCCTCCGCCAGCCAGGCATGCGGAGCGGTGGGGCCAAAATCGCGGTTGGCGCGAGCCTGGCGGCCGGAGGCGTCACAGTTGTCACGGCGGGTGACGACGCGGACGTATTCATGCAGCCCGTGGCGGCGAGCATGACCGTGACAGCTCCCGCTGAGAACGCAACGCGGCGGGCAATCGTGCTGCGAAGGACCATCACGCGCGGAGGGTACCATTTGGGTTCCCCGTTCCCGCATGGGATGGACCGGTTCGGTGGGTGGCCCGCGGGTCGCGGGTTCACATCCCGCACGGCCAGGCTCCCGACCGCGCAGGCCGCGCGCCGGGTTGCACCGAGCGGGTCGGTGCCAACCGACGGGCATCGCTCGCGGAAAATCTATCGGCTGTGCTTCGGCCCGCACGCCACCAAACTGGACCCGCGATCGACGGATGCGTCCACGCCGTCGCGGCGCGTGGGTAACCCGGGCGGCACGCGTTGGGCGGCGTCCGGGGGCCGCGTGCGCACGTTGGACCGCCGCCGTCCGCGCGCGATCGCGCCGCAGTTCCGACACCAGGGTCGGTCATGCAGGGCAGGGCACGCCGCGCCCTGATGCCGTGCCGAACGCACGTCCCGGGTGACAGCCCTGGCGCGCAGCCGGTGTCGAGTCGGCCGGACGCGCCTGGCCATCCCTCGGCGGGCCCCTGGACGGTCACGGCGCCGTCGTGGTCACCGGCGGACGTGCGGGTGACCCGGATCCCGGTGACCGTCGGTGCACGATCCCCGACTCAGGTGCGTTACGCCGGGCATGTGGACGACCCCCGTCTCGGCAACGCACGCGTCGCAGAGAGGCTCGCCATCGTCTCGTGATCCGATGTCGGTCGGTGGTTACAAGGTGATACCCGGCCGTCACCAGATTGCAACTCGGCGGCGGTGCAACCTCATGAAAGTTGTATCGACAGCGCGGACGCGTTCGGTTCCCCTCTCGGCAAGGAACGTCACGCATTGGCCGCGTGGTTCGCACGGATATCACGTAGATCGGATCGCGTGGCGGGACCGACCGACGAACCCGGTCGGACCCGTGCGTCCACGCGGTCACACTGGCCCCTAAAGCGGGCCACGCCGTTGGCCGATGGATAGCACATGGCCCCCTCCAATTCCCCCACGTGTCTTCCGCGCGACGCGGCGCGACGCCCGCCCGACGGGGCGTGGTCAACCGACGGCGGCGCGAAACCCGCGAGGCGGTCCACTCGCGGGGGGTGCGGTTGCAGCGCGCGAGTTGCGCCGACGACCTGGGCTGGATTGCCAACGCGGTCAGACGGACGCAATGTTGACGGGGCGACGGCCAGCTTCACGCCACCGTTCGGTGCGCGCATCGCTGGGGCGGGCGCCTGTGGGAGCCCTCGAGATCATCGCCGTCTGACGGCCCGTCAATTGGCTGCCACGTCATGAACGCCGTAACCACGATCGACCGATCAACAGGCGCGCGTCCGCTCACCCGGGGCGCAGTCACGGCGTCGTTCATTCCAGTGTTGCTCTATCACGCGATCGGGGAGCCGGCGCGACCCGGAATGGAGCGGTACACGACCGCCAAATCGGTGTTCGCCGACCACATCCAGGTTCTCGCCACCCACCACAACCGCGGTGCGACACCGGTACTCATCGACCAGCTTGCAGATGAGATCCGCGGCGAGCGGCCCTTTTCGTCCCGTCCATTCGCGGTCACGTTCGATGACGGATATGACGACAATCTGCCAGCGATCCTCGCCCTCGCCGACGCCGGCATTCCGAGCACGATCTACATCACTGCGAACTACGTGGGACAGCGCGGCATGCTCGACGCTCAACAGGTCAAGTGGCTCGCACGGCATCCGATGGTTGAGGTCGGTGCGCACGCCGTGCGACACCTGCGCCTCGACGAGCTCGCCAGGTACGAGGTCCAACGTGAGCTCTACGACGCCCGCGAGTTCCTGCAAGACATCACCGGAGTGGAAATCCGCTCCGTCGCGTATCCGCACGGAGCGCACGACCGGCGCGTGTTGACCGAAGCCCGCCGCGCGGGCTACTCCTCTGGAGCCGCGGTCAAGAATGCTCTGTCGCGTCCGGGAGACGACCCATTTGCGATTGCCCGGTGGACGGTCCTTGATAGCCACTCGGCTCAGGATGTCGCGCGGGTGCTTGACGGTGGACTGTCGATCGTTGGGTCATCCGAACACTTGAGAACGCGCGGATATCGCGCCGTGCGCCGCAGTCGTCGGATGCTCGCCAAGGCCGCCGGTCGAGCAACCTGACCCAACGACCCAGCGACCCGCACTCATCCGCCAGCAGGCGCGCGTCTCCGTTGTGTACGTTAACGGCCGCCGTGCAGCGGCGATCGACCTATGGTGGTCATGGAGGGTGGAAATGGAGCAGGTGGGCGGAGCCCTCGCCGCGACGTGTGTGGGCGTGCACAGGTTGCGCACTGCCGACTCGGATGATTCGGAGGTTGTCACCGTCACCCCAGACCGGCGGATCGGCCCGAGCTCCGCGCGAGTGCCATATGCGGTGCGACGGAGTCCGGTCCGACTCGACCCATCAGGCGCCCGATGTCTGTAAGCCGCCGACCCAGGATCGCGGGGTTCGACACATCGGTGCCGCTCGTGGTCATCAAGATCGGCGCGTACCCGCTCCATCACGGAGGGCTCCACGCCATACGTTCACTCGGGCGCGTCGGGGTCCCGGTCTACGCGATGACGGAGGGCCGCTTGACTCCGGCCGCCGTGTCCCGGTATCTCACCTCCGGGATCGTCGCCCCCACCTCGCCTGCCGATCCCGATGATGTGCTCCTCGAAACCCTCGTGGACGTCGGCCGCCGAATCGGGCGCCCGTCGATCGCACTGCCGACAGACGATGAGGCAAGCATCTTCGTCGCCGAGCACGGGCCAGACCTCGAGCCGTGGTTCATTGCCCCGCCGGTCCCGGCGGAGCTGCCGCGCATAGCCGCGAGCAAACGCGGTCTCGTTGAGCTCGGCCGCGCCCATGGCGCACCAATGCCAGCCGCGGCATTCCCGACGACGCACCGTGACGTCGTCGAATTCGCCGATCGGGCCATGTTCCCGATCGTCGTGAAGAACGTCATGCCATGGCTGCGCTGGACGGCACCCGCGGTGGCCTCGAGTCAGCTGGTGGCCACCCGCGACGAGCTGCTCACGCTCGCGGATGGGTGGGCTGCACCCACGAACGCCATCCTGCAGGAGTACATCCCTTCAGACGGGACGAATGACTGGATCTACCAGGGCTACTTCGATGGAGATTCCCGCGAGGTCGTCGGGTTCACCGGCGTCAAGTACCGCTCATGGCCGCCCGGGTTCGGCGTCGCGACATATGGGCGGGCCCACCAGAATCCGACACTCAGTGCGCTGTCGGCAGGGTTCCTCGCTGCCGTGGGGTACTGCGGTGCCGTGGACATGGATTGGCGTTACGACCCACGCGATGGGCACTACAAACTCTTGGACTTCAATCCGCGCGTGGGCGCGAACTTCTCGATGTTTGAGACCGACGCTGGGATCGACGTCGTCAGGGCAATGCACCGTGACCTGACGGGACGAGCGATTCCGGCGGGCACGATGATCGAAGGTCAGGGGATCATCGTGGAGCACCTCGACCTCGTCTCGCGGGTCAAGTCCCCGCGCACGCCGACGCCGCAGTCCCCGAGGTCCGGACGCACTCGGGCACGCCTGTCTTGGCTCGCATGGGACGATCCGCTCCCCGCCGCCGCCGCCGCCGCGCTCTCCGGGAGCGCCGCCGCATCAAAGCTGGGTGCGCTGGCGAGACGGAACCCCGCACGAACGCCGTAGCTGCCCGACGCCGATGGCGGTCGTTCTACTGCGCCGGCCGCTGATCTCCAACTCCGTGGCGACGACCGTGACCTCATCGGTCAGAGCCGTCGCCACGGAGTTGGAAATCCTTTCCGTGGCGAAGGTGCGATCGGGCCGCGGACCTACGGTGCGGTATCGAGGAGCGTATTGAGCGAGTTCTGGAGCCCCGGCACGTTGGTCGGCGCCAGCTGCAGGTAGGACTGGGTGCCCGGTCCAGCCGTAAAGGTGTTAGAGCCGAAGGTCGGGCCGACGGTGGTCACGATCGCGTTGGTCCCGGGCAGACTCTCGGTCATCCAGGGATCCGAGGCACCGAGGATCGCGTGGTAGACGGTGGTCAGATCGAACGTGTAGTAGGCCTTGCTGGGTCCGGCCAGGAACGCCTCGTAGGCGGTGCGCACCGGCGATCTGGCCGGTTGGGTCGTTGACAGCAGGCTTCCGGCGAGGGCAGCGTGGCCGACCTCATACCCGGACCACACCAGCTTGGTCGGCCAATTGGCCGCGACGTATGCGGCCGCGGCAGCATTGCCGGAGAAGTTGGTGTGCGGGGTTGGATCGGCAGGATACCCGCCGCCCTCGGCGACCAGCATCTTGACCTTTTGCACCACGAGATCATGGCCGTTCAAGGCACTGTATTGGTCGGGTCCAGAGTTCAGCAGCGCTTGCAGATTCTCGAAGTAGCCGATGCTCGCGACGACCACGCTGCCGTTCGGTTGGGAGGCAAGCGCTGCCCGGTAGGTCGCGACCGCCGAGGCCGGGTTCGCAACCGGGGTGCCCTTGCTGACACACGGCGCCAGGAAATCCGGCGGCGGCGGGGTCGGGTTGGGGCCGTTGTTCGGCGTGTCGGACCCCAGCAACGTGCTGGTCGAGCGGTAGAACTGGCCGATCGCCGCCACACACTGCCATGAGTTGGTCGGCACGGCGCGGGTGGTTCGGGTGTTGACGATTGCCGCCACCACATTGGCCTGCCCGATGCGCTGCAGGGCAAAGCCGGTCGCAAGCGCGCCGATGTCATCGACCGAATTGTAGATGTCGGTGTCGATGATCAAGGGTGTCGCCCCAGGCGCAACTGGATGGGTGATGGTGTTTGAGTTGGCATAGGTGCTGCCATCGCCGATCGCGGTCAGCTCGATCGTGGAGGTGGTGCCGTTGACGAGCCCGGAATAGCTGACGCCCGAGCTCGGGATCGTCACCGGGATCTGGCAGTTGTTGCCGGCCCCATCACAGCGCTCGGCAGCATAGGAGCTGGCGTGCGGGACAGCGGCAAACCGGTCGATGGTGATCGTGCCCGGGCCGGTGCTGACGGTAAAGCTCGGCGCGGCAAGGCCAACCAGCGCCAGCGGTGTGCCGGTCGCGGTGGCCGTCGCCGAATTGGCATACACGGTGCCATCGCCGATCGCGGTCAGCCTGATGGTGTACGTGGTTCCGTTGACCAGCCCGGTAAAGCTGTAGCCCGAGTTGGGGATCGTCACGGGCGCCTGGCAGCTACTGCCGGCCGCATCACAGCGCTGGGCGAGATATGAGCTGGCGTTCGGCACCACGGCAAAGGGGTTGATACTCAGGCGTCCGGAGCCCCGGCTCAGGCTCAGGCTGGGGGTACCCAGCGGGCTCGGCGGCGGGCGGCGCACCACGGCCGCGCGGACCAGGTAGCCGCCTTTGAGCACCCAGCCGGGCGGCAGCGAGGCCGGTCGGCCGATGATCTTGCCGGTGACCCCAGTCAGGATCGCCCCGGCGAGCCGCGCGCCCTGCAGGTGCGCGCCTTGCAGGCGCGCACCGGTCAGGTTGGCGCCGGTCAGGTTGGCGCCGGTCAGGTTGGCGCCGGCCAGGTTGGCGCCGGCCAGGTTGGCACGGATGAGATTGGCACGGATGAGATTGGCACGGATGAGATTGGCACGGATGAGATTGGCAAGGATGAGATTGGCGCCGGCCAGATTGGCACGGATGAGATTGGCACGGGTGAGGTTGGCACGTACAAGGTAGGCGCGCCGCAGGTCGGCGCGGGTCAGGTTGGCACCGCGCAGATCGGCGCCGCGCAGATTGGCATGCACAAGGTGCGCACGCTGCAGGTGGGCGCCTTTCAGGTGCGCGCCATGCAGGTTGCGGTTGTTGAGCACCGCCCCCGGACACGAGGTCCCGTTGCGGATCACGCACCGGACCACATGTGATCGTGCTGCGAGGCCGACACTCGCGAACGCAAGGCTCGCTGCGAGCACGAACGCAAGCAGGGCAGTAACGGCAATCTGACGGGGCTTCAACGTAATCTCCTGCGTCGATTCATGCGCCCAGGAACCAGGGCGGGGCGGTGACAACCGAGGGCGTGCCCGATACTTCCTTGGCCGGTTGTCGTGTTTCTCGGGGCTCGCCCAAATCCGACGGACGACCGTCCCGTGGTTTCATCTGGGGAGCAGACAAGGTCGTCACGACTCCCAGCTCGCCCATGCGAGGCCGGCCATGCGACGTCGATCCGCGCATCCGATGCCCACTGGGCACAGTTCGCCGATGCGCATCTGGTGCGACGTGATCTCCGGACGATATGCACAGTTGGCAGGCCCTTTGGTCGGTTCAGATCCCCACGGCATGTTCCCCGACATCCCGGGCCGTCGAAACGCCCATACGTGTAGGCCGCGGTGACCCCATCCGTCTAGTTTTCGCCACCAGAGGTGCGAGATCTGTGTGCAGGCTGTAAAGGCACGATGATCACCGCAGACCTGCGGTGATTCCGGCCCTCAATGCGTCGCTCCAGGGAGGCAAGCGATCGGGCGTGTTCATCCGGTCCGGGTCCGACCCGATGACGCGAAGGCCATCGGCCACTGCGCCGGCTCCGCGCCGCCGGTCATGCGCGCCGTCCTTCGCGGCGCTGCCCCCAGGGGCGCCGCGATGATCATCGGATCATCGAGCGGCGTTGGTCCGCGTCGTAGGTCACCCCACCACGGGCCCCGGCGAGGTGGGCCGCCGGTGCGGCCCTGCACCCCGAGTCCGGCGCTGACGCGCTCACGGCCCGCCCGCGACCGCGCCTCGCCGAGTGCTAGTGCTAGTGCTAGTGCCAGACCCTCACGTAATCAACCTTCATCGCGTCGGGCGTGCGGATGGCGCCGCCATGGGTGTTGTCGAGCCCGTAGTTGAGAATGAGGTACATCGGACTGTGGGTGATGCCCGCGTGAATCGAGCCCACACGGTGCCCGTCGTAGTAGTAGGTGACGATGCCCGGCTGCCAGTCGGCGGCGTAGGTGTGCCAGCCGGTGAAGTTGCCTGCGACGTCGGCGCCTGGACCGCCGACAGGCGAGTGAAAGTGGTACGCGGCCTGGCCGCGCAACCCTTCCATGACATCCAGCTCTCCCGTGGACGGCCAGGTCCCCATGCCGTCAGCCCAGAACGCTGGCCAGTTGGCGACCCTGCCGCCGGATCCCGGGAGGTAGATCCGCGCCTCCACCACTCCGTACCTGAAGCCGAACTTCCCGTGGGTCGACACCAGCCCCGACGTATAGGGGTACCTCGTCCCGTTGACGATCTGGGTGGACGACGTCGCGGTGAGACTGAGGGTGCCGCCGCCGACCGCGACCTGGCGGGGGCCGTAGGCGCTAATTTCCGTGCTGTTGATGGGTCGGGTCACACCCGATCCGAACCAACCAGTGGACCACTTGGACCGATTGAGACGTCGTCCGGCGAACTCATCCGACCACGTCAGCCGCCATGCGCCCGGGACGCCAATTGGCCGCCGCGATCCGAGCCGGGCGGACCGGTTGTTGGCGTACGTGGCAACGCCCGTCGCCCCCGGACAGCGTGCCGCGCTCAGCCGCGCATGCGGGATCTTGATCGCGAGCCGATATGCGATTGCCGGATGCGAGGTGAGCTTGCGCCACACCGCGGCCCGAAGGCCTGCGCTGAGGCTGCGGTACATCTTCGCGTGAAGATCGACCCACAGCGCGTGCGACATCACACGCCCTGCTGACGCACACGCAGAGCGCGTCGTCGCTGCCGACTGAGCTGCTGCCAAAGTCGGGCCAACGCTCGCCCCGACCGGGACCAGGCCGAGGAATGCGGCTACCGCTGCTGACGCGACTGCCCGACGTGACCAGACAAACACAACCGACCACTTCCGGCAAAATCGTGTCAACGCTGTCATCGACCACCGGATAGGTCGTCGTGCGTCCACGGGTCGCTCTGGCGACCATCCCGATGGGTGCCAAATCGGGTTGGGCTCACCGCGGACGAGAAGCTGCCGAGCAGGTCGGTCCTTGTGAAGCCATCGGCGAAGACGTCGGGCCAACCCGAACGGTTGCCTTTCGGCATCCGCTGACCGGACGGAATGAACGAGTCAGAAGTTGCGATTCCGTGGGTTGCCACGACCACGGTGACTCCCTCGATCGCAACAAGGGCTGCGGCACCCGGCGTGCGGGTGCTTCGTCCAAGCGGCATCGTGGCACGCTAGCAACCGCTCCGGATACGTCGCGATCCAGGGTCGTCACCGAACCATCTGCGGCCGGGATGCACCTTGTAGTGGGTGGCGGCGCGGCGCTGGGTCGCCGCTGTTGGGTCGCAGGAGCCCGGCGATCTTGCGACGGTACGCCGGAGCCGCCCCGGTCTGGTCGGCCGTCGCGAGATCGCTCTGGGCGGCACTGCTCGCGCACCCCGGCCGGCTCGGGCTGCACGACCAGGTGCTCCATGCCGCACGCGCCGACGGGGTTTCACCCCCCCTGCTAGATGCCGTGGGCTGGTGCGAATCGGTGTGGCTGCAACGCGCGGTCTCCTCGACCGGCGCCATCGGCGTCTGCCAGATCGAGCCGCAAACCGCCAGGTACGCCAACATCGCGATGGCGGCGGCGCGGCTGCACCAACTGGTGCTCCAGGCCAATGGCAATGCGCATCTCGCCATGGGGGCCTACGTCCAGCGGATTTCGTCGATCGCGCGCCGCGGCATGCTCCCCGAAACGCGTGCTCTTGAGCACGGGCCTTAGGTGTATGCCTCGATCGTCCCGCTGAGCGGCTGAACGCGCGGCGGCCGCGACGGCGACCACCTAGTGATGTAAACGGAGCTCTGATGCGGAGCGCCGCCGGCTCCTTTCGCGCCGGCGCAATCCCGCCTGATCCCGACTGCAGCTCGCGGAAGCGCACCCGCGCTGCCCCCCTCGAGCGCGATGGCGTCGTGCCGGTCGACGACGACGTGATCGAACCGTTCGACGAGCAATGGGTTTGCTCACGCCATCACCGACTTCCCCGACGCGGGCCATCTCACCCGTGCGCATGTCGCGGGCAGGCCGGACGATCTGCCCGGACTCGCCGGCACACCGTCACGTCGGACGGGGTCGCGCAACGCGAGCACTTCATACCGTTTGGGGACTGTCGTTCGACCACCGCAGGGCCCCTGGGCCGGCCACATGACCTCGAGGTCCTCCGTGGCGTGCCAAATGTCCCGATCGGCATCGACACGATCGATCCTGAGCCTGCGCGTCCGTCGCGTCCATCGCGGCACCACAGATGCAGCGCCAGGCACTGTGGACCAGCGGCGGCGTGCACGCGTGCGAATCGGTGCCCCAGCGTTAAGTCGCGCTGCAACGGCACCGATGACACGGGTGAGTCGATCCGACAAAGGCCGCCCACAGTGCTCAAGACGCCCCGCCGCGTTGCCGTAACCGCCGCGATCACCGTCATTGCAGGATCGGCCTTCGCGGCCGGTGTGGGTGCGGCGGCGGTGGCGGTTCCTCACGGCGCTGTCGTGCACAACGGCGCGTGTGTTTCGGGACTGAGTTCCCGCCAGCTCCGCCGTGAGCTGATGGTCACGCTCCAGCGCGACCTGCAGCGACGGTATCCGCCGGCGATCCGCGCCCGCGTGTTCCGCAGGCTTGCGGCGCGCCCCGCAGTGGCAGATCGCCTGATCGACCGGTGGTCGCCAGCACGGTTCCACGCCATCACCTGCGGGTCCGCCATTAGGCGCCCCCGGCACGCCACGCCTCCGGGGCCCGTGTCGCTGACCTCCGTCCAGACTCCGGTGACCGCCCCGCAGACCGACGCAGCGCCCGGCGGCCCTGCCGGGATCCCCGGCACCTGGCGCCTCGCCTGGTCGGACGAGTTCTCTGGACCGGCACTCGACACGTCCAAGTGGTCCACCGGCTGGTTCGGCAGCGGCGTCACGCCGCCGGTCAACTCCCAAGAACAGGATTGCTACGACCCGTCGCAGGTGACGACCGGCGGCGGCAACCTGAACCTGACCGCGATCGCCAAGGCCCAGACCGTCAACGGGAGGTCGTTCCCCTACACCTCGGGCATCGTCACCACGATGGGCAAGTTCACCTTCACCCATGGAGCCATTGAGGCACGCATCAACCTGGGCGGCACGAACGGGAAGATTGACAACTGGCCCGCGTTCTGGGCCGACGGCACCGGCACTTGGCCCACGACCGGCGAGCTCGATGTCATGGAGGGTCTCGGCGGGTACGCCGCGTATCACTTCCACTCGTTGTCCGGCGGTCCGGGCGCCGACGTCGCCGGGAACTACACCGGCTGGCACACGTACGCCGCGGACTGGCAGCCGGGCGTCGTGACCTACTACTACGACGGGCATGAGGTGGGCCAGATCACGACCGGTATCACCTCGAGCCCGATGTATCTGATCCTGAACGACGCGGTCGGCGGCCAGGGCGGCCAGGCGATCGCTCCGTCCACGATGAAGGTCGATTACGTGAGGGTCTGGCAGTAACCTCTGGCGGCGCTGTGCCCGCCATGGCGATGTGGCGGGCAGCGCTCAGGCCGACCATCGGATCCACGCAGTCGCGGCATACCCGGCGGTCCGTCGCGGCGCGGGCACGCGCCCCCGGCGCAGGCCCGCGTGCCCCTACACCCCGCGATAGGTAGGCGACCGCGCCGGCGGGCTATGACGGCAGCGGAGCCAAGGCGCCGGCAACCGCGGCCCATGCCGGCGCGTTGGCCGCGGAGCGGTCGCGCGAGAACCGTTCGCGAAGGATCGTGCGCATGATGCGCAGCCCGTCCCGGACCGGACGCAGGTTGCTCTCGCCATGGATCCGGTCGCGTTCGACGCTCGGGACCTCGGCGATCGCAAAGTCCGCCCGCGCGGCCCGAAGGGTCAGAAGGGTCTCGACCTCGAACCCGGTGCAGTCGACGTTGAGCTGGGGCAGGCATCGACGCCAGAAGGCCATGTAGCCGTAGCAAAGATCGGTGTAGTCGACCCGGAAGAGCGTGTTGACCGTTCTGGTCAGGAAGGTGTTGCCGAGCCGGCGCGTCAGGGTCAGGTCCTCGCTGCCGCCACCGGTCATGTAGCGAGAGCCCTTGGCGAAGTCGGCGCCCTCGACCAGCGCGTCGACAAACGCGGGGATCTCGGCCGGATCGGTCGAGCCGTCGGCGTCGAGCATGACGATGATGTCGCCTGTGGCAACCGCGAACCCGCAGGCGAGCGCGTTGCCCTTACCGCGGTGGGTTTGGGTCACGACGCGAACGTCCGGACGCAGCCGGCGGGCCACCGCAACGGTGTCGTCCTTGGAGTGGCCGTCGACCAGGACGACCTCGTCGATGATCTCGGGGAGGCGCGCGAATACGTGCGGCAGGTTCTCGGCCTCGTTCATGGCCGGGATGACCGCGGTCACGCGCGGCAACTGGTCGTCGGTCGATGGTTTGCGGCGGGTGCCGATGATCGCCATCGGCTTCGTGGCAGGGCCCACGGCCCGCACCGCCGAGTCCTTGCCTACGGGCGCGGTACCTAAGCGAGACGCCTCTTGAACGTGTTGCTCGGACAGCGTGCTCACACTGCCGTGTCCTTTCCGGAGCGCCTTGACGAGCGGCGAAGCGGCTGCAACTTCAGGCAGCTCCGGGGGCAGGGTCGCCTGCCGACGCAGGGTGGGTCAACTCTTCGTTGGTCCAGTCGGTGGCCCGCCATTAGGGTGGCCCGAGCGGTGTCAACCGTGCATGCGGACGGGCTTCGAATGAAGCGTGTTAGTTTGTTGTACGAATCTTGTTAGCCCGATGCCCCGTTGCACGCTACGGAGCGGCGCTGGCGTCGCTCAGGCGCTCGGCAGCCGGAGCGCACCCCACTTGTACGGCAGGCGCGAGACCACCGTGGCCACCCGCCTACGGTCGATGCCGCAAAGGGATTTGTGTGCGGCCTTGGCACCGTCGCTCGTGTACAGGTTGTGCGCCTCCTCGGCAAATCCAGGAAGCGCCTCAGGAGCTAGCTCGGCGCCGAGGGCGATGACCAGGCGGTCATAACCGAGCTGACCTTGCGAGGTCACGACCCACTGCGCTGGCGCGTCGATGCCTTCTGCTGAGGCGTCGACAATCTCAATCCTCTGTGGCCGCAGTTGACGGATATCTGCGCTAATCCGGTCGCGATTGCGAGCGCCGGTCATCACCCACAACAGTGACGGTGCACCCGAGCGCGGCTTCGAGATGTGCCATGTCGTGTGCGTGCACGAGCGAGGCATTGACGCCTTGGATGTCGGGCGCGACGAGCGCGCGCATGACCTCATACACCAGATCGACCAGCGCAATGAAGGCCACCTCGCAGTAGATCGGCCATCTGGCGCGCCAGATTCGTAACCGAAGTGTAGAAGGCACGGTCCGGGTCAGACGGTGATCGCACGAAGGCCGATAGCACGCACCACTGCCGACAGAAGCGACTCGGATAATGTCGGCACTGGCGCGCAGGCTGACCGGCAAGGCATGGTCAACCCGGCACCCGGAGTCGCGTCGAGAGTCTGTCGAGCACCGTGCGGCCGAGCGATCTCACCGGCGGCCGGCAAAGCCTCCAGCCTTCCAGCACGATGAATCCTGCACCCATCACCACGCATCCGACCGCGCAGTCGGCGATGTAGTGGTTGCCCGTGCCGATGATCGTCACAAACACCAGCACGGGGTATGCCAGCACAAGGAGCCGCACGGCCCAGCTGCGCACGAGGACCGCCATCACCACACCGATCATAAACGCGTAGCCAAAGTGCATCGAGGGCATGGCCGCATAGGGGTTGAACCATCCGGACAGGGCGCCGCCGTGCAGATGCACCTTGGAGATCCCTCCGAGGGTGTCGACAAAGCCGCTTGCTGTCAGCAGGCGCGGCGGAGCGACCGGGAACACGATGAAGATCGCCAGTGCGATTCCATTGGCCACCAAGAACGCATTGCGCACATACGGATAGAGGCTGCGGCGGGTGCGGTAGAGCCACACGAAAAACAATGGTGTGACGACCCAGTGGCCGGTTATGTAGAAGTCATCGAGGACCCTGGTGAGCGTCAGGTGTCCCAAGAGCCATTGCTGGACCCATAGCTCGACGAACAGCCCTGAGCTGCGCTCGGCGTTGACGACGTCGGTCGCGTCGCTGAACGCTTTCGCGGTGCTGCCGATCACCAATGCGCGGCTCGCCTCGTAGATCACGAGAGCCCCGGCGAAGACAAGGACCTCGCGCAGCCATGGACGCCAATACCATGGTGGCGGGGACGAGGAGCTCACTGCGGACTGGGAGGCGTTGGACAAGGGTCAGTCAGGTGTTCGGCGGTTGATGAAACACTACGCGGAAGGAACGATCACGGGCGGTCCCACCGGTGCACGGGCTGATCTTGTATCGAGTCGCGACAGACCACCCGACGCTCGATCTGCGCGAGCGCCAAAGACCCGGCCCCAGAGCCCTGCGGCAATCTCTCGTCACCTCGACGGAGATCACGCCGCCGGGAACCGGTCGTGCGCGCCGTCTTCCGACGCCGGGTCCACGGCTTCGCCCGGTGGTAAGCGTCGATCAACGCGGGGGACCGGCAGATGCGCAACCGCAACAAAGCGTTCGATGTTCGTCTCCATCCACGCGACGGGCCGGGCGGCAAAGTGCACGAGCACCCAGCTGACCCCAACGCCGATCAGGGCTCCGGCAACCACGTCGCCCGGGTAGTGCAGGCCCACGAACACCCGCGCGTAGCTCATGAGGACCGCAACGGCGATGGCCGCTGCACCAAGGCGCCGATGTGCCGCCACGAGCACCCCGGCGACCGCGAACCCGGCCGCGGCGTGATCACTGGGAAACGAGCCATCTGCGGCGTGGGCAAGCAGCAGGTGGACGTCATGCGGGTGGGCCACAAACGGGCGCGGACGGTTCCAGATGGCGCCGAGGACCTGATTAATCCCGAGCGCGATGCCCGAGGCAAGCAGCGCCGTCAGGGCAAAGCGTCGCTCGGCTCGGTCACCCCATAGCCACGAGGAGGCGAACCAGGCAACCACCAGTCCGATAAAGATCCACTCGCCCCAGTTGGCCGCGTCGCGCATGAGCGTATCGAGTGCGGCGTGGTGGCCGGCCGGTCCGTTGACCCACTGCTCGATCTGGTAGTCCAAGCCGGCCTCCCGGGTCTGTGTTGCGCAGGTGTAACACCTACGCGACGGCTGCGTGTCGCACAACCGGACCGGGTGCGCAGACCACCAAGTGCACATTGGCGCCGTTCGTCCCGCCAATCATCGCCCGAGTGTCGCCGCCCACCAGTCCGCTGACCCACTCTCCGGAGCGCGCGTGCTCGGCGCCGACGGTTGGACCGTGACTCGGCGAGCGTCACAAGAACCAGGCCGTGCTCCGGGCGCGCAT
>Ga0307373_10007112_pt1 | contig 17548 bp, 15 predicted proteins | sample OX2MG_FD_202534 | JGI IMG/M metagenome (GOLD analysis project Ga0307373, IMG submission 202534) | Soil microbial communities from Risofladan, Vaasa, Finland - OX-2 | ecosystem: Environmental > Terrestrial > Soil > Coastal area > Acid sulfate soil | place: Finland: Risofladan, Vaasa | collected... | reverse complement strand
GAGGGCGGTGGTGATCGGGAACTGGGAGGCCGCACCCTGGGTGCCGCTGGCTTCCACCATCGGGTTCTCCTTCTGGCCCGCGGGCCGGCTCTGGTCGCGCCATGGCGCGGTGTTGGCTCCGAAATCTTACGAGAGGCCCTGGTGGGAAGCGTCGATAGCCCACAGCGGCGCCAGTGGATACCGGCGCCGGTAGGGGCCCGACCCGACGGCCCGTAACCTGTGTCCCTCGATGAAGTCCACCGATCTCCCTGCCACCACGTCCCGTCGACCCATCACGCGACCGCCCGTCCACCGCCAGGGCGATGCGGCGCCCTGGGCCGTGCTGCCCCCGGAACAACGCCGCCCGATCCCCCTCGAGCGGGTTCGTGCCGCGCTGGCCGACGACCGATCGGTGAACCCGGGCCCGGCCGTCGAGCTCTGGCGTACCGTCTCGGGGGTCAGGCCCCCCCACCGCCCCGCCGCGGTGCTGGTTCCCCTCTTCGAGGAGGAGGGTGAGGCCCGGGTGATCCTTACCGTCCGGTCCGATCGACTCCGCTCCCATCAGGGCGAGGTGGCGTTTCCGGGGGGCCGCCTGGACGGAGCGGAGTCCGTGATCGAGGGTGCGTTGCGGGAGGCCGAAGAGGAGGTATCGATCGATCCGTCGACGGTCACCGTGATCGGGGAGTTGACGGCGATGCCCACCGTGTCGTCCAACACCGTGATGACGCCGGTGATCGGCATCCTCGGCTCCCGCCCGGACCTGGTGGCCAATCCGGGCGAGGTGGAGCGGGTCTTCGACGTGGCGCTGAGTGAGCTGGCCGCCGACGGGGTGTTCCACGAGGAGTGGTGGTCGGTGCCGGAACGGAGCGAGGCCTCTGGAATTCCCGATGGAGAGTTTCCCGTGTGGTTCTTCGAGCTGGCCGGCGAGACGGTGTGGGGAGCCACGGCCCGGACGCTCGTGGAGCTGGTCTGCCTGGTGGTCGGGGTGGGCGTCCCCCCGACGCTCCGGGGCGAGGCGCGCCCGCGATGACCGCGCCGGGTCGACGCCGATCACGGCGCGGCTGTGGGGGGTCGGGAGGGGTCCAGGGACGATCGCCCAGGCGGTAACGTGGGTGGAGTCGGTAGGTGCAGCGTCGGGGTTGCCGCCGATCGGAGGTGTGGAGTAACTGCGACCAGGGTCCGGAGGAATGACACGTGGCTGAGCTAGAGATCGGCATCTTCAAGTCGGGTCGGAGGGCGTACGGGTTCGATGACATCGCCATCGTCCCCAGCCGGCGGACCCGCGACCCGGAGGATGTCGACATCAGTTGGGAGATCGACGCCTACCGGTTCGAACTTCCGGTGATGGCCTCGGCGATGGACGGCGTGGTCAGCCCGTCGACGGCCATCGAGATCGGGCGGCTGGGCGGCCTGGCCGTGCTCAACCTCGAGGGCCTGTGGACCCGCTACGAGGATCCGACCCCGCTGTTCGACGAGATCCGTGAGCTCCCGGCGGAGAAGGCCACCGCCCGAATGCAGCAGATGTACGCCGAGCCGGTCCAGCTGGAGCTGGTCACCGAACGGATCAAGGACATGAAGTCGGCCGGCATCACGACCGCCGCCTCGGTGACGCCGCAGAAGACCGAGGTGTTCGCGTCTGCCGTGGTCGCCGCCGAACTCGATCTGTTGGTCATCCAGGGCACCGTGGTGTCCGCCGAGCACGTGTCGAAGACGGTGGAGCCGCTCAACCTCAAGCGGTTCATCCGCGAATTCGAGATCCCGGTGATCGTCGGCGGCTGCGCCTCCTACCAGGCCGCCCTGCACCTGATGCGCACCGGCGCGGTGGGAGTGCTGGTCGGGGTGGGCCCGGGCAACGCCTGTACCACCCGGGGCGTCCTGGGCATCGGGGTCCCCCAGGCCACCGCCATCGCCGACGTGGCCGGTGCCCGCATGCGTCACCTCGACGAGACCGGTGTCTACTGTCACGTCATCGCCGACGGCGGGATGTCCAAGGGCGGCGACATCGCCAAGGCCGTGGCCTGCGGTGCCGACGCCGTGATGCTGGGCTCGCCGCTCTCCTCGGCGGTGGAGGCGCCGGCCCGGGGCTTCCACTGGGGCATGGCCACCTTCCACCCCACCCTCCCCCGCGGCGCCCGGGTCAAGACCACCACCCGCGGGACCCTGCAGGAGATCCTCCTCGGGCCGGCCCACGAGAACGACGGCCGCATGAACCTCTTCGGGGCCCTCCGCACAGCCATGGCCACCTTCCACCCCACCCTCCCCCGCGGCGCCCGGGTCAAGACCACCACCCGCGGGACCCTGCAGGAGATCCTCCTCGGGCCGGCCCACGAGAACGACGGCCGCATGAACCTCTTCGGGGCACTCCGCACAGCCATGGCCACCTGCGGGTACCAGACCGTGAAGGAGTTCCAGAAGGCCGAGGTGATGGTGGCACCGGCCCTGCAGACCGAAGGCAAGGACCTGCAACGCTCGCAGGGTGTCGGCATGGGCCATTGAGCCCTCCGTCCCCGGGGGCCCCGGACGTGGGGGACGGCCCGGTGCTGGTCGTCGACTTCGGGGCGCAGTACGCCCAACTGATCGCCCGCCGGGTCCGTGAGGCCCACGTGTACTCGGAGATCGTCCCGCACACCGCGACCGCCGCCGATCTGGTGGCCCGCCGTCCTTCGGGCATCATCCTGTCCGGCGGGCCGAAGTCGGTCAACGAGACGCCGGCACCGACCATCGACCCGGCCATCTACACCACTGGCATCCCCATCCTGGGCATCTGTTACGGGGCCCAGCTGCTCACCCAGCAGTTGGGCGGCGAGGTTTCCCGAACGGGTCGGGGCGAGTACGGGCGGACACCGTTGACGGCCACAGCCTCGTCGCCGCTGTTCGTGGATTGGCCGGGCGTCGTCGAGGTGTGGATGAGCCACGCCGACGCCATCACCGCGGTCCCCGAGGGGTTCGTGGCCACCGCCACCAGCCCCGACGCCCCGGTGGCCGCCCTCCACGACCCGGGGCGGGGGATCTACGGGGTGCAGTTCCATCCCGAGGTGGTGCACACCGAACGGGGCCGCGATCTGCTCGAGCGGTTCCTCTACGACGTGTGTCGCTGCCCACCCTCGTGGACACACACGTCGATCATCGAGGCGCAGGTGGACGCGGTGCGGGCCCAGGTCGGCTCCTCCCCGGTGCTGTGCGCGCTGTCCGGGGGGGTGGACTCGGCGGTGGCCGCGGCCCTGGTGCACAAAGCGGTCGGTGACCAGTTGACCTGTGTCTACGTCGACACCGGCCTGATGCGGGCCCACGAGAGCGAGCAGGTGGAGGAGACCTTCCGGCGTCAATTCCGGGTCGAGCTGGTGCACGTGAAGGCGGCCGACCGGTTCTTCGAGGCGTTGGCGGGGGTGATCGAACCCGAGACCAAACGGAAGATCATCGGCGAGCTGTTCATCCGCATCTTCGAAGAGGTGGCCCGCGACCTGGTCGTCGAGCATCTCGAGCCGGTGTCGGGCGGTACCACGGCCACGGCCACGGCCGCGCCGGCCGCGGACAGGGAGGTGGCCGGCTATCTGGTGCAGGGCACCCTCTATCCGGACGTCATCGAATCGGGATCGGACAGTGCGGCCACCATCAAGTCCCACCACAACGTGGGTGGCCTTCCCGAGGATCTGGCCTTCGACCTGGTGGAGCCCCTCCGGCTGCTGTTCAAAGACGAGGTCCGGGCGGTCGGCGAGGAGTTGGGGCTGCCCCACGACATCGTGTGGCGCCAGCCCTTCCCCGGCCCGGGCCTGGCCGTCCGCATCGTCGGCGAGGTCACACCGGAGCGAGCCGAGATCCTGCGGGCCGCCGATGCCATCGTGGTGGAGGAGATCCGTCGGGCCGGCCTGTACCGCGACCTGTGGCAGAGCTTCGCCGTGCTCCCCGCCGTCCGCACGGTGGGGGTGATGGGCGACGGGCGGACCTACGCCTACCCCGTGGTCATCCGCGCCGTCACCAGCGACGATGCCATGACGGCCGACTGGGCGCGTCTCCCCTACGACTTGTTGGAGCGTCTCTCCTCGCGGATCATCAACGAGGTCGAAGGCGTGAATCGGGTGGCTCTCGACATCACGTCCAAGCCGCCCGGCACCATCGAGTGGGAATGACCGCCCACGGCGGGGGCGCCGACTCGCTCTCCGAGGACCACCGTCCCCCGGTCACCGGCGAACCGCGTGGGTCGGAGTCGTTCCACCCGGTCGGGGTGGACGACCTGGTCGAGGGTCTCACCGGCCCCCAGCGCGAATCGGTGGTGCACCGGGGTGGACCCCTACTCATCGTGGCCGGGGCCGGATCGGGGAAGACCCGGGTGCTCACCCGGCGGATCGCCCACCTCATCGCCTCCGGTGACGCCAAGCCCTGGCAGATACTGGCCATCACCTTCACCAACAAGGCCGCCGACGAGATGCGCACGCGGGTCACCGACCTGGTCGGGCCCAGGGCGAAACGCATGTGGGTCTCCACCTTCCACTCGGCCTGCGTGCGGATCCTGCGGGCCCATGGCGACCGGCTCGGCTACAAGGGATCGTTCACCATCTATGACGACGCCGACTCGCGCCGCCTGATCGAGATCGTCTGCCGCGAGTTGGACATCGACACGAAGAAGATGTCGCCCCGCTCGATTCTGGGCCAGATCAGTCAGGCCAAGTCGGGACAGCAGGGCCCCGAGGAGTACCGGGCCGCCGCGGTGACCATCTTCGACCGACGGATCGCCGACGTGTTCGACCGCTACCAGCAGCGGATGGTGGCGGCCAACGCCATGGACTTCGACGACCTGCTGCTCAACGTGGTCCGCCTCTTCCGCCAGCACCCCGACATCCTCGAGCACTACCGCACCCGGTTCACCCACATCCTGATCGACGAGTACCAAGACACCAATGCCGTTCAGAACGCCCTGGCCGTCCTGCTGGCCGGCGAGCACCGCAACATCGTGGTGGTCGGCGACAGCGACCAGTCGGTCTACCGGTTCCGCGGTGCGGACATCTCCAACATCCTCGACTTCGAGCAGGCCTTCCCCGATGCCACCGCCATCACTCTCGACCAGAACTTCCGGTCGACCCAGACCATTCTCGACGCCGCCAACGGGGTGATCACCAACAACGTCTCCCGCAAGCCGAAGACACTGTGGACCGAGCGCGGGGACGGGGAGAGGATCGTCCGCTACCGGGCCGAGGACGAGTACGACGAGGCGGCCTGGGTGGCCCACGAGGTCACCAGGCTCCACGCCGAGCACGGTCTGCGCTGGGGCGACATCGCCGTCTTCTACCGGACCAACGCCCAGAGCGCCGAGCTCGAAGGAGCGATGGTCCGCTACGAGGTGCCGTACAAGGTGGTCGGGGGCACCAGGTTCTACGACCGGCGCGAGATCAAAGACGTCATGGGCTACCTGAAGGTGCTGGTGAATCCGGACGACGAGGTCAGCTGGCGCCGTATCGTCAACGTTCCAAAGCGGGGGGTGGGCGAGACCTCAGTGGCCAAGCTGGCCGGGTGGGCCGGTCTCCGGGGGGCCTCGTTCGGCGAAGCGGTGGCCCATGCCGACGAAGCCGGGGTATCGGGCAAGGCGGGCTCGGCCCTGATCGATCTGTCGGGACTCCTCGACCGGCTGCGAGGCCAGATGGCGGTGCCCGAGCTGGTGGACGAGAACGGTGACGCCGTCCCACCCGAAGCCGAGGACATCGTGAGGGCGTCGTCGGACAGCGGCCTCGACGGGAGCCATGGCCATGGCGACGTCCCCCCCGGCAGCCTCGACCCCGGCGATCTGGTGACCGCGGTGCTCGAGGGAACGGGCTACCGCAGTGAACTGCTGGCCGAGGGCACCATCGAGGCCCTGGGGCGGGTGGAGAACGTGGACGTGCTGGTGGGCATGGCCGCGGCCTATCGGACGCTGGCCGAGTTTCTGGAGGCGGCGTCGCTGGTGGCCGACTCCGACGAGCTCGGCGGGGACGGCACCAAGGTCTCGCTGATGACCCTCCACATCGCCAAGGGCCTCGAGTTCCCCGCGGTCTTTCTGGTCGGGATGGAAGACGGGATCTTCCCGCACCTGCGGTCCCTCGGTGATCCGGTCGAGCTCGAGGAGGAGCGCCGGCTCTGCTACGTCGGCATCACCCGGGCCGAGCAGTACCTGTATCTGTCCCACGCGTGGAACCGCATGGTCTACGGACGGAGCAGCAGCAACATCGCCAGCCGGTTCCTCAACGAGATCCCCTCCGAGCTGGTGCGGGAGGTCGGCGGCGAATCGGTCGGACGGCGGGTCGGGTCCGCCGATGGCGGAGGGGAAGGTCGGCTGTTCCGGAGTCGGTCGGGCGGAGCCCATGACGGTGGGGGCACACCGGGGCGGAGCGTGTTCGGGCGCGGCGTGGCCCGGTCGGCCGAGGAGTTCGGTGCCGATGGCCGCCGCCGCCGGGCGCCGGCGTCGAGTGGGGCGGAGCGGCTGGGCCTCGAGGCCGGCGACACGGTGGTCCACGGGCTGTGGGGCGAGGGATCGGTGCTGGAGACGTCGGGTGCCGGTGAGGATGCCGAGGCGGTGGTCCTGTTCGGCACCGTGGGGCGCAAGAAGCTCCTGTTGCGCATGGCCCCGCTCAAGCGGGCCTGAGCCGCAGCCTGGGCGTCGGGGTGCCGCATCCTCCCCCCCGGCACCTGGGATACTGGATTCGGACCTGGGAGTAGGCTTTCCCAGCCATTTCAGTTCATGCATTCGATCAGATGGTCCTGCGTCACTGTCGTTGGCATGGTGCAGAGAGCGAGAGCTGGGGAGCGCGTTGGAGGGCAACATCATCTTTGATCAGGACGGCGCGGCCACCACCCAACGCCCCGATGTGTCCTCCGGAATGCCCGATGGATCGGTCGACGGGGGGCGCCTGAACGCCGACGGCCTTCCCGTGGTCATCTCGACCCCGAAGGGGCGGGACCCCAACGAGCCGCGGTATGCCCACCGCCCGCCCCGGCGCACCCGGCGCGAACGGAAGGCCCTCCGCAAAGCACGACTCCGACGCCGCCGTACGGTGATGGGCCGCCACCCGAAGTCGACCGTGGCCCTGGTGATCGTCCTGCTGCTGACGCCGGTGTGGATCTCCGCCGGATCGGCGGCCACCGATCAGGCGCTGGGCCCCACGGTGGGCGCCCGGTTGGCGGAATGGGTACGGGACCACGGTGGCGGTCCCGTGGTGACCTGGGCGGAGAACACCTGGTACACCTGGCATGCGCCGCCCAAGGGTGGGAAACCGGCCAAGGGCGCCATCCCCGTCCCCAGGTCCACGACCACCACGCTGCCGGCGGGGCCGGCCCACCTCCCGGTCCCGGCGGCCATCGTCCCCTTCGTCACCACCCCGACCGCCGGTGAGGGCCAGTGGCAGCCGATCGGGCGGACCGTGGGCGGGCTCCCGGCCATGTATGCCGCCTACCTCCGGCCCAACGCCGTCAACACCAGCCTGGTGACCGGCGTGGCGTGGATGGACACCCAGCTGCTCCGGGCCACCCTGTACGAGGGGTCGTCGATCCCCGGCACCGGTCAGACGTGGACCAACGAGGCACCGATCACCGGCGCGGCCCTCGACACCCTGGTGGCCGCCTTCAACTCGGGCTTCCGCATGCAGGATGCCCGGGGCGGCTACTTCGCCGACGGGGTGACGGCCATACCTCTGGTGCAGGGGGCGGCGTCCCTGGTCATCTACAGCGACGGGACCCCTCAGATCGGCGCGTGGGGGACCGATGTGGCCATGTCGCCGACGGTGGTGGCGGTGCGCCAGAACCTCGATCTCATCGTGGCCAACGGCCAGCCGGTGCCGGGGCTCGACGCCAGCGACAACATCCGCTGGGGCGCCACCCTCGGGGGAAGGGTCCAGGTGTGGCGGTCGGGACTGGGCATCACCGCCAACGGTGCGCTGGTGTTCGTCGGAGGCTCGGGGCTCTCCATCGTGGACCTGGCCAACGTCCTGGCCCGGGCCGGAGCGGTCCGGGCGATGGAGATGGACATCAACACGTCGTGGGTGAACTTCTTCAGCTATGCCCCTGCGGTCGGTCAGCCGGCGTCGTCGTCCAACGGCACCAGGCTGACCCTCGACGAGGTCAACTCGCCGGGGCGGTACTTCTATGCCTCCTCTCGCGACTTCATCACCATGTCGGCCCGCCTGCCGGCCACGGCCCCCACTCCCACCACTCCCACCACGTCATCTACTGTTCGGAGGAAGTGAACCGGAGCGACGGGGAGAGGGGACGATGGGCCGGCAACTACCCAGGCGGTTCTACGAGCAGGAACTGCTGAGCCTTCAGGGCGAGCTGGCCGCCATGACCCGGTGGATCCAGCACAGCGGGGCCCGGGTGGTGGTGGTGTTCGAGGGACGGGACGCGGCCGGCAAGGGCGGCGCCATCAAGCGGATCTCCGAGTACCTGAGCCCGAGGACCTGCCGCATCGTGGCGCTCCCGACCCCCACCGAGCGCGAGCAGGGCCAGTGGTACTTCCAGCGCTACATCGGCCACCTCCCGTCGGCGGGGGAGATGGTCCTGTTCGACCGCAGCTGGTACAACCGCGCCGGCGTCGAACGGGTGATGGGATTCTGTACCGACGAGCAGTACCAGCGGTTCCTCCGCCAGTGCCCGGTGTTCGAGCACCAGCTGACCGAGGACGGGATCATCCTGATCAAGTACTGGTTCTCGGTGAGCGACGAGGAGCAGGAGCGCCGGTTCCAGAGCCGGGTGGACGATCCGCTCCGCCGGTGGAAGCTCAGCCCCATGGACCTCGAGGCCCGGCAGCGATGGGTCGACTACTCGCGGGCCAAGGACGCCATGTTCACCCACACCGACACGGCCGAGTCACCCTGGTACGTGGTGGAGGCTGACGACAAGCGGCGGGCCCGGCTCAACTGCATCGCCCATCTGCTGAGCCGGGTGCCCTACCTGCCCATCGACGAGTCGCGTCTGAAGCTGCCCAAGCGGGTCCGGGACGAACGCTATCAACGACCGCCGCGCGATCTCTCCACCTACGTGCCCGACTACGCCGCCTCGCTCCTGCCGTAGGGAGGTCGGACGGTCGTCGCGCCTGCGGACCGGCGCTCAGCCGGGCATCCGACGCCAGACGGCCTGGGGGAGATGCCGCATGACGGCAAAGACCCATCGAAGCACGGGAGGTGCGTAGACCACCTGGGCCCCGGACTCGATGCCGTGCACGACGGCGTCAGCCACCGCGCCGGGGTCGGTGGCGAACGGTGCCGGGGTCATGCCTTCGGTCATCCGGCCGACCACGAAGCCCGGCCGCACGATCGTCACGCCGACGCCGGTGCCCTCCAACGAGTCGCCGAGGCCCTGGGCAAAGGCGTCCAACCCCGACTTGGAGGATCCGTAGATGAAGTTGGCCTTGCGGGCCCGCTCGCCGGCCACCGACGACAGCACGACCAGTCGCCCGTGCCCCTGATGACGGAGGTGGGCGGCCACCGCCAGCATGGCCGACGCCAATCCGGCGAAGTTGGTGGTGATCACCGAGGCCGCCGCTACCGGATCGAGCTCGTCGGCACCCTGGTCACCGAGCACGCCGGCAGCCACGATGACGAGGTCGATGTCGCCGAAGCGATCGAAGACCTGGTCGGCGAAGGCCACGTGCTCGCCGCACTCGGTGGCGTCGAACGGCACCGCCTCGGCGACGAGAGCCCCGGCCGCCCTGGCCCGGTCCACCGCCTCGGTGAGCCGGATGCCCTCCCGCCCGGCGAGCACGACCGTCCGGCATCGGGCCGGCACCAGTCGGTCGACAATGGCCTGGGCGATCTCGGAGGAGCCTCCGAGGACGAGCACTGACTGGGGTCGCCCGATGGCGTCGATCATGATCCGGTCCGTTCTGCTGGTTCGTCGGCACTGGTGGATGGGCTGGCGGAGAAGGGGGTACAGGGATCCGTGACCGGCGGCCGGTCGGCGCACAGGCCGATGCGCCGCCCGAGGTCGGAGCGCAGTACGCCGTCCGGATCGACCCGGTCTCGCACGGCCGACCACGCATCGACGCCCGGGTACATGGATCGGAACGCCTCGGGTGACACCCTCGAGTCCTTGGCCAGGTAGATCCGGCCACCGGCGTCGATGACGTCCTGGTCGAGCCGGTCGAGGAGCTGGTCGAGGCCGTGGTAGCCGACGGGCAGGTCGAGGGCCAGGGTCCAGCCAGGCATGGGGAAGGACAACGGTCCCGGGTCTCCCGGCCCGAACCGCTTGAGGACGGCCAGAAAGCTGGCCAGCTTCAGTGTGGCGAGCCGCTCGATGACCGTGCGAATCGTCTCGCCGTGGCGATCGGGAACCACGAACTGGTACTGGAGGAACCCTCGGGTCCCGTACAGGCGGTTCCACTGACCGACGCCGTCGAGGGGATGGAAGAACCCGGTCATGTGGTGGGGTTTGGCCATCTGCCGCCGGGGAGCCTTGCGGAACCAGAACTCGTTGAACGCCCCCACGGTGAGTGGGTTGAGCAGACCGCTCGGTGGGGTGAGCGGGACCCGGGCCAGGGTCCGCGGGACGAAGGCGCGGGCCCGGTCCGGTGCGCGCCTCAATCGCTCGGGCAGATCCTCCAGACGCGCATGGTCACCCCGGGTCAGCACCGAGCGGCCCAGCCGACTGCCGGTCGACTGGCAGTCGATCCATGCCACCGAGTAGCGGTAGGCATCGTCACCGGTGAGTCGGGGGCGCGCTCGGTGTCCACCAACAGGTAGCTGGTCTCGACCGGGATCATCTGGAGGGTGGCGTCGGTGATCACCCCGGTGAGCCCCATCCCCCCCGCGGTGGCCCAGAACAGGTCGGGGTCCGACGACGGAGACAGCGACGCCGTGCCGGTGGGGGTGACCAGTGTCATCGACAGCACGTGGGAGCAGAAGCTGCCGTCCACGTGATGGTTCTTCCCGTGGATGTCGGCGGCGATGGCGCCGCCCACGGTCACCAGCCGGGTGCCCGGGGTCACCGGCACGAACCAACCCAGGGGCACGAAGCGCTCCATCAGCGTCTCCAGGCTGACTCCGGCTCCGACGGTGATCACCCCGGTGGCGAGATCGACCCGGTGGACGGCGTCCAACCACGTGGCGTCGAGCACCGCCCCGCCGGCATTTTGGGCCGCATCCCCGTAGCTCCGTCCCAGTCCCCGGGCGACGATGCCGCGACCCCCCGCCCCGGACCGTGCCACGGCGTCGGCCATGGACCGGTCCACGACATCCGGATGGACGGCATGGATCACGTCCGCGGCGGTTGGAGACGTCCGGCCCCAACCCGTGAGCAGGGCCTGGTGCCCCACGGGAGCGGTCATGTGGCGTAGACGCCGGCGGCGAAGAGACCGGCCCAGATCACACCGTAGATCTGCAGGCGGTGGTCGTGGAGGGCCAGGTCCTCGGGCGCAGCCCCGGCTCCCGAATCGAGGAGCCGCATGATGTGGAGCAGGGCGATGGTGAAGGGGATGACGGTGAGCTGGAACCAGATGGGATCGGCCCCCGGGTGAAGCTGGCCGGCCCGGTCGAAGGCCCACAGGCAGTAGGCGGTCACCGAGACCGCGGCGGAGAGTGTCCGGACCGAGCGGAGGAACGACGGCGTGTACAGCCCGAGGGTCTGGCGTACCGATCCGTCGTGGACCTGCTCTTCCGACAGGAGCTGCTTCTCGCCCGACCGCTTTCCGGTCACGATGAGCAGGGAACCGAACGACGCCACGATGAGGAACCAGTTGGTGAGGGCTACACCGGTCGCCACCCCACCGGCCACGGCGCGTAGGACGAAACCGGCACTGACGGCGGCCAGATCGAGGACCGGTTCGTTCTTGATCCCCAGGGAGTAGGCCACGTTGACCCCGGCGTAGACTCCCATGACGAGCGTCAGGTGCCACCCGGCCAACAGCTGGGCCAGGCCGGCGGAGGCCACCAACAGGACCACTCCGGTGGTCAGGGCCAGGCGCACCGAGACCAGCCCGGTCGCCACCGGCCGGAGGCGCTTGGTCGGGTGCATCCGATCCGAGGGCGCGTCGACGGCGTCGTTGAGGAAGTAGGTGCCCGAGGCGGCCACGCAGAAGATGGCGAAGGCACAGGCTGCGTGCCAGAGGACGGTCCGATGGAAGAGGACCCCGGCCGCCGCCGGCGCCACGAACACCAGGAGGTTCTTGAGCCACTGGCGGGGACGGGCCACCCGGGCCATACCGACCAGCAGCGGCGCCGAGAACAGGGACGACGGAGCGGCGTGTTCGTCGGGTCTGTCCACAGCTTCAGCCGGGGTGGTCAAGGCGTCCTCTGAGCGTCGGGTCGAGTAGGAGCCGGGTCGAGCCGCGGGCGCCGGTGGGAACGTATCACGGACCACAAGGGTAGGGCCTGGACGTCGACCCGCGGGGCTCATGGGGCGCGGTCCGGTCCTCCGACCAGGCCCGGATGGGCCAGATGGCGTGTCACCGCTTAGTATCTGCCTCCGTGAAACGCCCGTATCGAGTGGTCGTGGCCAAACCCGGCCTGGACGGGCACGACCGCGGGGCCAAGGTGATCGCCCGGGCCCTGCGTGACGCAGGCTTCGAGGTCATCTACACCGGGTTGCATCAGACAGCGGAGCAGGTGGTGCAGGCGGTGATCCAGGAGGACGCCGATGCGGTGGGCCTGTCGTTGCTGTCGGGGGCCCACCTCACCCTGGTCCCCCGGGTGCTGGAGGGACTCCGCCAGCAGGGACGCGGCGATGTCCTGGTGCTGGTGGGCGGGATCATCCCCGCGGCCGACATACCGGTCCTGAAGGATCTCGGCGTGGCCGAGGTGTTCACCCCGGGTGCCCCCCTGCCGACCATCGGCGCCTGGTTGGCCGACGCCCTCGACGAGCGTGAGAGTGGAGTGGACGCCTGACCCCACCGTGGCCCGAGGGGCGCAGCAGGTAGCACCGGCGTACCCGAGGCAGGCCTGGCTTCTGCCCGTCGAGGTTCGCAGTACCAGACAAGACCGACGCAGCATCAGGTTCGTAGCAACGGACAGAGAGGAATGGATCCGGTGGATCTCTTCGAGTATCAGGGCAAGCAGTACTTCGCCCGCTTCGGCATCCCCATCTCCAGGGGTGGGGTGGCCGACACCGTCGACCAGGCCCTGGCCCAGGCGGAGGATTCGGGCTACCCGGTGGTGGTCAAGGCACAGGTGAAGGTTGGCGGCCGGGGCAAAGCGGGCGGCGTCAAGCTGGCCGCCAATGCCGACGAGGTGCGGACCCACGCCGGCGCCATCCTCGGGCTCGACATCAAGGGGCATGTGGTCAAGCGGCTGTGGATCGAGCACGCCTCCGACATCGCCCGCGAGTACTACGCCAGCTTCACGCTCGATCGCAGCGCCAAGAAGCACCTCGGCATGCTCTCGGCCGAGGGTGGCGTGGAGATCGAAGAGGTGGCGGTCACCAATCCCGAGGCCATCGCCCTCCTCCACATCGACCCGGTCGACGGCCTGAGCCTCGAGGCCGCCCGTCAATGGGTCGAGCGGGCCAACCTCGACGAGGTCGCACGGGACCAGGCCGCCGCGCTGCTGGTCAAGTTGTACACCTGCTACACCGAAGGCGACTGTGACCTGGCCGAGATCAACCCGCTCATCCTGACACCGGATGACAAGGTCCACGCCCTCGACGCCAAGGTCACCTTGGACGAAAATGCCGCCTACCGCCATCCCGAGTGGGAGGAATTCGAGGGCAGCGACGTGGAGGACGAACGGGAGACCAGGGCCAAGGAGCGGGGGCTCAACTACATCGGGCTGGACGGAACGGTCGGGATCATCGCCAATGGCGCCGGCCTGGCCATGAGCACGCTCGACGTGGTCAACCAGTGTGGTGGCTCGGCGGCCAACTTCCTCGACATCGGGGGTGGGGCCAATGCGGACGTGATGGCCGCGGCCCTCGAGGTGATCAACTCCGACCCCGCCGTCCGCTCCATCTTCGTCAACATCTTCGGTGGGATCACCCGGGTGGACGAAGTGGCGAACGGGGTACTCGAAGCGCTCGACCGGGTGTCGATCAGCTCGCCCATCGTGCTGAGGTTGGACGGCACCAATGCCCCCGCCGGCCGGAAGATACTGGCCGACCATCTGTCCGATCGCCTGGTCGCCGAGCCGACCATGCTCGATGCCGCACGCCGGGCGGTCGCCCTTGCAGGAGGAGCATCGTGAGCATCTTCGTCGACGAACACACCAGGGTCGTGGTCCAGGGCATCAGCCCGACCAGCCAGGGTCTCTACCACGGGCTCCGGAACCGGGCCTACGGCACCCATGTGGTGGCCGGCACCAATCCCAGACGGGGCGGCGAGGAGATCGAGGGCATCCCGGTCTTCGCCACGGTGGCCGAGGCGGTCGAGGCCACCGGGGCCAACGCCTCGTTCATCTCGGTCCCACCGAGGTTCGCGGCCGATGCCATCATCGAGGCCGCCGCTGCCGGCGTGCCCTTCGTGGTGTGCATCACCGAGGGCATTCCCGCCAGTGACGAGGCCCTGGCCTTCAACCGCCTGGTGCGGGAGCACCCCGGCACCCGACTGCTCGGCCCCAACTGCCCGGGCATCATCTCTCCCGGCAAGTGCAATATCGGGATCACCTCGGGGGACATCGCCATGCCCGGCGGGCCCGTGGGCATCGTCAGCCGCTCGGGAACGCTCACCTACCAGGCGTTGCACGAGCTCTCCCAGCAGGGGGTGGGCCAGACCACGTGCGTGGGGATCGGCGGCGACCCGGTGCCGGGGACCAGCTTCATCGACTGCCTGGCCGCATTCGAGGCCGATCCCGATACCAAGGCCATCATGATGATCGGTGAGATCGGAGGCTCCGCCGAGGAAGAGGCGGCCGAGTTCATCGCCTCGTCGGTGAGCAAGCCGGTCGTCTCCTATGTGGCCGGGGTGACGGCGCCGCCCGGTCGCAAGATGGGTCATGCCGGCGCCATCATCTCGGGGTCCAAGGGAACCGCTCAGGCCAAGATGGACGCCCTCGCCGCGGCCGGCGTCACCGTGGCCCTCAACCCGACGGAGGCCGGCGAGGCCATGGTCGACGTCGTACGGAAACTCGGCTGAGCGGGGTCGTCCCGTCTACTGACGCCGTGGGCGGGCGTCCTATCCGGGCGGTCATCTTCGATCTGGACGGACTGCTCGTCGACTCCGAGCCGTTCTGGCGCCAGGCGGAGATGGAGGTCTTCGGCTCACTCGGCCTGCGTCTCACCGAGGTCGATGTGCGCCAGACCATGGGGCTGCGCATCGACGACGCCGTACGTCACTGGTTCGACCGTTCGCCGTGGGAGGGCGCCGCCCCCGAGGAGGTGGAGCGGTCGATCACCGCCCGGGTGGCCGAACTGGTGACGGCGTCCGGTGCGCCGATGCCCGGTGCGCTCGATGCCGTGTCGCTCTGCCGGCGCCTCGCCCTTCCGGTGGCGGTGTGCTCCGGCTCCTACGCCGTGGTCATCGAGGCCGCCCTGGCCCGCCTGGCCATCGAATCCGATGTGGCGGTGTGGCACTCCGCCGAGTGGGAGGTGCTCGGCAAACCCCATCCGGGGGCCTATCTGTCGACGGCGGCGAAGCTCGGCGTGGACCCGACCGGTTGCCTGGCCCTCGAGGACTCCTTCAACGGCGCCATTTCGGCCAAGGCCGCCCGGATGCGGGTGGTGGTGGTGCCCGAGCCCGCCGCGGCTTCCTCTCCCCGGTGGGGCTTCTGTGACGCACAGCTCGCGTCGCTCATGCAATTCGACGACACGTTGCTCCGATCGCTGGAGCGGTAGTTCGAAACTTGCAAACTTTCGCTTCGGTATTGCCGAATCGGTGCCGATACTCCTGTCACGAGGGGCATCCCCTGGGCAGGGGGGACCGAGCGGCGTGGGCCCAGAGCCGGAGGCAGGCCGGCCGGGCCACGTCGCCCTGGTCCCGTTGGTCGGGACGATACCACCGGCGAATCTGAACCATCCGACGTGTCGCGGGTAGCGCGAGCGTCGACACTCTGAGGCACTGGTAGCGTTCGGCCGTGAGCCCCGGCGCCTCTTCAGCACCCTCGCCGCGCCCGGTGCGGATCGGTGTGCTGGCCTCGGGAAGCGGGACCATTCTCGACGCCATCATCACAGCCGGGCTCCCTGTCACGCTGGTGCTCGCCGACCGTCCGTGCCGGGCGCTGGAGATCGCGGTGCGGGCCGGCATCCCCACCGTCCTGGTGGACCGATCCGAATTCGGAGGGTTCGGGACCACCTTCGAACGTGGTCGCTATACCGGAGCAGTCACCGCCGCCCTGCAGGCCGCTGCCGTCGACGTGGTGGCCATGGCCGGATACGGCACCGTGCTCGGCCAGGCGGTGCACACCGCCTTTCCGGGTCGCATCCTCAATACCCATCCGGCCCTCCTTCCGGCGTTCCCCGGGTGGCATGCCGTGGCCGACGCCCTGGCGGCCGGCGTGGCCGAAACAGGCACCACCGTCCACATCGCCACCCTCGAGATGGATGCCGGTCCGGTGCTGGCCCGGGCCTCGGTACCGGTGCTCCCCGACGACACGGAGGCGACCTTGCACGAACGGATCAAAGCGGTCGAGCGCACGCTCTATCCGGACACCATCAGAAGGTTCGTGGACGGGTTGGCGGCGGCGACGGGGGATGGGCCAGGATCACCATCGGAGGTTGCCACGTGAGGGCACTGCTTTCTGTCTACGACAAAACCGGACTGGTCGACCTGGCGCAAGGGTTGGTGGACCTGGGTTGGGAGCTGGTCTCGAGCGGAGGGACGTCAGCGGCGCTTGCCGATGCCGGCATCGTCCACATCGAGGTGGCCGACCTCACGGGTGCCCCGGAAATGCTCGGCGGCAGGGTCAAGACCCTCCACCCCGCCATCCACGGTGGCATTCTGGCCGACCGCTCCAAGCCCGACCATCTGGCCGACGTCGAGCGTCAGGGCATCGGCCTCATCGACCTGGTGGTGTGCAACCTCTATCCCTTCCAGTCGGATCCTTCGATCGAGCTCATCGACGTCGGGGGTCCCACCATGGTGCGGGCGGCGGCGAAGAACCATGCCCACGTCGGTGTGGTGGTCTCGCCAGACGAGTACGGGGGTGTGCTGGGCGAGTTGCGGGAGCACGGATCGCTCACCGACACCACCCGACGACTGCTCGCCCGGGACGCCTTCGCCCATACCGCGGCGTACGACGCCGCCATCGTCGGCTGGTTCGACGCGCCGGACGGATCCGAGGCGCCGGACAGCGATGCCGCCATCCTGCCTCCGACCATCCATCTGGCCTTGGAGCGGGCCGGCTCCCTCCGGTACGGGGAGAACCCGCACCAGCACGGGGCGCGCTACCGGATCATCGGACAGCCCTCGTGGTGGGACGACGTCGTACAGCACGGGGGCAAGGAGCTCTCCTACCTCAACATCTTCGATGCCGACGCCGCGTGGCGACTGGTCCACGAACTCCCGTCGACCGGCAGCGGCGACCGGGCCGTGGCCATCATCAAGCACGCCAACCCCTGCGGAGCAGCGGTCGAGAACGATCTGGTCACCGCCTACCAACGGGCGCTCGAGTGCGACCCCCAGTCGGCGTTCGGGGGCATCGTCGCCATCGGTGGCCCGGTGACGGTGGCGGTGGCTGAGGCAATTGCCGCGGGC
>Ga0307373_10007111_pt1 | contig 17549 bp, 2 predicted proteins | sample OX2MG_FD_202534 | JGI IMG/M metagenome (GOLD analysis project Ga0307373, IMG submission 202534) | Soil microbial communities from Risofladan, Vaasa, Finland - OX-2 | ecosystem: Environmental > Terrestrial > Soil > Coastal area > Acid sulfate soil | place: Finland: Risofladan, Vaasa | collected... | reverse complement strand
AGAAGTCGTCTTAGCCCTGCGGCTTCGACGAGCGTTCTTCGAGTCGCTTCTGGAGGGGACGAACCACTGGCCTCCTTCCCGCCCGCAACGAGTTGCGCCGCGCCGGACGCGAATGACGATTGAATAACAGGCGACAGCGGAAGGGAACAAAAGGCAACAAAGGAAACAAAGGTTCAGCGGCCGACCGTAGGTCGGTCCTCTGCAACACAATGTCGGTAAATGGCAGCCTGGGGGATTACGCGCGTCGAGTTTCCCTCCTTTGCTTCGTTTCCTTATGTTCAAAAACGTCGCTATAGAAACGAAAGGAAGGGGTAACCGCGGGTGATGCCGATTGGCGCAGATTCGGAACCACAATCTGTGTGCATCTGCGCCCTCTGTGGATCATGTTCCTCGTTCTTTGTCTGGCCTCGATCCGTGCTCGATCGGTGTTTAATCCGTGGCTAAAGTCTCCGTCACTCCAGATGGTCGAGTGCTTTTCACCGGCAAACGATTCGTAAGCTGGGCGACGCAAAGTTAGCAGCGAACCGATCTTGCGTACAACTGCCCGCTGGAAATCGGCTTCCGCCGACGGTAGACTGAAACGTTTACGCGAGGAATTAGTGCCGCAGGCGATAGCCCGCAATCTCGCCGTCGGGCCTGCACTGCCTCGTCGACTTTCAACTTGAGGCCTGTGCTGGTCCGGTTCAGCGTGTTCGGTGCTTTGTCGGGCTCCGCGGGAAGGAAAACAGATGATTGGTAAGACCGTCGGCCATTATCACATCACGGACAAACTCGGTGCCGGCGGCATGGGCGAGGTCTTTCTCGCCGAAGACACCCGGCTGGAACGTAAAGCCGCGATCAAGTTTCTGCCGGCCGAACTGGCCGCTGACCCCGAGCGCCGGCAGAGATTTCTGATCGAGGCCAAGGCCGCTTCGGCGCTCAATCATCCGCACGTCTGCACCGTCTACGACGTGGGTGAGACGGACGACGGGCTCCCATTCATCGCCATGGAATTCGTGGAAGGGCAGTCGCTGGATGCGCTGGTGAAAAAAGGACCGCTGGAGATTTCCCGGGTCGTCGAGATCGCCGTTCAAGTCGCCGACGCGCTGGATGCCGCCCACTCGCGCCGCATCGTGCATCGCGACATCAAGCCCGGCAATATCAGCCTGAACGAGCGGGGGCAGGTCAAGGTCCTCGACTTCGGCCTGGCCAAGCGGATGCCGCGGGAATCCGCGGGCGCCCTGGGAAAAACTGCCGACATGCAGCAGACCCAGGACGGCCAGGTGCTCGGGACCCCCAGCTACATGAGTCCCGAGCAGGCGCTGGGCAAGAACCTCGACCATCGCACCGACATCTTCAGCATGGGGGTCGTCCTCTACGAACTGACGACGGGCCAAAGGCCATTTAGGGGCGCCACCCTTGTCGAGATTGTCGACAAGATCGTGCATGCTCAGCCGACGGCGATCGCGCGGCTCAACTACGACGTCCCGGCCGAGCTGGAGCGAATCACGCTCAAGTGCCTGCAGAAATCGGCCGATCGCCGCTACCAGACGTCCCGCGAGCTGCTGGTCGATTTGCGGAGCCTGTCCAGGGAAGTCGAACATGGCCCGGCGGCCTCCGGGTCGGCGATGTTCGGCCGCGTGGAAGTGGGAAATCGAAGCGGGATCGCGGCGGCGCCGTTTTCGCTGGAATCGCTGAAGACCAGCGACGTACTGCTCAATTACGCGGCGATCGACGACTACCCGTTGCAGGACGGCAAGCCCGGCTGGGTGTCGCAGTTGCATCGCAACCTGGAAGTTCGCATGGAGCAGCTCTCGGGCGAAAAGGTCCGCATCGCACGCCTGCCGGAGGATGCGGTCTCGCCGGCGCACGAGGCCGAAATGCTGCGGCATGTTCCGCGGGCCAAGGCCATGATCTCGGTCGTATCGCCCCCCTTCGTCAAATCCGAAGTGTGCCGACGGGGGGTGGAACAGTTCTGGCTGGGCGCGGAACAGACTGGAGGCCGCTACATCAAGGATAAATCGCGACTGCTCAAAGTGCTCAAGACCTCCGTCTCGCCACAGCAGATGCCTCGACCCCTGGTCGATATCTTCTCGCCGTTGTTCGGGTTCGAGTTCTTCGAACAGGATGCCGAAACCGGACGGGTCCGCGAGTTCGACGAAACGTTCGGACCGGCGCTCAAGCAACGCTTCTTCGAGAGGGTGTACGATCTGGCCTACGATGGCTGCCAGGTCCTGAGCCTGATGAAGCAGGTCCTCGCCCGGGACGATTCCCGAGCGGTGCCGAACCCTCATCGGCACTGGGTTTATCTGGCGACCACCACGTCGGATGTCGCGGACGAGCGCGACCGCATCAAGCGCGAGCTGCTCGAAAGGGGACATGTCGTGCTGCCCGACGCGCCGTTGCCGATGCTGTCGCGCGACGTCGAGACGGTCGTGCGCGACTGTCTTTCGAAGTGTACCATCGCCGTCCATCTGCTGGGCCGGCGTTATGGGGTCACGCCTGAAGACTCGTCGGAATCGATCCCGGCCTTGCAGGTCCGTCTGACGGCCGATCGTGCTCTCGGGCCCGACTTGCAGCGACTGATTTGGGTGCCGGGGGGTGGCGAATCGGCCGACGAAAGGCAACGCGCGTTCGTGCTCCGCGTGCAGGAAGATCCGGCGCTGCACCATCGCGCGGAGATCATCGAAGGCAATTTGAACCTGCTAAAGAAAGATCTCATCCGCCGCCTGGCGCCGCCCGAGGAAAAGCCGAAACCGGCGGCCCCCGCGGTAGGGAACGGCCTCCGTGCCGTTCCGGGCGGAGCGCCCAAGCTGTACCTGATCTGCGACCCGAAAGATGAATCCGCTATCGAAGCCCTGGAGGACCACCTGTTCGCACAAGGGCTGGAAGTGATGCTTCCCGCGTTCGACGGCGATGACGCCGCCGCCGCGGCGCTGCACCAGGACAGCCTGCTCACCTGCAACGCGGTCCTGGTTTACTACGGTGCGGCCCCCAAGGCCTGGGTCGACATCAAGCTCCGCGAGCTGCTCAAGGCCACCGGCTACGGAAGGGAAGGGCCGATTTCAATCACGGCGGTCTACATCGCGCCCCCCGACGACCGCCGCAAGGACCGGTTTCAGTCGCACCAGGCCGGCGTGATCCGTCAGCCGGGCGAGTTCGAGCCATGCGCGGAACTCGACGCCTTCGTGGGCCAGATCAAGGAGGTGTGCGCATGAGTGCCGCTCCCCACACGCTCCGCGGCATGCGCAGACTGATTACAATGACTGGGCCGAAATCACCGTAACCAGATTTGAGGAACGAGATCATGGGCCGAGTTCGAGAGTACATCAAAGTCAATGGCAAGAAGTTCTGGACCCTCTTTGATACCGGAGCACGGAACACCTACATCGTGCCCCGAGTTGCGGCCCAATTGGTAACCTCGGAACTCCATGCGCCATTCCGTTCGGCGCTCGGAGGAGGCGTCAAGGAATCCAAACAATCGGCGATACTGGAAGCCATCGTCGAAGGCCACCGCGTCTCGACCCTAGCCATGGTCATCGATCGCATCGGCAAGGACGAAGACGGCAAGCCGATCGACATTTTGTTCGGTGCGCTGGCTATGCAGAATTGGAGCATACGGCCTATTCCAGACGAGGAGCGGCTCGACCTATCGCATTACCCAGAAGAGTTTCTGGAGTTCTAGCCTGGGTGATTGATGGGAATTGCGGATCGGCGAATCTCGCGTATTTTATGATTTTGACGTCGTTGACGCGTCCTCTATGAAAACGATCCATACCATCGACGAAGCACGAGAGAAATTGAGACTCCAATGACCAGCCAGTTCCGCTGCGTGAACCCGTTTCCTGGTCTGCGGCCGTTCACGCAGGAAGAAGATTACCTGTTCTTTGGGCGCGAAGAACAGACGATTGAACTGTTGCAGCGCCTGGGCGGCAATCGCTTCGTGGCCGTCGTGGGGACTTCAGGGAGCGGCAAGTCGTCGCTGGTCCGCTGCGGATTGTTGTCGGAACTGCTGGGGGGCCGGATGCTCGAGGCCGGCGCCTCGTGGGAGATCGCCGTCACGCACCCCGGCGGCAATCCGCTGGCACTGTTGACCGACGCGCTGCTGCACGCCGACCTCTACGATCGCGAGGTGGAACACGCCCGCGAGAATCTGCTGGCCACGTTGAGCCGCAGTCACTTCGGCCTGGTCGAGGCGGTCAAGCAGGCCGACTTGGGCGAGGGGACCAACTTTCTGCTGGTCGTCGACCAGTTCGAAGAGATCTTCCGCTTTCACGAAGCGGGCCAGACACAACAGGAAATGGCCAACGAGTTCGTGAGCATCCTGCTGGAAGCCGCGGCGCAGAAGGAAGTGCCGATCTACGTCGTGCTCACGATGCGCTCCGACTTCATCGGCGAGTGTGGTCAATTCGAAGGCCTGGCCGAGATGGTCAATCGGGGCGAATTTCTAATTCCGCGGCTCACGCGTGAGCAATACAAGCGGGTCATCGAAGGGCCGATCAAAGTCGCCGGCGGTCAGATTGCGCCGCGACTGCTGCAACGCCTCTTGAACGACCTCGGTCAGCAGGCCGACCAGTTGCCCTGTCTGCAACATGCCCTGATGCGGACCTGGAACGTCTGGGCTGAGACGGGGGACGCCGATGCGCTCGACACTGATCCGCTCGACCTGGAAGATTACCAGCGCGTTGGCCGGATGTCGGAAGCCTTGTCGCTGCACGCCGATGAAATCTACGAATCGCTCGAATCCGATCAGCAGCGGGAGTTGTGCGCCGGGGTGTTCAAAGCGCTGACGGTCCAGGAATCGGAAAACCGCGGTATCCGACGGCCGCAACGATTGGGACGGTTGTGCCAGATCCTGGAAGTACCGCTCGACGAGCTGCTGCCCATCATCGACTCTTTCCGCCGGCCCGGCGTCACGTTCCTGATGCCCTCGCAAGACGTGGAATTGACCGACCGGACCATCATCGACATTTCCCACGAAAGCCTGATGCGCGTCTGGACCCGGCTGCGGCACTGGGTCGAGGAAGAAGCGCAGGCCGCCGGGATCTACCTGCGGTTGTCGGAAAGCGCGGCACTGTACGGCGAGCGGAAAGCAGGCCTGTATCGCGATCCCGAGTTGGGCATTGCCCTGGCCTGGCGGGAATCGCAACACCCCAACGCCGCCTGGGCTGAGCGTTACCATCCAGGTTTCGACGCGGCGATGGCATTTCTGGCGGCGAGCCGAGAGGCCAGCCTCGCTGAGGAACAGGCTCGCGAAGCCGCGCGGCGGCGGGAGTTGGCTCAGGTCCAGCAGTTGGCCGAAGCCCAGCAGTTTCGTCTGGAGCAGCAGCAGCGCGCGGCCCGCAAACTCCGCAAGATGCTCGCGGGCCTGGCGCTCGTGGCCCTGATTGCAGGCGCCGCGTGCATCGTCGCGCTCTTCGCCAACGACCGCGCCAACCGGCTGGCTGAAGTGGCCGAGACGCAACGAGACAATGCCGAGCACAACGCGGCCGAGGCCAAACGCGAGCGCGAGATGGCCGAGACCGCCGAGACCGCGGCGCAGCGCGCCGAAAAGCGAAGCCGCGAATTTCGCTACGCCACCGACATGCAATTGGCCGCCCGGCTCATTGACGACGCACACGCCAACGCCAGACAGGTTCTCGATCGGTTGGCCGACCATGACCCGGCGAAGGACCCGGGCCATACGGGTGACGGCGACTTGCGCGGGTTCGAATGGCATTACCTGAAGCGCCTGGTCGACAGCCGGGCGACGATCTTCCCCAGCGGCGAACAGCCCGTGACCGACAGCGCTCTGAGGGCTGACGGAGAGCTTGTCACGCTCGACGAAGACGGCCGACTAGAGCGCTGGGACGTGACCACACGGCGCGAAACTCGCCCGGCCCTGGAACTGAGAAACGGGCGCAGCCTGAGCGCGACGGCACTCTCTCCGGATGGCCGGCGCGTGGCCCTGGCGAGCGCCAAAGAGAAACTGGTCCACCTGGTCGACGCGGCAACCGGCGAGGACGTCGTGCCGGCCCTCTCTGCCCAGGCCCGGTTCGGGATCATCATCTCTCCGGACAACCAGATGCTGGTCACGTTGGATTTGAAGATCGGCTGGTGGGACGCGACCACCGGCAAGTCGATCGCCACACAAGACTCCAGACTGTTTGAGGCCGGCCCCCTCTCGATCTCGGCCGACGGCTTGACGCTCGCCGTCTCAGGACCAGGCTGGTGCTCGGTGTTCCGCATGGACCCCAAGATCCGGGAAATCTCGGTGCTGTTGGATAAAGATAGATTGGACTCCAACATGGGGAGCACGCGGACCGCGGCGATCAGTCCGGACGGTCGATCGCTCGTCGTCAGCCAGTTCCACACCGGAACGGTGGCCCTGTTCGATATTTCCAGCGGCCACAGCGTGAAAGCGCGAACATTCGATCACGCGGCTTCTGTCTCGGCCATCGGCTTCGACCCCCAGGGGACCGCCATGGCGACGGCCTGCCTCGATGGATCGATCAAGATCTGGCCCGATTACCGGGTCCAGTCAGCCAACGGGACAACCTCAGCGGAAACGACGGCCCTGATGGGGCACAGGGACGAAATCACCCGGATTTCTTTCGCGGCGGGTGGAAAGCAGGTGATCAGCTCCAGCCGCGACATGACGACGCGCCTGTGGGACCTGGCTCAAAAAGCCGCGTCGGTCCATCGTACTTTGGATGGTGTCGTGAGCCGGAGAATGAGGTTCTCCCCCGATGGATTGCTGATCGCCGCCGCGGAGCTGGAACAGGGGAGCATTCGCCTGCGGGATGCGGAGACAGGGCAAGCGGTACGCGAGCTGCCCGTCACGGTCGACCAGGGCGTGATTCCCGACAGCGTCGCCTTTTCTCCCGACAATCGACTGCTGGCCGTCGGGTATGGCGGGATGCCGAATGTTTCGTACATCGAGCTCTGGGAGATCGACCGGAGCGAGCGCCTCGCCGTTTTGCCGGGGACGACTGATATTCCCGGCTTCAACACGACGGCCGGAAATGGAATCGTCAGCGCACTGTGCTTTTCGCCGGATGGCAAGTACCTGGCGGCCGGCTTCGGCGCGATTAAGGATCTGACCGTCGGAAAAATGGGCCAATTCCCCCTGAAGGTCTACGACGTCGCCACACGACGCGCGATCCGGATATTGCCGGGCCACGAAAACCACTGTACCGCGGTCACGTTCTCTCGTGATGGCTCTCGCATGGCGAGCGGCAGCAACGACGGGACAGCCAGAATCTGGGACACCGCCACCTGGAAAACGCTTCACGTATTGCACAACCCGTTCCGCGGCGACCTGATTCAAAAAATCTTTCATGACGTGGCGTTTTCTCCAAACGCCGAGCTGCTGGCGCTTGCCAGCCACGACGGAACGGTCCAGATCTGGAGCGCCGCCACCGGGGAACTTCGAGAGACACTGCGCGGGCATGCCAATGGGGTCACCAGTGTCGCGTTCTCCCCGGATGGCCGCACGCTGGCTTCCGGCAGTTATGAGAGCTCGGTCCGCCTGTGGAACGTGGCCACCTGGCGGGAAGTGATGCGCCTCGATCCGGAAGTCGGCCTCGAGCGCCATTCGCTGGCATTTTCTCCGGACGGAAGACAGCTTTTGGCGACGGGATCTCCGGCAATTCTCTGGTCGACCCGATTGGAGGACGAAATTCAGACGGAACAGGATGCGGAGCAATTGGCGGCACTGCTGGATTCCAAAGCCGATTTCACGTCCCGTTTCCGCATGCTCTCGGAAAACCTGCGCTGGCACGACGCGTTGGAGGTCCTTGTTCGCCGGCGGCCCGACGACGTTCATGTGCAGGGGGCACTGGCCGCCGCCCGCGCGAACCGCTATGCCTCACGCCACGAATGGAAGCAAGCGGTTGCAACCTTTGATCTGTTGAAAACCATTCCACCGCACGAGCCAGCGGTCTGGTTCGGGATGCCGGACCTCTTGCGCTTGTCCACCGCCCTGCTGAACGAGAACCGCCCCGGCGAGGCGGCACTGCTGGTGCAAGAGGGTGTCGGAAGGCGGAAGGAGGAAGGCGGAAGGATGAAAAACGAGCAATCAGTTCATCCTTCATCCTTCATCCTTCATCCTTCGAATGGCGCGACTGGCGAGGAGTTGTCCGCATTGCTGGCGACGATCGAAGAGCGTCTGGCCGACTCTCCTGGCGACGCCACGCTCATCGAACTGCGCGCCGAGCTCGCTGGACAGGAACCCGACTACAGCGCGGCGATCAAGATTCTCGAAGAACGACCGGCCGAGATCGTTTCGGCGCCCCTGCGGCGACTTTATCGTCTCCGCGGCGACACGCACGTCGGCTTCGAACGATGGCCAGAGGCCCTTGCCGACTACGCCCATGTCGTCACCGGCGAAACGACTGATGAAGAATTGCTCACCAATCAGGCGCGGGCGCAGGTGAATGCGATGAAACCACCCGAACGATTCGTGCAACTGGGCCGACAGATTGAGACGAACGGGATGGAGCTGGTTGACTATGCTCTCGACGGGGCCACCGAGCCGGCCGAATTCGAAGGTCAGGAATGCCGATTGGTGCAGACGGGCTCCAGAGGCTGGGGCCACGCATATTTCGCCATCGAGGACGGATTCAAATGGGCCCCGGCGATGAACGTGCAAGTGGAGATCGAGTATGCGGCCGACGGCTCGGGAAACCTCGTGATTCAATATGATTCGCACGACGATTCCTACAAGCCATGCCAAGAGTCCGTCCAGTTCCAGGGATCCAAGGGATGGAAAACGGCGCGGTTCGCGATCAAAGAGGCCCGGTTCGGCAACTCTCAGAACGCACGGGCGGATTTCCGCTTCCTCGTGAGTCCTACGGGCCGATTTTACATCAAGCGCGTATCGGTGAGGCGATTGCTGCCCGGAGGGGAGTCTGACGACCCTTGGGTACAACTCGCCGGCGTTCATCGGATGAGGGACGAATTGGAATGGCTCGACAAACTCGTCGAACGCCACCCCGCGTCAACCGCCGGAATCGGCGATTCATTCGCGGCCGATCAGGAATGGCCGCGGGCGATCGAGATGTACTCGAGGGCGATTACCGAGCAGACGACCGTCGTCGAACTGCTCTCGAAGCGGGCGCGCGCCAACGAGGCGCTGGCGATCTGGGATGCCGCCGCGGCCGATTGGACGCGCGCGGCGGCGGGAAGCCCGGATGGGCCCAGACTTCTGGCGGAATTCGGCCGTCGCCTGGCGGACGCAGGACAGGCGGAGTTGGCTGCCGCGCCGCGCGATCGCGCCAAACAGCTTTTGGAAACGGCCTTGCGGCAGGACCCGGAAAACAGCCTGGTCATGGCTGAGCTGGCCCAACTGCTGTTTGGTACGTATGAAACGGCGTGGACAGCACTCAAACCATTGGACATGAAATCGGAAGGCGGAGCTACACTGGCGCTCCAGCCGGATGGTTCCATTTTGGTGAGCGGCACCAACCCGGACAACGACGTTTACGTCATCGAGGCGGAGTTTCAGGAACGAATCGGGGCAATCCGACTTGAAGCCATTCCGGACCCGAGCATGCCGGTCGGCGGCTCCGGAAGGGCGCCCTCCTGGGGGAACTTCGTGCTCACTGATTTCCGGGTCGCGGCGGGGGAAAGCGTAGTCACCTGGAGCCGAGCCGACGCCGATTTCAGCCAAGAAGTGCGACTCGGCCAGATTTCGAGATTTCCGATTGACTTCGCCATTGACGGGGACGAATCGACCGGTTGGGCGATCTGGCCCCGGGTCACCGAGCGTCACTGGGCCGTGTTCACCCCCACCCAGCCGATCAACGAAGCCGGCGACGGGCGCCTCACGATACGGCTTGCCTTTCACCACAAGGAAATGCTGAAGTACGGCATGGGCCGCTTCCGCCTCTCGGTCAGCGACAAGCTGACCACTTTCGAGAATGAGCAGAAGCTTCGCGCGATCATGAAAATTGCCGATCCCCGGATGCTGCTGGCCGCCGCTTACGCCCAGCAAGGCAATACTGCGGAAGCAGCGCATTGGGCCGGCAAAGCCCTCGATGATGTTGGAACGATTGAGGCCAAAACGTCCCTCCTCGAACCTCTCATGGACTTTGACCATGTGCTGAACGAGCTGCGAAAGCCCCGACAGGATGATCTGGCATTGCAGCTCGCCGAGACGCGCAGCCTCGCTCGGCGGGGTATCGAATCGGTCGACCAGAGGTATGACGATCAAGCGCTGCTGGAACTGAAGCTGGCCCGGAAGCAGTTTACCGAGCTGGTTGAGAAATACCCCGAGCCGCATTGGACTGTCCTGAAACCGATTGAGATCAAATCCCAGGGGGGCGCGACCCTGACGCCGCTGGAAGACGGTTCCATTCTGGCCGGCGGTGAAAACCAGTATCCCGAGGTTTACACTTTGGTCGCCAGGCCCGCTTTGGAGCGCATCTCAGCGATCCGGCTGGAGGCGCTTCCCGATCCTTCCTTTCCCCAGAACGGCCCTGGAAGATGCACCTGTGGCAATTTCTGGCTGAACGAGCTGCGTCTGTTTTCCAAAGGGAAGCCTTTCCCGCTGCAGGAAATCATCGTTGCCGACGACGAGGCTCAGGAGTTTCGAAAAGTCATCGACGGCCGGATCGACAAGATCGCAGGCTGGGGCAAGTACCGCAAGGCGGGCGAGAAGCACACCGCCGTTGTGGCGACTCGAATCACACGCGCGGCGAATGACGACTTGAAAATCGAGTTCCATTTCGCGCGTGGACTGGCGAGCCTGCACAATCTCGGCCGATTCCGAGTGTCGGTGACGGCAGACCCCGACGCGCTCGAGGCGGAACGACGGCGAATGCCGTTGCAGCTCAAGGAGAGCGAAGTCGTGGCCCTCGACGTCGCACTGGCGAAAGTTTTGGCTCTGCAAGGGGACACCAACGAGGCCGTTGCGGCGTTTGCCGAAACGCTCGGCCTGGCCAGGGACCGCCCATCCAAGGCCAAGATCATTGCCGAGGCGGCGCCGCTGGCAGACGTGCTGGAACAACTGGCCCAGCGCGCCGTGGGGGATGGACAACTCCAGGCCGAGCTGGCCCGACATTTTGCTGACCAAGGCAAAACGGCGCTGGCCAACGAAGCCCGCACGAAAGCCCGCACCTTGTTCGAAGAGAAGTTGGCGCGGGAACCTGAGAACTCCCTGGCGGCAACTGATCTGGCGCAACTGCTCTTGGAAAACGACAAGCACGAGAACTCCGTCCACTGGACGGTCCTCAAGCCGGTCGAGGCGAGATCAGAGCTGGGAGCGACTTTGTCCGTACTTCCTGACGACTCCATCCTCGCCGGCGGCGCAAATCCGCCGAACGATCTCTACCGTGTCGTATTGACCCTCGGGGCCGACATCGATCTGTGGGCCGTCCGCATGGAAGCGCTAACTCATCCCTCCCTGCCCGGAAACGGTCCCGGCCGCTATCCCGGTCGCGATCCTGGGCCGGCATACCGGGGCACATTCGCTCGGTCGTCCTGGAAAGTGACCGCCACGCTGCCGAATCGAAACGACCCCATCCCCCTCGAGTTTGACCAGGCCCGGGCCGACCATCAGCTCAACCAGGAGATCAAGTCGAATGGAGCGTGGAACATCGCCGGCGGCGAGGGACGAGATTCGACGGCGATCTGGTCGGTGCCTGTCCCCATTTCTCTGGCGGCGGGCACGGCGTTGACTTTCGAGATGCAATTCGGCGGAGTTGGTGCGGAGAACCTCGGCCACTTCCGCCTGTCGGTCAGCGGAGATCCGGCAACGATTGACCGGGAACGGCAGCGTTTGGCCGCAACGCAGCTTAGCGATCCCTGGTTAAAACTGGCGGCCGCTTTTGCGGCGGACGGTCGGAATGATGAAGCTTCGCGGTACTTTACGAGAGCTTTCCAGCAGGCCGATGGTTACGGGGCCAAAAAGCCGATCGTGGAGCTGGCATCGGGCTTTGACGATATTCTGTCCGCCCTCGCCCAGGGGCAGCCCGACGATTTGCAATTGCAGTTCGCTTTGGCCCGGAAACTCGCGGAGCGGGGCCATCAGCATCTGGCCCGGAAGCAGCCAGCGGAAGCACTGGCCGAGCTGCAAAAATCCCGCGAGATGTACACGCGGCTGCGCGCCGAGCCGCTCTGGACCGTGCTGAAACCCGTGGAATTGAAGTCGAATGGGGGCGAAACGTTGGCGGCCGAGAACGACGGCAGCATTTTCGTCAGCGGCCCGACCCCTGACCGAGTCGTGTACACGTTGAAATTCCAAACCGAGCTGCCGGCCCTGACCGCGTTCCGCCTCGAAACCATCCCCGATGCGCGACTTCCTGACGGTGGCGCCGGCCGTTTCGGAAACGGCAACTTCCATTTGTCGGAATTCACCGCCGCCATCGAGTCTGGCCAGGCCGACGCCAGGCCGACGCCGATCGTCATCTCTTCGGCGATCGCGGACTATGAGCAAAATGGAATTGATACAGCCAAAAACAGCGTCGACGGCAACCCAGGGACACACTGGGACACTTATCCCAGAATGCGGGAAGCCCACTGGGCGGTCTTCGGTTTGAAATCACCGGCGCGAACCGAGGGCGGTACCTTAAGCATCACGCTGGACTCGGGAATCTCGCCCTACCCCCGGCATGGCCTGGGCCGCTTCCGGATTTCCGCGACGAGTGAAGCCGAAGCCATCAATCTGGCGCCACTTTACCAGAACCTGAAGGACAGCGATGTCGTGGAACTCCACGTCGCGCTGGCGCAAGCCCATGCCCAACTAGGCCAGACTAACGAGGCTTCAGCCTCGTTGACCGAGGCGCTGGATCTGGCATCGGACCGCGCCGGCAAAGCCAAAATCGTCGCCGCGGCCGCGCCGCTGGATGGCGTGCTCGACAAACTGGTGGAGCGCGCGGCGGCTAGTGCGCCGTTCCAGGCCGAGCTGGCCCGACATTTTGCTGAACAAGGCAACACACCGCGGGCGGAAGCAGCCCGCGCGAAAGCCCGCGCCCTGTTCGAACAGCAACTGGCGAAGGAACCAGACGACTCATTACTCGCCAGGGAACTGGCCGACGTGCTGCTCCCGCGAGGCGACCATTGGACGGTCCTGAAACCAATCGAGATGAATACCGAAAATGGCGTCACACTCGAATTGCAGAACGATGGCTCCGTTTTCGCCCCTCAGCAAAAGCCCCCCAAGAACGACACCTACACGCTGGTTCTTCGGTCAGAGTTGACAGGCATCCGCGGCCTGCGTTTGGAAGTTCTGCCCGATCAGCGCTTGCCCAACGGCGGATCGGGATGGGCTGGAAGCGGGAACTTCGTTCTCAACGAACTGACGCTGCACGTTGCTCCTGCCGAGAGCCCCGGTGAGGCGCGAGCGATCGCCGTGCGAAATGCGTCGGCGGATTTCAGTCAGAGGGATTGGCATGTTCGCGGGCTGGTCGACGGTAACAATGGCAGTGGTTGGGCTGTCGAGCCGGACGTCAAGAGAGATCACACGGCAGTCTTCGAACTGACCGAGGCTGTCGGTGACGGACACCCATCGTGGCTGACCGTCCGCCTCGTTCACCTGTATGGGGATCCGAATTACAATTTGGGCCGCTTCCGCCTGTCAGTCACTGCCGACTCGGCCACTCTGGACCGCGACCAGAAACGCTTCGCGGCGAACCAGATCACCGAGCCGTGGGCAAAGCTCGCTGCCGCATATCGTCTGATCGGCGATCAGCCGGCCATGGCGAGGCTGCTCGAACGTCACCCGGCCGCGGCGGCCGGAAGCGGCGATCTGTACGCGGCCGATCAGGACTGGGAACGGGCCATCGCCGAGTACGGCAAGGCCCTCACGCCGGCATCCACGGAAGCCGAGGTGTTCGCAAAGCGGGCCGAAGCCTTTGAGAAGCTGCAACAATGGGAGCCGGCGATCGCCGATTGGGGCCGAGTCGACGAACTGGTTGCCGACAAGAACAAGCGATATGGTGACTATTCCAGCCTGATCCGGCGGGCGCGTCTCTACGAACGAGTCGGGCAATATGAAAAGGCGCTGGCCGACTACGACCGGGCCGTTGGCATCCCAAACGCCGGGCTTGATCCACTGCTGTGGCGTGTTGCCTATCGCTGCCAGCGCGGCCAGTGGAAAGGTGCCGCTGCGGATTACCGCCAGGTTTGGAGCAGACGCGATCCGAGCTGGTACGCCGAATGGTATTATTCTCGCGAGCGGTCCCTGATCAACCTGCTTGCGGGCGATACCGGCGGTTATCGCCAGGCGGCGGCCGAGTTGTTGACCAGGACCGAGAAAATTCTCGATGGAGATTCGTCAAGGTGGCTGGTTTACGTACTGCTGGCCGGCCCCGATGCGATCACCGACGTGAACCGCGACCGGTTGACGGCAGCCGCGGAACGAATCGACCCCTGGTGGAATCCCCGCCTGAAGGGGGCGCTCATGTTCCGCCGTGGGGAATTCCAACAGGCGGCCGACCTGTTCGACCAGAATGGCGGCGGTACAGCCTTCGAATTTCTCGCGGCCATGGCCCATCACCAGCTTCAGCATTTCGATCGCGCCAGGCAACTGTTCGAGCAGGGCAACACCTGGCTCCAACAGCAACGCGACAGCGACCCCGGTTGCGGCGGCGGTGTGCCGCGGAACCATTATTGGGGCGAATGGGCCATCGTCTTGCAGTTGCAACGCGAGGCGGCTCACATGCTGTACGCGCAGCAGCTCACGGAGCTGGACGCCCGGCTGCAAGCCGAACCGGATAGCGCCGCTATTTTACTGGATCGAGCACGAATGCTTTCCAAAATTGGCCTCCATGACGAAGCCCTGGCGGACCTAAGTAAAGTGGTGGTGCCGCCGACAGACACGTCGGATTTCTTTGGCTTGCGGGGCCGCGTTCTGGCCGACCTGAACCGCACCAACGAAGCGTTGGCCGATCTCGACCGGGCGATTGAATTGGAATCCAGCGACGCGCTGGTTTATGCCGCGCGGGCAAAGATTCTCTGGAATCGGGGGGCCGTCGAACGAGCTCGCCGCGACTTTGAGAAGTCGCTCGGCATCGAGCCATTGCAACAGACCGCCAGCCTTCTGGCCGACATGCTGCTGGAAGCGGACGGCTCGGAATGGACTGTCCTCGCGCCAAGCGAAATGAAATCGGAAGCAGGGGCGAGGCTCTCGTTGCAGGCCGACGGCTCGATCCTGGTCAGCGGCATGAATCCGGATCGGGACGATTACACGCTGGTGGCTCATCCCGACATCCATGAGATCGTCGCCATCCGTCTTGAGGCACTCCCCGATCCCTCGTTACCTGGCAACGGTCCAGGACGTTCTGACAGCGGAAATTTTCATCTCAACGAATTGCGACTGTTTTCAGGCGGCAAGCCTTGCTCCATGACGGGCATTTCCGTCGTTTTTGACCAGGGTCAGCAATCTCAAAATGTCATCGATGGCAAGATCGACGAAAGCATAGGATGGGGCAATTATCCGAGGATGGGCAAGCCGAATACGGCCATTGTGACTACTCGCTTGCAACGCGGCCCGGATGAAGACTTGAAGCTCGATCTCTTTATGTCGCGGGGGGAGTGGAAGGGGCACAATCTGGGCCGCTTCCGCCTGTCGGTCACCGGAGAAAGCGCCACGCTCGACTGGGAACAGAAGCGCATCGCTGCCATGAAGCTCACCAATCCCTGGGCGAAACTGGCGGCCGCTTACGCGGTGCATGGTCACAACGAAGAGGCCTTGCCCTACTTCAGCCGAGCGCTCCAACAGGCCGAAAGTTACGAGGCGCGGAAGCCGATCCTGGAGATCGCGGCGCGGTTTGACAATATTCTCTCCGGACTCGTCCAAGGGCAGCCCGACGATTTGCAATTGCAATTGGCCCTGGCCCGCAACCTTACCGCGCGCGGCCAGACTGCGCTGGCCGCGGAAAAGCCGGCCGAAGCGCTCGCCCTATTGAAACAGGCCCAGGACATCTTCACCCGGCTGCTTGCCCCGGTCGCGGATTGGACCGTGCTCACGCCAGTCGAGATGCGGACTGATTCCGGCGCGAAGCTGGAACTGCAGAATGATCGTTCGGTCTTCGTACCGCAACCGTCCAAAAACGACGACTATTTGCTGGTGTTTGAAACCAATTCGCAGGGGATCAAGGGCCTGCGTCTGGAAGTCCTGACCGATTCCCGGCTGCCGAACGGCGGTCCGGGGTGGGCGGCCGGTGCAGGGAACTTCGTGCTCAACGAACTGACGCTGCACGCTGCCCCCGCGAACGCTCCCGACCAACTCCGTTCGATCGCTTTGCGGAACGCGTCGGCGGATTTCAGCCAGCAGGGTTGGGACGTCCGCGGAGTCCTGGATGGCACCGGCAGCACCGGCTGGGCTATCTGGCCGGAAGTCAACAAAGATCACACGGCGCTCGTCGATCTGGCCGAGGAGATTGGCGACGAGCAAGACTCGCGACTGACGGTCCGGCTCCGCCACCAGCATAGCGACCCCAACTATCTGCTGGGCCGCTTCCGAGTGTCGTTCACCAACGACGCGGCAATGCTGCAGGCCACGCGAATTCGGCTCGATCTGAAGGACAACGAAGTGGCGGACCTGAACGTCGCGCTGGCGGACGCTCACGTCGCTTTGGCGAAGGCGCATGCCCAACAAGATCACACCGGCGAAGCCATCGCCTCGTTCACCGAGGCGCTTAAGTTCGCCACCGACCGCGGCGGCAAAGCGAGTATCATCGCAGCGGCCGCGCCGCTGGATGGCGTGCTGGAAGAACTGACACGGCGCACGGCGGGGGATGCGTCATTCCAGGCCGAATTGGCCCGATTCTTTGGCGAACAGGGCAATACGCCGCTGGCGGATGCCGCGCGCGCCAAAGCCCGCGCACTGTTCGAAAGACAATTGGGGGCCGAGCCCGACAACGCGGCGGCGGCGTCTGAGCTCGCCGGTCTCTTGTGGAGTACGCTCACACCGGTCGAACAATCCTGGATCGATGACGCGGCCCCGGTCGCCGCCAACTTGTTCGGTGATACGCCCTGGGAATTCGTCAGTCAGCCGGATCATCCGGTTTTCAGCGGCCAGAAGGCCATGCGCCGCCGGGCAGCCGGGCAAAGCCAGCACTATTTTGACGGGGCCACACCCGGCTTGAAGATTGGCGAGGGCGCCAGGTTGTTCGCGTACGTCTATCTCGATCCGCAAGACCCGCCCAAAACCGTGATGCTGCAATTCAAAGACGGCAGTTGGGACCATCGCGCGTTTTGGGGCGACGATTTGATAACCTATGGCACCGGAGGCACGGAAAATCACCTCTCGATGGGATCGCTGCCGAAGTTCGGCGAGTGGGTGCGCCTGGAGGTCGAGGCCAAACGGGTTGGCTTGCGCGCCGGAGCCGTTTTGAATGGCTGGGCCTTCACCCAGTACGCAGGCACTTGCTATTGGGACGCGGCCGGATGCACGAATTCGTTCGCGTCCCCCTGGCAACAATTGGCGGCCGCTTATCACCTGCTCGGCGACCAGCCGGCGCTCGACAAGTTGCTCGAGCGTCACCCGGAAGCGACCGCCGGCATTGGCGATCTGTACGCTTCGAAACAGGACTGGGAACGGGCAATCGCCGAATACACCCGGGCGATTGACGCGAAGACCCAAG
>Ga0307373_10007108_pt1 | contig 17554 bp, 17 predicted proteins | sample OX2MG_FD_202534 | JGI IMG/M metagenome (GOLD analysis project Ga0307373, IMG submission 202534) | Soil microbial communities from Risofladan, Vaasa, Finland - OX-2 | ecosystem: Environmental > Terrestrial > Soil > Coastal area > Acid sulfate soil | place: Finland: Risofladan, Vaasa | collected... | reverse complement strand
AACTGAAGGGAATCCCGACATGAGCGCAACCGCCAGCCTGGCAAGCACCATCCCAAGCGGAACCTGGAAACCCGATCCTGTCCACTCAAACATTGGCTTCAGTGTCAAGCACATGGGCGTTTCGACCGTCCGTGGGCGCTTCGGCGAGTTCGACGGCAGCCTCGAGGTGGCCGCTGAGGACGGATCCCTGAAGATCGGTGGCACGGTGAAGAGCGCTTCGGTAGACACCAAGGAGCCCCAGCGCGACGAGCACCTTCGCTCAACTGACTTTTTTGACGCCGCCAAGTTCCCTGAGCTCACCTTCCAGTCCTCGAGGATCGAGCCGGCTGGCGATGACCGGTTCCAGGTTACCGGCGACCTGACGATCCACGGTGTTACCAACAAGATCACCCTTGAGGCGGAGGTGACTGGCTCCGACGTGGACCCGCAGGGAAATACTCGCGTCGGACTTGAGATCACCGGAGAGCTCTCGCGAAAGGACTATGAGATGAAGTTTAATGCAGCTCTTGGCAGCGGAAACCTCGTAGTCTCCGACAATGTCAAGCTCGCATTGGATATCTCCGCCATCAAACAGGACTAGCGTCCCAATGGCCCGACGGTGTCTAATCATTGTGCCGTCGGGCCTCGCCCTCGCGACCACGAATCCTCGAGGCGCACCATGAAGATGGAGAGCAACACCACAACCAGTGAAGCCGAACAACGAGTCGTTTATTTGATGGGCGACGTCATCGACCGTGAATGGACGGACGATCAGCGTGCGGCTTGGAGTGGCTTCTTGGAGCTATCAGCATGTCTAAAGCTGGACCATAATCACGAGCTAGAAGCACATCATGGATTGAGCATCAGCATGGCTGGGCTGCTTGGGAGGCTCGCCGCGGCCGAGAACCACGTCCAACGCCTCACTGACCTCGCCGCCGCAATGGGCCTCAGTCTGAGCAGGGTCTCGCGCATTATCGACATCCTTGAGCGGCGCCGGCTGGTAGAGCGGGTGCGATGTCCCAACGATCGGCGGGCCGTGAACGCCCAGCTCACAAATCTGGGTCTGACCGCGGCTAGGCAAGCCCAAACAACCCTACGGGCCGCCGTCCAACGGGACTTCCTCGATGCGCTGCACGATGCCGACGCCGCAGTGCTGGCCGCCTCATTCCAGCGCCTCCTCACGGCTATGGACTCACGGCGCGATCGAACCCATGTGCTCAGTCGTCAAATGGAATCCGTCGAGTAAAAGCACCCAGACAGATCGTCTTGATGTGGATCGCGAACGACACGAGCGTCGAATCCTCTGTTCGGCGAACTCGGTTGGGTTGACACCGGTGCAATTGGTTTCCGTCCCAAGCTCGATCCTTGATCTTGCTGCAGTCGGCGAGCGCGAGTCGATCGCCGAGAGTCTTGGGGGTGGGGGGACCCCGAACCACTCCCGACGCACTCCGGAAATTTACCAAAGCACAATGTGCGTTGCACATAGATCCGCAAGGGCGCTGCTTCAAGTGAACCGTGACGGTGAACTAGCGCCTGCTCTCAGGGCAGTCGAAACTGTCGGTAACCGAAGCGCTGGTGAGGTGCGTGAAGGAAGTTGGCGCCACGTTAGGCACGCACGCCACGGGCCCAGAAACAGGCGCCCGAATGCGAAGGCCGCACCGACCCACTGAGCTCGGGCCTGAAGGCAGACACTTGCGGTCTCACCCCGCGTCGCCCTGTGCCAACTCGACAAGCTGGAGGTCACTGGTTCGAGCCCCTTTTCCTTTCGCATGCCCGAGACCCTAACGAAATCAGATCTCCTTACTCCCGCCCAAGTGGCGGACATTCTCCACGTCAAGCCGTGCACCGTGCTCGCTCGCTTGCGTCGTGGGGAGCTTCCTGGTCGGAAATTTGGAAAGTCCTGGCTTATCCTTCGCAGCCAGCTGCAGGAGTACATCACCGATGAGTTCGGAGAGATCGGCGGATGACCGACCTAGTTCTCACCGACTCGAAGGTGCTTGCCCTACTCGATGAAATCGAGACTGCTCTCGTCGCGGTTGACACCCCCGACGATGCCGAAAGCCAAAGAACAAAAAGGCGCCGAAGAACAGGTGGCGAGAGGCGGCGGTGGCATGCCGGCCTTCGAAGGCACGTTGAGCGAAGAAGAAATCGGCAACGTCGCCGTCTACATGGTGGAAACGATCGTCGGGAAGTAACCCGGCGGTCGTCACCGCGACCGACGAGAACTTGGCGCTGTTCCCCCAGAAACGACGCAAGGCGGACGACCCCGGGCCACCCTTCTCGGGGTCGTTCTGCGTCCGGGGGCAGTCGCGGTGCCGGGCGGTGCGGCCGACGGGCGCGGCCGACGGCCTAGGAGCGGCCAAGAGCCGCCTGGCTCGCCAGGTACTGGTGGACGAGGCGCACCGACATCGAGCCCTCCCCGACCGCCGAGGCGACGCGCTTGAACGAGCCGGTGCGGCCGTCGCCGACGGCGAAGACGCCGGGCAGGCTCGTCTCCAGCGGCATCGACGGGCGGCCGCCGTTGATCGGATCGACGTCGAGGTGGGTGACGTCGAGGTCGCCACCGGTCAGCAGGAAGCCGTCGTCGTCCTTGGCCAGCTGACCGTCGAGCCACTCGGTACACGGGTCGGCGCCGATGAAGATGAAGAGGCCGCCGACGTCGAGGTCGCGGCGCTCGCCGGCGCGCGTCTCCTCCACCGACAGCCCGGCCAGGACCGCGTCGCCGTGGATCTCGCGGACCTCGGTGTGGCGGAGCACCTCGATGTTCTCGATCGACTCGATCTGCTCGACCAGGTAGTTCGACATCGAGGCGCCGAGGTCGCCGCCGCGCAGCAGCAGGAAGACCTTTTCGGCGGTGCCGGAGAGGAAGGTCGACGCCTGGCCGGCCGAGTTGCCGCCGCCGACCACCGCCACCGCCCCGCTCCCGCACATCCGCGACTCGACCAGCGTCGCCGCGTAGAAGACGCCGGCGCCGTTCAGCTCGGCGCAGCCGTCGACCGGCAACTGGCGGTAGCTGGCGCCGGTGGCGAGGACGACGGTGCGCGCCGCCAGTTCGTCGCCGCTGTCGAGGGCGACGACGTAGCGGCCGTCTTCGTGGCTCAGACTGAGGGCGCGCTCGGGGACCGCGGTGCGCAGGCCGAAGCGGCGCGCCTGGGCGATCGCCCGCTCGGCCAGCTCGGAGCCGGAGATGCCGGCCGGGAAGCCGAGGTAGTTCTCGATCCGCGAGGAGGTGCTCGCCTGGCCGCCGAGCGCGGTCGAGTCGATCATCATCGTCGAGAGCCCCTCGGTCGCCGCGTAGACGGCGGCGCCGAGGCCGCCCGGGCCGCCGCCGACGATCAGCGTGTCCCAGGCTTTTTTCGCCGTCTTGTTGGGGGCGCGCAGGTTGAGCGCGGTCGCCGCCTCGAGGATCGTCGGCGCGCGCATGATCTTGTCGCCGCTGATCAGCAGCGGCAGGTCGTCCTCGGCGAGCGGGCGGCCGTCGGGCGTCGGCGCCGTCAGGTCGGAGCCGTCTAGGTCGATGAATCGGTGCGGCACCCGGTTGCGGGTGAGGAACTCGCGCAGCTCGCGCGTCCCAGGGTCGCTGCCGTGGCCGATCAGCCGGGCGCCGCTTTCGGCTTCGATGACGATCGCGCGCCGGGTGACCAGGGCGTTGGTGATCAGGTCGCCGAGCCGGTTGTCGCGGGAGATCACTCTGCGGAGCGCCTCGCGACTGACGAAGAGCCCCTCGCCCGCCTGGGCGACCCGGGCGCTGACGAGCGTCGGTTCGAGCGTGATCAGGTTCAGCTCGCCGGCGAACTGACGGGCCCCGTAGCTGACCAGGACGCGCTCGTGCGGGGTGTCGATCGCGTCGACGACCTCGATGCGGCCGGTGACGACGACGATCAGGTCGTAGTCGAGGTCGCCCGGGGAGAAGAGGATCTGCCCGGCGCTCACCTGCTCGCGCCGCCCGGCGGCTTCCATCGTCGCCATCTGCGCCTCGGTCAGGCGCGGGAAGGTGACGTCGCTCTCGCCGGCGACGGGGGTGCGGGCCGGCGCGGCGCCGGTCGGGTCGGTCTCGCTCATGGAGGCCGCAACGTTAGAGGCTCGGCTCGCTCTTTCCCAGGGTCTGCCCAGCCGATTGCGTCGAGCTGGTCGGTGAGCATCGGCCGCACGAATTCGGACAGGACCGACGGGTGGTGCCGAAGTCGGACAACGTGCGCGATAAGGAGATAGTTCACCTCGTCTTGGACGCCGTCGTGGCCGAGTGGCGTCGACCTGATGACCCTGTTCGGCGCGCCGGAGCGTCGGCCCGGTGCAGGTCATGACTGCCCCTTCAGGAGCAGGAACTTCCCAGGCGCGTCAGGCGATCTTCATAAGATGGAACGAGTTGAGGGGGCCGGTGGCGAATTGCATGAGGCGCCCCTCCCGGACCCCGCCGATGTCGACCGGTGCAAATTCCATTGAGTCGACGAACGTCGAGACTGTTGACTTGGCATCAGCGTCGTGGCCTGCGAGGAAGACGACGAGCCGGCTGCTCGGGTTCTGTGCGATGACGCGAGCATTGAGCGTATTAAAGGCCTTGACGACACGCGCGCCTGGCATGAGCGCGGCGTTACGTTCGGTCCCGGTTTGATCTCCCAGATCGAGCGGGGCGTCGCGGACGAAGTCCCACTGGTTGGTCGCGTCGATCACGATCCGGCCGCTCCAGTCCGAAACTCCCCGGACGGCCTCGGGCACCTGGTCCCACTTGACAGCGAGGAGCACGATGTCCGCCCCTGCTGCTTCGGCGACGGTGCCGGCGGACGCGCCGGCGCCGAGCTGGGCCACTATGTCGGTCAGTGACTCTGGGCCGCGGCTGTTGCTGAGGATTACGTGGTGGCCTGAGTCGATGGCCCGTCTTGCGATCGTTTGGGCTACCTCGCCGGCGCCGATCGTGCCGATCGACATCGCATGATTTGTGCTCATGAGGGATCCCTTCTGGTTTGTGAACAGGTGATCAGTTGGCTGGAATAAAGACCTGACGGCTGGCCGGGTACATGCCGGCTGCGGCGAGTTGTCGCGCGAACTCTTCCCCGATCTCGACCCGGTCATAGAGGGCGTCGATCAGTCGCCGGAATGCCTCTTCGCCGTCCGCCCACTCATACGGGGTGGGGGTCGCTGAGTTCTCGCCGGCCATCGGCCATCAATCTAGCGAGGCGCGTTTAAGGTATCTCCGTCCCCGGGGTATCGGTCCAGCGAGAAAGAGAGAAGGTTATGGAAGACATGGCTGACCACAAGATCGGAACGCAGGAGGAGTGGCAGGCGAAGCGCGACGAGCTGCTGAAGGAGGAGAAGGAACTCACCCGCCGCGGCGATGAGCTGGCCCAGAAGAGGCGCGAGCTGCCCTGGGTCCAGGTCGAGAAGGACTACCGCTTCGACACCGAGGACGGCACGAAGACCCTCGCCGATCTCTTCGACGGCCGCTCCCAGCTACTCGTCTACCACTTCATGTTCGGACCGCCCTACGAGGCAGGCTGCCCGGTTTGCTCTTCGATTGCGGACACGCTCGATCCCCAGGTCGTCCATCTGAAGGCCAGGGCCACAACTCTGCTGCTCGCCTCCCGCGCGCCGCTCGAGAAGCTCCTCGCCTACAGGAAGCGGATGGGCTGGGGCATCGACTGGGTCTCGAGTGGCGGCAGCGACTTCAATCGCGACATCGGCTTCCTGCACACAGAGGAGGAGCTGAAGCCGTTCCTGGAGGGTGAGATCCCGCCAACCGTCGAGGAAAACGCGCGCTTATGCGGAACGGATGTCGTGGGGTACATCTCCGAGGGACCGGGCCTGAGCGTGTACTCGCTATCGGACGGGACCGTATACCGGACCTACGTAACGAGCGCCCGCGGCCTCGAGCCCGCAATGGCCTACTACGGCCTACTGGACCGGACGCCGAAGGGTCGCGACGAGAGCGCCTCGAGGCCGTTGTGGGTGCGGCGTCACGACGAGTACGAGACAAGCTAGATCGGGGCGGCAGGGCGTGGCGATGGAAGACGGCAGCGGCCGTCCTTGCTGTCCTCCCGACCCTGGGGTGCTCAGCGTCCCGGCTTAGGACCTATCCCGATAGGGCCACCGCCTCCCGTGCGGCATGCGCCCGCTTGAAGGCGATCAGCCCGCTGGCCAGCTGCAGCAGGGCGAGGTGGTTCTCCTCCTTCTTGGACCAGCGGACGAGGATGCCTCGGTTGCGGTTGAACCATGAGTGACAGGCCTCGACGACCCAGCGGTGAGGCCGCCAGTCGGGGTTACGCAGTTTGAGGTCGATCTCCTCGCCGCGGGGGCGGATGTGTGGTGTGAATTCGCGGCCTTCGAGCAGCTCGCGGACGTCTTTGTTGTCGTAGGCCTTGTCGAGGCAGAGTCCCTGGGGTTCTCCCTCGGTGGGCTCGGGACGCTCGATCGGGATCGAGTCGAGCGTCCCCTTCAGCAGGAGGTGGTCGTTGCGGTTGGCACCGTCGTGGTCGATCCCGATCGGGATTCCGGCAGCGTCAGTGAGGAGCGAGCGCTTCGCCCCCCCTTGGCTCTATCAGTGGGATTGGGACCTGTCTTGGGCCCGCCGAGCGGGGCCTTGGTCATCGCCCCATCAGCCGCCAGCCAGGACCAGTCGATGCCCACCTGTTCGTCGTAGTCGAGCAGGCCCTGGCGCCAGATCTCGCGGAAGACACCGGCTTGCTCCCACTCCTGGAAGCGCCGGTGGGCGGTGCTCGAATTGCACACGCCGGTGACGTTGAGGGCGTTCCACTGCATCCCCGTTCGCAACACCAACAGGATCGCGTCCATTACCTGGCGCTTTGGCAGTCCCTTACGGTGCGTTCCCAGCGGATGCTCGGGTGGAGGCGGCAGCAGCGGCTCGATCCGCTCCCACAGCCAGTCCGGCATTCGCCAGCCATCGTCGCGGTCGACCAAGCCCATCTTCAACCTCCTATGTTCGATCAGTAGATCGGACATAGGAGTTCGCTGAGACTGGTCGGAGTCCTCTCTATCGGGATAGGTCCTTAGGCCGACTCGGCCTCTTGCCTCCGCGCTTTGTCTTCCAATCCCGCTGGCCACTGACCACCCAGATTGCAGACGCGTGGGCGCAGCACAAGGGCCCGAGCGTCACAGGAGCGTGGACGTCCGGTGCCGCTTGTGCCTGCCACGCCACTCCAGGGAAAGAGCGGCGCCTAATCGCTCCCCCGACGGCAGGGAACCGTCGTTAGGTGGGGATTGCCTGTGGGTTGATGGTCGACCATCTCAGGCACGCAGGAGCATAGAGGAGAGCGTCTCTAAATAGCAAGGTGCGTGTCTACAGCAACGATTGGCGCGAGTCGTCGTAGGCGAGGGGCACACCTGCACCTTCAGGAGGAACGCCTGGGTTGGATCGGGTAGGGACCGGGCTCACCCCGGCCCCTCCCACACCACCGGACATGCGGGTCCGCATCCGGCGGTTCGCGTCGCGTCCCGGAAACGACGGTAGGGGTCGGCGAATCCCTTCAGGCCGCGGTGCACCCAGTAGGCGTTGGGCAGGGAGCGGGAGAGGACTGGGGAGCCGGAGATACGCCAGTAGCCCTTGCCCGAGTAGGACCACTCACGGGCCTCTCGTTTGGGGATTCCTAGCGTCTTCAGCTTGCGCTCCCGCGTGCGGGGGCGTTTCCACTCCTTCCAGCGCACCTGCCTGAGCCTGCGTCTGAGCCAGGCGTCGAGCCCCTCGAACACCGAGGGCGTGTCGGCCAGCCCGTAGTAGTTCGCCCAGCCGACCGTGAAGCGGTTGATCTCTTCGATCCGCCGCTCCATCGAGATGCCCCACTTCCGCGAGGTCAGTCGGCGCAGGCGATCCTTGGCCCGCTCGCGGGCCTCCGGGTCGATCCGCACCTTGACCTCGTGGTCGCGTCCAAAGAAGCGAAACCCCAACAGGGCTCGCTTCCTGGCCAAGTCAACCGCCGACTTCTGACGGTTGACCTTGAGCCTGAGGCGCTGCTCGACATACTGGCTGATGCTCTTCATGACGCGCTGCCCCGCGCGCTCGCTTCCGACGTAGACCATCGCGTCATCGGCGTAGCGCACGAAGCGATGCCCCCGCTTCTGGAGCTCCCAGTCGAGGTCGTCGAGCATGACGTTACTGAGCAGCGGTGAGAGCGGAGACCCCTGAGGGGTTCCTTCCTCACTCGCGTGTACCAGCCCGCCATCCATGACGCCCGCTTCCAGGTATGCCCGAATCAGCTTGAGCACCTGTTTGTCATGAACCCGTCTTGCGACCCTCGCCATCAGAGCGTCGTGCTGAACCCGATCGAAGGAAGACACAACACACTGCCCACCTCGAAGGCTTCCCGGATCGGGTGCGGGTGGTGCGGGCGCGTCACGCATGGGAGGGCTGCTCGCTTGAGTTGATGGGGTGGATGCAGCGCGGCGGCCGCCTTGAGCTGATCCTGGTGCTGCCCGACGGCAGCCACCTGATGGTCCCCGCGGCGTGGACCGATCTGCAGGGCGCGGTCGAGCCAATGCAGACGGGAACGCTGGGCTCGCTCGAGGACCTGCTCGCGGCGCGCCGGGTGCTCGACGGCGTGCTGGGGGGTTGCGTCCTGGGGGAAGAGGATGATCGCGCCAAGACGAGCACCGAGGAGGCCGAACCTGCAGCTGCACCTCGATCTGGCGGAGAGCCCGGCACCCGCGGCGGCGCTGTGGGAGCTGTTCGGCGAGGAGCAGCGCCAGGCGGCGATGGCGCTGCTGGCGGCGTTGATGGCGCAGAGCGTCGCCGGCGAGCAGGAAAGCGAGGAGGGGCTCGGTGAGTGAGCGCGAGAAGCTCTCCGCCTCGCACCTGCGCCGAACCGCGTTCGTGTACGTACGCCAGTCCTCCCAGGCTCAGGTCGAGCGCAACGTGGAGTCCACGGCGCGCCAGTACGGGCTGGTGGAGCGTGCGGTCGAGCTGGGGTTCGCGCGCGAGCAGGTCGAGGTGATCGACGAGGACCTGGGGATCTCCGGCTCGGGGCTGTCTGACCGATCGGGGTTCGCCCGGCTGGCGGCCGAGGTGGCGCTCGGGCACGCCGGGCTGGTGCTCGGGCTGGAGGTCTCCCGCCTGGCCCGCAACAGCGTCGACTGGTACCGGCTGCTCGACCTCTGCGGCGTGACCGACACGCTGATCGGCGACGGCGACGGGCTCTACCACCCCGGCTCCTTCAACGACCGGCTGCTCTTGGGGCTGAAGGGCACGATGAGCGAGGCCGAGCTGCACGTGCTGAGGGCGCGCCTCGAAGGCGGGATCCGCAACAAGGCCAAGCGGGGAGAGCTGCGCCGCGGGCTGCCGGTCGGCTTCGTCTGGGGCGAGGCCGACGGCGAGGTGCTGCTGGATCCCGACGAGGCGATCAGCGGCGCGATCGCTGTGATCTTCGAGCGCTTCGATGAGCTCGGCTCGGTCCGTCAGGTGTGGCTGTGGATGCGCCGCGAGCGCGTCCAGTTCCCGATGCGCCGCTTCCAGGGCGCCGAGGTCCAGTGGGTCACGCCGACCTACCACCAGGTCCACAGCGTCTTGGGGAACCCCGTCTACGCGGGCGCCTATGCGTTCGGCAAGACACGCCGGGAGCGCTACGTCGACGAGCACGGCCAGCCGCGCAAGCGCATCCGTCGCCTCCCCCAGGCAGACTGGGAGGTCTTGATCTGGGAGCACCACCCCGGCTTCATCGACAAAGACACCTTCGAGGCGAACCGTGAGCGGATCGCCCGCAACACGCGCCCGCGGGCGCACGAGCCCGGCGGCGCGGTCCGCGAGGGCCAGGCGCTGCTGCAGGGGATCGCGGTCTGCGGTCGCTGCGGTCGCAAGCTGAAGGTGCACTACCAGGGCCGGCGCGGGCACCAGAGCCCCGCCTATCACTGTCCCAACAGCATCCTGGTCGAGGGCCGCGGCCACTGGTGCCTGCGGATCGGCGGCACCCGGATCGACCAGGCGGTCGCCGGCGCGCTTTTGGCCGCGCTCACCCCCGCCGGGGTGAAGGCCGCGCTGCGCGCCGCCGAGGCGCTCGAGCAAGATCACGACGCCGCACTTGCCCAGTGGCGACTGCAGGTCGAGCGCGCCGAATATGAGGCCGAGCGCGCCGAGCGCCGCTACCGGGCGGTCGAGCCCGAGCACCGCCTCGTCGCCCGCGGCTTGGAGCGCGACTGGGAGCAGAAGCTCTCCGCGCTTCACACCGCGCAGGCCGAGCTCGAGCTGCGCGAGCGCCGTCGCCCCCGCACGCTCAGCGACGCCGAGCGTGCGAAGCTCCTCGCCTTCGGCAGCGATCTCGGTCGTGTCTGGTCCGCCCCCACGACCACCGACCGCGACCGCAAGCAGCTGCTGCGAGCGCTGATCGATGAGGTGATCATCGACGCCAACCGCGAGGAGCGCCGCGCGACGCTGACCATTCGCTGGCGCGGCGGGGCGATCACCGAGCTCGCCGTGGCGCTGCCGCGCCCCCAACCGGCGATCCGCACCGACGAGGACACGATCGCCCTACTGGAGCGGCTCGCGGTCCACTACCCCGACGCCCAGATCGCTGGCATCCTCAACCGCCAGGGCCGCCGCTCGGCGACCGGGGAGCGGTTCACCGCGATCATCGTCGGCGGGCTGCGCCGCTACCGGGGCATTCCCGCCCACAAGGCGCCCGCCGAGCCGCCGGACGGGGAGCTGCTCCCAGTCGGCAAGGCCGCCGACGTCCTCGGTGTCGCGGCCTCCACGATCCACCGCTGGCTGCAGGATGGGTTCATCGCCGGCGAGCAGGACACGCCCGGCGCGCCCTGGCGCATCCGCGTCAACGAGGAGCTCCGAGCGCTGTTCGTCGAGGAGGCGCCGGCGGGCTTCGTGCCGATCGTCGACGCGATGCGAGTCCTCGGCGTCTCGCGTCAGACGGTGTTGCAGCGTGTCAAGCGCGGCGAGCTGGAGGCGCTCCACGTTCGCTGCGGACGCAGAAAGGGCTTGAGAATCAGGGTTCCGGCCGAAGAGGGCCTGTTCGACACCGCCGCCATGAACGCGGGGGCAGTGTGACGATGGCTCCAAAAACGAGTCGAGGTCAAAATCAACGCACCACGCCGCGTCATCGTTGATGAACTGGCGTGCCCGCTGCACAGCGTCATGCTGTGAGCGCCCCGGGCGATACCCGAAGCTATGGGGATGGAAATGCGGGTCAAAGACCGGCGTGAGCACCTGCGATATGGCCTGGCAGATCAACCGATCTACCACCGTTGGTACCCCCAACATCCGCTGACCGCCCGAGGGCTTGGGAATCATCACCCTCCTGACGGGCTGCGGCCGGTAGGTACCCGCATCGAGCTCTGAGCGGAGCGCCGGCCAGTGATCTTTCAACCACGGCCCAAGCTCCTTCGTGCTCATCCCGTCGATGCCAGGGGCACCGGCGTTGTGCTCGACCCGTCTGAGCGCCTCGGCGAGATTCTCACGGGAAATGAACTGCTCCCACAAGCTCGCCTCGGCGGGGTGAGGTGCGGGGTCGCCATGCGCCGGGGATGGACTCTGCTCTGGCCGGGAACCTTCGGGCTTCACCCTCCGGCCCTCCCGCCCAGACCCCTTGCGGGGTTGGCTGCCTTCAACGTCCATCCCACGAGCACGAGCGTCCTAGACCTCGGCTTCGCGTTCAGCCCTTCCCGGCGATCATCGATCCCGCCGGTACTACGGCGTCTGCTGACTTCTCCACGGTGAGCAACGTCCTTTCGGACGCCACCGTCCCATCCCACCCGGCGAGCACGCCAAGCGTGACCGGGCATCTTGGGACACCCGTGGAGACCTCCCCGGATAACCTCCAGCAACCTTCCTCGCGCACCCACCGCGTCTACGTGACGGCCCCTTGATGACAACGGGCTTCGCCGTAACCGGCCAGCTCGCCCGGACCGCCCCGCCTTATACGCGCAGCACAGCGGAGCCTGAACAGCCTCGCTGCGCCATGTGTTCCTAGGGTCGCAATTTCGCCTCCGGCTTCCTTCCCACCCCGCCTCACGACGACGCAGTTGCCATTGACTTGTGGTTGGTGTCATCTCCTCCACAGGGGACTTGCACCCCCGAGCTGCTGGTCATGCCGGGCGTACCGATAGAGAGGCCGGCGTCCGCCGACCTCTCCTCTGTCTTCAGAGACCGCTCGCGGCGCTTGTCAGAGAGAAGACGACAAGGATCAGGGCAGCGGTCATCAGCAGCCCTCCGAGAAAGAAAAAGGCGCTGAGAACCCCGGTGGAGGGGTCATCGATTCCGTGCGGATGCTCGGGATCGAGACGAACCGTGCCGGGATGGTGCTCCTCGGCAATGAAGATCCGGGCCGCGGCCATCGCCGAGCGCTGGTCGCGATGGTTACTGACTGCGATCGGATCTCCACCGTGCATGACGTCCCAACCCGACAAGGTGTTGGGGACCACAACGAAATCGGCCATCAGAATCACCTCCTGATTGAGCGCCGGCTCTCCGTCGGGACTGGCATCCGGTGGGGGCCTGCCCGTTGCATTTCGGTCGGGGGACGAGGCCAGCGCCAGCCCGCGTCGAGGGGCGCAGTGCGCAACTCCCAGGATAGCGCCAAGCGGCGGGTTGGGAGCCTCTTTTCGCCACCGCGGCCGAATCGACGATGCTTTCGGCGGATGAGCGACGTTGCACTCTTCGGCCACCTGTTGGGGGTGCTTTTATTCGGATCGGGCCTCGTCATTACCGGTGTCGCCTTCCAATCGGCACGGCGGCGCGAGCGAGCGGCAGAGGTAGCCCTTCTCCTTGGCCAGGCGACGTTCGGGGTGATGCTGGTGATCCCGGGCGGCCTGGTGCACTTGGCCTGCGGCCTCTGGTTGGTTCAGCTGGAGGACGTCGGCTCTGGCGCCGGCTGGGTCGTTGCGGCGATCTTCCTTTTCGCGGCCTCGCTCCTGCTCGGCGGCCTTGGGGACGGCAGCCGAAGCAGGCACGCAGGCTGGCGCTGAGGCTTGCCGAGGAAGGTGGGGAGGTCGACGCCGAGCCTCAGAGCGCTGCTCGATGACCCGCTTTCGCGGATCGCCAACCACGCCTCGGCCGCGCTGGTGCTGGGGATTCTCGCGCTGATGGTGTTCAAGCCGTAGACCAGCCAGCTCGACCGCGCTGCGGCGGTGTTCGACCTCGCGCCCCTGTCCTCTGTCGTATCGGCTCCACCGTCACTCCCCTCGCTCCCGACTGGCGCTGCGCGTTTCTCGGTTTGTCGATCTTGATTCTTCCCTCCCGGTACCCAGTCCCCCTCCCCCCGCTCTGCAACTGTCCATCCACCCTCCTTTTCCGCTTGCCGGCGGCACCGTCAGCACAGCTGCCGAACGTGGACGCTCACCGATTGAGGGGCGGGCGGCGGAGGGATCGACGAGGCTGAGTGGACCCTCTGGCCATCCGGCTAGGGGAAACTGGACGGCCGGCCATTGCCGACGGCTACGTCCGCGTCGAGAATGCGTCCATGATCAAGGCAGAGGATGTCGTCGTACGTGACGCCGCACCGGTTGACATTGAGGGGGTGTGCGGGATCTACAACACAGCGATTGCCGAACGGAGGTCGACCTTCGAGACGGAACCTCACAGCGCTGGGGACTTTGAGGAGAGGATTGGGGCAGATCGATTTCCGTTCCTGGTGGCCGAGGCCGACGGCGTGGTGATCGGTTGGGCGGGCCTTGCCTCCTACAATCCTCGTCCCTGTTATGCCGGGATCGGTGAGGCGAGCGTCTACGTCGCGCCAGAGGCAAGGGGGCGGGGCGTGGGCAGCGCGCTGACCAAAGCGCTTGCGGTCAAGGCTGAGGGCAACGACTTCCACAAGATGGTGGGCAAGCTGTTCACCGACAACGTGGCGAGCATCCGGCTGGTCGAGCGATGCGGGTTCTCGTCGGTGGGGACGCACCGTCGGCACGGGCGGCTCGATGGAGAGTGGCGGGACGTGTTGGTGGTGGAGCGGGTGTTGGGGGAGGTGGGGTGCGAACACCGGCCGTCTTCGCCGCTTCGCTCAATCCGCGCGTCCTACGACCGAGGGGAGAGGTGATAATCGCCGACAGCTTCGGGCCAAAGACGCCTTCCTACGTACCTCGCGAAATGCTGCGCCGGACCTTCGGGTGTAGTGGAATTGACGTTATTGCCAGCGGCGAGGCAGGCGCAGGCGTGTTTTGGATAGGTCCGAGACGAGATCGCGTCAATCGGGGTGCTTCGTAAGTGCATCGGACCCAGAAGGCGCCCGGCGATTCAGTTGCCGAGAGCGCAGCGACGGCAAAAGAGCACGGCCACACCCACGGGTTGGTCGATGAGAGCATCAAGCGCTCGCGGGAGGGATTGAAGGCTGTCGCCCTATCGCTGCTTGTGCTGGCGCTCGCCGCGGGCGCCCAGACGATCGTCTTTCTCGCCAGCGCCAGCGTCGCCCTGCTGGCGGACCTGATCCACAACTTCGGCGATGCGAGCACCGCGATTCCACTCGGCGCCGCCTTCCTCCTACGCTCCCGTCGGGCTGAGCACTGGGCCGGGCTCTTTGTGGTGGCGGCGATCTTCGCCTCGGCCTGCGTGGCTGCGGTCGAGGCGATATTGCGACTGATCCACCCGCAGAGCCCGACGCACCTGACCGCGCTCGCTGTCGCGGGGTTGATCGGCTTTGCCGGCAAACCGGGTGGCGGCCCAGATCCGAACCCGAGCCGGCGAGTGCCTTGCGAGCCCCGCCCTGATCGCCGACGGCAACCATGCGCGGGTCGATTCCTACGTCAGCCTGGCCGTTGTCGCGACCGCCGCATTCGTTGCGCTCGGATTGCCAATCGCAGACCCCTTGATCGGACTGGCGATCACCGCTGTGATCCTCAAGATCACCTGGGACCGTGGCGGACGGTCACCTCCCGCCACAGTTAAGGCCATCGCGAAGATGCGCGGCCCGATGGCCTGGGAACGGTGGCGCTGGTGACGTGTTGCGGATCTAGCAGCGCAAACGCCAAGAGCTCCACTTCGCTTAGCTGGGCGAGACCGATATCGGCCGAGAATGCTGTGCCGATCGTGGGGAGCAGAGAGGCATGAGCGCCTATGCGATGCAGACCGGCCCGCCTGGGCCGGTCTGCATCGCAATTTCGCTTCGCTCAGATACCGCGCGGGTGTGGCATGTGATCGCGGAGGTGCATGTCCTCCAGCACCTTGGGGAGATAGAGGAGACCGCAGACCCCGACCACGGCGTAGATGACGTCGGTCAGCGTGCCGCTGCCGAATACCTCTGAGAGCACGTTCGTGTTGAACAACCCGACCATGCCCCAGTTGAGTGCGCCGAGCGCGATTATGAGGACCGCGACCGGCTCGAACCGCTTGAGCATCTCCATCTCTTCCTCCTTGGAGATAGTGCGGATAGTTACGACAAAATACACCTGAAAGCGGTGCTTGTTACCGCCACCGACGAGTGGAGAGAGCCGCCCTCGACTCACTCTTCCCGCCCCGATCTCCCGTTCGGGCAGCTGCCCGGTCGTTGCGGACCTGAACCTTCGGCCGACGTGGTGTCTCTTGCCGAAAACGATGGCCGTGAAGGATTTCAGGCTCCCGTGGGGAAGCGCCCGAACGAAAGTACTGAACGTCACAAAAAGGAGCCATCCCGTGTCTTATCCAGTCACCTTCGAAGCCAACTACGTCGAGCGGCGCAACCGGTTGACCACCTTCTTCCGGCTGATCCTGGCGATTCCGCTCACGATCTGGCTCTATGTGTACGAGATCGTCGCCTCCATCGCGCTGGTGATCGCGTGGTTTGCGATCGTCATCACCGGCAACTATCCCCGCGGCCTCTATGACTTCGTCGCGGGGTTCGTCCGCTTCCTGGCGCGCTTCACCGCCTACACAGTCCTGCTGTGCGACCCCTACCCTTCTTTTGGCGGCTCCGATGACCCCGCCTATCCGGTACGGATGGACTTCCAGCGACTGGAGAGCTACAGCCGCGCGAAGACTTTCTTTCGCATCATCCTCGCGATTCCGATCCTGGTCCTGCGCTACGTTATGGCACTGCTGCTTGAGATCGGCGCAATCGCGGCCTGGATCGTGATCGTGATCACCGGAAAGATGCCGCGGGGCCTGTTCGACCTGATGGTTCTCGCCAATTCCTATTGCGCACGCTCAGATGCCTACGTCTGCCTGTTGAGCGAGACCTACCCCCCGTTTCAGGACGAGCAGACGCGTGCCGCTGGAACGCCGGACCCACCGGCTGGACAGATGCCCTCGCAGCCTCGCTGATCAGGACGAGGTCGGAGTGGCAAAAGCGAGGTCCTCGAGGCGGTTGGCGAGGCGGTCGATGAGGGCTGCGTAGCGCTCGATCGGCTCATCGTCTGAGCGTTCACCCCAGCCTGCGATGTAGGGGATCGAGCTGGGTGAGGTGTCGAGGCCGAGGGAGGCGCAAACGGCGAAGGCGACGGACTCCACCACTACCTCCTCCTCGAAATAGGGGAGCTTTGGGTCCTCGGGCCGGCGATCGTGGCGGACGAGGGCGTGGGCCAGCTCGTGCACGAGTGTCTGGACCTGGGCGTTGGCGGAGAAGAACTCGCTCAGCACGTCGATGACGAGGCGGTCGGTGGCCGGCTCGAGGTAGCCGCTGGCCGCGCCGGAGACCGGCTCAACAGTGACGCTGAGTCCGAGCGAATGGCCGAAGGCTACGAGAGGACCGAACAGGTAGGCGAGGCCATCGCCAACAACGGACTCTGAGGGAGGATTGAGCGGGATCGGTCCGCCGGGGAAATCGGGCAGGGGGTCGACCTGGGAGCAATCGAAGACGGCGACCAGATTGAAGTAGGTCGGGGGCCTCTCATGAGGATTGGCGCCGGCCTGCTTCCACTCGGCGATTTGCTTCTTGGGGGGTGGACAGGGAGCCCAGATCCGGATGCCCCTCTCCCCCCTGCGCACGGCGTAGCCGAGCTTCAGCCAGGCCCTGAAGCCGGCGACGCGGGTTGCCTCGGGGCATTGGTGGGCAATCAGGAGCTGGTTGTGGAAGCTGTAGGTGTGGAAATGGCGGCGCACTGTGAGCCAGCGCCGCCAGCCCTCGCCGCTGCGCAGGGCATCGACGGCCTCCTGCATCTGGCGACGCTCCCGCGCCCGCCGTGTCGATCGCTGCTCCTCGGTGAGGGCGCGACCTCGGGTGCGGGTGGCGCTCAACGGAACCGCGCTCCCCAGTTGAGGTTTGGCTTGCGTTTGGGAAGCCGGGTCATTGCCTCCATGACGACGCCGGAGATGAATTCGATCCCCCCTCCAGCAGGCGCTCGATGCGCAGCGCGATCGGTGGGTGGCTGGCCGCCTTGATCAGAAGGCCGGGCTGTGGCACGTCGAAGGGCTGCTCGAAGTCGGCGAGGTGGCGAGCCAGGTCCTCGGCCTGACCGAGGCTCGCTGCGTAAGCGTCGGCTGCATACTCGCGCGAGCGCCAATGGGCGGCCCAGAGCGGGCTCAGCAAGCCCTGGACGAAGCTGCCCGCCGGCGAGGCGCAGCGACCAGCGCAACAAGCCCCACAGCAAGCGGCCCCCGGGTTCCTCACGGGACCCCACCCCACCCTCTTTCCCGGCGGGGCCGGACTGCACCGGCGCGAGCGGGTCTCCCCAGAGCGCGAGCCGGTTCAGCGCCTCGCTGAGGCGTCCGTCGAGGCTGTCGGCA
>Ga0307373_10007106_pt1 | contig 17557 bp, 11 predicted proteins | sample OX2MG_FD_202534 | JGI IMG/M metagenome (GOLD analysis project Ga0307373, IMG submission 202534) | Soil microbial communities from Risofladan, Vaasa, Finland - OX-2 | ecosystem: Environmental > Terrestrial > Soil > Coastal area > Acid sulfate soil | place: Finland: Risofladan, Vaasa | collected... | reverse complement strand
ACCGTGCCACTGATTCGAATCGCGAAATCCATCGCCTCGGCGGTGACCTTGACGCTTCGCGTTACATGCACGATGAGCGATTCTCTCCCGTTCGCTGACTTCCAATCGACCAAGATGACCGAGAGGCAACCGCAGCGATCGCGCCGGCTACACATTCGCCGGTGGACGGCATGTCGACTGACGCGTGGGGATCGCTTGACTTCGTCAGCCGTCGAGCGTCAACATGGTGCTGAGGCCGGGTAGTGTCGCGACAACGAGTTGGACGGTAGAATCCATGCCGTCGTGAACGTTTTTGACACAAGATCCTCAAGCCCACGCTTCACGATGTCCCCGCTTTACGATTCAAGGAGCAGCGCGCCCATGTCGGCGGAAGATGAACCAGCGTTGCCGGACTTCAGCAAGCTCATGGTCGAGCGGCGCGGTGCGCTACTGGCCTATATCGAGCGGCGCATGGGGGCGGCGCTGCGCGGTAAAATCGAGCCCGAAGACGTTCTGCAAGAAGTCGGAGTGGAAATCGCGCGCACCGCCGGTGCCGAGGTTTCGCCCGTCGCGCCGGGACGCGATCCTTTTGGCTGGCTGTGCGACGTCGCCGAACGCCGGATCGTCGACGCGTACCGCCGGATATTCGGCGCCCAGAAACGCAGCGCGGCGCGCGAGGTGAGCTTGCAAGGGGACGGCGCCGACGACAGCCGGCCGGGACTGCTGAACCTGTTGGTCGCCAGCCTGACGTCGCCCACCCAGGCCCTGGCGCGAGATGATCGCCACCAGCGACTGGCCGCCGCCCTGGCGACGCTCAACGAGGAGCAACGCGAGGCGCTCCGCTTGCGCTACGTCGAGCAGATGCCCTCGAAGGAAATCGCCAAGTGGCTGGGCAAGAGCGACGGGGCGGTGCGCGTCATGCTCACCCGGGCCCTGAAGTCGTTGCAGACGGTGTTGACGGATGCCGGCCTCAGCGGCCATTGGTAATGACGGCAACGGATGGTCCGTGGTTTCAGTTCGAGCCGATCGCCCGAATTTGCTCCATGCCGGACTCCACACGCAAGAAACTCACGGACCCCGCCGCGCTATCCCGCGGCAACGACGATCCGCCGACTGTCGTCTGGCGGCAGTTGGCGCAGTGCCTCGAAGTGTTCGCCGCCGCTTGGGACCACGCCGACGAGCCGCCCGAGCTTGGCGCGTACCTCCCCGTGTCGCCCCCCAGCCTGCGATGGCTGGCGCTAGTCGAGTTGGTGAAAGTCGACCTCGAGCGGCGCTGGGCCCGTGGCGAGTGGCGCTGGCGACTCGAACAGTACGCAGCCGCGTTCCCCGAACTCTCGGCCGACGGCGCCTTGCCCCACGACCTGATCTATGAAGAAATCCACGTTCGCCGGCAGTCCGGAGAAACCGTCTCGATCGACGAGTACCGGGCGCGGTTTCCCCGGCAGATGGCGAAGTTGGGCGACTTGCTGGCCGCGGATCGTCCCGGCCTGACCAGCGCCTTGCACCAGGTTCCGAAGGTCGACGATTTCGAATCGGGGCAGCGCGTCGACGATTTCGACCTGCTGCTGCGGCTGGGAAGCGGCGCCTTTGGCAGCGTGTTCCTGGCCCGCCAGTGTTCGCTGGGGCGGCTCGTCGCTCTGAAGATCGCGGCCGACCATGGGTTCGAGACGCAGACGCTGGCCCAACTCGACCATCCCAACATCGTGCGCGTGTACGACCAGCGCCCATGGACCGAGCGGCGGCTGCAATTGATCTATATGCAGTACGTGCCCGGCGGCACACTCGACGACGTCGTGAAATGCGTCCGCCAGACCCCTCCGCCCCGGCGTTCCGGCAAGCTGCTGCTCGAGTGCATCGACCGGCGGCTGAACGAGCGGGCCGATTCGTCGCCGGCCGATTCACGCGCCCGGCGGTACCTGGCGGAGCGAAGCTGGCCCGAGGCCGTGTGTTGGCTCGGCGCGCGAATCGCCGAGGCCCTCGAGCACGCCCATTCGCACGGCGTGTTGCACCGCGACCTGAAACCGGCCAACGTGCTGCTGGCGGCCGACGGACACCCACGGCTGGCCGATTTCAACGTCAGCTTTTGCGCCGTCGTGCCGGGGGCCGGCGCCGCGGCATTCTTCGGCGGCAGCCTGGCCTACATGTCACCCGAACAACTCGACATTTGCCTGGGCGCCGATCGGAGCCGGGCTGATTCGCTCGACGAACGCAGCGACTTGTTCACGCTGGGCGTCCTGTTGTGGGAGCTGCTCACCGGCAAGCGCCCGTTCGGCGATGATCGCGAGTGCGACATGACGCCGGCGTCGCTTGAACGATTGGCGGCGCGGCGCCGGCAAGCGCTGGACGAAAACGCCGTGAGCGCGTTGCCGGCGGATTGCCCCACCCGGTTGATCGAGGTGTTGCGCGGCTTGTTGCAGCCGGAGCGCGAACGGCGCACGCCATCGGCGCACAGCGTGCGGCGGCAGTTGGATCTCTGCCTGCGGCCGGGCGTCGAGCGTCTGGCCCGGCCGCGGCGCGCGGGAACCGCGGCGGTGCTGGGCCGCCATCCGTGGCCACTTTTGATCGCGGCCGGAATGGTCCCCAACATCGCGCTGAGCGCTCTCAACATCGCGTACAACGCCGAAGAGATATTGCGGCACGTCCAAGATCCAGACGCGTCGAGGATCTTCAAGATCGAGATCGTCGCCGTCAACCTGATCGCCTACCTGATCGGAGTAAGCATCACGATCGCACTGGCCTGGCCCGTGATCAGGGCGGTGAAACAACGCACGATGAATCCATCGTCCGACACCGGCGACGTCTCGCGATGGTGCCAGCGATCGCTCAGGCTGGGTAGTTACATTGCGCTGGTAAGCGCCGTGGAATGGCTCGTTTCCGGGCTGATCTTCCCGGTCTGGCTGCAGGTTGCCCTGGGAACGCCGATCGGGCTCGATGCGCGGCAGTACGTACACTTCTTCGGCTCGCAATCGGTCTGCGGCCTGCTGGCCGCGACGACGTCGTTTTTTCTGGCGACGTGGTATTCGTTGCGTGTATTGAGCCCGGCGCTGGTGGACCAGGACCACGACGACCCGAACACGGGGCGGGCACTCGATCGGTTGTCGCGGGCAACCGCGAGTAACACACGATTGACGTTCGCCGTCATCCCCTTGGCACTGCTCTTGATGCCGCTGGTGCGCACGGAATCGCGGTGGACGTTCTTCGTGCTGGGCCTGGTGGGTCTCTTGGCATGGCGGCTGGCATTCGTGGTGGCGCAGCACATCGAGCGTTCCATCCAGGCACTGCAGTCGGCCGTGAATGTCCCGTCGGACTCCGCTCGGTAACAAACGCCCGTCGGCTGCGCTTTCACTGGGAGAGAGGGCTGGGGGCGCGTCCCCACCCAGGTGAAGACCCATTCTCGCGAGGTTACCTATGTCGCCATCCACGGGCTACGCCATGCGGGAGCAGAACCGGGCCTTTCCGGCCCCGCAAAGGAGGAGAACATGTCCCGTATTGAAGTCATTCGCGCTTGGAAAGACGCGGCGTATCGCCGCAGCCTGGGCCAGGACCAGCTTGCCGGTTTGCCCGCCAATCCGGCCGGCGCCGTCGAGTTGACCGCTCTCGAAGCCGCCGCGGTCGATGGCAAGATCGCATACGCCGATTGCGGCAGTTGCCACAGCCACCAGCCGAACTGCTCGAGCGCCGTGAGCACGGTCTCGGCCAGGTTGACGTAAGTCGCGGCCGTTCGGAGGCGGCTGACCGGTGCGATACGTTACGACGATCCACGGGAGCCGTAAGGCCGACGGAGACAAATCTTGACATCCGTTTCGACTCGAGCTGTGAAGAGGCAGGCCACCCGGCCCAGCCTCTTCACGGCTCTATTTTTCAACCACGCGCCTAAAACACAGAATCGAGGTTGGCGTCCGGGTCGTGGGGCAGGTTTCCAACCTGCCATACGGACTTCTATGGCAGGTTGGAAACCTGCCCCACGGGGTCATCCCGCACTTTTGGCGGGTGATACTTTTTTTTGGGGAGCGACTTTGATGACGACGCACACGATGCGGCAGGAAGCGGAGATTAGCCCTACCCGGCCCTCGGTCGAAGATCCTGAGCGGTCCGGAATGCTCCACGATTGGCTTGTCGAGCTGTCGCGGGCCACCGCTGACGAGCGCGGACTGGGCGAGAACATTCCGGTGGACCAGGTCGAAGCCCTAGGCTTCTTGAACTGGTTGGAGCCGCTGGTGTGCAAGGCGCGTCGCCGGTTTCGCGAAGCGATCGGCGCCGCGGTGGCCGGGCGGGCTGATATTCTGTCGAGCGTCGAAGCATTCGAGGCTGCCTGGCTGCCCGTCTTGGCGAGGCGATTGTCGGCACTCGTGGTCCGCACCTGTGCGCTGGAGCTGAATGTCGCGCGGCTTCAAGATCAATTGTCGGGCGACACCCCGCAGGAGCGGTTTACGAGCTTTCTCCGGCGCCTGCGCCGGCCCAAGGTGGCGTTGGCGCTGGCGGAAGAGTACCACGTCCTCACCGGCAAAATCGCCGTCTGCCTTGACCAGTGGCACGAGGCGGGCGTCGAACTGGCCGAGCGCTTGGCAAGCGACGCGCAGCCGATCCAGGCACATTTTTTTCCGGCCGGAGCGCCCGGCCGCCTGGAACAGATCGAAGGGAATGTCGGCGACCAGCATCGCGATGGCCGCTCGGTGCTGATCTTCCACTTCGCCTCGGGTGCGCGGCTCGTGTACAAACCGCGGCCGTTGGCCGTCGATGCGGCGTTTGCCCATCTGGTCGAATGCTTGAATGCTCGCGGTGTTCAGCCGGCTTTGCGGCCGCTGAGGGTGCTCGATCGCGGGCAGTACGGTTGGACTGAGTTCATCCCGGTCGAACATTGCACGACGCCGCAAGAAGTGTACCGCTTTTACAACCGGCAGGGGATGTACCTGGCTCTTTTCACGACGCTCGCTGCGGCCGACTTGCATTACGAAAACCTCATCGCCCACGGCGAGCACCCGGTGTTCGTCGATCTTGAAGCCCTGTTTTATCGACGTCTGCCGGAATCGACGCGGGAGCCGGCGCGAAAAGCGTTGCTCGATTCGGCCCTGGGTATGCGGCTGCTGCCACAGACACAGTACTACGACGGGGTGGATGCGGGAATCGACTTTAGCGGCCTGGGAGCGGCCGCGGGCAAACCCCTTTCGTACACCGTCGTCGACTGGAACGCCGCCGGCACCGACGTGATGGAATTGGGTACGAAGAGCCGGACCTTCCCCGCGGGAAAACATCGCCCTCGCTTGCCCGAGGGCGAGGTTTCGCTGACCGACTTTCAACCCGCCCTGCTTGATGGCTTCAGCACCATGCATGCCTTACTGCAGCGAGAGTGTCGGGCGCTGATCGAACCGGGCGGACCGATTGCCGCATTTGCCGGCTGCGAGGTGCGGTTCATTCCCCGCCCGACCCAAGCCTATGCAATTTTGAACACGCAATCCCTGCACCCGGATCATCTTCGAGACGAAGCCGAGCAGGTTCGTATCCACGATCGACTTCGAGCGAAGACTGAGACGTTTCCCAGCCTGCTGCGATTGATGGCCGCTGAACGAGCGGACCTGGCGCGCGGCGACATTCCGCTGTTCACGTCGCGGCCTGATTCACTCGACGTTTGGACCAGCCGCGGCGAACGCATCAAGGGATTCTTTGCCCAACGTTCGATCGACATCGTCCTCGACCGCCTGCGGCAAATGGATGCCGACGACCTGGCCCGTCAACTCTGGTTGATTCAGGCCAGTTTCGCCAGTGTGGCCGAAGGACCGGCTCCGCTCATGGATCGGTTCCGGCTTGGTGAATGCGAAGCGCTCGAGGCCCAAGCCGATGCCCTGCTGGCGGAGCAAATCGGCGGTGGCGACGGCGATCGACATTCGCCACCGGCGGAGGAGTGGGCCGAGCGCCTGGCCGTGCTACTGGCGCACGCGAATCGGTTGCGGCAACTCGCCTGGCAAAACGAGCGCGAGGCCGGGTGGATTTCGCTCGTCGCCCAGCCAGGCGGCTGGGAATTGGCCGCCGTCGGCCTGAACCGCGGCTCCGGCCTGGCGAGCATCGCGTCGTTCTTGCTGAAGATGGAACGCTTGAGCGGCGTCCAGTCGCTGGGAGATCTCGGCCGCAAAGCGATGAACAATCTGCGCCGCCAGTTGGCCGAGGAGCTCCGCGCGTAACAGCCGGGCACCGTTTACGCTTCGATTTCTGATGGGGCCCGAGACCGCCGGCCGTTTACGGCTTCCTCCTCCTGACTCCTGACTTCTGGTTCCTGACTTCTGGCTCCTGACTCTCCCGACAACCAAGAACCAAGAACTAACAACCAAGAACTTTCCCTGGAAGTGCATCATGGCCCGTTATACCGTCGTACGTCAGAACGACCGCAGCGATTGCGGCGCAGCGGCCTTGGCCACTTTGGCCCTGCACCACGGCATTCGCCGCGGCTTGGAAACGCTCCGCGAGCTCTCGGCGACCGACCGCGACGGCGCGAACCTGCTTGGCTTGCAGCGCGCGGCGGAGGCCCTGGGCTTTTCAGCCAAAGCCGTGCGTACTTCGATCGACGTCCTTCCGGGAGTGCCGCTGCCGGCCATCGCCCACGTGCGTAATACCGAGGGAGCCGGCCATTTCGTCGTCATTCACCAGGTGCGCCGCGGCCGAGTCGTCTTGGCCGACCCGAGTCAGGGGCTCGTGCGGATGCAACTCGATGAGTTCGCCAAGCAATGGTCGGGCCATGCACTGCTGGCCGTGCCGACGGTGCGCCTCGATCCGCGGGGGATCGGCGACTCCGTCCCGCCTTGGCAACGGCTGATCGACCTGCTGCGACCGCAGCAGTGGGTGCTCGTCGAAGCCACGATGTGCGCCCTGTGCATCACTTTGCTGGCCATTGCCACTTCGTATTTCGTCCAGCACCTGGTCGATTCGGTGCTCGTGCGGCAAGAAAGCAAGTTGCTCAATGCGCTGGGAATCGGCATGGTAGCCGTCGTCTGCTTCCGCGCGCTTTTCAACATGTTGCGGCAGTACCTGCTGGCCCATGCGGGCCGAAAGGTACACCTGGTGCTGCTTTCCGGCTATATGCGGCACTTGCTGCGGCTGCCGATGCGCTTCTTCGAAACGCGGCAACTGGGCGACATCATGTCGCGGATGGGCGAAACCGCCAGGCTGCGCGAAGCGATCAATGGCGCAGTGACCTCGGCGCTGGTGGATGGCACGGTCGTCGCCGGTATCCTCGGCATTCTATGGGCGTACGATGGTCCACTGGCCTTGGCCACCAGCGCCGTGGTGCCGATTTTTCTCGTCACGGTCGCGCTGCACCACGGTTCCGGCAGGCGCCATGTGCAAGAGGTGTTGGAAAGCAATTCCCACCTGACGACGCACCTGGTCGAAGACATCGCCGGCATCGAAACGATCAAGCTGTTCGCCGCCGAAGAGCCTCGTACCGTCAAAGGCGAGGGCCGCATCCTGGCCCTCGTGCAATCGGTCTTCGCCCTGCAAACACTGGAAATCCGCGTGCAATCGCTGGCGATGCTCGTCACCGGCCTGGCCAGTGTCGCCGTGCTCTGGTTCGGCGGACACCGCGTCATCGCCGGAGCTTTGAGTGTCGGCGAGCTGCTGTTCTTCTATACCTTGCTGCTCACGGTGCTCGAACCGCTCAACCGCCTGGCGATGGTCAACCTCAAGCTGCAAGACGCGCTGGTGGCCGTCGATCGGCTGTTCCAGATTTTGGATCTGGAGACGGAACGCTCGGCCGTCGAGAAGATTCCGTTCACGGAACTCAAGTCGCAGATCGAATTCCGCGACGTCGGCTTCAGCTACGGCAATCGCGGGACATTGTTCGAGGCGCTGAACCTGAAAATCGATGCCGGACAGACCGTGGCGGTCGTCGGTGAGAGCGGTTCAGGAAAGTCGACTCTGCTCAAGCTCTTGCTCGCGGAGTACCAGCCCAGCGCCGGCCAGGTCCTGCTCGACGGCGTCGACCTTCGCGACTTCAGCCTCGAAACGCTCCGCCGCCGCATCGCCGTGGTGAGCCAGGACCCTTACATTTTCAACGGCACGATCCGCGACAATCTCTCCCTGGCCGATGAAAATGCTTCGTTCGAAGAAGTCGCGGCCGCGGCCCGGGCCGCCGGCCTGGAAGAATTCATCAACAGCCTGCCGCGGCGTTGGGAAACGCACATCGGCGAGCGCGGCGTGAACCTCTCCGGCGGCCAACGTCAGCGGTTGGCAATCGCCCGCGCCGTCCTGGGCGATCCGGCCATTGTGGTATTCGACGAGGCCACGAGCCATCTCGATACCATCACCGAACAAGCCATCCAGAGTGGACTGAGGAGTTTCCTGGCCGGCCGGACGGTGCTCGTCATCGCCCACCGGCTCAGCACGGTGCAAGATGCCGACCGGATTTGCGTCTTGCGGGGCGGCCAGTTCGTCGAACAAGGCACGAGCCATGAGCTGCTGGCCGCCCGTGGCTTGTTCGCTCGCTTGTGGCAGGCCCAAGCACCGCGCATCGAGCACTGCCGGTGCTCGCACGTCCCCGTTCCCGTTTAGCTCTCTCCAGCACCGTCAACCTCCTTTTCAACAAGGATCTTCCCAATGATTCGCCTGAACCACTCCCATGTTCCGGCCGCCGTCGCTCAGCCTCTGGTCGCGACACACCCGCGCCTGGGCCGGCCGCCGCGCGCAACCCCGCGGCAGCCGCGCGTCGTCGAGCTGCGCGACTGCACGACGCTGCGGCAAGAGCTCGAAGCCCGGCCGCCCGTGTTCGTACACGCCGCTTGTTGGCTGTCGCTCACCTTGATCGTGGTCGCTCTCGTCTGGGCCAGCCTGACCACCGCCAGCCTGGTGGTGCGCTCCACCGGCCGGGTGCGGCCCGTCGATACGCCATTGCACATTTTCGCCCCGCGCGGAACCAGGCTCGACGGTCGCGTGGCCGTCGTTCACGTCCACGCGGGAGACGAAGTGCATCAGGGGGCCGTGCTGCTCGAATTCGACACGGCGCTACTCGACAACGAGATCGCCGGCCTCGATCGCAAAATCCTGGCGTGCCAGGAAGAGCTGGCGGAGCTCGATCACATCGCCCAGCGGCTGGCAAGTCAGTACCAGGCGGCCCACGCCAAAGCGCTGGCGGAGTTGGCCGTGGGCCGGACCGAGGTCGAGCAGGCGCACCAACGCCGGCAAGCCGAGGTTCGCCGCGCCGAGGTTGATTTGGCCACCAAACAGGACCAAGAGCGGCGCACGAGCAAGCTCGTTCTCACCAGCGCGGTGACCGAGTCACAATTCGTCGAAGATCAGGCCAAGGTGTGCGACTCGGAACAAAAGCTGGCCGTCGCGAAACTGCCCGTCGAACTCGGCAAGCTGACCGTGCTCGAGCAGGGCGTCGAGCTGGTCGAGCAGGACTCCGCGGTACACCGCGCGGAATTGGAAGCCCGCCGCGTCGCCAAGCGTGGTGAGATCGACACCTCGGGCAAGGAGTTGGAGAACCTGCGACTCCAGCGTGAGCAGGCGGTGCTCCGCTCGCCGATCGGCGGCGTCGTGGTGCAGGGCAATCCGCGCGTCGGCGACCTGGTGCCGGCCGGCGAGACGGTGTTCGAAATCGCGCGGCAGCAAGGCTTCCGCTTCGAGGTCGAGCTCGCAAGCGAAGACGTCGGCCTGTTGCGGACGGGCATGCCGACCATGATCAAGTTCGACGCCTTTGACTTTCAGCGCTACGGGACGATGGCCGGCGAGGTGAGCTATCTTTCGCCGGACTCGACGCCCGCCGACCCGATGCAACCGAAGCGAGGCGCCACTTTCGTCGTGAAGATCGATCTGGCGGGGCAACGCGTGGCCCGCGGCGATTACTGCGGCCAGATCAAGCTCGGCATGGGCGGCCAGGCTGAAATCGTCACAGAGCGGCGCAGCCTGTTGATGATCTTGCTGAGGCGTGTGCGTAGCTCGATCAGTCTGAGCTGATTGCGTGTTGCTTTTACCCGCTCCGGGCGGCTACAATCATTGCCAGAGTCACGTCACGTCGACCCCGCGCTCAGATGGGAGGCAAAAGGCATGCTACACGGCATTTCATGGCCGTTGTGGGTGGGCTGCTTGGTCCTGTCGCTTTGCCAAGCGGCGCCCGCCCAGGAGCCAACGCCGGTGCCGTCCGCCTTGGACATGGCTCGCCGTGTCGATGAACTGCTGGAAGCGCGCCTGCAAGCGGCGGGCGTCGAGCCAGCCCCCTCGGCCGATGACGCCGAATTCCTCAGGCGCGCGAGCCTCGATTTGAATGGTGTGGTCCCCTCCGCCTCCGAGGTGTTGGCTTTGACCGCCCAGGACGATGCCCAAAGGCGCAGCCGGTGCATCGAGCGGCTTTTGTCGAACCCGCGCTACCCGACGCACCTGGCCCAAACGTGGGCCAACATGCTTCTGCCGGCGGACGCCCAGGCGGAGCGGTTCGAACAGGTGCGCGGATTCACCCGCTGGCTGCGGCGCCGGTTCGCCGATGACGTCCGCTACGACAACATCGTGGCCGACTTGCTGACGACGACCGGCAGCTCCGATCGCGGCGGGGCGGCGCTGTTCTACACGGCCGCGGGGCTCAAGCCGGAAGAGTTGGCCGCCAATACGTCGCGGATTTTCCTGGGCGTGCAGATTCAATGCGCCCAATGCCATAACCATCCGTTCGACCACTGGAAACAGGAAGACTTCTGGTCGTTCGCCGCGTTCTTCGCGCGTCTGCAAACGCTCGATGGGAGCCAGCCGCCCAATGTCGAGCTGGTCGATGCGTCGGTGGGCGAAGTGCGGCTGCCCGGCACCGACCAGGTCGTCGCCCCCAAGTACCTGGGGGCGGAGCCGCCGGACGAAGACGCCGACGTGAACCGCCGCCGGCAACTGGCGATTTGGGTCGTTTCGCGCGAGAATCGCTACTTCGCGCGCGTGGCGGTCAACCGGGCCTGGTCGAACCTGTTCGGCCGAGGGCTGGTCCATCCGGTCGACGATTTCGGCAACCACAACCCGCCCAGCCATCCCGAGTTGCTCGACGAGCTGACCGCCTACTTCGTCGCGCACGATTACGACCTGCGGGCTTTGTTCCGGGCGCTAACCAATACGCGGGCGTACCAGCGATCAAGTCGGGCCGAAGTCGATGGTCCGCCGTCGCCGCCCGAGTTGTTCGGCCGGATGCAAATCAAGACGCTCACGCCCGAGCAACTGTACGACTCGCTGGTGAGGGCCGTGCGGATGACTGCCCCGCCGGGCACAATGGCCCAAGGTGCCGCCGTGCCGCCGGGCGACGCCGCGCGCGCGCAATTCATCGCCCGGTTCAACCTGGCATCACGCGACGCGACCGAGTTCCAGGCCGGTATCCCGCAGGTGTTGGCGTTGATGAACGGGCAGCTCACGGCCATGGCGACCGACCCGGTTCAGAGCGGCATTCTATTGGCGCTCGACGCTCCGTTGTTCAGCGACGCGGAGCGTGTGGAGGCGCTTTTTCTGGCCACCGTCTCGCGAATGCCCGGCAATTCCCAGCGCGCTCGATTCGTGGATTACGTCGAAGCGGCCGAAGATCATCGCGCCGCGCTGGGCGACGTCTTGTGGGCGTTGCTGAACAGCCCGGAGTTCATCTTGAATCACTGACGTACTAGCGCGGCCTTCGGCCGCAACCGAAATACAAACGGGGACAAGCTCGCCTTGGGAGGGGTACCCGTGCAGCGGGTTCCATGGCCCGCCAATAGTCGGCGATGGTGGGCCGGCGCCCGCCGACCCGCTGCGCGGGTGCCCCGGGTCTTGTCCCACCCTACATGCGCGGGTCCACCAGTTTAAGCGCACAACGGATTTAGGAGCGACGAACGTGTGGTACGAAAGTGAATTCAAGATCGACCCGAAGGCACGGCGGAGTGTGCTCCGTATCGCACGGCGGGGCCAGTTTTGCGGAGTCGCTTCGTTGCTTGTATTCGCGCTGGCGTGTGGGTGCGGCCGATCCCAGAGCTCTTCGGCGAAGCCCCTTTCCGTACCGCCATCGGCCGCTGGTCCAGCCGACGCGGCGGTGGCCAAACCGGCCGAGCCGTCGAAGGCGACCGTTGATCCGGCCGAGGAGAAGTCCGCGGAACCCGATGCGGCGGATGGCGCAAAGGCGCCGAAAGACGAAGCGGAAGCGGCCATTGCCGTCGCCTCGCCGTCGCGTGCTACCGAACCGGCGCCGGTGGTAGACGACGGCACGGAGCGTTTCGCCGTCTTTACCCCCCGCGGGCCGCTGGTGGTGGACGTTCGGATGACGATCGACGGCAAGCCCTTCGGCGCGGTGCGCGAGGAATTGGTCGACGAATTCCTGCGGCTGGCCGACAGCGACCACGACCGAAAGTCCACCTGGGTCGAGGTGTTTGCCGACCCGAAACGGATCTTCGGCGGCCGGACCGACCTGGGGATCGAGATGAAGAACCGCCGCGACTTCCTCAAGGTGCATGATTCGAACTCCAACGGCCTGGCAGATCGCGACGAGGTCCGCCGCTTCATTGCCCAGGTCAACCGCGCGGGCGCCGCCTTCGCGCTCGACGGTTCGACGGAGTACCGCGGCGTGAACCTGCGCGAGTCGCCGCTGCGCCGCCTTCTCGACGCCGACGCCGACGAGGTGCTCTCGTCAGCCGAATTGGCCGGCGCCATCGATCGCCTGCGCAGCCGCGACGCCAACGACGACGACATCATCAACTTCGACGAGCTGTACGACGCGCCTGCCGCCGGCGCGATGGCGATGAATCCGTCGGGCACGGCGAACCTGAGTCCACCGGCCGCCGCGCGGCTTGGCCCGAACGCCAATTGGGACGCGGTCCGCTATGCCTTCTCGGAACTGTACCTCGATGACGGCCGGATCCGCGAGGAGAGCTTTTCCTTGACTCCCGCTTTGTCACGCCTGCTCGACGCCGACGCCGACGGCTGGCTTTCGAGGGAGGAATTGGCGGGGCTCGACTCGCTTGCGCCACACATCGAGTTGGAGGCGAGCTTTGGCCGGCCGGGCGATCGGCCGCCGGGGCTCGCCCTGCGATCGATTGCCGCCGAACTGACGGAAGCTGCCGGTGTGAGCGGCGTCGGGGACGCGGTGGTGCGCACCGCCGAGGGGTTCATGCTTGAATTGCCGGGCGTACTGCTGCGGTTCCAATGGCGCGATCTGCCATCCGGCGGCGAGGAGCGACCGCCCGCCGAGGCGCAGCTCGCCGCGCTCGACGCCGACAAGAATGGCTACCTCGAAAAATCGGAGGTCGAAGGCAAAGAGGCGGCGGCCGGCGCCGTTTTCGACGACTGGGACGCCGACGGCGACGGCAAGGTTTACGCCTCGGAGATCGCCGGCTACGACCGGCGGCGGCAGGCGCCGCAGCTTAGCGCCGTGCGTGTCACCGCCAACGACGACCAGGACATCCTGTTTTCACTCTTGGACGTCGACCAGGACCGCCGTTTGACCGCGCGCGAGCTGGCGAGTGCGGCCGAAAAGCTTGGTCGGCTTGACCGCGACGGCGACGGAAACCTGGCGTACGACGAGTTGCCCGGTTCGATCGGCATCGTTTTCGACCGCGGCAACCGGGACGGCGGGGCGATGCGCGGGACGACGGCGGCAGCGGCGCCGGCTTCGGGACCGTCGTGGTTCATTCACATGGATACGAACCACGACCAGTTCGTCAGCCCGAGCGAGTTTCCCGGAAGCCCGGCCAAATTCACCTCGTTGGACGCCGATGGCGACGGTTTCATCGATCTGGCCGAGGCGGAAGAGGCAGGCAAGTGAGGAGGTGGGGAAGTGAAGAGGTGAGGAGGTGAGGGCTCACATGATCAACTCCTTCATCTCGCGCACTGCCTGCTGGAACCCGACCATCAGCGCGCGCGAAACGATGCTGTGGCCAATGTTCAACTCGCACACTTTCGGTAGACCGGCGATCGGCCGCACGTTGTGATAGGTCAAGCCGTGACCGGCGTGGAGCGTCATCCCGCGCTCGACGATCAAACCGGCGCCGTGGGCGAGCTTTTCCAGCTCCGCCGCCCGCGCCGCACCGGGCGCGGCGAGGGCGTACTGGCCAGTGTGCAGTTCGACCGCGTCGGCCCCCAGTCCACGCCCGGCGTCGATCTGCCGCTCGTCGGCGTCGAGAAAAAGGCTGACGACGATGCCGGCGTCGCGCAGTCGGCCGATGGCGGCGCCCAGTCGCGATTGCTGAGCGACCACGTCCAAGCCCCCCTCGGTCGTCACCTCCTGGCGGCTTTCGGGCACAAGCGTCGCCTGGTCGGGCCTGGTGCGGCACGCAATCTCGACCACTTCATCGGCGCAAGCCAGTTCGAGGTTCAGCTTTACCGTGACCGTCTCGCGCAAGAGCCGCAAGTCGCGGTCCTGGATGTGCCGACGATCCTCTCGCAAATGCACGGTGATGCCGTCGGCGCCTCCCAATTCGGCCAGCGCGGCCGCCCAAATCGGGTCGGGCTCGTAGGTCCGCCGGGCCTGTCGGACCGTAGCCACGTGATCGATGTTGACGCCTAATTGTGCCATGGGATTCTCCGCGCCTTGTGCCTCTGCCCGCCCATCGGGATTATAACGGCTGGGACCATCGCTACCACCACCGCGGACTCGAACACGATGAATCCGATCCAATGGATGACCGTCATGGGCCTGACGCTGTTTCTCGTCGAGGGATTCACGCTCAGCGTCTTTCCACGGCAGTTCAAGGAGTTTCTGGCCGAGGCCGATCCCGGCGTCCTGCAAATCGCCGGACTGATCGAGACCATGGTCGCCGTCGGGTTGATAGCGGGGATACTCTTCGGGTGAGTTCTCCCACGAGTAACCCGAGTTACAAGCGGCGGGATCAACTCAAATTCAAATCTCATTTAACGGGGATAGGGGGATGAGGAGGGGATGTCCCACACACGTAGCGGAACTCGTGAGAGTTCCGATTTTTGGCCTTGACGGTCGGAATTCTCACGAATTCCGCTACTGGCTATTCCTGTCCCCACACGCGTAGCGGAACTCGTGAGAGTTCCGATTTGTGCCTTGACGGTCGGAATTCTCACGAATTCCGCTACTGGCTATTTCTGTTCCCGCACGCGTAGCGGAGCTTCTGAGAGTTCCGTTTTGTGCCCTTGAGGGTCGGAATCATCACACCCTTCACGCTACACACCAGCCGGTCCGGCTGCGCCGATCGTTCGGCGCGTACCGCCCCGCCAACCATTTTTCGAGCCCGTTTCCTGGACACCCGCCAAATTTAATCTAAAGTTCGGAGAACGGGGGGGATTTGATGACCTGCAAAGAACTGGCATCCCGAATTGAAACGATTCAGCCCAGCGCCTTGCCGCGCGAAGTCGCGCGGCTTTGTCTGTTGCTGACGAACCATGTCGAAAACATGGAGGCTCTGAGCGACGAAGCGCAACTTGCCGACGCCTGGAAGCAAACCGGCCTGCGGCTGCAAGCCGCCACCGATCAACACGCGGCGATGACGCAGGAACTGGAGCAATTGGCCCAGTCGGATCCGAAGAAGTTCACACCCGACCAGGTTTGGGTCCTGGTCCGAGCGATCAAGGTGCAAAGCCAGGTGTTGTCGCTCTACGTCGGTCAGCCACCGATCGACGTTTGAGCGCGGCTTTCGGCTTCACCGCCGACGGACGTGATAGATCGGAAAAGCGCCGTAGTCCTTGGCTAGCGGCATTCTACCAACGTACTCGAAGGCCATCTCACGTACCCCTGCGGCCGCGGCCAACGCCGCGAAGGCCTGGCTGGCGTAAACGTGACCGGAGGGCGTGATCGGCTCGATTCGCGCGGCGCGGCTGACGTGCGTGCCGGTGAACGTCGGCGCGTCCATCACCGGGTCGTTGCACTGCCAGACCGGCCCGGCGTGCAAGGCGATGCGGATCGCCAGCTCGCCGGGCAAGCCCTTCCCCGCCCAATCGGTGCCGTTGGCGCGCTCGCATAGCTCAAGGGCGAAGCGCCCCGCGTCGCACACGTCGTCGAACACCAGATAGAGCCCGTCACCCCAGGTGTTCCGCAACAGCGGCGAGTTGGGTCCCGCCGAAAGGATCTTGGCGACCAGGCCCAGAAAGTGCTGAAAAAAACGCGGCACCTGCGTCTCGTCGAGCTTGCTGAATCCCTTCACGTCGGCGAACAGGATGGCGACGATCTTCGATGACACGGGCGAATCCACGTGGGATGGCCTTTCCAGGCCGTCTTCCGCAGCAGACGGACTCGGAAGGCCATCCCACAAAGGCGGATCGCACCTTCCCGGCGGTCCAGAGACAGGGTCCAGTGCCGGCACGCCGCCGTCAACACCGCGCATGGAGAGACGCGGCGTTTCGATCACTTTGACGTCAAGCCCCCATTGCCGCCAGCGCTCGATGGTTGACGGCGTGCCTGGGCCGTCCTCTCCGGCGTCGTTTACCGCCAGCGGAACGAGCTCGGTTTCGAGCGCGTCGGCCTGGATGCGCGCCAGTCCGTACAAAAGCGACTGGGCATAGTCGATCGCGGTCGCCTCGCTCGAAACGTCAAACCCCGATCCGGCAATCACCTGAGTTGCCGTACGCAGCGCGGCCTCGAACCGCTGCTTCCATCCGGCGGCCGCCACAGGTCCGGCATCGTCTGCGACCAAGGCGTCTCTCTCGAATGGCAACACGGCGTAGGCGATACCCCGCCGCGCTTGCAGCGCCTCGAAAAAGAGCACGTCGGCGCCGGTGGCCGCCGCGGCGAAACCGACGCCGATATCCCACTGTTGGAGGGCGCGCTCGATGGCCGTCGACACGTCGGGATGCGGTTCCATGGAGAATTGCCGTCCGGCGGGGCCAGATCGCTCGATCTCGTTGCCGCAAAACAACGCGACCTTCGGCATGGGCATTGCCGTGTCGAGCGCGAGCGGGTCCAGTGTGAGGCTGCCGAGCAGGAGCCTTGCTTGCCGGCGAGTCGACTGCAAGTCGCCGAGCCTTCCCTTGCCCACCTCGAACGCCCTCGCGTACCAATCGTGGGCCTCGTTCACCTCGCCCAGCAACAGCGCCGCTTCGCCGAGCGTGGCCAGAAGCCAATAGGGGTCATCCGCCTGACCGTCGTTGGACTGCGGGCCGGCAAGGCACCGGTCCAAGTCGACAAGACAGCGCGCATGGACCTCGCGCGCCAGGGTCGCCGCAGCCAGGCCATCACCTAGCCAGAAGGCCGTAGTCGCGGCGTTGATGCCCGAATAGATGCCGACGGTCGAACGGTAGGCCGCCAGGTACAGCTCGTGCGCTTTGCGCAAGCCGGCCGCGCGTAGGTGCGGATCGTCGGCGCGCAAGGCGAGGTCTTTGTGGGTCCGCGCGAGGAGTCCCAGTGTCTCCTCGTCGGCGTGCCCTTCGTCGCGCAGTTGGTCAAGCAGTTGATTGGCGCGCTCGGTGACACCGCACCGCGCCAGGGCCAGAGCTTGCAGTTGCCGCAGGCGGACGTCGCCGGGCGTCGCCTGTAACGCCGACGAAAGATAGTCGAAGGCCAGCACCGGTTCGCCCAATCGCAGGAGATCTTCTCCAAAGCGGCGTGCGGACTCGATGGACATCCCCGCGCGGCTTGTTTCCAGCGCGTGCCAAGCGCCGGCCAGCGCCGCGCCATCCGTCGCCGTCGACGGCGGCAAACATGCTTTGA
>Ga0307373_10007105_pt1 | contig 17558 bp, 20 predicted proteins | sample OX2MG_FD_202534 | JGI IMG/M metagenome (GOLD analysis project Ga0307373, IMG submission 202534) | Soil microbial communities from Risofladan, Vaasa, Finland - OX-2 | ecosystem: Environmental > Terrestrial > Soil > Coastal area > Acid sulfate soil | place: Finland: Risofladan, Vaasa | collected... | reverse complement strand
GCCGTGATCTGAGACCGTCCGGCGGGAAGCCGGCGTCTACCGACACACAGATCGCAGATCGCCGGGGATCGGGCCGCTCGGCGCCCTGAGGAACTGTGCGACAGCCTCTACAGGGCGGATAATTCCGGACGGTGCAGGTCCATCCGCATCTCGACATCACCGATCCGCGGGGCGGCGGCCGCTTTGTTCGCCTCTCGTGGCACCTGGAACGCCGCGCGATCATCGTCAGCCACTGGCGCGACGGGCTCTGCGTCTCCACCACGACAGTCGGGCCGGAGCACTTCGGGGACATCGTCGGCTTCGTCGCGAAGGCGCTCGGCGACCTCGCCCTGCAGGGCGGGCGCACCGGTGCCGACGACTCGCCGCCGCCTGGCGGACGACGCCTCGGCGAGCGGGCACGGAGCTGGCTCCGACCCCGCCTCGGGACCGTGCTCGCCCTCGCGAAGCACCAGGTCCTCGATCACCCCTCGAGCCGCCGATCTGCCTGACAGGCAAGAGCCGGCCGCGGAGCCGGCGTCGTCCTCATGGGCGACGGGTGGCTCGCGACGAGCGAGCGCTGCGGGGGATCCCCGCGTCACGGCCGGCCGACGCGCGGCTCCTCGGCGACGAGCTGGTCGAAGTGTCCGAGCATCCGGTCGACCTCGGGCTCCCGGCCGGTGAAGAGCCGGAAGGCCGCGGCCGCCTGCAAGACGGCCATCCCTCCCCCGTCCACGACCCGACACCCGCGCGCCGCGGCGCTGCGCAGCAGCGCGGTCGCGAGCGGTCGGTACACGACGTCGGCGACCCACTGCCGACCGTCGAGGAGGTCGGCCTCGACGGGCGACCCGGGCTTCAGTCCCGAGCCGAGCGGCGTCGCGTTGACGATCCCATCCGCGCGCACGATCGCCTGCCGCAGCTGGCTGGCTGTCACGGGGAGCGAGCGGTCGGCCCCGAAGGTCTGCCGCAGCACGTCGGCGAGCGCCGATGCGCGGGCGAGGTCGAGGTCGTGCAGCGCGAGGCGGGCGACCCCGAGGTGCAGCAACCCATGCGCCGCGGCCGCACCCGCGCCGCCGGTGCCGAGCAGCAGCACCTGCTGGCCCGAGAGGTCGCCGATGGTCCGCTCGAGGCTCGTCTGGAAGCCGAGGAGGTCGGTGTTGTAGCCGGTCGCGCCCGAGGCCTCGAAGCGGATCGTGTTCACCGCGCCGAGCAGCCTCGCCTCCGGCGACAGCTCGTCGAGGTGCGGGAGGACGAGCTGCTTGCAGGGGTAGGTGACGTTCAAGCCCGTGAAGCCGAGGTCGCGCGCGGCGCGAATCAGCCGCCCGAGGTCCAAGGGGGACAGCCGCAGCACGTCGAGGTCGAGCAGGCGGTAGAGGTAGCGGATCCCGAGCGCGTCCGCCTCGTGCTCGTGCAGGGCCGGGGAGAGCGACTCCCCGATCCCGGTGCCGACCAGTCCCACCAGGCATCGCGTTTGCTCCTCGGCCGGCACGAGACCCCCCTGCGCTCGGTCATCAGGATGTCACCGCGCACCGCCGGGCGCTCGGACGAGCGTCCGGGGCCGCCGCCGCGGCGCTGCGGCTCGGCGCTGCCGGCCGGCGCGTGCCCCGATCGGCCGCCGACGGCGATTACTTCGAGAGTGAAATCACCTCGCGGCGCGGACTACGGTCACGCCCTAAGAGCCGTTGCTGAGGAGCCGGAATGGTCGAGAAGCCCCGCGAAGACGAGACCCTGTTCGAAGAGCCGGAGAGCGAGGCGCACAAGGCGGGCGTGCGCGTCATCAAGGTCCACGCCTCGCCCTATGACCGCTACATGGAGGGCGAGGGCATCCCCGTCTACCGGGACATCGGCTTCCAGGACGTGAAGCAGCTCGAGCTCGCGCCGTGGAAACGGACCGGCGGCAACGGCGCCTTCATCCAGTGCGTCGGCACCGAGGGCAAGGCGGGCATGTACCTCCTCGAGATCCCGCCGCGCGCCGCGCTCAACGTCGAACGGCACCTCTTCGAGGAGATCCTCTACGTCATGGAGGGCCGGGGGACGACCGAGCTCGAGCCCGGCGAGAGCGGCCCGGGCCAGTTCTTCGAGTGGAGCGCGGGCGCGCTCTTCGCGATCCCGCTCAATGTCGAGCATCGCCTCGTGAACGCGACCGACAAGCGGGCGCTGCTCCTCGTCGGCACCTCGGCGCCGCCCGTCTTCAACCTCTTCGACACCCCGGAGTTCGTCTTCGGGGACTCCTTCACCTTCTCCAACCGCTACGACGGCGAGAACGACTACTTCGAGTACAAGAACACCTACTTCGCCGACCCCAACCACGGCCGCGCGATCCAGCTGACGAGCTTTCTCCCCGACATCGTCGACTCCGAGATGCCGATGGACAACCAGCGCTCACCGGGGATGCGCCGCACCGAGCCGCACATGGCCGGCAGCAACTTCTACCTGAAGATCATGCAGCAGGTCATCGGCCGCTACACCAAGTCCCACTATCACGCGGCGAGCGCGGTGCTCATCTGCCTGCGGGGCAAGGGCTACACCTTCACCTGGCCGAAGCACCTCGGGATGCACCCCTTCGAGGACGGCCACGCGGACGAGGTGAAGCGCGTCGACTACGGGCCGGGCGGGATCGTCGCGGCCGCGCCGGGCGGCGGGGACTGGTTCCACCAGCACTTCGCGACCGGCTCGGAGCCGCTCCGACTGCTCGTCTACAACGGGCCGACAGAGGTCTGGAACCAGCACGGCGCTCCCGGCGACGAGGTCATCGCCGGCCACGTGGACATCGAAGAGGGCGGGCGCAGCGTCGAGTATCGCAACGAGGACCCCTACTTCCGCCAGGAGTTCGAGCGAATGCTCGCGCTCGACGGCGTGAAGTCGACGATGCCCCCCGAGCTCTACGAGAAGGGCGGCAGCTCGATCGGCCTGCCGGCGGCGCACTCGCACTAACCGGCGCCGCCCGCCACGCGGGCGACCGCGGCCTCACCGGCCCTGGGGGACGGCGGCATCCTGATCGATGCGGTCGGCGCTCGCCGGCGCACCTCCGAGGTCGACCTTCCAGAGCGCGGCGAGCTCCGCGGCGCTCGCGACGAGGCCGAACGAACGCGCCAGACGGCGCAGCGTGCCCTCGTGCTGCTCCTCGTCACCGGCGGCGCAGCAGTCCGACACCGTCGTCGTCAGGTAGTCGAGGCAGAGCGCGTGGCGCACCGTCGTCTCGACGCAGATGTCGGTCATCACCCCCGTCGCGATCACTGCTTCCCGCCCGAGCGCGCGCAGCACCACATCGAGCTCGGTCCCGACGAAGGCGTCGTAACGGTGCTTCACGACGACGGCCTCCCCGGCGACCGGCGCGACCGCGAAGAACTCCGCCCCCTCGCTCCCCGGCTTGCAGAGCTCCCGCTCGTAGGCGACGAGCGCGCCGCGGCGCGACCGCCACGCTTCTGAGTCCGAGGCGGCGTCGTGGATCGTCTGCACGAAGACGACCGGGACCGCGGCCCGGCGGGCGGCCTCGACGAGGGGGACGAGACGCGTCGCCATCTGCTCCATCTGCGGCCGCGGGCGGCGCCCGTCGGCCGTCACGTCGGTGCAGAAGTCGACCTGGACGTCGACGAGGACGAGCGTGGCGCGAGCCGGGTCACACCGGTACTCAAGGTCTCCGAATGCCATGGTCCCTCTCCTCCTTGGTGCCGAGGTGTCGCCGTGCCGAACGCCGCGGGGCGCCCGCCCGCCGTCCCCGGGTCCCGGGCGCGGCCGCCTCCCCGGTCACAACTTGGCGACGGCGGGGAGGACCTCGGCGCAGATCACCTCCAGCTGGGCGAAGGCGCCGATGTCCTTCACGCTACCGTGGCCGACGGAGATCCCGAGGGCGGCGAGCTCGCCGAGCTCGTCGATCGTGCGCTGCACGTTCTCGCCCCTGTCGCCGACGTCGAAGCGGTAGCCGGCGGTCTTCTCGATCTCTTCGTAGTCGCGACCCTCGCGACCGCAGTGCTCCCGGAGCACCTGCAGCTTGTGGGGGATGTCGCTGCCGCCGAAGAGGTTGCACGCCTGCGCGTACTTGGCGACGAGGCGGAGGGTCTTCCTCTCCCCCGACCCGCCGATGAGGATCGGGGGGTGCGGGCTCTGCAGCGACTGCGGCGAGTTGAGGGTCCTGCCGAGCTGGTAGTGCCTCCCTGCGTACGCCCCCTCGGCGTCGCTCCACATTTGCAGGCAGATCTGCAGCGCCTCCTCGAGGCGCTCGAAGCGCTCGGAGACGGCCGGGAAGAACAGGCCGAGGCCCTCGGACTCCTCGGCGTTCCAGGCGGCGCCGATGCCGAGCCAGGCGCGCCCAGCCGAGAGGACGTCGAGGGTCGTCACCATCTTCGCGACGAGCGCAGGGGCGCGATAGACGACGCCGGTCACGAGGGTGAGGAGCTTCGCCCGCGAGGTGTGCGCGGCGATGAAGCCGAGGGTCGTGTAGGCCTCCAGCATCTCGAGCTCGGGCGGGCCCTGGTTGGAGATCTGCCAGACGTGGTCCATGACGCTGATGCGGTCAAAGCCGCCCTCGTCGGCCGTCTCCACGATCCGGGCCAGGTCGCCCCCGAGGGCCGCGGTCCCTCCCGGAAAGGTGAAGTTCGGGATGTGCAGGCCAAGTTTCACGGGACTCCACCTTCTGTGCGCCTCGGGGCGAGGGGCGTCAGCTCCCCCACAGCTGCCGGGAGGCGAGCTCGGCGCCCCTCGTGAGGGCGGCGAACTTCGCCCAGCCGACCTTCGGATCGATTTCGCGCGCGCCGGCCTGGGAGGCGAAGCCGCAGTCGTTGCCGATCATCACGTTCTCGCGACCGACGAGGTTCGCGAAGCGCACCGTCATCTCGGCGATCAGCTCGGGGTGCTCGACCCAGTTGGCGCCGTTGCTCAACATGCCGGGGATGATGATCTTGTCGGCGGGCAGGTCGATCTCCTCGAACGCGTGGTAGTCGTGCAGGTGGCGCTGGTTCATCGTCTCAAACGAGATCGCCTCGGCGTTCACCCGCAGCATCGCGCCGACGAAGTCCTTGAGGTGCAGGTCGTAGATGTGCGGCCCCATGTTGATGCTGTAGCAGGTGTGGTAGCGGATCTTCTCGGGCGGGATGCCACGGAGTGAGTAGTTGATCGTCTCGACCATCTCGTCGATCCGCTTCGCCCGCTCCCCCGGCGCGAGCTCGGAAAGCCCCCAGAGCCGCGCCGCAGCCGGGTCGTCGAGCTGGATGAGGAAGCCGGCGTCGATGATCGCCTGGTACTCCTCGTGCACGGCGTCGGCGAGAGCCGAGAGGAACTCCTCGCGCCGCTCGTAGTACTCGTTCTCCTGGTTCACGAGGCCGGTCGGCAGCGCCGCCGACATGAACACCTCTTCGTAGTGGAGCCCGTCGAGCGCGGCCTTCAGGTTGTCGATGTCGGTCTGCACCGCGTCCTGGCCGATGTAGCTGACCGGCCCCCGGCAGACCATCCGCTGGCGCGGCCCGAGCACCGCGCCGAGCATGTTTGTCTTCATGTAGCGCGCGTAGTACTCCGGGAACTCGGCGACCTCCTTCCACTCCGGGAACAGCGGTCCGTTGCCCCAGGGCTCGGCGTCGAAGCCACTCAGGCGTTCGGCCTGGTACGAGGTGAAGCCGCTCTTGCCCTGCTCCCCGTCGTTGATCACGTCGAGCCCGGCCTCGACCTGGCGGCGCACGCATTCACTGACCGCCGTCCGCACCCGCTCGTCGAAGGTCGCGACGTCATACGGTCGGCCGTTCTCTTTCTCGCGCATCACCTCGATGAGGTCGTCGGGGCGGGCGATGCTCCCGGTGTGCGTGGTGAGGATCCGCTCAGTGCTGCGCTTCACCGGAGGCCTATTTGCTCATCCCGAGCGCCTTCAGGATCGAGCGCGTGAAGCCTCCGGAGCGCGCGTAGGCCTTCCGCCGCACCTGCCGCTTCGCGTACGCCGCGGGGCCCTTGCTCATCGCCCGCAGGTTGTTGCTCATGCGGGCGAGGCCATAGAGCTGGGAGGTCAGTGACTTCTTGCGGGGCATGGGCGAGCCTCCCTCAGTCGGCGGACCGGCCTACCAGGTTGACCGACGGGCAGGGTTTGCGGCGAAACGCCGGTGGCCTCGCGAGGTCCGAACGCCGATGTCGGCAAGCCCTCGCCGCCCTCCTGCACACTGGCCTCCACACTTCGTCGACGACGGTGCCGTCTCGGTCCTGCAAAGCGCAGGTTAGGTCCAATGCGCGAGTGAAGTCAGCTCTCCAGCCAGGATGCGCGCCGCACCGCCGGCACGGGCGCGAGCGCCCCGGACGCGTTCACAGACGATCTCGGCGATCGTCGCCGCTGGGCGTCGCGTCGGGCGCGCGGACACCGCCCGACGACGCCGATCTCGGCCCTCACCCCGATGTACCGTGCGCCCGCCGGTCACCGTCTCGCCGCGGCTGGGGAGCCGTCCGTAAGCTCTTCCTGACGTCAGGGGGCCACGCATGGCAAACCTCATCCTCGGCATCGGGACGAGCCATTCTCCGCACCTCAGCTCGCCGGTCGCACGGTGGTCCGGCTTCGCCGAGCGCGACCGGCGCAACACCGAGCTGCTCGGCAAGGACGGCGAATTCCACACCTACGAGGAGGTCCTCGCGGTCGCGGACTCGGGCCTCGCAGCCGAGGTGGACGAGGCGGTGTGGGCGGCGAAGAACGAGCGGGCCCAGCGCTGCCTCGCGACCCTCACCGACGAGCTGGCGGCGGCCGACCCCGACGTCGTCATCGTCGTCGGGGACGACCAGTCCGAGCTCTTCGGAGCCGAGGGGATACCAGCGATCGGGATGTTCCTCGGCGAGGAGCTCTGGGAGCAGGCGGCCGGCGGCCACGGCCACGGCGGGTCGCCCGGCGCGGATCCGAGCGCCGCGGTGGCGGCGCGCGTCGTCCACCCCGTCGATGCGGCCCTCGGGCGCCACCTCGCGGAACGGCTCACCGAGGACGGCTTCGACCTGACGGTGATGACCGCGCAGCCCGACGACCGCCCGATCGGGCACGCCTTTACCTTCGGCTGGCACCACCTCGGGATGAAGCAGTCGACACCGATCGTCCCGATCCTGTTGAACACCTACTTCCCGCCCAACGTGCTCTCGGCGAGCCGCTGCCTGGCGCTCGGGCGTTCACTGCGCGCCGCCGTCGAGTCCTGGGACAGTGGAGCGCGCGTCGCCGTCGTCGCCTCCGGAGGCCTCAGCCACTTCGTGATCATGGAGGAGCTCGACCGCAAGCTCCTCGACGACATCGTCCGCCACGACTACGCGGCCGTCGGCGCGCTGCCGCGGGAGATCCTCCGCTCGGGCAACTCCGAGATCCTCAACTGGATCACCGTCGCCGCGATGTTCGAGGACTGCACCATGGAGCTCCTCGACTACATCCCGACCTACCGCACCCCGGCCGGCACCGGGCCGTCACTCACGTTCGCCCGCTGGGGTGCCGACGCGGCGAACGCCGAGCGGAGCGCATGACCGCGACCGCCCCGTCGGGATGAGGCCCCGAGTGCCGGCGCACGGCAGCGGGTTACGCTCGAATCGGAAAAGGGAGGATCGTCGGTGACGAAGTTTCAGATCCAGCCGCACGTCCGGCTGCAGGAGTGGGTCGCCGAGGAGCTTGGCTTCTTCGCCCAGGTGGGCCTCGACTACGAGTTCGACCCCGGGTTCGCGAGCGCGGCGCTCGTCACCTCCTCGGTCTCCACGACCGAGCAGGTTCCCGGCCAGGTCGTGCGCGGCGCGTTCGAGGACATGGCCGCGGGCCGCAGCTGCGACGTCTCGGCGGCCTGCCACTGGGCGGTCAACGCCGCTGCATCGTCGGACCACGGGAAGATGTGGGGCCGCGCCTACTCGGTCTGCCCCGGCGGGGTGTTCGTCGCCCCCGACTCCCCCTACGAGCGCCCCGAGGACCTCGCCGGTGCCCCCATCTCCGTGGGCTACCACTCAGGGAGCCACTACTCCACGCTGCAGGCGCTCGAGAGCTACCTCGACCGCTCGCAGATGACCCTCGATTTCGCGGGCCTGCCGCTCGACCGGGTGCGCCGTCTGCTGCGCCGCGAGGTGCCGGCCGCCGACGTCTGGGGCGGGCACTACTACCTCCTCGAGCAGCAGGGCTTCCGCAAGCTCCTCGACACGACCTTCGTGATGGGCTTCCTCGTCGCCGCCGATGCCGACCTCGACGACACCGAGAAGTACTTCGAGGCGCTGCGGCTCGCGCAGCGCGAGATCGACCTCCACCCCGAGCCGTACAAGCACTACTGGTTGAAGGAGATGCCCGAGGACCTGCGGGCGCTCGTCGATGTGCGGCGCTTCGGCCCCGGCGAGCGGATCGTCTTCGAGCCCTACACGCGCGAGATGTTCGACAGCACGCACGAGTGGATGGCGGGCTGGGACCTCTTCGACCTCTCCGCACCCTCGCGGGGCTTCTCGGAGGCCGTGCTCGCCTAACGGCGCGCCCGGCGCCTCAGCGCCAGAGTGACTCCGGCGAGTGCAGCAGCTCGGCGCTCGCCGCGGCGAGCGACTGCGCGAGGAAACGGAACAGGCCCCCCGCATAGCTGACGCGCGCCACCCCGAGCTCGGTGAGGCGGGCCACCGACGGCCCGCCCGCCCGCAGATTGACGTTCACCGGCGCACCGAGCGCCTCGACAACGCTGCCGATCGCGGCCTCGTCCGAGAGCATGATCGGGTAGACGCAGTCGGCGCCGGCGTCGAGGAAGAGACGGCCTCGGCGGATCACCTCGGTGAGCTGTTCCGCGTCGGTGCCGATCTTGCGGACCACGCTGTCGATTCGCGCGTTGATGACGATCGGCACCCCGAGACCGTCCGCCGCCTCGCGCAATGCCGCGATCCTCTCCGCTTGGTCATCGGCGTCGACGAGGCCCCCGCCCTCGTGATCGGTGTCCTCGAGGTTGCAGCCGATCGCCCCGGCGGCGACGAGCGCCTCGGCGAGCGCGGCCGGGGGGAGGTGGTAGCCGGCCTCGATGTCGGCCGTCACCGGCAGCGCCGAGGCTGTCGCGATGCGGCCGATCACCCCGAACACGAGTGCCGGGTCCATCGAGTTGTTGTCCGCCTCCCCGAGGGACTGCGCGACGGCGCTGCTCGAGGTAGCGAGGAAGGGGAAGCCGGCGCCTTCGACGGCGCGGGCGGACATCACGTCCCAGACGTTCGGGAGGATGATCGGGAGCTCGCCGCGATGGGCGTCGCGGAAGGCCCCCGCCTGGGCGGCGAGCTCGGGGGTGCTCCTCACGTCCGAGCGGGCTCGTACTTCGAGACGTAGTTGCCGACCTCCGAGCGGAAGCCGACCGCGAAGCGGTTCCAGCTGTTGATCGCCACGATGGCGACCGTCAGCCCGACGAGCTCGTCCTCGCCGAACACCGCCCGCGCGCGCTCGTAGACCTCGTCGCGCGCGCCGGTGTCCGCGAGCCGCGTGAGCTCCTCGGTCCATTCGAGCGCCGCCCGCTCGCGCTCGGAGAAGCACGGCGCCTCCTGCCAGACGCTGACCAGGTGCAACCGGTCCTGGGACTCGCCGAGCGCGACGGCGTCCTTGGTGTGCATCTCGAGGCAGTGCGCGCAGCCGTTGATCTGCGAGGCGCGCACCTTGACGAGCTCATAGAGCGCGGGCTCGAGCCCCAGATCGTCCGCGCGCAGCCGCATCCCGGACATGGCCTGCTGGACCAGTGCGTGGCGGTGGTAGTCGATCCGCATCGCTTCCTCCTCGGCTCGTGGCACCTAGGAAGTTATCGGCTGTTCGATCGCGCCGCCTGCACGCGCGAAGGACCGCCTCCCGGCGCCGCAGACGAACGCCTCCCGAGACGGGGGCGGCTCCTGCCGCCGAGATCACCCCTCAGCGGGCTGCAAGTGCCCGGGTCGCACGCTCCGCGCCCTCGACAAGGACAGCGAGCTTCGCCCACGCGACGTCGGGATGGCTCCGCCCGCCGAAGCCGCAGTCCGCGCCGCCGAGGACGTTCTCGCGACCGACGCGCTCGGCGAAGCGCTGCAGGCGCTGGGAAACGAGCTCGGGGTGCTCGATCACGTCGGTCGCATGGCTGACGACGCCCGGGACGATGACCTTGCCCTCGGGCAGGGAGACCTCGTCCGAGACCTCGTACTCGTGCTCGTGCCGGACGTTGCCCGCTTCGAAGAGGTAGGCGACCGCATTCACCCGCAGCATGAGGTCGACGATGTGGCGCATCTCGAGGTCGAAGGCGTGCGGCCCGTGCCAGCTCCCCCAGCAGAGGTGGTAGCGGACCTGCTCCTCGGGGACACCCGCCAGCGCGTGGTTGAGCGCCTCGATCCGCAGGCTGCAGCGGTCGCGGAAGGCTTCGAGACCCATCTCGATGCCGATGCGGTCCCGGAGCGCCGGCAACCACGCGTCGTCGACCTGCAGGATCAACCCCGCACCCGCGATCAGGCGGTACTCCTCTCCGAGCGCCTCCGCGAGCGCGAACAGGAACTCCTCCTCGGAGGCGTAGTGCTCGTTCTCCCGGTACACCTCGACGCTCGCCGGCACGGTCGAGGTGAGAAAGCCTGGGCCCTCCCCGACGGCGCCGCGCAGGAGCGCGATCTCCTCTCGCGTCGCGGAGGCCGCCCCGGTAGCGGAGGGGAGACGTGCAGACCCACTGCGGCCGCCGGGTGCGGATCTGGCCGCCCGGCTCGTAGAAGAGCGTGCCCCGCTCCGCCGCATGGCGGTAGAAGTCCGAGAAGGCCTCCCGGCCCCTCCCCGCGCGATCAGCGGGACCTCGCCGGCGACGGGGTCCCGCTCCTCGAAGCCGTCGAAGCGGTCGTCGAGGTAAGAGAGCCAATCGCTGCGCTTCGAGTACTCCCCTTCGTTGACGACGTCGAGACCGATGAGCCGCTGGCGGGCGACGACGTCCGCCACCGCCTGTGCCAGCTCGCCCTCCGGCGGTGGCGCTGAGTTCGGGTAGGAGAGGCTGCCGACGTGGGCGGTGAGGATCGCCGGGCCCGTGCTCATGGTCTCCCCTTCACTGACCGCTCCGATGAGGGACACCAGAGGTGACGTTCCGTCGCGATGGCTCGTCGAGCGGTGAGCCCGTGCGGTCGACCAGCACAGCGGCGGCACTCCCCGGGATTCTCCCACCCGCCTGCAGTGCGAGGACCTCGCCGGCGGGCAGGCGCCCCCGGCTACAGCGGACGGATCGGGGCGCCGTCGCCCTTGGACTCGGCGATCCGGCGGATCGCCTGCAGCCGCCCGTCCCACTGCGCCGCGAGCGACTCCATCCAGCGCGCCACCTCGGTGAGCGGGTCGGTGCGCACCTCGAAGCGCCGTTCGCGGCCCTCCCGCCGGGCGGCGACCAGCCCGACCCCGTCCAGCACCGCGAGGTGCTGGACGACGGCCTGGCGGCTGATCGGCAGCTCGGCGGCGAGGGTGGTCGCCGTGGCGCGGCCCTGGCGCGAGAGATGCTCGAGCAGCTCCCGTCGGGTCGGGTCGGCGAGAGCGCTCAGCACGCCCTCGACGGCGATCACTTCGGTGCCAGCAACGGGGACGCATCGGCGCCCTCGGCGTGCGCGCCCAGCTTCGCGACGACGCCGGTCCAACCCTCGGCGTGGCTCTCGTACCCGGCGCTCCCGACCCGCTCGGTGGGGATGACGAGGGAGTCGAAGCCGCTCTCCACGACGCGCAGCAGGGTCCCTTCGGCGAAGGGCTCGAGGGAGAACTCGACGAGCGTCGAGTTCTCCTCGGTGGCGAGCGTGTCGGGGTACGCGCTCGCCCAGCGATAGGAGAAGGACCGCGGCGGGTCGACGTCGACGATCACCGTCGGGTACCTGCCGTGCACGCCGTGGTCGAGCACCATCACCCCTCCCGGACGCAGGTCTATCTCGGCGGGTTCGCCGGTTCCGAACCAGGTCCCGACGTGCACCGGCTCGGTCAGCACCTCCCAGACGCGCTCGATCGGCGCCTGGATCTTGATCTCCCGTTCGATCCGGTCAGGACTCATCGCTGCACCTCCGTTGGCGACCCATTCGCAAGTCAATACTTGCACGACAGTCGGACAACATGCAAGCCCCCACTTGCAGATACCGCGGAACGGCGGGCGTCGTCGACGACCCCGGATGCCCGCTTGTGGGCGGTCCGGCGCGGGCGTTACGAGAGCTCGATCGCTGCGATGCGTCGCTGTCGGGGCAGCGTCATCAGCGCGACGAGCGACGCGGCGAGCAGCAGCGCGCCCGAGGTGAGGAGCGAGACGTCGAGGCCGGCGCGGAAGGCGCCGTATGCGGCGTGGATGACCTTGTCCACGATCGGGCCGTAGGCGCTGGCGGCGCCGGGCGCTCCCCCGGAGGGCACCCCTCCGGTCTCGATCGCGCCGACGACGATCGCCTGGAAGGCGGAGGGGATCCCGAGGGCATGCAGGCGTGCCGAGAGGTCGGCGGTGAGGTTCGCGTTGACGAGCGCACCGAGGACGGCGACGCCGAAGACCGCCCCGAGCTCGCGACTCGCGTTCGTCGCCGAAGCGGCCATGCCGGAGTGTTCCGGGGGGATGACCGACAGGCTCACCGCCGTCACCGGCACCACGCTCAGCCCGAAGCCCAGCCCGCTCAGCGCGAGCGTGCCCGCAAGCCACGCCGACGGGGTGCCCTGGGTCATGAGCGCGGCGTCGGACGCGAGGATCCCGACGCCGGCGAGGGCAGTGCCGAACGCCATCGGCAGGCGCGAACCGAAGCGCGCGACGAGCGCGCCGGCCCACAGCGACGCGATGACGAGCCCCGCCGCCATCGGCAGGAACTCGAGCGCCGTGCGATACCCCGAGTAGCCGACGACGACCTGGAGGAAGAGCGCGGCGAAGAAGAAGATCGAGAAGATCGAGAAGAACAGAGCGAAGGCGACCGCGAGCGCCCCGGAGAACATCGGCACCCTGAGGTACGCGAGGTTGAGCACGGGCTCGGGGCTCCGCCGCTCGGCGCCGACGAAGCCGACCACGGCGACCGCACCGGCGGCGAAGAGGGCGACGACGGGAGCGCTCGCGTAGCCGGAGGACTCGCCAAGGATCACGGCGAAGGCGAGCGACGCGACCGCGACCGAGATCAGCACGCAGCCGACGCGGTCGAGGCGGGCGGGTGTCGGGTCCCTGCTCTCGGGCACATAGCGCGCCGTCATCGCCAGCGCGGTCAGCCCGGCGGCGACGTTGAACCACAGCACCGCCCGCCACGACCAGATCCCGACGAGCACCCCTCCGAAGACCGGTCCGAGCGCGAGGGCGAGGCCGGAGGTCGCCGCCCACGTGCCGAGCGCCCGGGCGCGCCGCTCAGGTTCCGGGTAGAGGTGGCGGATGATCGAGAGCGTCCCCGGTTCCGAGGCGGCCGCGCCGATCCCCATCACGACCCGCGCCGCGATCAGCACCGCGGGGTTGGGGGCGCCGGCCCCGAGGAGCGAGCCTGCGCAGAAGACGCCGAGACCGCTCAGCATCACGCGCTTTCTCCCGAGGCGGTCCGAGAAGCTGCCCGCGGCGAGCATCAGCGCGGCGAACGCAACCGCGTAACCGTTCACCACCCACTGCAGCTCGGTCACGCCCGCGTGCAGGCTCGACTGGACGTCGGCGAGCGCGACGCTCACGATCGTCGTGTCCAAGAAGGTGAGGAACAGCACCCCGCAGAGCGCGGCCAGCGCGCCGTTGAGGACGGGTGTGCCCGTCACGCCGCCCCGACGGCGCGACCCGCGGCGCGCGATGATCGGCGCCCCCGATTCCCTTCGCGCGCCTACTTTGCGGGACAGGCCTTGGTCTTCGTCCCCTCGAGCGCGAGGAGCGCGCAGAAGCTCGACGTCCCCACCTTCCAGCTCCCCTGGAGGTAGACGGCCGTCCCGCGCTGGTTCTTCAGTGCGGCGGTGCCGGCAAGGTAGATCGAGTACTTGACCGTCGCCTTCGTCGACGAGGTGACCGTCACGCTCGTCACCTTGGCTGTCGTCGACTTCGCGATGCTCGAGCTCGCCTGCGCATCGATGATCGAGGTGAACGCCGAGCCGTTCTGCAGCAGCTTGATCTTCGTCTTCGCCGGCGTCTTGCCGTTGAAGAAGGTCTGATAGTTCGTCGTGATCGCGGTCTTCTGCTGGACGGTTGTGCTCCGGGAGACCGCTGCTGCGCCGGCCACCCCTACCGAGGAGATCCCCGCCACCGCGAGCGTCACGACCAGCGAACAAAGCGAACGAGTGGCAGTTCGACGAGTCATCTGACTCCTTTCAGCCGGGCCGGAAACGGGAAGTTCTCAACGAACTCACAGCTTAGGGAGGGGAGCGCTCGGTCCTGCGGCTTCTGGCGTCGGCGTCGCGCGATCTCGACGACTCGTCGCTCGTCGGCGCGTCAGCGGTAGCGGTAGCGGAACATCAAGGCGTTGGACATGCCCGACCCGATCTGCAGGCGAACGGGGACCATCGGCGAACCATGCGGCGCCGGGGGCACCGTCACGAGACACCGCTCCTCGCTCGGACAACGGGTGGGCGCGACCTCTGTCCCGAAGTGAGCGACGATCGCGCCGTTCGGGCTCCTCATGCCGCGACCCACGATGGCAACCGTCGACCCGGCGCTGCCGGAGCTCGGCTGGATCGAGGAGATCGCCGCACTCGTCCCCTGTGCGGGCGCCAACGCCGTGCCGTGGGGTGCACGAGGTCGTTGCCCGCCGTGACGGGAGCCTGCCGGGTTGCTCGGCGCGCCCGAGCTGCTGCGAAGGGACGCGAACCATGTCGGCTGCGCCGCGAGCGCGACGAGAGCGCCGAGCGAGAGCACCAACAGGACGAGCAACGTGACCACGGCGAGCCGGAGCGCTCGCGCCGGGCCCTCGCCGCGTGGGACCTCCACCCCTTGCAGAGAGCGAGGATCCTCGACGGCCGTCGGTGCCCCCCGAACGGGAAGCTCAACGGTGACCGCCGCGCGCGGCACGACCTCGGTGTCCGGCGCTCCCGCTCGCGGAAGCGCCGTCGTCGACTGGTCGGTTGCTCGCCGTTCCATCCGCTCACCGAGGGTACCGCCGCGAGGCTTCCCGGGGGGCCGCGAGCACCCGGCACCCGACCGCCAACAGATCTGGCGAGTCCGCGGCGCCTCGTGGGACCGGCTCGCAGCCGTCACGGCGGCCGGTTTCAGGCGGCTCCCAAGGGGTAATTGACCGTGACCAGACGAGGTTCGACCGACCGCGCCCGTGCGCGAGAGCGAGGTCGACGCCTCGTGCATCTCGACCGCCGCCTCGGGGCGCGTTCGCCCCGGATGTGGGAGGTGTCGCCTTGCGGAATCCATTCCCCCGGCTCTCGCGCAAGCGCCTCATCGCCGGTGCTGCGGTGCTCCTCGCGGTCATCGGGGTCGTGCTCGGCCTCGTACTCAGCCAGGGGACCACGCCGGCACCGCGGGCCGCAGCTCCGACCACCACCTCGCCGCCGGCGCCCACGACGACGGTGCCCGCTCCCCCACCGAAGCTCTCGCATCGCTGCCCGCTCACCGATGTCCCCGCCCCGGGCGGACGCGTGCCGCGACGGCCTGCACTTGCCGTGAAGATCGGCAACGAGCCCTACGGGGCCCGGCCCCAGAGTGGACTGAACGAGGCTGACATCGTCTTCGACACGCCCGCCGAGGGCTTCATCATGCGCTACATCGCGATCTACCAGTGCCACGGCACGCCGAGCATCGGCCCCACCCGTTCAGTGCGGTGGGTCGACTGGCACCTCGTCCGGCAGTTCATCCACCCGATCCTCGCCTTCGCCGGCGGCATCAACCCGAACGTCGACCAGGTCCAGGGCTTCAACTGGCTGCGCTCAGCTGACCTCCTCACCGAAGCGGCGGGCGCCGCGGGGCGGATCTCGAGCCGCGTCGCACCGGACAACCTGTACACGAGCACTGCCGCGCTCTATCGCCTCTTCCCGAGGTCGAACCGTCCCCCGAAGCCGGCCTTCGCCTACTCGGCCGCGCTTCCCGGCGGTGCAGCGCGGGCGAGGAGCGTCGCCATCGACTTCTCCTACGGCACCGACGTGGTCTGGAAGTGGGACCCGTCGCACCACGGCTGGCTGCACACCTACGGTGGTGTCGCCGACATCGACGCACTGACGGGCACTCCGGTCACGGCGACGAACGTCGTCGTCCTGTTCGTCAGCTACCGCTTCGGTCCCTACGCCGAGAGCACCGGCGGCTCGGGGGACTTCGAGAGCCAGACCGTCGGGCGCGGCGTCGGCTACGTCCTTCGGCAGGGGACCTCGATCAAGGTGACGTGGCACCGGAAGTTCCTGATCAGCCCGTTCACCTTCGAACGCGCGCACGGAGAGGTCGTGTCGCTCGCGCCGGGGAGGACATGGGTCGAGCTCGTCCCGGTTCGCACCCCGGTGGCCTTCACGCGTTGAGCGGTCACCGACGGCGCCTCGGTGATCGGCGACGGTCGGGCCTCTCTTCCGCCGTCGGGCGGCCGCGGCGTCCGATCGCGAAAGAGAGGCCCGACGTCGCGGGCGAGGGTTGATCACTGATCGAGCTTGGCAAGCACCTCGCCGATGATCTTCGTCATTTGATGGGCGGGGATCGGGTCACCGCCCTTCTGCGCGGCGACCTCGGTGGCGAAGTCCTCGACGGCGTGCACCCCGCCGATCAGGACGAAGCGCAACGCCTCGCCGCACGCTTCGGGATCATCGAGGCCGTCGAGCACCTGTGCGACGCCCTGGTCGGGGGAGGTCGCCACCGCGTGCACGAGTGCGAGCGCCTCTTCGCGGCCCGTGGCCGTCGACACGAGTGGTTCGCGATCCGGGTTCTGCTGCAGGTCCCATTCGGCGAGCGCCTCGTCGTAGCCGCCCTCGCCCGGATGGAGCACGCGAGTCGTCGGAGCCGACGCCGCCGCGTCTGCGTCGGGGCCGCGCGCAGCGGCGTCCCCGCTCTCGGATGCCGCGCCGTGGCGTTGCGGCGCTACGGGAACGACGAGGCTGCCGTCGGCGTTGCGAACGATCTCCACGGGATCGCGCCTCCTTCACAGAGAAGAGCGGGCGCTCTACCGATACCCAACGAGAGCCGCTTCGTCACCGGACCGGGCTCGACCCGCTGCACCGCGTGCGCAGCCTGCAGTCGGTCCGCCGTGTTCCGGCCTCCGGCACGGGCGAGGAGGTGAGGGGCAGGGCGGGCACTACGGCGCGACGAAGTACTTCCCGGGGATCGACACCCCGTCGATGTGCTTGTTCCGGGGGTCGCGGCCGGCAAGGGGGAGGCCGTCGGGGCCGGTGCGCTCGCGGTCGTCCGCGCTCCACGCTCCGACTCGCAGCATCACGAGGTTCTCGTCCCCCGAGCTCTCGAAGCGGTAATAGGAGCCGCGAGGGAGGAGCACGCCTTCGAAGCGGTTCGCCACCTTGACCTCCTCGCCGTCACGTCCGAGGTGGAAGGTCGCCTGCCCGGCGAGCACGAAGAAGAGGTGGTCCTCCTTCAGGTGCGTGTGGGTCGCGTTCTCGCCACCCTCGTAATAGACCTTCACTCGCGCGCCGAAGCCCTCGCACGCAGCCAACACCGTGTCGTAGCGACCGAGCGACAAGACCGGCGTCCCTGCGAGCGAGATCCCCTGTGCTGCGGGGTCGACCTTCACTGCCTGTTCCATTGCCATTTCCTGCTCTCCAATCTCCGCATCCTGCGGTAACTAGC